>Ga0209166_10000208_pt1 | contig 75882 bp, 59 predicted proteins | sample Coa_R1_3_FD_187151 | JGI IMG/M metagenome (GOLD analysis project Ga0209166, IMG submission 187151) | Surface soil microbial communities from Centralia Pennsylvania, which are recovering from an underground coalmine fire - Coalmine... | ecosystem: Environmental > Terrestrial > Soil >...
TCATGCTTTTCTTCGCTTGCTCGATCAGCGGCCGCGCTTCCGCAATCGGCACAATGTACGCCAGCGTGCGCTGCTCCGCTTTCGCAATTCCCGCCGCCTCGCCCGCCAGGGTAAACAGCGGCCCGCCCGAATTTCCCGGATTGATCGTGATGTCGCTCACGATCGAATCTTTTTCCACCTTGCTGATCACGCCCGTCGTCAGCACTTTTTCCCGCCCAAACGGATTCCCGATCGTGAACACCCGCTGCCCCACTTCAATGTGCGTTCCTTCCGCCGGAGCCAGCGGCGCCACGTGCGCTTCCGGAAACGCCGCCGGATTCACCCACAGCACCGCGACGTCTTTGTCCGCGTTGTCCGCCAGCAGCTTCGCCGGCACTTTCCGCATCTTGTCGAATTGCAGCGCCAGATAATTCGACTTTCCCACCACATGGTGGTTCGTCACCACCAGTCCCGAAGCGTCCACCAGAAATCCCGACCCCATTCCAAATTCCGAACGCACCGTAAAAATCGATCCCTTCAATTTCTCGAAAAGCGCCGTTAACTCGCCCGGAGCATTTCCGCTTGTGCTCGCCGCTTCCGGCGTCCCCGCTTCCACTTTCGCATTGTCGTTCGTCAGCGCAATTTCTTGCTCGCCGCCGCTCGTGCTCTTCACCGCCGCTTCCACGCTCCACGTAAATTTCTTTCCGCCAAATTCAATCGCCTTCGCCGTCGAAAAAACGTACTTCCCTTCCGCCAGCTCCACTTGCGCCGCGCCATCCAAACCCGTCTTCACGTCCACTTCCGCGCCCGTCGCCGCATTCTTCGCTTTCACCGCAAGAAACGGCACCGGCTTCTGATTCAAATCCTTGTCCACCAATATCGCGCGTATCTTCACGTGCACCGGCGCCGCTTGCGGCCGCGCCACCGCGCCAATCTCAAAAATTAAAATTGTTGCAAGTAGTCTTACGAAGAACCTGGCCATGGCGCACCTCACCACTCCAACTCTGCCGCCATCCTCTCACTTGCCCCCGCTTTTGCAAAGCACGCCATCCGCCTTCGTCCGCCCATCCCCGATCTCTCTCCTTCTCCTAGCCTGTGTAGGGGCGGGACTTCAGTCCGCCCTCTTCGCTCGCAAACCAACAATCCGTGCCACGCTCGCGCCACTCATCTCGTTCGTCCCGCGGTTCCGTTGTAGTGGCGGGTCTTCAGACCCGTTCTTTCTCTTCTCTTTCTTACTCTTCTCTTTCTTTTTCCTCTCTTTCTTTTTCTTCTCTTTCTTTTTCCTCTCTTTCTTTTTCCTCGTCTTCAGGCCCGTATCTTTTTTTCCTCTTTCTTATTACTCGCCTCCGGCCCCTCTTCTCTTTCCCGGCCAGCTATAGGACCATTCCTTGGCCAGCCCTTTTGCGCAGTGCCACAAATTAGAAGATTCCGAGAGGCTGGCGGCTGGCATATCGTTTCCTCGTTGCGTAGGGGCACGATATATCGTGCCCTCTTTCCGAGTTAACCAACAATCCATACCACCCATCGCACCACTCGGCTCGTTCGCACCGCAGCTCCGTTGTAGGGGCGGGACTTCAGTCCGCCCTCTTCGCGCGCGAACCATCAATCCGTGCCACCCTCGCGCCACTCGGCTCCACTTTCCAACCGAGGCGAATGCCTTCTCTTACGCTGTCATTCCGACCGGAGTAGCCCGGCCTTTTCTTGCGTGCGGTCTGTGCACGCCGCGCTACGCAGCGGAGGAACCTCTCTTCGATTGTGGCGTTGTAGATAAACTCACGTCGGGGCGCAGCACTAAGCTTGTCATCCTGAGCGAAGCGAAGGATCCGCTTTTCTCTTTGCGTATTTGTAGAGCCGTCCCTTTAGGGCGGCATCTTCGATGTGACCTCACCTGAATCTCCCCGATCACTCCCATCGCAAAACAGGTCATTGCAATCAGCTGTAGTCAGACTTTTCTTGAACGCGGTGTCCGCACGTCGGGCTGTGAAGTGTAGGACCGCCGCCCCTCCAGACCGCAGCAGGGTATAAATAGGACGTTTCCCCAGCCAATCCACCCTCGCCGTAACCGTCCAACGCCATCAATACCCAACCGCCACCCCATTCCGCCCATTCACTGCTAATCACTTAACCTTTCTTATACCCTCGTGCTATCCTTCCGCGTGTTCCGGTCGACACTTTCCTCTTGCCTCGCGGCGTCCCACCACCCTCTCGGCCTCCCGCAAAATCCTCCTAACTCCTCTGGAATGAACACTTACAAAAAATGCGTCCGTAACCATTTTAGAATGAACACTTGTGGCGCAAAGGACTTAAAGTCCCTGTGTTTTCAACACTTACAAAAAAGGGGTGAGGGGAGGGGGGTAGTTTTGGTACTCCCAACAAGTAATCTCTCCGTTCGTTTCCCCGCAGGCCGTCGACTTCCCTTCGCAAGTTTTCTCTCTCTCCGCGTTCTACCTCCAGTCGCGCTCTCGCTCCGTCCACGGAGCCGCGTCTCTGGAGGCTTCCCATGGATCGCACTCTTCTCTCTGCCCTCTTCGGCAGCTTGCTCGGAATTTCGTCCCTCGGTCTCATCGGCTTCGTCTCGCCCAATCCTTCGCCCGCGCCCGATCCGCCCAAGGGCGACGGCGGCTGGCGTCTCCTCAATCCCATCGCGTACGAAAATATCAGCGTCTTCCCCGTCGTCGCCGGTTCCACGTATGACACCGGCGCATTCCTCACCCTCGAAGAAGGTCTCGCCTCCGGTGAAGTCATCGTCAGCGAGCAAGGCGGCGCCGGCATCGTGCGCAATCGCGGCGACCGCGTCCCGCAAAATTATTCCTCGGGCGCCAGCGTCAATCAGCTCGTGCTCGTCAATCGCAGCAAGCGTCCGCTCCTTCTCCTTGCCGGCGAGCTCGTCAGCGGCGGCAAGCAGGATCGCATCATCGGCAAAGACCGCATCGTTCCCGCCGGCGCCGAGCCGCTTCCGCTCGATGTCTTTTGCGTCGAGCACGGCCGCTGGTCTTCCGGCGCGAATTTTTCCGCCACCAACACCATCGTCCATCCCAGCGTCCGCGAACAAGCCGCCGTCAATCAAAAACAAACCGACGTCTGGAACGCCGTCCGCGCCGGCACCACTTCCACCGTCGAAGTTACCGGTGGCAGTCCCGGCATCGGCACCAGCGCCGGTCCCGGCGCCGGAAGTGCCGTGCCCGCGCCGCGCGTTTCCGCAATGCAAATTGAAAGCACTCTCCGCGCCGAAGCGCCCACCGAGTCGTACGACAAGCTCTACAACAAATCGCGCAGCATCGGCGGCAACGTGGACACATTTGTCGAAGAGGTCCAGCGCCGTTTCGCTCGCGAAACCAGCGGCCTCAAGAACGAACGCGTCGTCGGCGTCGTCGTCGCGTACGGCGGCGAAGTCGCCTGGAGCGACATCTTCGCCTCCGAAGATCTCTTCTACAAATATTGGACGAAGCTTCTTCGCAGCTACGCCGTCGAAGCCCTCGCGCGGCCCAATTATCGCGAAGCCGCCGATCGCACTGACGCGGAACAATTTCTCATTTCTCTGCGCGGCGTCATCAAGGAGGAAACCGAACCCGGCGTCTATCGTTGGCGCGAAATCAACCGCGGCCGCCTCTCGCAAATCGAGCTCGATGCGCTCGAGCCCAAAGCGATCACGCTGCATCGCTTGCTGCTTCGCCGCACCAGTTAGAAAATTTCTTGCAAGCGCACCGTCAGAGCGGACCGATTCGTTTCACCTGGCTCGCATCGGCCGACGCGGCCAGAAATTCCGCCGCGTTTGTCGGCCAGCTTGGATGCGTCAGCGTCGGGGCAATTTCCGCGAGCGGCACGAGCACAAAATTTCGCTGCAGCATTCTCGGATGCGGAATCTGCAATTCCGGCGAATCAATCGCCTCGTCGCCGTAAAGCAGAATGTCCATGTCCAGAAGCCGCGGCCCCTTCGCAAATTCTTTCTGGCTTCCCAGCCGCGCTTCGATTTTTCGCAGCGCGTGCAACAGATCGAGCGGCGCAAGCGAAGTTTCCGCTTCCACCGCGCAATTCAGAAACCACGGCTGATCCAGATAATCGACCGGCTCGGTTTCATACAAAAAGGAAATTTTTTTTACGCGAACGCCGTACTCACAAACCGCGGCAATCGCCGCGCAAAGATTCGCCGCGCGGTCGCCAAGATTCGAGCCAAGCGAAAGATACACCAGTTGGTTCGCCATCACGCTTCAGCATACCGCGCAATCGCGCCGTATGCGCGGCATCCGGGTTCAGTGATGATCCCAATTGTCCGCGGCGCGGTCCTCGTTCCGCAGCGCCGGCGGAAACACCCCGTGGCCCCCGCCGAACGGAATATTTTTCCACCAGAGCTGATCGAGCGTTTCGCCGTCATACAGCACACCGCCCTTGAAAACGTACGCGATGTCGTTCGTCGCCATTTCCAGCGCGCTCAGCGGCCACCGCCTGCGCGATCAGCAAAAAAGTTTTCGAAAGCCACGCGAGTTTGCGAAGCGTTTTTTCCATAAGTAAATTTTGGCTTGGCGAAAAGGGAGTTTTGCGTTTCTCGACCCGGACATGCATCACTACGTCAAGGCTGAAGGCGACGCCGTAGTGCAGGTTCGCGGACAATCGCCGGTGCAGTTCAACTACATCAACGCAAAGGATGATCCGAGCAAACGATAGAGGCTGGGGCGATTTCTAAGTTGCGGTTGAGGCCGGCGCGCTCAAGACACCTCACTTGCAGCGTGACGGAATACAAAGTACGTGACAAATACATTTATCAATGTGGCCGGCCGCTGCTGCCGCTACTGTTAGCTGACGAGCCACTGGCGCTGGACGAAGCTGAATTCGAAGTGGAGCTGGCGGAGATGCCACCCGACGAATGAGAGGCACCGGAACTCGACGTAGACGCGGAGGATCCGGAGGTGTGACTGCTGCCGGAATAAGAACTTCCCGGGCTTGAATAAGAAGATGACCTGCCGTTCGAGCCGCCGGAATGCTCGAAAGATCCTCCCGGGCGGCCAGTGTAATTGCCTGCGAAACTGGAATTCCTACCTAGGGAAATACCGGCCACCACGACAGAACGAGGAGAGTGGAAGCCGCCTTCCGAGACAGGCATCCTGAAGCTTCCCGAGCGGTAGTCGAATGAAATTGGGCCATGGGACAAGTTTGCGGATGCGCGCGACTCTGACGGACGGCCGGTGGCCTCAGACATTAGATGACCGTGAAGCGCAGGAGGCGGAACCGCGAAAGAGCGAAGAGCCGATTCGCGGATCGGCACGTTCGTTTCCCGATTTTCAAACTTGAATTTCCGCGACGAGTCGACCGCGATTTGCTGAGTCCGGTCACCAGGTTTCGCAGGAAGAAAGAGAATTCCATTTTTCAGGTTGATGGGCGGCTTGCCTTTGACGTCGGCTGGGTGACGAGGAACAAAGCCGACGCGACCGCCGACCCGAACCGTGGCAACATGCGGGAAAGGAGGATGCTTGCATTTCTTTCCATCTGTGCAAACCGGCTTGACCCGCGGCGTCAACAACTGAGCGTAGCGTCCGTGGTGCAACACATAGTTGTGCTGATAACAATCGGATTGGGTGAACAGCAGGCTAAGTGACCGACGCCGCTCCGCCTGATCTTTTAGACGTAGCAACTCGTCCAGTTCCTGTGGGGACCGGGCAACGCGGGATATGAATGTCCATTCGTCTAAGCCACAAATCGCATATCTCGGCTCATACCATTGCACGATTTGTGGCTGAAATCCTTGGTTCGGCGCGGACGGTGCGGTTCCCGGCGGATTTTGTGCTTGGGATTGTGCCGGCGCAGCTGCCTGATTGGCTTCAACCCCGGATGGCTGCCAGCACTTACCATAAGGGGAGCAATCAAAAAACTTGCCGTGTTGATAGAGCTCTGCCAAGCCGGGAATGGGAGACGATAGGCCGGACGCTCTCAGCGCGGCAGTCATGAGAACGCTTTGCTGCCGTGCGCGCTGTGCAACCCATGCATCCCATTCTTCGGCCGGTGAGAAATCCGGCAGATAAGCGGAATTCCGGATAGAAGCATCAGGCGGGTCGAGCGCACCTTCCGTTTCGTGCGCGTAAACCGCGGGGGCAAATCGCGCGCCTTCGCAGAAGTCTTCCCAAATCAATTGGAGACCGGGAGACGGCGGCTGAAGGCCCTGCATCGATGCCATGCAGTTTGCAACGTCGGCAGAAGAACTTTGTGGAGTATTGTCGAGGGATGGTTTCGCTTTTGAGGTGGCGATAACTTCTCCCCTCTGCATGAAAATAGTTTGGCCCCGTTCGAAATGAAAAGGCGCGTTCCCGCTGCGCGTCAAAGATTCGCCCTTTTTGCCCTCGGCGGTGACTCCGGTCGCGTCCAGGTAGGCGTCAACGCGCGCAAGAAAAGCGTCCGGAGGCAAAACGCGCAAACGGTCTGCCGGAGTCCGAATGAAAAACGACTCGCCTTTGGCTGGCTTCAAATGAAACGTTGCGGTACCTGTAACGAGGGACATCTCGGAAACAGTCGTGGTTGGTTCTGAGAAAGACTCCGAGGAGAGATCGATCATTAGCATCAAGGAGTTTTCGGCCAAATATACGGTACTGCCGTCCTCAAACTCGATTGAAGCGCGGCCATTGCCGGTCGCCAACGCAAATCCTTGCGAGACAGGCTCGCCGGGTACGGCATCCTGCCACGGTTTCTTCAGATCGGGACGAGTGTGATTGCCAAAAGACACGCGGACGTCACCTTCAACGATGCCGAGCCGAACGTCGCGGCCGGCATCATCTGAGGCAAAGGCGGCAGAACAAACGGTCAACAACACGAGAAGGTATGCAACGACGGAACTGGGGAACGGAAGGCGCGAGCTGAACATAGGGCCCCTCCATAGACGTGAGCAGGAGAGCTCAACCTGACATGGATGGGACGCAGGCCATGGTCAATCGGTTTCGTTATAAAACAGGATACAGCAGAGAAGTCTTATGTAAGGCTTTGGCTGATTGTGAACGAGAAAGTCAGAACAATCGCGGCTGGCGTTTGGGAAGTTCGCGGCCGAAATATTGGTAGGCGCGGGGAGTGGCGACGCGGCCGCGCGGCGTGCGGTCGATCATGCCGATTTGCATGAGATAGGGTTCGTACATTTCCTCGATGGCGTCTTCTTCTTCGGAAAGGGACGCGGCGAGCGTACCGAGGCCGACGGGGCCGCCGGAATATTTGTCGAGGAGGGCGAGCATCAGGTTGCGGTCGACTTCGTCGAGTCCGTTGTCGTCGACGCCGAGCATGGCGAGGGCTTCTTGCGCGACGCCGCGCGTGATGCGGCCGGCGGCGCGAACTTCGGCAAAATCGCGCGCACGACGCAAGAGCCGATTGGCGATGCGCGGCGTGCCGCGGCAACGGCGGGCGATTTCTTCGGCGCCGCCTTCGTCCATTTCAATCGAAAGAATTTTGGCGGAGCGGTGAAGAATGATGAGGAGATCTTCCGGTTCGTAAAAATCGAGGCGATGAACGATGCCGAAGCGGGAACGCAGCGGCGCGGTGATGAGGCCGGCGCGCGTGGTGGCGCCGATCAGAGTGAAATGGTTGAGATGAAAAGGATGGATGCGCGCGCCGGGACCCTGGCCGATGACGAGGTCGACGCGGAAATCTTCCATCGCCGGGTAGAGAACTTCCTCGACGGCGGCCTGGAGGCGGTGAATTTCATCGAGAAAAAAAACTTCGCGCAATTCGAGCGAAGTGAGAATGGCGGTGAGGTCGCCTTTGCGCTCGAGCAGCGGGCCGGCGCTGGTTTTGATGGGAACGCCGAGTTCGTTGGCGATGATTTGCGCGAGGGTGGTTTTTCCGAGGCCGGGCGGGCCGTAGAGCAGAACGTGGTCGAGCGCTTCGCCGCGGTTGCGCGCGGCTTCGAGCGCGATGGAGATATTTTCCTTCACGCGTTTTTGCCCGATGTATTCGGCGAGGGTTTTGGGGCGGACGCTGGCGTCGAGGCGCGCGTCGTCTTCGTAGGGCGCGCCGGAAACGATGCGTTGCGGCTGGCGGTCGGGACTCATTCGCTTTGCGGTGCCATCGGCCATTGGTTGGCGACGTCAAAAGTTCACGGAACTCTTGCCGCTTTTCCTTTCGGGCCCGTGAGGGCTTGCAGCGAGGCTTTCAACAATTTTTCAAAATTCGAAACGCCGGCTTCGCGCTTGCCTTCCGCGACGGCGGATTCGGCGGTGCGGCCATCGTAACCGAGATTGGTGAGCGCGGAAACGACGTCGGCTTCGACACCGGCGGGCGAGGCAACGGCGGGCCGTTGCTCGGTGACGGCCATGGAATCGAGTTTGTCTTTCAATTCGACGACCATGCGCTCGGCGGTTTTTCTGCCGACGCCGGGAATTTTCGTGAGGCGGCCGAGGTCGTTGCCGCGAATCGCGGGAATGAGTTCTTCGGCGTTCATGCCGGAAAGAATTTTTAAGGCAAGAGTGGGGCCGACACCGGACGCGGAGAGAAGCATTTCAAAAAGATGTTTTTCGCGGGAAGAGAGAAAACCGTAGAGCGAGAGCGCGTCTTCGCGAACGTGAGTGTGAATGAGCAGCGTGACTTCGGTGTGAAGTTCGCCGAGCGCGGCATAGGTGGAAAGCGGAACGGCAACGATGTAGCCGACGCCGCCCACATCGACGAGCACCTGGTTGGGCCGTTTGTCAGCGAGGCGGCCGCGAAGCTGTCCGATCATCGCTCTGCAGTATTGCCGCTTTTCTTTCGCCCGTCAACGCGTGAGGTAAGGATGGCGTTCGATCAGGCTGGCGCGGCGGAGGGCGCTGCTTCTTGCCGCCCGAGAATTCGAGCGAGAGAATAAAAAACGACGAAGGCGACGGCGGCAATGCCGAGAAGTTTGAGGTTCGTGGGCGTGTGAGGACCGGCGAACGGCATGTCGGTTTCGGTGAGGACGGCGTTGCGGGAATTGGATGGATCGTAGTGAATCTCAATCGTCGCGCCCGGTCTGTGTGCGGAGACCCAGCGGCTCATGCCGGAAACATCTTTATCGGAAAAGGAACTGGATGAGTGAAGGCGGGCCTGGACGTCGGTGCCGACAACGGAATACCGAATATCGCAGGTGATGCGCGATCGCGCGCCGCGAAAGCCGCTGCGAACGCGGACTGACGTCTCGACAACGCATCGCTGGATGGAAGCGGTGGCGGCGGGCCAGGCCGATTGCGTGTGTTCGCGCGAGCCTTCCGCGATGCTGACGACGAGCGCGAAGATTGTGCAGAGCGCGGCGAAGACGCTGAGAAAGCCGAAGAGCTCCGGCACGTAGATGGAATTGCGCCGGCCGGTGCTGCTCGAAGCCGCCATTGAGGAGGTACCTCCGCTTCGAAGCGTATTGTACTTGAATGGACGGGAACGGCGAAAACTGGCGCCCGAGAATGGCTCTCGGGCGATTTCACTTTGCGCGGAGTAAATAGAGCGCTGGACGGCGAGAGATCAGCGATGGAGGGCAGGAAGAATCTGGCTGAGAGGTTCGGCCGCGACAAGACGGCGAAGCGGCGCGAGGCGAGTGTGTTCGAGGCCGTCGCGATAGAAAAGATTGTAGGTGTCGAACGGAATGAGGCGGCCGTCGGGATGGACGATGTGGATGCAGGTTTTCTTGACGCTGCGAACGTCGAACGCGTGCGCGTCGATGAATTGAACGATGAGCACGCGAAAAATGTTTTTGTAGGTGAGTTCGGCGGGCGCGGCGATTTTTGGCAAGCAGCAAAGAAGCTCGCGCAGAGAATTCGCGCCGGATTGCGGCGAGTGGTTCGTGGCGAAAAGCTTGAAGAGGCAATCGCGTATTCCCTGCTCTTCTTCGTAAACGATGGTATTGCGCGCGGCGTTGATGAGCACGTCCGGCTCGACAAAGCGCGTGAGCGGCACCGCGTGGCCATCGATTTTGAGCGCGTACGCCATGGCGAGCGAATCGGGATGGCACGGAACGGGAATCACGTCTTCGGGCTGAAATACTTTTGTTTGTTCGAGAATTTTTCGCCGGACTTCGGTGAGCGTCAGCCGGTCGGTCGCGGGGTCGAATTTTTCCAGGCGGCCGGCGTCTTGAATGGGCTGCAGCGTGACGCCGCGCACGCACGGTTGCTCGAGCGCGTAGTCGATCGTCTTGCCTATTTCCTGGTCATTTAAACCTTTGCGCAAGGTCATCACGAGCGTGGTGGAAATGCCGTGGCGATTGAGCCGTTCGAGCGCTTTTTCGCGCACGGCGCGCAAATCGCCGCCGCGCAAATCGAGCAGCGCTTCGCGTTCGAACGAATCGAACTGCAAATAGACTTCGAAGTCTTCGATTTCCGCGAGGCGTTTCACGAACTCTTCGTCTTGCGCGATCTTGAGGCCATTGGTGTTGACCATCAGATGGCGAATCGGCCGCGACTTGGCCAGCGCGACAATTTTGAAAAAATCGGGATGCAGCGTCGGCTCGCCGCCGGAAATTTGCACGACATCGGGATGGCCTTCGTTGCGCACGATCGCGTCGAGCATTTTTTCGATGAGGGCAAGCGAGCGATGCTCGGTGCGTTCCGGCCCGCTGCCCGCATAGCAAACGGGGCAGCGCAAATTGCAGGAATCCGTAATTTCGAGAAGCGACAAGCAGGAATGTTGCTCGTGGTCGGTGCACAAACCGCAATCGTATGGGCAGCCCCATTTGACGGGAGTGTTGTAGCGCAACGGCATTTCCGGTTTTTTGACGAACACTTCGCGGCAACGGCGGTAGTAGTCGACGTCGTCCGCGACGAGCACGCGCTCCGGCCCATGATCGGGGCAGCGTTTAAGCAAAAACACTTTTCCGTCTTCGAAGACGATCTTGCCTTCCAGTTTGCGAAAACACGCCGAGCAAATGGTGAGCGCTACGTCGTAAAAAAGGTAAGGCCGGACACGTTCCATTTTTATTTATCCTGGCCCGGGTCTTTTTCGAAAGGCCCGCACAATGATGGCGACAAACAACCAAAGTACCGACACCACGCAAAATACCACGCCGGCAAATGCAAGCGCGAGGTAAGCGCCGTTCGACGTGTCGTTAGGGCCCTCGAAATTGCAAGTCGCGGCGTAACCGTATCCCGCTCCGCCCGTAAGGAGCAAGGCGCATACCAAAGTCACGAATGCCGGAACGATGGTGGACCGCCCGCTACGCTTGCTGAGGGCCACGCCGATACATGTTCCGCCGACGAGAAGACCGACGAGCGGCACCACCACTTGCCAGCCGCGTAGAATTGCGGGCACGCGAACGATGAAGCCAAACAGGAGCAGAAAACCGGCGCTTGCCGCGGCGATGAAAACGCCGGCGCCAAGCAGCCAATTCGCCGGCGCATTGCGATTTCCGCTTGGGGCCGGATCGTTCATTGCCGGTCCTTATTTTCGGTTCGGCGGTTGCGAATGGCGCGCGCAATCATCCAGACGATCGATGCCGGAGCCGCGACAACATTCGAGAAAAAAACGATCAGGAAAAAAACGTTGAGCGCATCGTCTTTCCCGCGCCCATTTATGGTGAAACTGGAAACTAACGCGTAACAACTGCCGCCGGCCAAAACCACCGAGCACAAAAGGGTGACGAGCGGTGCGGCCAAACTGCGGCGCTTACTTGGTTGCTGATCCATTTAGCCCCCGATCGGCTCTTTAAAACGCGGTGGTTCCGGCAGCGATCTTTCGCGGGGAGTCAGCCAGCGCCGGACGTCGGGCAAATAATACGCCAGCAGGAGGATGCAAGCCCACTGAATCGCGGTCAGAGCGAAAAAGACGCGCACGTCGTCCGGCTTGAGAAAATCGCAAAGCAAGCGAAACGCGAAATAGCCCACCATGAAAAAACGAAAAAGGTCGCCTTCGGCGCGCGGATGGCGCGACAAGCGCCAGAGAAACACTCCAAGTGTCAGCGCAAACAGCGCTTCGTAAAGTTGCGTGGGATGGCGCGGGATGCCGTCGCCGAAGTCGACGCCCCATGGCAAAGCCGTCGCAATGCCGCCGGTGTGGTCTTCGGGACCAGTCAAAAAACAGCCGATGCGGCCGATGGCGATGCCGACGCAAAGTGGAATGGCAAAAAGGTCGCCAGTGCGGCGCTTTATTGCCAAATGATATTTCGCGAGCTCCACGAAAAGGAGTCCGCCAATGAGCGCGCCGACGATCGTTTTGCCGCCCATCAAAAACGCCGGATCGCGCCAATGGATGAGCGTGGCCGCGGGATCTTCGAACCAATACAGAATTTTGCTGCCGGCGACGGCGCCCATGGCCGCCGCCGCGATGACCCACCATCGGTTGCCGTCATCGAGCGCGTCGCCGCGCCGCTTTCGCAACGCCAGATAAACGCGAAACGCGATCGCATACGCGAGCGTTTCGAAGACCAAATGCGGATGGAGCTTCAACGAGCCAATCGGAATGAAGACGGGGAAGGACATGTTTTCGGGAGCGCCACCTGCATGCTACGCGGAAGTGCGCCGTTTCAGGAAACTCTCTTTGCGCGAATGTATTCGGCCACCGCCGAGTGTTTGCGCTCTTCCGCGTAATCCAGCGCGGTTTTGCCGTCGGACGTTTTCGCGTGAAGATCGGCGCCGCGAGCTTCCAGAAGTTTCACAATTTCGAGGTGGCCATTGGCGGCGGCGGCAAGCAGCGGCGAATAATTGTTCGCGTAGCGGTAGTTCGGGTCGGCGCCATTTTCGAGCAGCCACTTCACAATTTCCGTTTGGCCGCTGGTGACGGCGCCGGTCAGCGCGTTGTAGCCGCTGCCATTCGTCGCCGCTGCGTTCACGTCCGCGCCTTTCGCATGCAGATATTTCACGACGTCAAAATGGCCGAACACGGCAGCCAGCGCCAGAACCGGAAAACCGTCCGGCGAATAACTTTTCGCAAGCGTCGCATCGCGCTCGGCCAATTCCATTACGCGCGCGAGATCTCCGGCGGCGGCGGCTTCGTGCAGACGCAAAACCGCTCCGCGCGAAATTAAAAAATCGCGAATTTCCAGTTGCCGGTTATAAATGGAAAACAGAACGGGGCTTTGCGATTGCGCATTCGTGGCGACGAGCAGCGCGGAATCCTGATCGAGCAGCGCGCGAACCGCGGCCAGATCGCCGGCGCGAATCGCATCGAAGAAAAGTTGAGTTTCGCTCATACGGACTCCGCCGCCGAATTTCCGATTGCAGGCGGAATTGTACAAGCGAAGCTTGCGCCGTCCAAGCTGCGAGAAACGCCGGCGCCGCATGGCTCGCGGCGGCGGAAGCTTGCTTCGGCAGATAAAGGGACGGTCACGGCGCGGATTGAACTCGTTGCCCGCCGCCTATCGACGCGCGCGATCCTGGCGGAGCGCTTCTTCAATCAAGTGATCCAGTTCATCGCGCTTCAGCGTAATTTCATCCGCAACGCCGTCTTCGCTGTCGCTGGTGACCGGCAGTTCGCACGCCGCTCCCGGCGGCGCGGCAACGCCATATCGCGAACGCGCCGCCATCAATTTGGCGACTTCGCGCGAGCTGAGCAGCTTCGGCGTGCCCGCGTTTTCCGCGGCGAGCACGATTTTGGCGAAATGCTCGACCGTTTCCATGCGATAAAACGCCGTGAGCAGATCCGGTCCGCACGTCACGGCGCCGTGATTGGCGAGCAAGAGCGCGTCGTAACTTTCCACGAACGGCTCCAGCGCCTGGCTCAGATCGGGCGTGCCGGGCGTCGCATACCGCACCAGCGGCACCTGGCCGAGCCCGATAATCACTTCCGGAAGCAGCGCCTGATCGAGCGCGCGGCCCGCGCTGGCAAATCCCGTCGCCGAAACCGGGTGCGCGTGGCACACCGCATTGACCTCCGGCCGCATGCGATAAAAAAGCAAATGCATCAAAATTTCCGACGACATTTTTCGGTCGCCAAAACACTTGTGGCCGTTGACGTCGGTGATCACCAGATCTTCCGGCGCAAGGCACCCTTTGTTCATGCAGGTCGGAGTCGTAAGGATTCGTCCGTCGGCAAGCCGCACCGACGCGTTGCCTTCGCACGCCACAATATACTCGTGCTCGTACATCCATCGCCCCACCGTGCAAATATCGCGGCGGTGCTGCTCTTCCGTTTTTGTGTGGCCAGCCGACACCGGGCTCGAGTTCACGGAGCGTACGCCTCCCCAGCGCGGCATTATCCACCGTGCTGGCGGGTTTGCAAGTTTTTTTTCGCCCAACGCACGAGAGGACAGAGACCCGCGCGCGACCTGTTTCGGGCGATGCCAATGGCTAGCGACAAAGCCTACGCGTAAATGCCCCTCATTTTCAATGCGTTGGCTACGCGGTCAATAGCCACCATGTAAGCGGCGATCCGGTTGTTCACTTTGTGCGTTTCGGCGTAACGCACCACCTGGTCGAATGCGTTCTCCATCACGTCGAGCAACCGCTCGTTCACTTCGCTTTCCCGCCAGAAGAAGCCTTGCCGGTCCTGCACCCATTCGAAGTAGCTCACCGTCACGCCGCCGGCGTTTCCGAGAATGTCCGGAATCGTGAACACGCCTTTCGCGTCGATAATCGCGTCAGCCTGCCACGTGGTCGGGCCATTGGCGCCTTCGCACATGATTCTGGCCTGCACTTGTGAAGCGTTCTTTTCGGTAATTTGATTTTCAATCGCCGCCGGAATCACCACATCGCACTTCTGGAAGAGCACGTCGCGCGCACTCATCTTCGTTCCGCCGCCGGGATAGTCTTGCAGCGGTTTCTTCTGATTGGTGACCCAATCGATGACTTTGGGCACGTCAAATCCATTTTCGTTGTAAAGCCCGCCGCCGATGTCCGCGAGCCCGATGATTTTATATCCGGCTTTCTGCATCAGGTCCGCCGCCATTGAGCCCACGTTGCCAAAGCCCTGAATCACGACGCGCGTGCCTTCTTTTTTCATTCCGAGCTTTGCCAGCGCCTTGTCGCAGCAGATCATGACGCCGCGGCCGGTGGCTTCGCGCCGTCCGCGCGAGCCGCCCAACTCAATCGGCTTGCCCGTTACCACCGCCGTGGTCGCTTGCCGGTGGTGCATCGAGTACGTATCCATCACCCAGGCCATCGTTTGCTCGCCCGTGCCCACGTCCGGCGCGGGAATGTCGCGCTCCGGCCCAAGCCAGTCCGCAAGCTCCGCCGTGTAGCGCCGCGTCAGGCGCTCCAATTCGTTGCGCGACATTTTGCGCGGATCGCAAATGATTCCGCCCTTCGCTCCGCCAAAGGGAATGTCCACCACCGCGCACTTCCACGTCATCCACGTCGCCAGCGCGCGCACTTCATCCAGCGAAACATCCGGCGCAAACCGAATCCCGCCCTTGCCCGGCCCGCGAACCGTGGAGTGCAGCACGCGATATCCGGTGAACACTTCCAGCGTTCCGTTGTCGAGCCCCACCGGAATGTAGAGCGTGATCTCTTTGCTCGGATACTTCAGATACCGGTAAATTCCCTGCTCCAAACCCAGCTTCTGCGCCGCTACTTCAAAACGCGCTTCCGCGTTTTGGTAGACATTCATCTCTTCCGGGGCCGGCGGTTGCGACATGCGAGACTCTCCTTGTTCACTTCACACTCCGGCGCAAGCCCGAGGCTTTGCCGGTATTCGAATTCCGGTTTTTGATTCGCTGACTGCAAGGCTCAAACAGTGGAGTTCGTCGGGCTACCCACCCTTCGCACCTGCCATTTGGCCGGGAAGGCAGTATACGAAGCAATTCCTCTTCCTCGCAAGTCGCGGCCGATGGCCGTTTGCAAACGCTTTTCCACGCCATCGCACCGGATTTCCTCTCGCGCCTTACGCATCGGCGGACTCATACTTCGTATCAACCGCCGGACCTCGATCATCCAATGGCGAGTTCAGAGTCCGTTCGAGAGGTACCTTCCATGGCAAAGATGAAAGCGGTTCAAGTTTCGAAGGCAGGCGGAGATTTTGAGCTTGTCGAACGCGAAATTCCCCAACCCGGTTCCGGACAGGTGCGCGTGAAGGTGCAAGCTTGCGGCATCTGTTACAGCGATCATCTGGTGAAAGATGGCATTTTGCCCGGCATTCAATATCCCCGCGTTCCCGGCCATGAAGTCGCCGGCCTCGTCGATGAGTCCGGCCCCGGCGTCGCCAATTGGAAGAAGGGCCAGCGCGTCGGCATCGGCTGGCACGGCGGGCACGACTTTACTTGCCCCGCTTGCCGTGAAGGCGATTTCGTCACCTGCGCGAACGAAAAAATCACCGGCATCCATTTCGACGGCGGTTATCAGGAATATATGCTCGCCCCGGCCGAAGGCCTTGCCGCGATTCCCGATGGGCTCGACGCCGCGGAAGCCGGCCCGCTGCTCTGCGCCGGCATCACCACGTTTAACGCCCTGCGCCACAGCGGCGCGGGCCCGGGCGATCTTGTCGCCGTGCAAGGAATTGGCGGCCTCGGCCATCTCGGCGTGCAATGGGCGAGCAAATTCGGCTATCGCGTTGCCGCGGTTGGGCGCGGCGCGGAAAACGGCGACCTTGCCAAAAAACTCGGCGCGCACATTTACATCGACAGCAAGAACGCCGACGCCGCCGCGGAATTGCAAAAACTTGGCGGCGCAAAAGTCATCCTCGCCACCGCGCCAAACTCCAAGGCCATGTCCGACTTGTTTCCCGGCCTCGGGCGCAACGGCTCGATGGTCGTCGTCGGCGCCGGTTCCGGCAACATCGAAGTATCGCCCTTCACGCTCTTGCTCGGAAAGCGGCGCCTGCAGGGCTGGGCGTCGGGCACGGCGGCCGATTCCGAAGACACCATGCGCTTTGCCGCGATGACCGGCATCCGCCCGATGATCGAGAAATATCCGCTCGAAAAAGCCGCCGAAGCCTACGCGCGCATGAATAGCGGCCACGCGCAATTCCGCGTCGTACTCACCATGTAATTTGTCGATTTGCCGCCGGCCAATTACTGCAGGCGGAATTGCACCGTGACAACCAGGTGCATGGCAACGGCCTTGCCATCCAGCGTGGCGGGCCTGTATTTCCACTGGTGCAAAGAGTCCATCGCCGCTTGATGCAGCAGCACCGGGCCGCTTACCACTTTCATCGCGGTCACGCGGCCGTTATCGTCCACGAGCGCATCGATCTTAACGTCGCCGGAAATCCTTTGCGTGCGCGCCATTTGCGGATACGCCGGCGGCACGGAAGAAATCAGCTGCGCCGGTTTCACTTCGCCGCCCACGGCGACCGGCGCGGCCGGTTGATTTCCGTGCGAAGCGGTCAGTCCGGAGGAGACGGGCGCGGCGCTATTGTCCATTGCGATGCCCGGTTCGCCTTCGCTTGAAACTTCCTGCTTCGCCTTGCCTTTTACCTTTGGCGCGGCCAGGCGCATCTGGCTGAATGCGGACTTGCGCGGTTCTTCCACCGGTTCCGCGGCGCGCGCCGCGGCGGACGAGCTCGCCGCCGGAAGCTTCGCGGCGTCACGCGTGTTCGGAATTTTTTCCACTTCCATGGCAGGCGTCACGGCCGCTTTTTGCGTCGCATCCGGCTGCGCGCTCACGGGACTCGGCGTGGAAAACGCCTTGCCCGCCGCGGGAATAGACGTCGAGGCGAGATATTTCTTTTGCGGCTCCGCGCTGGTCGTCGCCGGTTCAACAAGCTGCGGCTGCAATTCCGGCGTTGTCTTCGCCGCGGCCGATCCGGATTGCTGCGTATACCACCAGCCGCCGCCCGCCGCCAAAACCAGCGTCGCCGCGATCAGGCCAATCCACAAACCCTTTTTGCTTCCGCGCGCCGCTTCGCTCGCGCCCTCTTCCGTCGTCCGGAACAATTCCGAACTGAAGTTTGGAACCGCCGCTTCATTCGTCTCGCGCGCTTCGAGCGCCGCTTCTGCTTTCCTTTCAAAATCGTGAAACTCGCCGGATGCTTGCGCTTCGGGCTCGGCCGATTTTTCCTCCGGCTCCGCCGTCAGCGGCACAACCTGCATTGGCGCGGGAGGAGCGACGATTGGCACGATGGCCACCGGCGCCGGGTTCGCCGCATTGCGCGCCAAAGGCTCGAGCCACGATGGAATTTTCACCTCTTCGTCCTGCATCGCCGTGGAAGATTTTTGCTTCGCCGCCGCTGGCGCCAGATTCAGCGGTTCGAATATTTTCGCCGCCGCGGCCGGCTCCACTTTCGCAATCTCAATCGCGTTCGCCGCCGTTTCCGCACTTGCGGGAGCTTCCGCGCCCGCATTGCCCGCCGCCGCTTTCTGCGCCGGCGTTTCCGAAAACAACATGCTCGAAAGCTGCTCCTGCAGGCGTGCCGCTTCTTTCTTCAATTCGTCGGAAGCGCTTGGCGCCGGAGCCACCGGCACCGGCGGCACAATTTGCTTCGCTTCCTGTAGCGGCAATGCCGTTTTTGCTTCGCCGGAAATGGCAACCGGCATCGGCTTCACCGGCGCGGCGCCATTCGTCGCGGAAACCGCCGGACGATCGCCTGGAAACCTCATGCCCCAAAATCCAACCGCCGGTTCCGTAAACTCCAATTCCACATAACCGCTCACGCTGCGGTAGTTTTTCGACTTCACCACCTGGCACACGACTTCTTTTTTGGTTTTCTCGTTCGTGAGGAAAAGCAATTGCCCTGCCGCCACCGTTGAACCGAGCCGGATCACCGCGCCGTTGCCGAACACCAGCACCGTCTGCGTCGTTTCCGAAAATGGTTCGCGCTTGTCGCTTCCTTCCACCGCTCGCGCGCCATTCACGGTCACCGCAATCTCCAGCGCCACCGGCTGCACTTTCTGCGGGGTCGCGCTTACGGTCGACGCCGGCGCTCCGAAATTTTGTACTTCTGGCTCTTTTGCAATGGGTGCCATGGCAATCGCTCGCTGGGTCTAAAGTCCACGCGTTCCGCACGCCGCGGTCTTCCGCGTGGTCTTCTATATATTCAGTCGGCGGCGAAGGGTCCGGCGATAGTACACGCGTACTACCGGTAACCTGTCCATAGGGACAGGAACATTTTTCTGTGGCGCAGGCGCTTCTGCTTGCGCTTTTTTATTTGCGTCGAAAATCGCTACTTCAGCGGCGGCTTGAATCGTTCGTCGATTTCCACCTGATATCCCGTCACGATTTTGTTCGTCTCGTTCGCCATGCCGACGACCGCTTGCAACTCCTTGAACATTTCCGGCGTCATGCCCTTCTTGAACGCGGACGCCGTGTGCGACGCGATGCAGTAATGGCAGTTGTTCGTCACGCTCACCGCCACGTAGATCAATTCCTTCGTCAACGGGTCCAGCGCGCCCGGCCCCATGATCTGCTTCAAACTCTCCCACGTCCTTTTCAGCGCGGCCGGATCGTGCGCAATCGCCTTCCAGAAATTGTTTATCCAATCCGTCTTCCGCGTCGCCATAATGTCGTCGTAAATCGCGCGCACTTCCGCGCTCGCATCCTTGTATTCAATCAATCCAAACGTCGCCATTGCACTCTCCTCGCCTCTTCCGCGCTTTTCCGCTTCGTACAAAACTTAACAGGAACCGCCAACCTCGGCCAGCCGCACGCGATCTCACCCGTTCCCTTCGCTCTGCATTTGCCGCCGCACTATTTTGCGGCTTAGTAATCCAAATCCGCTTGACATGCAGCGAATAAAAGGCGAACATTTTCGCCCTGAGGCTCGCCTCTACCTTTTGCCGAGGAGTTTCCCGTGTCCGCCGTTGCTTCTGTTTCTCCCTTTCTCTCCGCTCTTTCCCTTCACTGGGGATACACTTCCTTTCGCCCCGGCCAGGAAGAAATCGCCGCCGCCATTGCCGCCGGCCGCGACGCCTGCGTCGTCATGCCCACCGGCGGCGGCAAATCGCTTTGCTATCAGCTCCCCGCCGCGCTTGCCGATCGCCGCGCCGCCATCGTCATCTCGCCGCTCATCGCCCTCATGCAGGATCAGGTCGCGCAGCTCGACGAAATGGGCATTCCCGCCGCGGTTCTCAATAGTTCGCAATCGCCATCCCAGCGCGACGCCATTCGCCGCGCCGCGCAGTCCGGCAAATACCGCCTTCTTTATCTTTCGCCCGAATCCATCGCACAGGAAGGAACGCTTCGCTGGCTCAAGTCGCTCGCGCTCTCCTTCTTTGTGATTGACGAAGCGCATTGCATTTCCGAATGGGGCCACGACTTTCGTCCCGAGTATCGCTTGCTCAGCCGCCTTCGCCGCGAATTCCCCGATTTGCCCATCGCCGCTTTCACCGCCAGCGCCACCCAGCACGTCCGCCACGACATCGTCAGCCAGCTCGGCCTCCGCGACCCGTTCAAACACATCGCCAGTTTTTATCGCCCGAATCTCCGCTACCTCGTTCGCGAATGTACGCGCACGGAACAAGAAGCCATTTTGCTCGATTCGCTTCGCACCCTCGACGACGGCAGCGCCATCGTCTACGCCTCCACCATCAAACGCGTCGAACAGATTCAGGAATTTCTCAAGGAAAATAAAATCGGCGCCGTCGCCTATCACGGAAAAATGGGCTCGGCCGACCGCCGCAAAAATCAGCAGTTGTGGTCGGCGGACGAAGTCCGCGTCGTCGTCGGCACGGTCGCCTTCGGGCTCGGCATCAACAAACCGGGTGTACGAAAAGTGATCCACCTCGCGCTGCCGAAAAGCATCGAGCAGTATTACCAGGAAGCGGGCCGCGCCGGCCGCGACGGAAACGCCGCCGATTGCCTGCTGCTTTGGCAAAAACGCGATCAAGCCACCATCGGCTTTTTCATTTCTCAGATCGGCGAGGAGCGGGAAAAAGAACGCGCCTGGCAGCGCTTTCACGAAATCCGTGACTTCGTCGACCGCGCTGTCTGCCGCCAGCACGAAATTTGTTCTCACTTCGGCGAGCGCCCCAAATGGCAGTCGTGCGGCAAATGCGACGTCTGTGCCGGCCTTCCCGATTCCATTGCGCGGGCTGGCGCCGCGGAGCCGGCACAAAAAAATATTACCGCTTCACCTTCGCCTGCGGCGGCCAATAGCGGCCTGCGCGAAGCTCTCCGTCAGTGGAGGCTTGCCACCGCTCGCGAAAAACAGGTCAGCGCGTTCGTCATTCTTTTCAATTCCGGCCTCGACGAACTTTGCGACAAACAGCCAGCCACTCTGGAAGAGTTGCGAAAAATTCCCGGATTCGGCCCCAAGAAAACCGAACGGTACGGAACGGAAGTCCTCGAGATCATCAACCGCTTTCGCACCAGTCCTCCGGCCACGATCCACGCTGCCGAAAAGAAGCCGGCTCCGCTCACCACGCCCGAGCGCGAAACGCTCACTCTGTTGACGAGTGGATTCGACCTTGCCGCAATCGCCGCGCGGCGCCAGGTTCAATTGCAAACCGTTCTTGTGAACGTCTCGGAACTCGTCGGCCGAGGCGCACATCCGTTTCAGATGGAATGGCTTCCGCAAGAACGTTACGAACAAATCCACCTGGCAGGCGCGAAAGTCGGCTGGGAGCGCCTGAAACCGATCAAAGAATCGCTGCCAGAAGAAATTACGTACGGCGAAATTCGCTTGGTCGCGGCGCATCAAAGATCCAAATCTCCGTCCTAGCATTTTCCACCGCTCTCTAGTACGCATCTTTTAACTTGACATCCACACTATCCGGGCTACACTCCACTCACATTCGTGGTGATTCGAAAAGCGTTTCACCTCTCTCTCCCGTTCTCATCCCTGGCCCACACCGGATGTCCGTTCGCCACGTTTGTCTGATTCGGTAGCGGCAACGAAAGACCTGCGCTGCGTCGCTCTCCCGCGGCAAATTCAGTTTTGGAGGATTTCTCATGTCCCAACGTCACGGTGTTCCCATTCGCGGTCTCATGTCCGTCAATAATTCGCCTCAATTCGAAGGCAAGTTCGGCCGGCTGTTTCACATCGAAAATAAAGACAAGGCAAAGTTCGGTGCGACCGATGCGGAAAACGTCACGAACCTGACCGCTCTTGGCACCGCCATGACCGCCGGTTTTGACGCGCCATTCGACGGCCCCGATCCCGAAGAAAGCGGCATTCCCGCGCTTTATACCTACCTCGGCCAATTCATCGATCACGACATTACGTTCGATCCCGCCAGCAGCCTGCAGATGGAAAACGATCCGGACGCCTTAACGGACTTCCGCTCGCCGGCGTTTGATCTCGACAACGTTTACGGCCGCGGCCCCGACGATCAGCCCGCCCTCTACAACGGCGACAACACCTTTCTTCTTGGCGATCCGATTTTCGGCGGCGCCGACGCGAACGCGCGCGATTTGCCGCGCAACAACGCCGTCGTTCGCCGCGCCCTCATCGGCGATCCGCGCAACGATGAAAATGCTCTCGTCTCTCAGTTGCAGGGACTTTTTCTTCGCTTTCACAACCGCATGGTCGCGGAAAATCCCGCCTCGTCTTTCTCCGACGTGCAAAAGCTCGTCCGCTTCCACTATCAATACGTCATCCTCAACGATTTTCTGCCGCGCATCGTCAACGCCGCCACTCTGAAATCGTACAAACACAATGGCCGCTTCGATAAAAGCAAACTCAAGTTTTTCCATCCAAAAAACTTTCCCTTCATGCCCGTCGAATTCTCCGTCGCCGCCTATCGCCTCGGCCATTCCATGATTCGCCCCGGCTACCGCTTGAACGACGCCGTTTTGCTTCCCATTTTCCCCGTGCCCGCTTCCACCGCGCCCGGCTTTTCGCAGGGCCTTACCGGATTCCGCGCCCTCGTTTCGAATTGGGCGCTCGATTGGGGCCGCTTCATCGATATCGATATTCGCCCGTACGGCGACACCGATCCCAATCAGCAAAAAGCGCGCCTGCAATTCGCTTATAGAATTGACACTTCCGTCGTGAATCCGCTGTCCACTTTGCCGCCGGCGGTCGCCTCCAATCCCGCGTCGCTCGCGCAACGCAATTTGCTCCGCGGCTGGCGACTCGGATTGCCCAATGGCCAATTCGTCGCCAAAGCAATGGGCTTCACTCCCTTGCCCGACAATCAGATCTTGATCGGCAAAGGCGTCGACAAACCCGATCCCGGCGAAACGCCGCAGCCCATCACAACTGTTAATTCCGTCTTTAAAGAAAATTGCCCGCTCTGGACGTACATTCTTGCCGAAGCAATGGCCAATCAAACCAACGTCAACATTCCCGTCACCGGCGGCAAATCCATCACCACGCCGCAACTTGGCCCCGTCGGCGGCTCGCTCGTCATGGAAACTTTTCTTGGCCTGATGTTTGCCGACAAGTTTTCGCTGCTTACTTTGCAGCCGGACTGGCAGCCCGCGGGAAATCCAAATTTCGCGTTGAAAGATTTCGTAAAATTCGCGCTTGGCTTGTAGAAAAAAACGGGCGCGCGACGCTGCCTTTAACTGGTTCCCGGCTTTGACGCGACCATCGCGCGCAACAGCCACTTTTTCAGCACTGGCACGGAGTACGCCGGCAACTCTTCAAAGATCGCGCCCATGCCGATGTTCGGCTGCGTGTACACGACTTTTCCCTTTGCCTCGAAAAATTCGTGCTCGAAAAATATCTTCAGGTGGATCGGCGTGCCGTCCGGCAGCGGATTCACCATGTCGAAATAGCAGCCGTTCAGGCTGATCTCCGTCACGCGAATCTCCATCTTCGTGCCGGATTTTTCGTCGATCAATTCCGCCACGGCTACGAAGGGATAGCGCGGCGTTCGGCGTCGGTCCACTGTCACAGCATCACCTCGGGGCTTGCGTTTCGGGGCCGTAGTTCGCGGCTCTCGCCGGTCGCGAAAGCCTTGTTATCCCCTTTTATAACACGCGGCGAATCCCACCGCCGCCCGCCGTTGTCCGGCTGCGTCGAACCTTATACCCCGTCGGATCCTTGGCGGGGTTTTACTTTTTCGCGGGCTCGGCGCCCGCAGCCGGTTGTCCGGTTGCGGCCGGTTGCGGCGCAAAAAGTTGCAGATTTTCCGCCTTCCACCGCATCGCGGCAAGAATGCGGTTTCGTCCGCTTGGATGATCGAAGAAGACGAATTCCTCGAGCGGGGTCGGGCTCATTTTCCGGTATTCGCCCAGATGGATTGCCGCCTGCGCGAATCCGTCCGGTTGCCGGCTTGCGTTCAGCCCGTACATATCCGCTTCGCGTTCGCTTGTCCGCGTCTGCGTGTTGGTAATCGGCGTGAGAACGAAAAAGAAAATCGAGCCGATCAGGAAGACGAGCGGGATCACCGCCGGATCCGTTACCCCGCGCAACCCCCAGCCGTCGCCAAAGCGCGAGAGGCTCCACGTCAGGCTCCCTTTCAAAACGGAAAAGAAAATCACGGTCACAACCGAAAGAAACAGCATGTCCTTCGGAATGTGATTCAAAACGTAGTGGCCCATCTCGTGGCCCATCACCGATTCGATCTCTTCCGGCGAGCCGCGCCGCAACAAATTGTCGTTCATCGTAATCCGCATGGTTTTTCCGAAGCCGCTCACGTTTGCGCTCATTCGCGTGGATTGTTTGGACGCATCCACCTCATACACCTTTTCCACGGAAATTCCGTTTGCCCGTGCCAGGCGCAATACGGGCCGGGTTACCGCCGGATCGTCGAGCGCCTTAAACGTGTTCAGCAGCGGAAAAATGTAAACCGGCGCGAGCATCACGCCGAGAATAAGAAACGCGATCGTCACGATCGAACCCCAGATGTGCCACGTGTTAGGCAGCCGCCGGACGATTCCGACAAGCGCCATCACCAGCAGGCCGCCGAGAAGCGCGTTCACCATCAATATCTTTGTCTGGTCCCACATCCATGGGCCAAATGTTTGTGTCGCCAGGCCATATTTCACTTCGCGGAAAAAGCCTTCGTAGACTCCGAGTGGAAAACCCAGAATCGACGACACGACAAGGAATTCCACCCAATAAATGAATGTCTGCAGCGGCTTGAATCGCGCGAGCCGCTCGGCAATATTCCTCATTCCCGCCGAAACACGAAATTTCAACAAGATGAAGTAGAGGACCACGCCGTACAGAAAATCCCAAAGAATGAGCCAGTAGCCGCCTTCAAAATAAGCATCCGAACGTTCCCGCGCGCCGGCGGGAATCTGCGCAAGATACGCGTTGGTGGCCGCTTCCGCGTTGAAATGATCCGAAGGCTGGGCTTCCGGCGGCACGGTGGTCACGGAAGGCATTTCCGTTTGCGGCTTCTGGCCGGGAGCGGCCGACTGTTGGCCGGAAACGACGTTCGCAAGAAAAATCAAAACAAGCGCGCACAACCCCACGCGCAGGGCTGGTGAAAAACTCATGATGCCTCCGAAAATGTTTGGTCCAATAGCCGAGTTAGATACGACTGTGCCCGCCAAATAGTTTCGCGCCGCGCTACTCTATCACCGTCCGGCGCTATTTCGCGCCGATTGAATGAAATCGGCGATGTTTTTCGCCGGCTGGAACGTGCGGTCGGCGGAATGGAAATCGGCCCGCGACGAATTGCCGGCGATGGCAGCAATTTCGTGGCGCGCGCCTTTCCCGCGAGCGGTTGATCGGCCACGCGCTGCCCACGCCCGGCAGCGGCGAGCCGAAAGCGAGCGCCGCAACAAGGAGAGGGCGAAACGATTTAGCGATGCGGCTGGAACCGTTCATGGCGTCTCCCGAATGGTTCTTTCTTGCAACGCGTTTGCATCGCCTGAAGTTCACCGGAAAACTCAATTTCTTGGACGTATTTGCGGCGCATTTGGAGGCCGCGACCGCCGGATTTTTCAATCCAGCGCGAGAAATTCCTCGAGCAAAAGCCGCGCCAGCCGCTGGGAATCGTGCCGAATGACGCCATGTTCTTCCAGCAGCGAATCGAGAATCACGCGCACACCGTGTTTCCGCAAAACCGGCAAGTCGACAATAACGCGCTCCGCGCCTTGTTTCAGATAGCGCCGCGCGACTTCCGGCGAAACATTTTTCCGGTTCGCGACGACGAAATCGACCACGCGGCCGCGAACGTGGCGCTCGATCGCGGTGAGATGTTGCGAAAGCGCGTAGCCGTTGGTTTCGCCCGGTTGCGTCATCAAATTTGCGATGTAAACGCGCGGTGCTTTCGAGCGCGCGATCGCATGCGCGATTTCGGGAATCAGGAGATTCGGCAAAATGCTGGTGTAGAGCGAACCCGGACCGATCAAGATCAGATCCGCATAACGAATCGCTTCGATCGCTTCGCGCACCGGACGCACGCGGCGCGGATTCAGATGCAGGCGTCGAATCGCGGCGCGGCTCGCCGTAATCCTGGTTTCGCCGTGCACGCGCTTGCCGTTTTCGAGCACGGCCTCCAGGGTGACGTTGGCGACGGTGGAAGGGAAAATGCGGCCGCGAATCGCGAGTACCTTGCTCGATACTCGTACCGCTTCCGTAAAGTCTCCGGTCACGTGCGTGAGCGCCGCCAAAAAAAGATTTCCAAAATTGTGGCCGGTGAGCCCGCGCCCGGCGTGAAATCGATACTGAAATAATCTGCTCAACAACGCTTCGTCCGACGCGAGCGCGACCATGCAATTGCGGATATCGCCCGGCGGCAAAATTCGGTTTTCGCGGCGCAGCCGGCCGGAACTGCCGCCGTCGTCGGTGACGGTGACGATCGCGGCGAGATCGGTGATGGGACGGTTGGCGGTGGGAGTCGGATCGTTGCGCGGCACGACATGATGCTTCAGTCCGCGGAGAAGCGAGGAAAGACCGGTGCCGCCGCCGAGAGCGACGACGCGGAGACCGCGATGCTGCTTTTTATTTTTCGAGAGCGCACTCACAAAAATTCCCGCGAATGGAAAAGCGTCCTGGTTCAATGGAAGCGAATGGAAACGAGACGAGCCGATTTTTTCCGACGAGCGAAAGTTTTTCGATCAGAGCCCGATGCCGTCCTTTTCCGGATACAGGAGTTCCGTGAAACGCGGATCTTCCTGCAGAAACGCGAAATCCTCGTCGTTGCGCGCGTGATAGCGATTGGCGGAGCGAAGATCGATGGCGATTTTTAAATTCGCGAGGGCGGCATCGGCTTCGCCGGTGAGGCAATCGAGCGCGGCGACGGCGTAAACGATGTGATCGGCTTTGGGCGCGAGCTTGCGCGCTTTGTCGAGACTTTCGCGCGCTTCATCCCAACGGCCGAGATTCATCATGGCCACGCCGCGCTGATAATGCTCTTCGGCGTTGCGCGGATTTTGTTCGGAGGTGGGCTTCATGCGCTGCTCGGCGATTTTGATGTGCATGCGCGCGCGATCGGCGAGTTCTTTGCTGGGGCCTTCGAGAACTTTTTCGAGTTCCTGTTTGGCTTTGGCGTATTTCTGCTGATGGAAGAGCGCCAAAGCTTCGTCATAGGTTTTCATTTGGGCCTGGACGAGGGGATTGACGAGTTCCACGCCGCCGCGCTGGGGCGGATGAGGTGGAGTTAAGCCTTTTCTTTTCTTCATTTTCGATGACTTGGCCGCACTGGAGGAGCGGGAAGATGATTTTTTCACTTTCGCCATGGCGCGAATGCTAGCAGAGGCGAAATGCGGCGTCAATGCGGGGAACGAGTGTGGTGGAGTGGACGGAGGCGGTGAGAAGGGAGAGATTCGGGCCGGGGCAGGGTGCAGTTCCAGTTTGGGAGAAGTTGGGGGAAGCCTTGTGCGTTTTCGTAAGTGTTGCAAACAAAGGAGTTAGAGGCGCGGAAGCGGGGAGCGCGCGGCGAATATAGGCAATCCAGATGGTTATCAAAAGAAAGGGGTTAAGGGAGAGGCAATACGGATCGTTGTCAAAACAAAGGGGATAGCCAGATGGGGAAGAAGGCGAGGCGGCGGGTTGGAGCGACGCGAACACACGGCATGGTAGCATGGAATGTTGCTGAAGTCAATAAGATAATTGATCAGGTAATTCGAATGGCTGTGGAAATTTGTTCGAACGGAAAGAAAAGGCAAAGGAAAGAGCCCACCCTCCACAAAATTCAAAAGGCGCAAAGGTGTCGGCCCGCACGTAGGTCGTTTTCATGTATTCTTACCTATAAACTCTCAGCAGCCTCCATGCGACTACTGCGCTAAGGATTGCGCCACCAATCAATTCCATAATTTGGTCCTTTTGAAGGAGCAGGAGCCCAATCGCAAAACGGCTTCCGACAATAGTAAACGCAACCCCGTAGATCAATCGGCGCCGAGGAAAAAGTAAACCAATGGCTAAGATCGCGATGACTATAATGGCCTTTGAGAGGGTCCACCCACTTTGAGGGCCAGATGAATACGCCAGCGCCGCCATCAACGCTAGTCCTACAACGACTGCGAAAACGATGTCTAGGTCGCCGTATCGGGACTCGCCAGAATTCGAGTTCATCTAACTTAGGTCAGCTGCCTGTAATAGAAGAGCGTTGCTGCTTCCCACACAGATAGTATGCTTTAGCGTAAGCGCCAATATCAAACCCCAATTTAAAAGCGCTAAAAAAGGCTAGGCCCTTCGAAGCGGCTTTGAAGCCCGCGAATTCTGAGACCTTTAGAGCTTGCCCCCAGAAAGTCGGATTGCCAAATGCGTCTATGTGGGCCGTCCCGGGTAGTATTACTCGGCCGGTATCGATACCACCTATTCCGTTCTTGATTTCATTTACTAAAGATGTTTTTTGAGGGCCGCTAATCGCTTGTGAGCCCAAAGCGTCTAGTTGATCGTTACCAGTAACTAGATTCGATATTGAAGATATGTCGTTCCCAAGAAGTGCTTGACCCAAAAAACTGGAGTCTGGTACGCCAAGCACTGATGCAAGAGAGGCTGCGTTGGCTGCAGCGCACTGCGCTCTTGACCGTGTTGCAGCTGTCGATGGACCGCCTGCGCCGCTGGTATTGCCGCCACCGCTGCCGCTTCCTGCGCTGAAGACAGTGGATGTGATGGTGTCGGCCTGGGCGAGCACATCAACATAGATGAAAAACCCGGGGACGACCAAAGGCTCTCCCCCGCCGCCGTTGCCACTGGCGCTCAGAAATCCAAAACCAAAGGCGGAATTGATAAAACTAGCGGCAGTTGCATCTAGAAACCCACTCCCGCCTAACGATGAACCACCATCACCGGAAGTATCGTCTCCGCCGGTAAAGTGGCAATCGCCATTGAAGGTCTCCAGCGCGCCAAAGTCATCTGCGTGACATTCGCGCAGTCCGAGCGGATCGATTAGGTTTGTGGGATTGTTTAGAGTATAAGCGTATGCGTTGTGGGGTTGGAGGCTGCCGACTGCACCGCCGAGAGGGTCGGTGGAGAGGAAGCGGGCGAGGCGGGAGGAGTAGTAGCGGGCGAAGGCGTAGTCGAGGCCGGTTTCGGAGTCGCGCTCGTAGCCGGTGAATTTGTAATTGGTGGGGCAGGGTGTGGTTTGGAGACGCGACATCTGGGCAGTGGTGAAGAGTTCCTGGCCGTAGGGAGTGTAGTCTTGGTCGAAGCAGAGGAGGCCGGGAGTTTGCGATGAGCCGTCGGCGTTCTGGCCGCTGCCAGTGGTGATGGTGCGCGTGGAGCCGATCAGATCGGCGAAATAATAGAAGATGCTGACATTGGGAGTGGGGCCGCTTGAAACGTTGACGCGGGAAGCGATGCGACGGCCAGTGAAGAATACGTATTCGGAATAGGCAGTATTGGTGACGCTGCCGGTGCCGTCGGTTTCGGCGAGAGAATCGCCAGAGATGGAACGCCAATAGAGTTTGGTGACGGTTCCGCCGGAGCAGTTGCTGCCGGTGCCGCCTTGAATTTTTGCGACACGTAGGCCGTTGCCGTCATATACATAGCAATACGGCCCACCGGATGGAGTCGCTTTGATGAGGTGGCCTTCGTCGTCGAAGGTGTAGGTGACGCCGGTCTGGCCGTCGCCGGTCATATTACCTACTGCGTCGTAAGAGAACGAAGTGCCTGTTACGTGATTGTTGGCGTCGACGGTAAGGCTGAATGCGGGAGAAGAACATTTTGAAGCCGCAGTGGTAACGAGGTTCGCCACCACGTCCGGCGTAAAGTTCTGACCCCAGCAATCGGTTCCGCTGGTGGCTTGCGATGCGGGAGTGGCGTTCGTGGGCCTGCCGCAAACGAAGATCGCGCTGCAAGGGACGGCTTGCACCGATGCGTTGCAGACAAATTGTGTGGACGCGGCGACGGACCCGACGATCCAGAGCAACATCATCGCGCAACAAAACAAGCTCAATAACAAGGGAAAGTACGTGCAGTATTGGCCGATTATTTCGATTGGATTTGGCTACCGCTTTTGAGGGGTGATGCAGCGGAAGTGGCGCAGAAATGACCGCACGAACGAAGCACGCTGAGTAAGGATAGATGTAGCGCCACAAACGAAGGAGTACAAAAACGCCGCGCGCGAGCTGCAACAAACTTAGCGATTAAGACAAAGACGTCCGATGAAGTGCTAGCAACTGCCCTGGCTTCGGTTACCGTTTAATAAGAAACGGTTGCCGGCTCGCATAGCAAACCTCCTTTGTAATGCGACCGCAACAAAATATACCTGGCGGCGAACTGTTCTCCGGTCGATCGCAGAAGGCCAAAGGAGAGATTGAGATGCTAGCGAGCGGGTGGAGAATGAAACGAGAGCGGGGATACCAGACTCGAGTTGCATTGTTCCTGGTGTTGTGCGGCATTTTTGGAACGTTACGGGCGTCGAGTCAAGATTCGCCGCCGAGGACTCAGATCGCTGCCTATAACGATTTGGGGCGATTGTCCGCAGGCCCGGGACACTTGATTAACGCTTCGACGGACATGCGGAGCCTGAGCGGAGCCGATGTGATATGGCTCGTGACGCATCCGGAGCAGGTGCACATCGAACGGCCGTCAAAGGCCGAAGAAAAAGGAAACAAGTGGTACAAGCTGGATTGGGCGGCGCTGGACATCTGCAACGGAGAACGGGAGCCCGATTCGACCGTAATCCAGACCGGCTATCAGGGAGCGTGCATCCGAGTGGCCGACCACTACGAATATACGGTTGCGAACCGCAATCTGGTTCCGAGTAATCCCGCCAACACGAAACGTTTCGAGGCGCTTATCCGCTATTGCTATTGGGCGACGAAAAGCAACTCCACGGACATTGCGTGCGGCCGATTGGCCGAGGCACTTATGGACATCGGCAACTTCAGCGCGGGAAAAGCCGTGCTGAAATACGCGCCCGGCTGCCACACGACGCGCCTGGATGGCGAGCCAAGCAGTGGCTGCTTCTTGATTGCCTTCGGAGCCGAACAGATCAAGACGCAAAATGGCGCCGAGCTTGTGAAGATGGGGAGAGAATTCCCCGAGCAATTAGTAGCCGGACTAGCGACCATCACGCCAGCGGACTTGTTGTTCATCGCGGAGCCTGCTTGCAACCTGGATCTGGACGCCCGCGCTTGCTCGTACACGAAGAGCCACGGAGGGCGGGTGCAATTCAATGACGAGCAATTGAGGGAGATCGCCGATCGAGATAGCAATTACCTCAACTGGCTGCAAGGATGGGTTCAGCAACGCAACCAAGAGCGTGAGCGGCGCGCTGTGGCACAGCAACAGGAGTTTGAGAATCGAATGAATGTGCTGAACGGACTTGCGAACCAGACGAACTCGGCCGTGCTAGACGCTGGTAACCAGCAAGGAGCGGCGATTCGTGCGATCGGCGACGACAACGCGGCGGCGCAGCAACAGGCGGCGGAGGCGCGGCTTGCGGCACAGAAAGCGGCGCAGGATGCGGCGCAGCAGCGCGCGGCGGCACAACAGGCGGCGCAGCAGTCGCAGCAAACGAGCGAGCAGAAAAGTTCTTCCGGGGGAAACAATCGTCCCACGTTGAACGGCAATTCGTCGGGAAGCGCGGGGAATGGTTCTGCCGGAGGCAGCGACGCCATTTATTTTGCGCCGATCACGCAGAACTGCATTCGCGAGTTCTGGGACCCGCAACATTACAACTGGCTATCGTTTGAGAACGACTGCGGGCAGGCCATTCACCTTACGTTTATTGCCAAGAGCCCCAACGACCACTTCGGCGCCGCGGCCACGGACTTGGCCGCGGGGCAAGCGACGAACACCGGTTGGTCGAAGGCCGATGTGGACGCCAAGGGCAACTTCGCCATGTTTATATGTCCCGCTGGTTCGGTGGCGGTGGATGCCAGCACGGATCAAGCGATCACCAGCCCCAACGCGAATTACCACTGTAAGAAGCAGTAGACGCGGCGCTTCGGACGACGTCTTTCGCCGCACCCTGACAAGTGTGCCCCTGCGCCGAAGGGAAGCGGAGCGGGCAGGAGCACTGATCTACGGAACCGGCACGCCCGGGAAAATTGTAAACGTGCGGACCAAGGTCTCGCTCCTACGCAAAAACAAAAAGAAAAAAACGAATCGTAAACTTCGCGACTACATTGTGAGGTCGCGGCGCGATGAGGCGTAAAGCGGCGGCGGCACGGCGAGACGCGCGCGGAGAATGGCGGATTCGGCGGCGGTGAAGAGGAGCTGATGGCGGAAGTCTGTTTGAAGGGCGGAAGCGTACCAGATGGGTTGCATGAGGCCGGAGGAGGAGTGGGAGTTGGTGCCGAGGAGGAGATGGCCGACTTCGTGGGCGATGACGAGGCCGAGCATTTCGCCGGAGCACGGTTGCGCGTGCACGCGATGGGCGGAGAGATTGTTGTAATAAACGTTTGCGTAGACGCCGGAGCCGGATTCGTCAAGGAAGGCCTGGCCGAAGATATCGGCGTGGATGGAGCGGCCGCGCGCGAGGATGCGGACGGAAAGTTGACGCGGCCAGGCGAGGGCGGAGCAGGGCGTGGCGGGCGGCGAAAAGTCGGCTGGGTCCGGATGGCCGCAGTCGATCCAATCGAGTTCGATTCCCGATTGAGCGAAGACGAACGTGGCGCGGGCGGCGGCAATGGCGAGTGTGTCGGAGGGAACGGCGGCATCGTTGAAAACGGAGAGTCGGACGCGGGCGAAGACGGTATGTGGCGTACGGGCGGCGGCGCTGCCACCGAAGAGCAATACGAAAAACAGCGCCGTGGATGCGACACGAGAGCGAGCAAACATGACGGGCCTCCGGAAACCCGAAAAAAGCGGCGGGCTTCGCGGCTCAGGCTGGCGCGTGTGATGGGGTACCTCAAGGCACGGGAAGTGAGCGGAGAGCGAAATGGATGTAACTTGTTAAGTGGTTCAGGGAGCGAGGGTTAAAACAACAAATTACGGAGAATTTAGAAATCGAGATCAAACTTTATACGATGGGCTTCGTATAAGTGATCAAGGTGACCCATGGCGACTGAACCTGAAGCGAACAACATGGTGCGATTTGGAAAGTTTGAGTTTCACCGGGGATCGATGGAGCTGCGGCGGAATGGGATTCGGGTGAAGCTGCAGGACCAGCCGGGACAAATTTTGTCGGCGCTGCTGGAGGCGCCGGGTGATTTGGTTACGAGGGAGGAATTGCGGAAGCGGTTGTGGGCGGCGGACACGTTTGTGGATTTTGACCACAGCCTGAATACGGCGATCAAGCGGCTGCGGGACACGCTGGGAGATTCGGCGGACAATCCGGTATTTATTGAGACGCTTTCGCGGCGGGGCTACCGGTTTATGGCGCCCGTCGAGGAGCTGAACAACGGGCAAAGGAACGGCGAAGGAGTTGGTTTACGGAACGGGGAAGGATTGCCGCGGAGTAACGGAAATGGAAATTTGCGGCAGGGATTTCTGGCAAGGGTGGCGACGGGAGACGCGAGCAATCGGAGCGCGAGGGTTGTGTGGTGGGGTATTGCGGGATTTTTGATCACGGCGGGAGCGGTTTCCGCCGGCTGGCACGCGGGACACCGGTCGGTGCGGGCGGTGCAGGCGCGCGAAATCCGGCTGACGACAAATTCGCCGGACGCGCCGGTGGAAGGCGGCGCGATTTCGCCGGATGGGCGAATGCTGATTTACGCGGACAAGCTGGGATTGCACGTGAAGGACACGTCGAGCGGAGAGATTCACCATGTGAAGCTGCCGACGGAATTTAGCGTCACGTCGGCGAGCTGGTTTCCGGATCAGAACCACATTCTGGCGTCGGCGGTGGCGAGCGCGAACGAACGTTCGGGGCTCTGGAAGATTTCGCTGCTGGGAGGCGCGCCGCAAAAGCTGGCGGAGGAGGGCGAAGCGGCACGAGTATCGCCGGACGGAAAGAAAATATCGTTTTTGCGGGGCGAGTATCCGCGGCGGGAAATCTGGACGATGAATGTGGATGGCAGCGAAGTGCACAAAGAAGTGGACGCGAGCGGATCGATTTACGGAAAGCCGGCGTGGTCGCCGGACAGCCGGATTCTGGCGTTCGTGTGCGTGATTTATTTTCCAACCTGGAATGACGAAGACGTGGAAATCGAAACGCACGTGATCGGGAGCGGAAAGAATCAGATTGTGTTGAAGGACAGGCAACTGAATAGCGGACTGACGTGGCTGGCGGACGGAAGGATCTTTTTCACGATGGCCGAGTCCGCGCCGGCACAGGGAGATTCGAACGTGTGGGCGATGCCGCTGGACGCGAAGACCGGGCTTGCGAGCGGAGAGCGCGTACGGATTACGAATGGGCCCGATCAGAAGCCGGTGATGGATGCTTCGGCGGACGGGAAGAAGATTTTGTTTTTGCGGACGAATATCCAGCCGGCGGTGTATGTGTCCGAGATCGACAAAAAAACCAAGAAGGTGGGATGGCCGGAACGCTTGACGCTGGACGACCGGAAGAATTTGCCGTTCGAATGGACGCCGGACGGGAATTCGGTATTTTATACTTCGAACCGCGAGGGGATGTTTCATCTCTATAAGCAGGCGGTTGGAAATGGAACGCCGGAATTGCTGGACACGGGCGGGAACGAGCCGGTCACTGTGCGACTGAACCCGGAGAGGACGAAGGTGTTGTACACGGCATTGAAAGAGCGCGGCGCCGGGGAACATGCGAATCCGCACGATGCGGTGGCTGAAAAAAGATTGGAGGCGAAGACGGCGGCAAGCGGAGGCGCAAACGCAGCGCCGGGATTGCAAATCTACCGGATTTTGCGCGCGGGGCTGAATGGCGGAGAATCGCAACCGGTGCTGGAATGGCCGGAAATAAATAATTTTCAGTGCGCGAGGCTGCCTTCGCGCGAGTGCATTTTCAGCAGTTTTGCGAATGAGGGGCTGGAATTTTATGAATTCAGCGCGGAGACCGGGGAAAACAGCCTGCTCTTCAAGATTTCCGACCCGCAATGGTGGCTTTACAACTGGACGCTGTCTCCGGACGGAGAACAATTGGCGCTGGCGAAGAATCTGCGCGCGCAGGATGAAGCGGAGATTCAAGTGATGTCTTTGCGCGGCGGTTCGACGCGGAAGATTGCGTTGAAAGAGTGGCGGAGAGTGCGATCGATTGACTGGGCGGCAGATGGAAAAAGCATTTGGACTTGCGCCTCGCCGAGGGAAGGCGAAGAAGCGATCGTCAACGTGGATTTGCAAGGACGCGTGAAGCCGGCGGTGAAAGAGCCGAGTCCGTACATCGGATGGGCGATTCCGTCGCAAGATGGAAAGCGATTGGCGATTTGGGAAGCGAGCGGGGCATCGAATATGTGGATGCTGGAGAATTTCTGAACGCGAGAGCTCAAGACTTCTTCGCGGACGTACGGAAGTCGACGGTACGAGTAATGCCCTTTCCCTCCGTGACGTGATAAAGCTGGTTGGGCTTCAGGTCTTTCAGGGAATCGAGCTGGCCGCTGGGCCAGCGGATTTCGAGCAGGTCCACCTTTTGCGCTTCGCCGAGGCCGAAGTGGACGCGCAGATCGTTTTGCGAATAGTAGCCGCCGCCGCTGCGGACTTCGTCGATCTGACGATGCGGTTTTTCCTGGCCGGAAATTTTGGTGACGCAGGCGATGCGCGCGCCGATGCCGCTGCGGTTGGATTTCGCGCCGATCGCGCGGATTTTGATCCAGTTGTTTTTGCCGGCTGAATCGCAGCGGATTAATTGCGGCGGGGCGTTGACGCAGTTGACGACGAAGTCGAGGTCGCCATCGTTGTCGAAATCGCCGAAAGCGCAGCCGCGGGCGGGAGCGGGAGCGGAAATTCCGGGGCCGGCGCCGAGCGAGACGTCTTCGAAATGGCCGTTGCGCAGATTGCGATAGAGAAGTTTGCGCTGCGGATAACCGGCTTCGGTCGAGAGCTGCTCGACTTCGGGGTAGACGTGGCCGTTGCAAATTAAAATGTCGGGCCAGCCGTCGTTGTCGAAATCGAAAAAGCCGCAGCCCCAGCCGAGATATTGCGTGTGTTTGCCGAGACCGGCCTCGAACGTGGTGTCTTCGAAGGCGGCCGCGCCGAGATTGCGATAGAGGGACGGAGTGTCGCCGGCGAAATTTGTTTTGACGACGTCGAGGTTGCCGTCCATGTCGTAATCGGCGGCGGAAACGCCCATGCCGGCCTGCGGTTTGCCGTCGGCGCTGAGGGCGCAGCCGGCTTCGAGGGCGATATCGGTGAATTTTCCGTTGTGCTTATTCTGATAGAGCGCGCTGGCGGTGGAGTCGTTTGCAACGTAAATGTCGGGCCAGCCGTCGTTGTCAAAATCGGCGGTGAGGACGCCGAGGCCGTACGTGCCGTTGGCGCTGAAGATGCCCGCCGATTCGGAAACGTCGGTGAAGGTGCCGTCGCCGTTGTTGTGAAAGAGAATATTTTTTCCGCCGATGAGGCCGGGCGGGCCGCAAGCGACCAATACGCCTTTATATAAGCAGGGGCCGGATTCCGGGACGGGCGCGGTGGCGAGATCCATGTCGATGTAATTGGCGACGAAGAGATCGAGTTTGCCGTCGCGATCGTAATCGAGGAAGGCGCAGCCGGAGTTCCAGCGTTTGCCGTTTGTCGCAACGCCGGCTTTTTCGGCGACTTCGGTGAACGTGCCGTTGCCATTGTTGTGAAAGAGAAGATTTTTGCCGAAGTAGCTGACAAAGAGATCGTCGAAGCCATCGTTGTCGTAGTCGCCGACGCAGCAGCCCTGGCCCCAGCCAGAATGGGCGACGCCGGCGGCGACGGAAACGTCGGTGAACGTGCCGTCGCGATTATTTTTGAAGAGGCGGGAGACGGGTTCCTGGCCTTTCGGAAAACCTTCGAGGCGCGACCCGTTGACGAGAAAGATGTCGAGCCAGTCGTCGTGGTCGTAATCGTAAAAGGCGACGCCGCAACCGGTGGTTTCGAGAAGATATTTGTTTTTGTGTTCGCCGCCGTAGATGGTTTTTGCGTGGAGGCCGGATTGTTTGGCGACATCGAGAAAGGTTACGCCGAGGGCAGCAGATTCCGCCGGCGCATCGGGAGAAGCGGCTCGAGCGTTGGGCGAGCGAGCGAGGGAAAAAACGTCTTCGAGCGAAAGAACCAGAGCGGAGCGGCTGAGCGACTTCAAGAATCCGCGGCGTGACGAGAACAAGTTGACCCGTACCTTCCCAGGAGAGCGCGTGCTAAACTCTGGCCGTTTCTTTTATAGACAGGGCTGCAGGCGTTTGCAAGTTCTGATGCGGTGCCGAGGCAAGACGATGGCTGATTCTCGCGGTACTTCCCTTTTACACATTGGCCGCAAATTCTTGGTGGCAACGGCGATCGTTGCCGCGAGTGTCTTTGCAAATTACGCGAATGCGCAGAATGCGATGCGTTCGGGCGATGGCGGATTGTCGATTGAGCGGCCGGTGCGAAGCTGGGAATTTCTGTGCACGGTTGGAAAAAAGGCCGGCATTTTTGGGAATGAGTCCGGGCGCGTGGAGGCGTGGGTTTATCCGCTGAAGGTGCTGCGCGATTTCCACGTGACGATTCATCACGACGGAAAAGTGATTCCGGCGGAAACGCTGGTGCGGACGATTGAGGCGCGGCCGGAAGCGACGACGCTCGTGTATGCCGGCGACACGTTTTCGATTCGCGAGACTTTTTTTGCGCCGGTGGAAGAGCCGGGAGCGGTGATCCGGTTTGAAGTGGAAACGGAGCAACCGCTGGAGATCGAGATCGGATTTCACCGCGATCTGGCTTTGGAATGGCCGGCGGCGGTGGGCGGGACGTACGCGAACTGGAATGCGGCGCTGAATGCGTTTGGATTTGGCGAGGAAAGCAAAAAATTTGCGGCGGTGATCGGTTCGCCGACGGGCCACGAGCCGCTGCTGGAATACGAAGCGAACTATTCGAGCGCGCACGAAGAATCGATGAAGCTGGGCGTGACGGCGAAGGGACGAGAGACAAAAATTGTTGCGATTGCGGGATCGATTCACGGGCAGGCGGAAGCGGAGGCGACGTACAAGAAATTGATCTCGTCGTACGAGGCGCTGCGGAAGGAATCGGCTTCTTATTACGCGGAGTATTTGAAAAAGACGGTGAGTGTGGAGCTGCCGGACGCGCAACTGCAAGAAGCATATGACTGGTCGCGAATCAGTCTGGTGCAGGGACTTGTTGTGAATCCGACGATGGGAACGGGTTTGGTGGCGGGATACAGAACATCGGGCGAAAGCCAGCGGCCGGGGTTCGCGTGGTTTTTTGGACGGGATGCTTTCTGGTCCACGCTGGCGCTGAACAGCGAAGGAGACTTTACGAATGCGCGGACGGCGCTCGCGTTTGTGGCGCAATTTCAACGCGCGGATGGAAAGATGCCGCACGAGATTGCGCAGGGCGCGAGCTTTGTAAACTGGTTCGAGGATTATCCGTATGGATTCGCATCGGCGGATGCGACGCCGCTCTACATTATTGCGATGAACGATTATGTGCAGGCGAGCGGAGACGCGGCGTTCGCAAAGGAAAAGTGGGCGAGCCTGCAAAAAGCGTACGAGTTTCTGAAGTCCACGTACGATTCGCGCGGTCTGCCGCAGAATTTTGGAATTGGGCACGGATGGGTGGAAGGCGGACCGTTGCTGCCCGTGAAAAGCGAATTCTACCAAAGCGGACTGGGGGCGGAGGCGGTGCGGTCGCTTGCGAATCTGGCGAAGCAGACCGGCCAAAGCGAGTTAAGCGAGAGTTTGCGAAGAGAAGCGGAGAAGCAATTGGCGCTTGTGGATCGGAGCTTCTGGATGGAAGAGAAGAAGCGATTTGCATTTGCGATTGGCAAGGACGACAAACAAATCGACGAGGTAAACATTCTAGCGACGGCGCCGATGTGGTTCGGTTCGACGACGGACTCGCTTGCTTCGCGCATGGAAGACAATTTGCGGCAGCTTACGAATTTCGATCTGCAGACGGATTGGGGGCCGCGGATTATCTCGAACCAATCGGCGGTTTACAGCGGCGGGGGCTATCACTACGGTTCCGTCTGGCCGTTGTTCACGGGATGGGCGTCGGTGGCCGAATACCGGCACCATCAGGAATTTTCGGCGTATCAAAATTTGCGGGCGAATGCGCTGCTGGCGCTCGACGGATCGCCGGGACACGTGACGGAAGTATTGTCCGGCGATTATTACCAGCCGCTATCGACGGCTTCGCCGCATCAGATCTGGTCGGCGGCGATGGTGATCAGCCCGGTGTTGCGAGGAATGTTTGGATTGGAACGCGACGTTCCGAACAAGACGCTGACGTTTACACCGCACGCGCCTGCGAATTGGGCGGACTACAAGATTGAAAATATTCAGGTGGGCAAGAGCTCGATTTCAATCGCGTACCACAAGGCTCCCGGCGAAATCGGCCTTGAAATTGTGCGCACGGGCGACGAATGCACGTTTGAATTTGCGCCAGAGCTGGCGGGGCCGGCGATAGAGGTGCGCGCGGAGGTGAACGGCCGGCCGGCGCCGGTGGACTTCAAATTTAATCCGGAGCACCACCACATCGAATTGAAGTTTGCGTTGCAGGAAGGAAAAAACGCGGTTCGGCTGCGAGTGAAGAACGATTTCGGGCTGGCGTACGATTTCAGGCTGCCGGAACTTGGCAGAAAAAGTTCCGACCTTCGTGTGGTAGGCCAGACGAGCGATCAGTATTCATCGACGCTGACGCTCGCGGGACTGGCCGGGAAAACTTACGCGATGGAAGTGTGGAACGCCGAAGTCATCGCTTCGACAGAGGGGGCCGAGCTGGTAAAACAGGCGGGCGGGGCAACTCAATTGCGAATACATTTTGAAACGAATCCGGAACAAGAGTACGCGCGCAAACAGATAACGCTACATTTTCGGCAGCCCAAAGTGGGCGGGAAAGCGAAATTGAAAGAATAATCGAGTCAGGCGATGCCGAGCTTTTTTTGCATTTGTTCGAGCGAGACGCCTTTTGTCTCCGGATAAACGAAGAGTACGACCAGGAACTGCACCACCGTCATGACGGAAAAGAACACGAACGGATAACCGCCGGATTTTGCCGCGAGAGGCGGAAAGCCCAGCGAAATAATTCCGGCCATGAGCCAGTGAGAAAAACTGCCGAGGCTTTGGCCTTTTGCGCGGATGCGGTTGGGGAACACTTCGCCGATGTAGACCCAGATGACCGCGCCCTGGGAAAACGCGAAAAAGGCGATGTAGGCGACGAGGAGCCAGACAAGATATTCCTTGTGCTGGTGCGTGAGGAAGATCGCGGCGACTCCGGCGAGGCAAGAAGCGGTGCCGACCGCGCCGATGAGCAGGAGTTTCTTTCGGCCGACTCTGTCGATGAGAGTCATCGCAATCATTGTGAAAACCAGATTGGTGGCGCCGATGGCGACGGATTGCAAGTCCGAAGAGACTTTGCTGAAGCCGGCATCGGTGAAAATCGGATTCAGGTAATAAAGGATGGCGTTGATGCCGGCAAGCTGGTTGAACATGCCGATGGTGACGGCAAGAAAAACCGGCAGACGGTACTGATGGTTCCACAAAGAATCGTGTTGATGGTGCTCGGCGTCGATCGAATAGACTATCTCCTGGAGTTCTGCTTCGTAATCTTGTTCACCGATGAGGCGGAGAACTTCGCGCGCTTCGTCGATGCGGCCTTTTTTGGCGAGCCAGCGCGGACTGCGAGGAATGCCGAAAAGCATAAAGAGAAAGAAAACCGCGGGGAGGGCTGAGATGCCGAGCTTCCAGCGCCATTCCGTGGCACCCAGCTGAAGCGTGCCAATGGCGTAGTTGGAGAGATAGGCAAGAAGAATGCCGAAGACCACGTTGAATTGAAAAAAACCGACGAGGCGACCGCGCCATTTTGCCGGCGAGATTTCCGCAATGTACATGGGGCCGAGGACGGATGAACCGCCGATGCCGAGACCGCCGATGAAGCGGAAAAGGACGAGCGCGGTCCAGTTCCACGCAAAAGCGCAGCCGACGGCGGAAATGACGTAGAGGACAGCCATGCAACGCAGGCTGTCGCGTCGTCCGATCGAGTCGCCGGGAATTCCGGCGGTGAGAGAGCCAATGATCGTGCCGATGAGCGCGCTGGTGACGGTAACACCGAGCGCCCACGGCGTAAGGTGATAAAGCTCGATGAGAGATTGCTCCGCGCCGGAAATAACGACGGTATCGAAACCGAAAAGAAGTCCACCCAGAGCTGCGACGATCGTGCTTTTCAGAAGTGCGGAATTCAACATGGATGCACCTGTGCGGACGAGGCCAAATGCGAACTGGCGAAACGAATCCGCTGCGATTCAAATGAACTCGTGTGTCGCGGGAATTATATTGGATTCCACCGTGGAGAGAAACTTTTTTGCGCTGGCAAGGGCGAGGTGAATGCCGCAGCGACGATGTAAAGAGTGAGTTTCAAGTGGCCGTTGCCGCGAATCGATGCGTCGGCGGAATCGCCGCCGCCGCCATTATTAGGATGAAGGCTGGTTTATTCCGGCAAATTTCGGCGGAAACAAGCTTCATTGAAGCGAATCGGTTGCTGCATGCGAAACGCGGATGGTGAAACGTGGAAATCATGCGTCGCGACTGAGGAGTCCATTCGGATTCCGGCCAAGCAGGAGCTTCAAAGACAAAATCTTTTCGGCGTCTTGCACACGTGCGCCTTTTGCACGGATCGCACTCAACAATCGAATGAGAAGGAATTGGTGGGCCCGCCAGGATTTGAACCTGGGACCAACGGATTATGAGTCCGCTGCTCTAACCGCTGAGCTACAGGCCCGCCGCGTGTTAACGTCCTGATTTTATAATGATTTGGGGCGATTGCGCGGAACATTTGAAATTCGCCAAAGAGGCAATTGTAGTGAAAACGTAGTACTTTCGCCGGTTCGGACGCCAACTTCTCAACCGCGCTTGGCCGATTATGCGCGAATCCGAAAAGTTCAAATTGCAAAAAGGTGAAGTCAGAAGTCATTGAAAAGAAATAACAAAGAAGTGGCGCGCCTCTGCGGACGATTTCAGAACACCGAAGGGCGCCCGGCCCGTGCCACCATCCGCGAGCAATTCATTTCTTGCCGAAAAATGAATAAGCCGCAGCGTGGGCAAGGCGACAATACGAGGAAGACCGGCTGGGAACCTATAAACTAGAGGATCGGTTGAGCGACTTACTCAGGACAGCGCCAACCGAAACCCTCGAATGAACGTCAGGAGATTTAAGCGTCGCACGACTACGTGCGCGAAAAATTGGGCCAGATCACGTCGCTCGGACTAAACAGAAGATCGAAACCCCAAGACCCAGGTTCCTAACACCGGAACCAGGTGCACTGAGATTTCTTCGGAGAACCGTGGCCTTGTCTTCAAACGCCATCGAGTCCGAAAAGAACAGTTTTCGAATCTTTCCCGTATTCCCACGGGTAAGAGCGAGTTCTGCGCCCGCGGCTATCGTAAGCAAACGAACTCGTCGTGCTGCCGATTTGGACGACCAACCTGCCTACGGTTGCTTTGGCAGCGTAAACGTAACGCTCAAATCGGCTTCATTCTCTTGGGCATTCTTGTCCGTGGAAAGGTTAACGTAAATCTCGATGCCTCGTAGCGGATACAAGTAAGTCCTAGCTCGCACAGTGTCTTCTTTTCGGCCGGACTCAGGTCCAAACAATTCGAGCCGCAATGCATTCGAATATTTATGAAAGAAAATATACGTTTTTCCTCTAAACTTTTGCGTCACTGAGAACTTGCGAAGAGCTTGTGACGCTTCTTCCAAAGGCCGTCCCACGGCTATTGCATCAACGTGACCATCAGTATCGAAATGGAGATCAATACCGCTACACAAAACGTTTCCCTTGTCGCAGACACCACACCATCGCAAGCAATTCAAGGCGAGACTTTGCTTCGCGGCGGTATTGTCCGCATCTGCTTGACTCATGCCGAGAAAAAAACCGAGCACACGAACGTCTTTAGCGTTCCAGTTTCGATTTGCAAACGCATCCACGCTAGTTAGCTCAAGCCCAGACGGGCTCACTGCTTGCACACGTGAAACGCCGACTTGTCCTTGAGCCAAGGCCGCGGTGCTAACGAAAGCAAACGCAACGATCACGGCAAATTTAATTCTTCTCTTTATCTGTTGCATGGCACCCTCAATCGAAGAAACATCGGTGGTCCATCGAATTTTGTTCGTGGAGCCCAGGCGACGCCGTGATGTGTCGTCGCGCTAAGTAAGTCCCTATCGCCATTATCGGGATCATAGAAACCAACATGTTTCGGATACAAAACAATATCCCCTGGTCCCGCCTGCCCCGGATTGATGGGCATCAAACCGGATTGCTGATTCTGCATGCTGTTGGAACCCGCTTGAGCCGACTGATTTGGAAAACTTCCATTTATACTGTGCTGAACGGCATAACAAACAAGCCCAGAACAATCGAAATTGTCCGGCCCCTTACCACATCCGTCGGTACAGTATGGGGTGCCTTTGTGCCCCGCAGCTTCCGCAAGGACACGGCTTCGCTCCTCGGGACTAGCTGTTCGAAAGCCATCAGCGTCGCAATTGAACGTAGGTGGGCATGGTCGAGGCGGAGCCGAAGTTGGCTTCAACCAATCCAATAATCTGTCCAACAGGCTTGGACTTAGTCCGAGGGGATCGGAAAGGTTCGCTGGATTGTTGAAGCTATACTCGTAAAAATTGGTTCCGCCAGCAAGAAACTGTAGTTCGTCTTCGTTGAGGAATCGACCACTGTTCGAGTCGTAGTATCTGGCTCGGTAGTAATAAAGGCCGGTTTCGGTGTCCGATTCGCGCCCTGTGTATTGGAACGGATTCACCAAGCTACCGTTTGGCGTCGTCTTACCGAACGAATCGAACTTGTAGCTCTGCGAAAATGCCCCGGCTCCGTTTGCGAGAGAAGTGACACTGCCCGAGCCATCGGCGTTGTAGTAGCTCGTGGTCGAACTGCGCAGCATCGCCAGAGGTTCATCAATGTTTAACCCCTGCGAGTAGCGCGCAACCACTGCGCCTGACGAATTTGTTTCTTCGACAAGGTTATCCCCGTCGTAGGCGAAGACACTGGTCCCCGCACCTGATACCTTTTTGATTCGGCGACCGAATGGGTCGTAAACAAACGATACCGTCCCGCCGCTTCCGGGAAGCGTTACACTCGTCAGGCGATTTTCGTAGTCCCAGGAATAATTGGTGGTGTTGCTAGAAGCAGTCTTGCTGGTGGTGTTGCCGTTGTAGTCGTATGTGAAGCTCGCGCCAGTCATGGCCGTCAGTTCGTTCGAACTGTTCGTCGTGTAAGAACTGACTCCGAGGGACGCCATGCGGTTGCCGACGGGATCGTAGCTGTAGCTCTCCGTCGTCGTGGCTCCCTGTGTGGCCGAGAGCAGCTGATAGATCGCGTAGTAACCGTAATTCGTCGTCACGGCCGTCCTCTGGTCGGTCTTGGCGGTTCGGTTGCCAGCATTGTCCAAAGTGTAGCTCGCGCCGTCGATGGTACTCCCGGACAGTTGGTGCAGCACGCTCGTCAGCCTGGACAAATTGTCATACGCGTAGTTTGTCGTCACGTTGTTTGGCCGCGTCATCTGTGTGCGGCGGCTTAGTGCGTCATAGGTGAAACCGAAACTGCCCGTCGTGAATGCCGACGGCGGCGTGAGCGTCTGCAAGCGATTCAGCGTGTCATAGGCGTACGTCGTCGAGCCGCTTTCCGGGTCCGTGAACCCCGTGCGATTCGACGCGGCGTCGTAGCTGTAGCTCGTGGTGAAATTCCTTCCAGTCAGGAAGCTGTAGCTCGTCGTTGTCCCCGTCAGCCGCCCCATTCCGTCGTACGCGAATTGGTACGTCCCGGTCGGATCGTTCACCTGCTGAATTCTTCCCACCAGGTCGTACACATAGTCCACTTCCGTCGAGTCCGGATACAGCTTCCGCGAAAGCCGGTTGATCCCGTCATAAACATACTGAATCGTGTTGCCATTTCGGTCGGTCTTGCTCGTCAAATTTCCCACTGCGTCATACGCATAGCTTTCCAGATGCGATGACGGGAAGTTCGTTTGCGTAACTCTCCCAAATGCGTCGTAGGTGAAGGCCGTCTCGTGACCGTTTGCATCCGTGATGCTCGTCAAATTGTTCTCTGTGTCGTAGCCGTACGTGGTGACGTTGTTCGCCGCGTCCGTAACCGTCAAAAGGCGGTCGGCGTCGTCGTAGCTGTAGCTGGTAGTTTTGCCGTTCTGGTCGGTCACTGAAGTTCTGCGCCCGCGGCTATCGTAAGCAAACGAACTCGTCGTGCTGTCAGGATAGGTAATTTGCGTGAGCCGGTTTCCAGTGTCGTAGGTAAACGTGGTCGTATGGCTCAGCGCGTCGGTAACCGAAGTCCGGTTGCCGCGAGAATCGTAAGCGTAACTCGTTACATTGCTTTGTGCATCCGTGATGCCGGGTGCCCCGACATTGGTTTGTTGAAATGGATTGACATGGCGCACGGGGAAAGGATATCAGTGCGTTACGTCCAAGAAAAGTTGAGAGAGGCGGAGGGTGCCCCGGGTTCCGGTGTTGGGAACCTGGGTCTTGGGGTGATCTTGGGGCGGTCTTGGATTTGCCTCGGATTCGTCACGCGTTCTCCATGCGCTCCGGGTTGGACTGGTTGCGATGCCGACGGGCCTAAAACGAATTTACGGTCGCGGCCATCTGCACTTCCTTACGTTTAGCTGCTACAAACGATTACCGCTCCTTAAAACCGCACGGTCAAGAGAAGTTTTCCTGCAAGAACTCTGCCGCTTGCGCGCGGAACTTGGTTTTCGTGTCACCCGTTACGTCGTGTTTCCCGAGAACGTGCATATGCTCATAAATGAACCGTGCGGCGAAGCTCCTTCGATCATCCTGCATTAACTGAAGCTGCGGATTGCGAAGCGCCTGCGCAAACGGCGCCGTCGCCTGTTTGCGGACCAGATTTCCCTGCCGTTCGAAGAATGCGAACAAGCGCCGCAACCATTCTGGCAGCCGCGTTTTCATGACTTCAATGTATGCAGTGCAGTAACGGCGAAAGAGCGGAGAAGTTGAACTACATGCATGCCAATCCGGTGAACTAAATAGAAAATCGCTACCTCAAGACCCAGGTTCCCAACACCGGGACCCTGCGCACCCGGCTTTCACAGCATAGTTGGTCGGTGTATGAGTCCAGTGACCTAACGGGTGAGCCAGAGGCTCGCATCGTGGCGATACTACATTGCCGGGGAATTACGCGCCGGACTGGCCGCGGATCAGGCGGATTGGATCGGGTTCGCCGGCGCCGGACTTTGCGCTGCCGTTTTCGCCGGCGCCATCGCCTGAACTGTCGCCTTCACCGGGCGCAAGAAAAAGATTTGTTTCGATGCCGTGCTGACGCGTGTAGAGATCGTAGTAGCGGCCACCCAGCTTGTAGAGAGATTCGTGCGTGCCGCGTTCGATGATTCGCCCGGCTTCGACAACGAGAATTTGGTCCGCGCGGCGGATCGTGGAGAGGCGGTGCGCGATGACGAAGGTCGTGCGCCCGCGCATCAGATAGCGGAGGCCTTCTTGAATGAGGGCTTCGGATTCGGAATCGAGGCTGGACGTGGCTTCGTCTAAAATCAAAATTCGCGGATCGGCCAAAATCGCGCGAGCGATGGAAACGCGTTGTTTTTGTCCGCCGGAAAGCTTTACGCCGCGCTCGCCGACGACGGTGTCGTATTTTTTTTCGAAGCCTTCGGCGAATTCGTCCACGCGGGCGATGCGGCAGGCTTCGAGGATTTCACTGTCGGTCGCTTCCGGTTTGGCGAACGCCACGTTTTCGCGGATGGTGCCGTCAAACAAAAACGTATCTTGCAGCACGACTCCCAACTGCGTGCGATACGTTCTGAGGCGCACCGTCGCCAAATCCGTTCCGTCGAGGACGACACGCCCTTGCGTTGGCGTGTAAAACGCGGCGATGAGGCCGATGATTGTGGATTTGCCCGCGCCAGACGGGCCGACAAGCGCCGTGACGGTGCCGGGCTTCGCGCTGAAACCGATATCGAAAAGAACCGGCTTGTTGAGATCGTAGGCAAAATCGACGTGTTCGAATTCGACGGTTCCGTCGACGCGGCTCATGTCCATCGTGCGGCCGGGCGCTTCGTCTTCGATTTTTTCGCTGAGGATTTCTTTCGTGCGTTCAAGGCCGGTGAGCGCTTCGGTCAACTGCGTTCCGATGGCGACGATTTGAAAGATGGGCGCGACGAGCATGGCAAGCAGAGCCGAGTATGCGATCAGCACGCCGGCGGTCATCGTGCCGCCCAAAATCTGGCGCGCGCCGAAATACATGATGACGGCGCTGACGAGCCCCAACAAAACCGTCGCCGACATGCCCATGAGTGAAGTCGCGGTGAGCGTTTTGAGGACGTTGTCGAGCAAGCGCTGCACGCCGGAAGCGAACACTTTCTCTTCGCGCTCTTCGGCGTGATAGCCCTTCACCACGCGCACGCCACCGAGCGATTCGGTCAGGCGTCCGGTAACTTCGGCCGTGATCTTCGGCCGTGCGCGAAAGATCGGACGAATGGTGGCAAACGCTTTGTTGATTCCGAACCCGAAGACAAGAAGTACGCCAAATGCAACGAGCGTCATGACGGCGCTGATCCTCAGCATCACGATCAGCGCAATGACCGCCGTCAACAGTCCGCCGGCAAGTTCGACGAGCCCGGTGCCGACGAGATTTCTCACTCCTTCGACATCCGACATGATGCGCGAGACCAAGACGCCGGTTTTGTGCGAATCGTAGAAGGAAACCGGAAGGCGGCCGATGTGGGCCTGCACCTGTTTGCGAAGTTCCGTAATCATGCGCTGCGCGGACTTCGAAAAGAGCTGCGTCAGCGTAAACGACGTCATGCCCTGAATAATCGTGGCCGCAATGACGGAGAGGACGATCGGAATCAAATACTGGACTTGCCGTTTGGCAATGACATTGTCGAAGACAAACTTCGAAGCGGCCGGAACGGCGAAACCGACGACGCGGTTAATCACAATCAGCACGAATCCGAGCGCGAGAATGCCGCGGCGCGGCTTGAGCAGCGCCCAGGCTTCCGGCAACGACTTCCACGCCAGCTTCTTCTTTTCCGCCTTCTTATCGCCTTTTACTTCGGGTTCGTCCGCCATGACCCGCCTTGAACTGCTTCTATCACCGTGACCCATTCGATGTCGCATCCCTCTATTTCACTACATTCCTTCGCGGCGTGCTCACGGATTGGCGCAGGAGCCGTCTATCCGCTGGGGAAGCTGTCCCAAAATCGTCATTTTCGCTTGTAAAAGCCGCCAATTGGCAGCCGAAGGAGATTTCATGCGCGCGACGTCACACTTGCGGTTCAGCCTTGTGTTCGCTTTTCTGGCACTTGCCACAACCGCTGCCGCCCAATTTAAGAATGGAAGCCAGGCCACGGAACTGAATATTCCGACTCTCAGCCAGCACGCCGTGACGACGCAGCGCATCGGCTTGACCGACGTGACGATCAATTATTACTCGCCTCTCGTCGGCGGCCGAAAGCTTTTTGGCGCCGCGCCGGTTCCATACGACAAAGTGTGGCGCGCGGGTGCGAACCAGAACACCACGATCACTTTTTCGGACGATGTTTCGATTGAAGGCAAGACGCTCGCGGCGGGCACGTACGGTTTGCACATGATTCCAACGGCGGACCAATGGACGGTGATTTTTTCGAAAAACTCCACTTCGTGGGGGAGCTTCAGCTACGACGAAAAAGAAGATGCGCTGCGCGTTCAGGTGAAGCCGCACGAAGCGGAGTTTCGTGAATCGCTTGCCTACACGTTTGACGACATCAAGCCGGACTCCGCGGCCGCCACGATGCGCTGGGAAAAGCTGGCCGTTCCGTTTCGCGTGTCGACGGATGTAAAAGCCAGCGTTTTGCGCAGCATCAAGAACCAATTGAGAAGCACCGGCGGGTTCACGTGGGCGGGCTACGACGAAGCGGCGACCTGGTGCCTGGACAACAATTACGAGCTCGAGCAAGCGTTGAAGTGGGCAGACCAGTCGATTCAGAACGAGGATCGCTTTGAAAATAATTTGACCAAATCGGAAGTTCTGGCCGCGCTGGGAAAGAAACCGGAAGCCGAGGCGTCGAAAAAGAAAGCGTTCGAAGTCGCGAGCGGAATTCAATTGCACCTGTACGGGCGCCAACTGCAAATCCAGAACAAGCAGGACGAGGGCTTTGCCGTGTTCCAGGTGAATATTCAGAAGCGGCCGAATGAGTGGTACACGCACGGCGAAATCGCGCGCATCGCCTCGGCCAAGGGCGATTTTGATACAGCGGTGAAGGAAATGAAGCTGGCACAAGCAGGCGCGCCGGAAGCAACGAAGGGGCAGATTCAGGGCCTGATTGCGCGGCTCGAAAAGAAAGAAAACATCAATCCGCGCTAGCGATGGCGCCAAGCCGGCAAAAATACGTCAAGCCGTAATGCCGCCGAAGCACAGATATTTGATTTCGACGTAATCGTCGATGCCGTACTTCGAGCCTTCGCGGCCGAGTCCGGATTCTTTCACGCCGCCAAACGGCGCCACTTCCGTGGAAATAATTCCGGTGTTGATGCCGACGATGCCGTATTCGAGCGCTTCGGCAACGCGCCAGACGCGAGCGACGTCTCGGCCGTAGAAATACGCGGCAAGGCCAAATTCCGTGTCGTTTGCGAGCGCAACCGCATCGGCTTCGCTTTTGAAGCGAAAGAGCGGCGCGACGGGGCCGAAGGTCTCTTCGCGCGCGACCGCCATCGCGGGCGTGACGTCGGTCAGAATCGTCGGTTCGAAAAATCGTCCGCCGAGCGAGTGCCGGTGTCCGCCGAGGAGTACCTTCGCGCCTTTCTCCTGAGCGTCGCGGATGTGGCTCTCGACTTTTTCGACGGCAGCGTTGTCGATGAGCGGCCCTTGCGATGCGCCTGCCTCGAGGCCAAACGCCGGTTTTAACTTCTTCACCGCGGCGGCCAGCTTTTGCGCGAAGGCATCGTAAACGGGTTCCTGCACCAGCAACCGGTTCGTGCAAACGCACGTTTGCCCGGTGTTGCGGTATTTCGAGGCGACCGCTCCTTCCACCGCCGCGTCCAAATCCGCGTCTTCAAAAACGATGAAAGGCGCGTTTCCGCCAAGTTCGAGCGACAGTTTTTTAATCGTGCCGGCGCACTGCGCCATGAGCACTTTCCCAATTTCGGTTGAGCCGGTGAACGACAATTTTTTAACGATCGGATTCGAGGTCAGCTCGCCGCCGATCTCGCGTGCGGCCCCGGTGACGATGTTGAACACGCCTTTCGGCACGCCTGCGCGTTCAGCCAGTTCTGCCAGTGCGAGCGCCGAAAAAGGCGTTTGCGCCGCGGGTTTTAAGACGACCGTGCATCCGGCGGCAATCGCGGGTCCCGCTTTGCGCGTAATCATCGCCAGCGGAAAATTCCACGGCGTGATGCACGCGACGACGCCGATTGGCTGCTTGATCACCACGATTCGTTTGTCCGCCTGGTGGCCGGGAATCGTGTCGCCGTAAATTCGTTTCGCTTCTTCGCCAAACCATTCAAGGAACGATGCCGCGTAGGCGACTTCGCCGCGCGATTCCGCAAGCGGCTTGCCCTGCTCCAGCGTCATCAACCGCGCCAGGTCCTCCTGATTTTCCATCATCAAGTCGAACCATTTGCGCAGCACGTTCGCGCGTTCTTTTCCGGTCTTTTTGCTCCACGCGGGAAAAGCACGGTTCGCCGCTTCGATGGCTTCGCGTGTTTCCGCGGCGCCGAGCTTCGGCACGCTGCCGATAATTTCGCCGGTCGCGGGATTGTCTACCGGCACCGTGCCGCCGGACTTCGCCTGCACCCAGGCGCCATCGACGTAACACGCTTCGCGAAACAGCTTCTTGTCTTTCAGTTGATCCGCCACTCTTTCGAATTTTGTCGCCATGTCTTGCATCGCTCTCCCTTTAGACCATTGCCTGCGCCAGCTGTTTCTTTTCCGCCACGGAGGCGAGACCCGCTTCCAGCACGTCCATGCCTTCGTCGAATTGCGCATCCGTTACCACGAGCGGCACAAGAATTCGCATTACATTTCCGTAAGTGCCCGCGGTAATGTTGATGAGCCCGTGTTCGTAGCAATATTTCGAAAGCTCTTTGGTCTCCGCGTCGGCGGGCTCTTTCGTCCGCGCGTCACGGACAAGCTCAATCGCGCACATGCCGCCCAATCCGCGCACTTCGCCGAGGAGTTCCCATTTTTTCTGCCAGCCGCGCGCACGCTTTTCGAATCGCTCGCCGATTTCGGTCGATCGGGCCAGCAATCCTTCTTTCTCGATCGTTTCGATTGCGGCAAGCGCGGCGACGCAAGACAACGGATTTCCGCCAAATGTTCCGCCGAGTCCGCCGACGCCCGGAGCATCCATCACTTCCGCCCGGCCAGTGACCGCCGCGAGCGGCATGCCGCCGCCGAGGGATTTCGCGCTGATGAGCAAATCCGGTTCGAGGCCGAAATGCTCGGACGCAAACCACTTTCCAGTGCGCGCAATGCCGGACTGCACTTCGTCGGCAATAAACAAAATTCCGTGCTTCTTGCAGATCTCGTGCAACGCCGCAAAATAGCCGCGCGGCGGCACCACGAATCCGCCCTCACCAAGGACCGGCTCGGCAATCACGGCCGCAACGTTTTCCGCGGCAACCTGGCGCTTGAAGGCGTCCTCCAGATAATGAGCGAACTCGTCTACTGTAGTTCCCGCGGCACTGCGATACGAATACGCAAACGGAATGCGATAGACGTCGGTGGCCAGCGGTTCGAATCCGGCTTTGTATGGATGCGGCTTGCTGGTCAGCGTCATCGCCATCAGCGTTCGTCCGTGAAATGCATCTTCAAAACAAATGACGGCAGGCCGCTTGGTGTAGGCGCGCGCAATCTTGATCGCATTTTCGACGGCTTCCGCACCGGAATTAACGAGCACCGATTTCTTGGGAAAATTTCCCGGCGCCAGCGCGTTCAGCTTTTCCGCGACGGCAATGTAACTCTCGTACGGCGTCACGCTGAAACAGACGTGAAGAAATTGCTCGAGCTGCTCGCGCAGAGCGTTGACGACGCGCGGCGCGCGCTGGCCGATGTTCAGGCAGCCGATGCCGCCGGCAAAATCGATGAAACGATTTCCGTCCACGTCTTCGAGCACGGCGCCTTCCGCCTTCGCGACAAACACCGGCGTCGAATGATACGGCCCGCGCGCCACCGCCGCGTTCCGCCGCTCCATCAACGCTTTCGACTTCGGACCGGGAATTGCCGTTCGAATTTGAATGGTTCCCATCTGCGTATTCCTTCCTGCAAGAAAATCTCAGTACCAGCCGATCGGCGTTTCGTCCAGATTGACGAACACCTGCTTTGTTTCCAAATATTCTTCAAGCCCCCACGGCCCAAGTTCGCGCCCAAAACCCGATTGCTTGTAGCCGCCCCACGGCGCCTCGACGTAGGTCGGCTGCATGTGATTCACCCACACGATTCCGGCGCGCAACGATTTCACCACGCGAAACGCTTTGTAAATATCGCGTGTCCAGACCGCGCCCGCAAGTCCATACGGAGTGTCGTTTGCAATGCGAATCGCGTCCGGCTCGCCTTCGAACGGAATCACCGAAGCCACCGGGCCAAAAATTTCCTCGCGCGAAATTCTCGCATTATTGTCGACGTCGTAAAAAATCGTCGGCTCGAGGTAATAGCCTTTGCCAATTTGCTTCGGCCGGCCGCCGCCAATCGCCGTCTTCGCTTCTTTCTTGCCGATTTCAAGGTAAGAGCTGACGCGGTCGTATTGCTCTTTGCTGACGAGCGGGCCCATTTTCGTCTCGCGCTCCATCGGCGGCCCAAGCTTGATTCGTTTCGCCTTTTCCGTCATCGCTTCGACGAATTTCGAATAGATTTTCTTCTCAACGAGAATTCGGCTGCCCGCCGAGCAAACCTCGCCTTGATTGATGAAAACGCCGAACAGCGCGCCGTCCACCGCCGCTTCCCAGTCCGCATCGGCAAAGAAAACGTTGGGCGACTTTCCGCCAAGTTCGAGCGTGACGCGCTTCAGCGTGTCCGCCGCGCTTTTGACGATGATTTTTCCCACCGCCGCACTGCCCGTGAAGGCAATTTTGTCCACGCCCGGATGCGCCACGAGCGAAGCGCCGGCAATTTCGCCCAATCCGTTTACGATGTTGACGACGCCCGGAGGCAAGCCCGCTTCTTCGAAAACATTTGCAAATTCCAATGCCGTCAGCGGCGTTTGCTCGGCCGGCTTCAGCACGCACGCGCAGCCGGCCGCAATTGCCGGCGCCAATTTCCACGCAGCCATCAACAAAGGATAGTTCCACGGAATAATTTGCCCTGCAACGCCAACCGGCTCGCGCAACGTGAAGCTCAACGCATTGGCCGGAACGGGATTCACATGGCCCGTCACTTTATTGGCGAGGCCGCCATAATATTCAAAACAAGTCGCCACGTCCGCGATGTCGTACTCCGCTTCGACGATTGGCTTGCCGGTATTGCGGCATTCCAGCTCCGCCAGCATCGCCGAATTCTGACGAATTTTTTCCGCCAGCTTGAACAGGATTCTGCCGCGATCCTGCGCCGTCGTCTGCGGCCACGGGCCGGAATCAAATGCCGCGCGCGCCGCTTTCACCGCGCGATCCACGTCCACCGCTTCGGATGCGGCAACGTGCGCGATCACTTCCTCGGTCGAGGGATCGTAAACCGGAAACGTTTTTCCGCTCGAAGCGCTTTCCCATTTTCCGTTCACGTAATTTTGATAAGTTCGCACGCTCGCCGTCGCTCCGCTCGACATAACTTCCTCCCCATTCCGCTAAAACGCCCGCCGTCTCAAACCGCCGCTTTTGCCGCCTGCTTCCGCCGGCCGTACACAAAAAAGAAAAATGCCGCCGCGCCGATAAACAGCAGCGTTCCGCCAACCATCCAGACTTCGTAGGAAAGCAGCGACGTGATTTGTTGCGCCGGAAAAAACGCCAGCGCAATGCCGAGAATCGTTGTGAGCAATCCGCTCATGCCCGCGGCCAGCAACGTTCCCTTCCCATATCGCTTCCGCTCGAATCCCGGCTCGATCGCGATTCGAATCAGCGCATAAAACATGTAGAGGAACGGAATCAACTGCAACACAACGGCTAAAGAAAGCAGCCGCTGAAACGATTCCTGCACACCCGTGCTCAAGAAATTCATCAGCACCAACGCGAGCGAAACCACTGCATGCACAATCAGCGCCGCGTACGGCGTACGATATTGCGGATGCACTCGCCCAAGCCACGCGGGCATATACGAATCAAGCCCCGCGACAAATGGTATGCGCGCGGAACCACCCAGCCAGGCAGAGCCAATTCCGGCGATCGATAAACTGAGCAGGAACGCGAACGGCGCGACGATCCAATTCACGCCGACCGTCGACGCCATGTGCGCCACTGCCTGCACGATTCCCTGCAGCACGCTGATTTGCGATTTGCTCACCGCGATCAGCAACGTCAACGTCGCGCCAATGTACAACGCGCCGGACAACACGCCTCCCCACGCGACCGCTCCCGGCAACGTTTTCGCCGGATCCTTGATTTCGTCGCCCATAACGGAAGCGAGTTCCAGTCCCACAAGCCCGAAGCAAATCACGCCGAACGAATTCAGCACGAAGCGCGGCTTGGCCGGAATTTGAAAATCCGCCCAAGTGACCGTGGTGCCGAATTTCGCGTATACGATCGCTCCCAGGCCCATCAACAGCGCCGCGGCCACAAACGTTCCGATCGCGCCGATGTTGTTGATCCACTTTCCCACGCCAAGCCCCACCACGTTCAACACCACCAGCACCGTCAACAAAAACAAGCACGCGCTCAACGCAAACGCGCGATTGTCCGCGAGGCCATGGTGGCTTTCACCCAGCACGAACACCGACACGCCCACGAAATACAGCAACACCGTCGGCACGTACATCATGTTGTTCGTCCAGTAGCACCATCCGGACAAAAACCCGTGGAAGTCGCCGAACACTTCTTTGGCCCACAGATACACGCCGCCTTCGCCCGGGTATCTTTGCGACAATTCAATCACGGCAATTCCCTGCGGCCAAAAAAACAGAATCAGCGAAATAATCCAGAGCCAAATGGTTACGCCGCCGTTCGCCGCAATCGACGGCAACACGTTCAAATTGAAAACCGCGACAACGAAAAGCAGGACGAGATCCCGCTGCCCGAGCACGCGCTTCAGATGCGGCTGCGTTTCCGTGATCCCGTCCGCCAATCGCTCTCCTCAAGCGCAGTATGCAACGGCGATTGCGCTGTCTTTTCGTGCCTGCCCGGCGCCGTCTTAGTGCCCTGCCGCCGCCGTAACCATGCCGCGTTCCGCTTGCGCTTTCGCAAGTCCCGGCGCCACTTCTTCGAACGCCGCGAGGTGCTTATCAATGTCCGCTTCCGTGTGTTGCACCGAAATCGTCCACTGCTCGTCCCACCAATACGGCTGCGCCAGCACGCCGCGGTTCACCATGGCGAACCAATAGTGCCGCCACAGATCGACGTCGATCTTCGTCCAGTCGCGGTAGTTTCGAATCTCTTTCGGATAAAGCATCAGCGCGCCGTTCACGCCGGCGCTCGCCACGTACGCCGTCAATCCATTCTTCGCTACAATCGCGCGGTAGCCTTCCGTCAATTTTTTGCCGAGCTTGCCCACATGCGCGTACGCTTCGCGCGTAAGCACTTCACGAAACGTCGCGAGGCCCGCCGCCATCGCCACGCGGTTCGTGTTGTAAGTTCCGCCGTGAAACACTTTGTGGTCCGAGATCAGGTTCATCACTTTGCGGCTTGCGCCAAACGCGCCGAGCGGCAATCCGCCGCCAATCGATTTCGCCAGGCAAATCATGTCCGGCTTTACCCCAAAATAATCGCTCGCGCCGCCCCACGCCAGCTTCGCGCCGGTTTTCACTTCGTCGAAGATCAGCAACGCGCCGTTGGCATCGCAAATCTTCCGCAGCCCTTCCAGAAAGCCGGGTTGAGGAATGCACAAGCCCACGTTCATCAAGATCGGCTCAAGAATAATCGCCGCAATTTGTCCGGGATATTGTTTGAAGCGATTTTCCACGCTGCCCAGATTATTGAAGCTCGCGATCAACACGTTGTCGACCGCCGCTTTCGGAACTCCTCCGCCGCCCGGCACGGAATTCGGCGCGTTCTCATCGCCGTACTCCGTTTCTTTCGGCTTCACGCTCACAAGCGCCGTGTCATGTAGTCCGTGGTACGACCCTTCGAACTTCACAATTTTGTCGCGCCCCGTCGCCGCACGCGCAATGCGGCAGGCATGCATCGTCACTTCCGTTCCGCTTGAGCCGAAGCGCACCATCTCCACCGGGTAGCGTTTGCAAATTTCTTCGGCAAGCTCCCATTCCTGATCGTGCGGCATGCCAAACGTTGTGCCGAGGTCCAGCTGCTCTTTCACGGCCTTCACCACCGCCGGATGGCAGTGGCCCGCCATCAGCGCGCCGAAGCAAAGGTTGTGATCCACATATTCGTTTCCGTCGACGTCGTGAATCCGGCCCGCTTTTCCATCCTTCACAAAAATCGGATACGGCTCGTAGTGCCGGTAATTGCTCGCCACGCCCAGCGGAATCCGCTCCAGTGCCCGTTTGTGCGCGGCGGCGGACTTCGGCGTCCTCTTCTCGTAAGTTGCAATTTCCTTTTGCAGTGCGTCGTACATAACATCTCCCTGAATCGAGCTCTCCGTTTTGCGGAGAACTATTGTGCAGGTCTCTTCCCTGCCGTCAGTGTTGGGGCGGGCTTTACGCCGCCTCGTTCAGCCAGGTAAACAGCGCGGTCGCTACGGAGAACTTCGCTTACCAGTTTACGCCGCTCTCGCCAATTCCTGCCGCCGCGGCGTGCGGGCGCCACGGCGTGTTCTTACTGCTTCGCGCGGAAACGCTTCGGCCTGCGCCGGACGCTTCCGCGCAAAAGTGCGTTCTTCCCGGCTTCAGAAGAGAAACTTCAAAGCAAACTGCACCACGCGCGGATCGCGCAACTTTAGAACTTGACCGAAAGTCGAGTTTGTAAAGTTTCCGTCCGGGTTTTCAAATTCCGTGTGATTAAAAGCATTGTAGAACTCCGCTCGGAATTCGGTGTTCAGCTTCTCGGAGATCGCCGTTCTCTTCGCGAACACCAGGTCGGTATTGCTCAGTGCCGGACCGCAGCAAAGCGCATGGGGCGTGTTCCCGAATGTGCCAAGGGTTTGCGGGCACGAAGTGGAAACAACCGGATCGCAGAACGTGGAGGGATCGAACCAGAGTCCGTTGTTGGTTTTCGGATTTAAGAACTTGGTCGGCCCGGTCTGGAATGGCGTGTTGGTCGACTCGAAGAAAATGCTGCTCTGCAACTCGGAGTCATTTTGGTCCTGAATGCGGATCGGGAATCCGCTCTGGTAAGTGACGATGGCGGAAACCTGCCAGCCATTCGAAACCTTTCCGGCAAACCCTTGCTTTTTCGGAATGGGGAGTTCCCAGACAGGGCTGAATACGAAGCGGTGCTTGGCGCTCAAAAGCGAAATGCCCCGCGTTGCGCGCGGATTTATCGGATTCAGCTCGTTTTCAAATGACGCGCCCTGGTCAATCGCCTTGCTAAAGGTGTAGGAACCCTGGAACAGCAAGCCGTGGGAATAATTTTTTTCCAGAGAGACCTGCAAGCCGTTGTAATTGGAATTGGCGTTGGTATCTTCCGCAAATATATTGCTGAAGATCGGTGTGCCATCCCCGGGACAGCCGTTTCCGATATTGGGGCCGGTGGGTGTGCAGTTCGGCGAGGAATAAGGCCGCAGACCGACCAACTGTACCGGCGTGCCGCCCGCCGCGCCGACGATCGTGCAAGCCGCGGGGTTATTGGGATTGCCAGATGGACAGGGAATGTTGGGGCTGTTCGCGGTCGGGCCGGGCGCATAGGGCAGGTGGAAGGTCGCCCCAGCCGGCACGTTAAAGGAGAAAGCGTTATCCGAATTAAACGTACCGCAGCTCAGATTTGGAATATTGAAGCTGTTTATATCGTTGCAAGTCTGGGGATTGCCGTAGTTCAAATCTCGCGAGGATAGCAAACGGTGCCCTTGCGTCCCGACATAGGCGACCCGCAGTAGCATCGTGCCAGTCAACTGGCGCTCGATCGTCAAGTTGTACTGATCCGCGTACTGTGACCGCAAGTTGGGCTGGAATTCGCCGAAGAGCAGGTCCGTGCGGAACAACGACCAGTCCACGCAACCGTTTGGCCCGGCGGAATTGAAACACGGTGTCTTCGGGCTCTGGTTGATAATACCCGTGCTGTTGTTCGGAAGCTGGGCGCCGTTCTGCAATACAAAAGGCGTATTGAAGAGTGGGCTCGAAGCGAACGCACTGACGCCGAACGGAGGCTCGGCGCTGAATTGCTCAAGCACGAGTTGCTCGATCGGGTTGTAGAAAAGACCAAAGCCGCCGCGGATGGTGGATTTACCCGGTCCACCGGTAAGCTTCTTTAGCCACCCATCCGTCCAGCCGGGGCTCCAGGCCAATCCAATTCTTGGAGCGAAGGCCTTGTAATAGGTGGAAGTTAGCCCTTGCGGCACGCCTTTATCGCCCGGGAAAACCAAGCCAAGCGGGAAATAGGCATACTGGGCGGAGTTCTGGCCGCAATCGCCCGTGGTAGCCGCGCCGCCGCCCGCGTTGATGGTGTCTACTCCCTGCTGCGACAAAAAGCACGGATATTGCGTTGTGGCTTGGCCGGGCCGGAAAGTTTCGATGCGGTTCTTCGTATCGACGTAAGGAGTGTTCAGTTCCCAACGCAGGCCATAATTTAAAGTCACATTCGGTTTGATCTTCCAGCTATCCTGCGCGAACAAATAAAGGCCCGTGTTTCGGATATTTTCTCCCTGCGCCGCGCCTCCCGAGTAACTTGTCGGCGTGCCCAGGAAATAGTCGGGATACCCGTCGCTTCCCGCCGGCGAATTCGTCGCCCCGGCGGGCTGGAAAGAGAAGTCTCCATTGATATTGAAGAAGAGAAACTGATCGAAGCGCTGCCGGCGGACGTCCACGCCAAACTTCACGCTGTGTGTGCCAATTACACGGCTGTAATTGTCCGCCCACTGGAAGGTGTTGCCGATCTGCGGCAATTCACCTTCAAAATTGTTTCCGATTACGAATCCGCCGGCGACGTTCACGAATGGCACGCCTTGTCGTCCGGGAATGTTCGTTGTGATTCCCGCCGTGGGATTATTCGGATCCGCAAAACAGTTGGCGGCGGGGACAAACGATCCGCAAGCATCATGCACGCTTGCCAGTGTATTCACCGGATGGTTCAGGCTGCCTTGTCCCTCGCGGAAATAGTTAAAGCGGAATTCGTTCACGGCCGATGAGCCGAGCGTCGAGGTGTGGCTGATATTCCATTGCTGCACTCGCGTCTTGAAAATTCCTCCAAAGCCCGGAACGTTGGCCCCGGCGGCCTGGAAAAAGGAAAACGGTTCGTTCGTGTTGTCGTCGTTGAAGTAGTAATACGCGCTGAAGTGCTGCGTGCCGCTGAAATTATGGTCGAAGTGCACCGTGAACTGATTCGAGGTTTCACGCTGTTCCGGCACCAGGTTTACCTGCCCCGTTCCCACGGGCGCCACATAGTTTTTATAAAGTGCCACGGCCGTCGGATCGAAACACGCGCTGGGAATCTGGTTGTTTGGGAAAAGAATCTGGTAATTCTGCGGCGTCGGCGGACCGCCGCCCTGAATATTTGTCAATTCCGCATTCGCCGCGGTACTTAACGATGAGCCGCAACGCGTTTGCACAATATTCGCGAAGTTAGCGTCGGACAAAGTCCCGGCAAACGGCGTTTCGGCGGAGAAGTCCCCCGATGCTTGCGCGGCTGTCGGCAAAAACACGCTTCCCGAGGAAATCCCCTGGCCCAGGCGGTTGCCTTCATACGTGGCAAATAGGAATGTCTTGTCTTTCTTGATTGGGCCGCCCAATGTGGCGCCGAATTGGTTCTCCTTAAAATCCGGCTTGGGCGAAGGCACAAAAGAGAACTGCTTGGAATTGAGAGCCGTATTGCGGAAAAATTCGTAAACGTCGCCGTGAATGTTGTTCGTGCCGGACTTGGTCACCACGTTCACCACCGAACCGGAGTTCCGGCCATATTCCGCGTCGAAGGTGTTGGTGAGCACGCGAAACTCTTCGATCGCATCGGGCGAGGGCTGAATCGCCGGGCCGTTCACGAAAATGTCGTTTCCGTCGCCGCCGTTCACCGTGTAATTGTTCGAGCGCCCGCGCCCGCCGTTCACGGAAACAACGCCCGGATTGTCGCTGCCAAAAAAAAGATCCGCGCCAAGCTGCGATTGCACGCCAGGCTGCAGCTGCAGCAATTGATACGTGTTCCGGGTATTCAGCGGCAGTTCGCGCACGGATTTGTCCGTCATCACCGCGCCAAGCTGCGTCGTCGTCGTATCGATCACCGGCGGCGCGCCCGTCACTTCCACCGTCTCCGTGCCTCCGCCCAGCTGCAGCGACAGATCCACGCTCAGCACTTCGTTCAGATTCAGCAAAATCCCTTTTTGCACGGATTTCTTGAAGCCCGTCTGGACCGCATCCACTTCGTAGGTTCCGACCGGCACCTCAAGGAAGAGATACGCGCCGTTCGAATCGGTCTCCGTGGTGCGGCTCGAATTTGTCCCTGAATTAATCAGCGTGACTTTCGCCGCCACCACCGCGCCGCCACTTGGATCCGTGATCGTTCCGCGTATTTTTCCGCCCGTGCTTTGCGCGCCGGCAACGCCGCCGCAAAGTGCTGCCACCGCCACGAACGCAGCAGCCGCGCAATACAAAATGGCCTTGGCCGTTTTTTCGTAGGACCTCATAACCTCACCCCTGTCCTCGAAGTTTTGGATTTGCACCGTTCTTCGAGGTTGCTTGTGCCCCGCAAACCTTACTATAATCCTGTAAAGTTAGGGGATGGCGGCCAAAGTGTCAAGAAGAAAGAATTCATCGAATGCATCCGTAACGCACGACCCGGAACCTCTCTTGCGAATCAGCGACGTCGCTCGCCGCGTCGGCATCTCTTCCTCCGCGCTTCGTGCGTGGGAGTCGCTCGGATTGGTCGTTCCGCGGCGCACGCAAAGTAAATACCGCCTTTACACCGTCGCAGACGTCCGCGTCCTCCAGCGCGCCATTTTTCTTCGCCGCGCGCGCGGCCTCAATCCCGCCGCCATCGTTCACGTTCTCAAACGGCAAGGCGTCGTCTCCATCCCCGCGGAAAGCGTTCTCTCGCCCGGCCAGCGCTTTCGCCGCCTTCGCCAGAAGCGAAATCTTTCCTTGGTGCAAGTCGCTCGCGCCACCGGCGTGTCGGTCGGTTTTCTCAGCGCGCTCGAACGCGGCCAGATGCGCGCTTCCGTCGCCACGCTCACGCGCATCGCGCGTTACTACCGCACGAACCTTCTTTCGTTTTTCGACGATTCCAAAAATAGTTCGCGCCTCGTTCCGCCCGCCGAGCGCCGCGTCCTCGAAACCACAAAGGGCGTCCGCATGGAGCTTCTCGCCTGGGGCAATAAAGCCATGGAGCCGCATCTTTTTCGCGTCAAACCCGGCAGCGGCAGCGGCGAACCTTACACCCACGAAGGCGAGGAATTTCTTCACGTCATTCGCGGCACATTTGAAATCTGGATTGGCAACGAAGAGCACTATAAGCTCAAGCCCGGCGATAGCCTCTATTTCGAAAGCTCCACGCCGCACCGCTGGCGCAATCCCGGCTCTTCGGAATCTTGGCTGCTCTGGATCAACACGCCGCCAACATTTTAATTTCGCGCGTCCGCTCTGGGGGGCTCATGAAACGCGGTTTCGTACTTCTCTCGCTCGTTTCGCTCGCACTTTTTTCTTCCTCGTGCCAGAAGAAGCAGGCCACGCTCAACCTCCTCGTCTGGCAAGGCTACGCCGACGAATCCTTCACCAAAGCCTTCGAACAGAGCCACCACTGCAAAATTTCCGCTTCGTACATGGGCACGAGCGACGAACTCGTCGCCAAACTTCGCGGCGGCAGCGCGGCCAATTACGATGTGATCTCTCCTTCCAGCGACGTCGCCGCCATGATCGTCCGCTCCGGCCTCGCCGAACCGCTTGATCTTTCGCGGTTTCCTGAATACGCGAAACTTTCCGCAAAGCTCCGGAATTCCCAGCTCGTAAAAGCAAACGGAAAAACATACGGCGTTCCCTTCATGTGGGGCCCGAATCCGCTCCTCTACGACACGACCGCCTTCCCCGCGTCGCCAACTTCCTGGACGATCCTGTGGGATCCGAAACTCAAAGGAAAAATCTCTCTGTGGGATGAACTCTCCAGCATCTATATGGCCGCGCAGGTTCTCGGCTACGACAAACCCGACCCCAGCCATCTCTACAATCTCTCCGACGAAGAACTGCAGGCGGTAAAGAAGAAATTGATCGAACTGAAGCCGAACGTGCGCAAATATTGGAGCGACGGCGGCGAACTCACCAACCTTTTCGAAAACCACGAAATTGTCATCGCCATGGGCTGGCCGCTGAACACCACGCAGCTTCGCAAAGTGAATTTTCCCATCGGCGAAACGATTCCCGCGGAAAACACCACCGGGTGGATCGACCATCTTATGATCAGCGCCGCAAGCCCGCGCAAGGAACTCGCCGCCGAATTCCTCGAATACATGATCGAGGCAAAAACCCAAAAACTCGTCACCGATGTCACTCATTACACGCCGGCCAATCCCGATGCTTCGCAATTTCTCACGCCGGACGAAGCAAAGAGCCTGCACCTCGACAATCCCGACGCTTACATGCAGCGCATTTATTTCTGGCAAGACGTTCCGCGCCGCGCAAAGTACAACGAAATCTGGAACGAGGTCAAAGCCGCACAGTGAGCGCCGCCGCATCCATTTCGCCCGGCGCTCCGCTGCTGCAGGTTCGCGCCGTCAGCAAGCGCTTCGGCGAAAAAGAAGTTTTGAAAACTCTTTCGCTCGATATCGCGCAAGGCGAGTTCCTCACCCTTCTCGGCGAAAGCGGTTCCGGCAAAACCACTCTTCTCCGCCTCATCGCCGGATTCGAACAACCAACCGCCGGCCAAATTTGGATGAACGGCGAACGTCTCGACACGCTTCCGCCCTACAAACGCCGCGTCAACACCGTGTTTCAGCAGTACGCCCTCTTTCCGCATCTCAACGTGCGCGAAAACGTCGCGTACGGACTTCGCGCAAGCAGCACGGCGAAGCCGGAAATCGCGCCTCGCGTCGAAGCCGCGCTCGCCATGGTTCGCATGGGAGATTACGCGAACGCAAAACCAACCAAGCTTTCCGGCGGGCAGCAGCAGCGCGTCGCCCTCGCTCGCGCCCTCGTCAATCGTCCGCAACTTTTGTTGCTCGACGAGCCGCTTTCCGCCCTCGACGCCAATCTTCGCAAGGAAATGCAGGGCGAACTAAAATCTCTCCAGCGCGAAGTCGGCATTACCTTTCTCTTCGTCACGCACGATCAGGAAGAAGCGATGGCGCTCTCCGACCGCGTCGCCCTTCTCAAAGACGGCGGCCTCGAACAAATCGCCTCGCCGCGAGAAATTTACGCGCAACCCGCCACCGCCTACACCGCTCAATTCATCGGCCAAACAAATGTGCTTCGCGCCGTCGTCCGCGCCAACATCGCGGAATGCGGCGCGCTGCGCTTTCCGGTAAACGCCCCCGATGGCTCCGCACTTTTTTCTCTCCGCCCCGAATCCATTTTCCTCGCCGCGGACAATCCGTCCCTCTCCGATCCCGTCAAATTCCGCGCCACAATCCGGCAGCAATTTTTCAGCGGCTCCACCGAACTCCTCGAACTCCACTGCGGCGGCTCGCAACTCCTCCGCGCCCGCATTGAAGCCCGCGGCCCGCTCTCCGGCGAACACGAATTCATTTTCTCGACGACTGACGCCTTCCAAGTCAAACCCTGACCATGTACTCCCGCCTTTACAAACTCGCCGTCTCTCTTCCGCCGCTCTTCTGGGTCGTCCTCTTTCTCCTCGTGCCTTATTCCTTGCTGTTCGCGCACTCGTTTTGGACCACCGAAGACGGCGTCATCGTCCACCATTGGTCTCTCCGCCAGTATTCCGAGCTCTTCACGAATCCTCTTTACCTCACCGTATTTTTCCGCTCCTTGCGCATCGCCGCTTCCGTCACAATTCTTTCTCTCTTGCTCGGCCTTCCTCTCGCGTACTTCCTTTCCTTCCACGCCGGCCCGCGCAAAGAACTTCTCTATCAACTCGTCATCGTCCCGCTCTGGGTCAGCTATCTCGTTCGCGGCTACGCCTGGAAGACCATTCTCGGCACCGACGGCGTCCTCAACGGCGCATTGCAATATCTCCACATCACCCACGAACCCGTCTCCGCCCTCCTCTACAGTCCCTTCGCCGTCGTTCTCATGCTCACGCACATTTACACGCCCTTCGTCTTTCTTCCCATCTACGCTTCGCTCGAGCACATCCCGCGTCCCCTTCTCGAAGCCTCGCACGACCTCGGCGCAAATCCGCGCTCCACGTTTTTCCGCGTCATTCTTCCTCTCTCCCTGCCCGGCCTTCTCGCCGGCGCCACTTTCGCCTTCGTTCTCACTCTCGGCGATTTTCTCGCGCCGCTTCTCGTCGGCGGTCCATCCGGCACCATGATCGCCAACGTCGTTCAATCCCTCTTCGGCGCCGCGTACGATTGGCCGCTCGGCGCCGCCATCTCGGTCTTCATTCTCTTCGTCACCGTCGGCCTGCTTTTTTTCACCGAACGCCTCGAAAAGCGCTGGACGTTTCAATGAGTGCCGCTTCCACCACCGCGCGCCGTCCTGTTCTTCTTACGATCTACTCCGCGCTTGTCTTCGCCTTCATCTATCTTCCGATCCTCATCCTCGTCATCTACTCCTTCAATCGCGACGGCGTCGGCGGCTTTCCCCCGCGCCACTTCACCATCAACTGGTATCGCCAACTTACCGCCGACTCCGCCCTCTGGAACTCGGTACTCAATTCGCTGTACGTCGCCGCCGGTGCCGTCGTCGTTTCGCTCACGCTCGGCCTCCTTGCCGCTCTCGCTCTCGACCGCGTCGACTTCCCCGGCAAAGCCCTCTTCCGCCGCCTCGTTCTCCTCCCACTCATCCTCCCCGGCATCATCACCGGCCTATCCTTATTAATGTTCGCCGTCGCCGCCGGACTCGGCCGCGGCCTCACCGCCGTTTTCTTTGGCCATGGCACCGCGCTCATCTCCGTCGCCACCACGGAAATTTTCGCCGGTCTGCAAAAGCTCGATCGCCGCCAGGAAGAAGCTTCGCTCGACCTCGGCGCCACGCCTTGGCGCACCTTCTGGCTCGTCACGCTTCCGAACCTTCGCCTCTCGCTCATCGCTGCCGGCCTCCTCATCTTCACCCTTTCGATGGACGAAATCGCCGTCACCTTTTTCCTCATCGGCAGCGACAACACGCTTCCTCAAGAAATCTGGGGCCGCCTCCGGCGCGGCATCACTCCCGAAATCAACGCCATCTCCACGCTCATCCTTTTCGTCTCCATCGCCCTCATCACCGTCTGGTATCGCCTTCGCACTCGCTCCGAAAAACACTCTTCGTGACACCGCCTTCTCCTTGGCGTCTTTTTCTTCTCTGTGCTCTCCGCGTCCTCTGTGTTAAAAAACCTCAGTCAATATTTCCGAGGAGCCCACGATGCGCCGCCAATTCATCTTCGCCACGCTCTTCCTGTTCTTCGTCGGAATTCCCGCCTTCTCGCAGCAATCGTCCCTCGTCATCGTCAACGCCCAGCTCGCCGACGGCACCGGCGCTCCTCTTCGCAAAGCCAATCTTCGCGTCACCGCCTCGCGCATCACGAAAATCGGCAGCTTCCAGCCCGCTAAATCCGATCAAGTCCTCGACGCCAAAGGCCTCGTCCTCGCCCCCGGTTTCATCGATATTCACAATCATTCCACCGAAGGCCTGGACTCCGATCCGCTCGCCGAATCCCAAATCGCGCAAGGCATCACCTCGCTCATCCTTGGCGCGGACGGCGATTGCCCTTGGCCCATCCTTCCCTGGCTCGAAGCCCGCCAGAAAAATCCTTCCTCCGTCAACGTCGCCGTCATCGCCGGCCACGCCACCATTCGCTCGCTCGTCATGGGCAAGGATTTCCGCCGCGTCGCCACACCGGACGAAATTTCCAAAATGGCCAGTCTCACCGCCCACGCCATGCACGAAGGCGCCATCGGTCTCTCCAGCGGCCTTGAATACGACGTCGCCAGTTACAGCAACACCGACGAAGTCGTCGCCATGGCCGCCGAGGCCGCAAAAAGCGGCGGCTTTTACATGACCCACATTCGCGATGAAGGAAACAAAAGTTTCGCGGCGTTAAAGGAAGAAATTGAAATCGGCAAGCGCGCCCACATTTCCATCGAGCACTCGCACATCAAACTCGGCACCGTCGACGTCTGGCACAAAGCCCCTCAATACATCGCCATCGTCAACGATGCGCGCAAACATGGCATCGACTTTCTCGCCGACTGCTATCCCTATGAAGCCTGGCATTCCGGCATAAAAGTCCTCATGCCCGACAAGCAGTACCAAAATCCCGCCAGCGTCGAAAAAGCCATCGCCGATAACGGCGGCCCCGAATCCGTCACCATCACCGAATTCAAGCCAAATCCCGCTTACGCCGGCCACACCCTCGGCGAACTCGCAAAAATCAACAATGTCTCGTACGTCGAAATGTACCGCCGCATCGTCCGCGAAGGCGACGCGGCGGGCACCGAAGCCGGCATCATCGGCCACTCCATGGTCGAAGACGACGTGAAAGCGTTTTATCGAGAGCCGTGGGTCATGGTCGCCAGCGACGGCGGCATCGGCTCCGAACATCCGCGCGGCGCCGGCACATTCCCACGCGTCCTCGGCCTCTACGTACGCGAAAAAAAATGGATCACTCTTCCCGAAGCCGTCCGTAAAATGACTTCGCTCCCCGCGAGGCGCCTCGGCTGGAAAGATCGCGGCACACTCAAAGTCGGCAATTTCGCCGACCTCGTCCTCTTCAATCCCGGCACGGTCATGGACCGTTCCACGTTCGAAAAGCCTTTCGAACTTCCCGTCGGCATCGAAAAAGTTTTCGTCAACGGCCAGCTCACCTGGGATTCCGGCAAATCCACCGGCAAAAAATCCGGCGCCGTCCTAACCGTCGCGGGAAAATTGGCCGCAACGACGCATTGAGTTCAGCTTGCGAGGATTTTTCCGCCTTCCCGCGGCACTGCGGAGCTCTCTGTGTAATCGGTGAATTCAGCGTTAAAAACTCTCGCCGCGCTTGCCGCGCCATCCCCACCGGCGTAAGCTGTCGGGCATCACTCTAGGAGGCTCCATGCGTCGTTTTCTCGGCTCGTTCATTCTGCTCGCGCTTTCTCCGGCTCTTTCTTTTGCTCAAGCAACGCCCGCTCCCGCTCCATCCACTACGCCCGTCGCCGACGCCCTCCGCGCCGGCCTCGCGCGTTATTCCAAAAATATGTCCGCAGCCGCCGACGCCATGCCCGCCGACAAATTCTCCTTCAAACCCACGCCCGACCAGAGCAGCTTCGCTCACCTCACCATCCACATCGCCGAATCCAACACTCTCTTTTGTTCAAAGGTCTCCGGCATCGCTGCACCCGATGGCCCCAAACTCGCGGAAACCGATTCCAAAGATAAACTCGTCGCCGCTGTCAAAACTTCCTTCGACTTTTGCTCCACCGCGCTCGCCAAGCTCGACGACTCCCATCTCACCGACCAGATTCCTCTCTTCAGCGGTCGCAGCTTCTCCCGCGCCGGCGTCATGTTCATCCTCTCCGGTTCCTGGGCCGATCACTATTCCGCTCAGTCCATGTACCTCCGCCTCAACGGCGTGCTTCCGCCTTCCGCTCAACCCGCCGTCCATTGATTCGGGCAAGGTTATCAAGCGGGCTGCCTCGCACCTTTTTCTGCCCATTTGATCCGTCCCGTCATCTGCATCACCAGGAACAATGTCAGAATGGCTCCGATCGTTACCGCCAGCCCCGTGAACCCCTCAAAGAAAAACGCATACGAAAACAGCACCAGATAAATTAGCTGCGATAATCCCGCATCCACCAGCGCAAATCGCAAATTCACTACAAGCCGCAGGTAACTCACCACCAAGAGAATCGACATCAGCGACGAAATCGCAAATGCCGCATGAATCGAAACGTGGTCGCACAAATACGCCAACAGCAAATGAAACGCGAAAAACGCCGCGGCCAGGAAAAAATAATTCATCGGGTGCAAATCAATCCCCCGCAGCGCGGACAAAATGAAAATCAGAAAGAAAAAGAAAAACAGCGATACCGGCGCAAAATATGAAATCTTCCCCGCCAGCGGCCCCGGCTGCAATTTCTGCGGCATTCTCAGCGAAACGCTAAATCCGCTCACCAGGTTCTGGTAATCCCATTTGAGATCCCATCCCTGCGCCGTTTCGCGCTTTTCCGTCGGAGAAAGCGTGTTCTCGGGAAAATCGAATCCGCCAAAATCCGTCTTCACCAAAAGATGAAAATCGTTGATCCGCGCAACATCCTCTCCGGTCCCGAACTGATAGCTCCACGTATCCAGCCCCTGCGACCGGTATCCGGCTTTCAACGTGCCCGTGCCATTCGCCGCCACGCGCCCGGTCGCCGAAACTTCCGCCCCGCCGTAACTCAAGGCAAGCGGTGTTCCATCGAGCGTCAGTTGCAGATTGTCGTACACAGCCTGTTTTGCCGGCAATGGCAACCGGATCGTGAAAACCCGGTCTTGTCCCGTTGGATTTTTGAACCTGTAAGTTCCATCGAATCGCACCTTGTACGTGCTGAACCAAAGCAGCCCCTTCTTTCGGTAATCAATCTGAAAATCCGCGCCAACTTGGCTCGAGTCGAGCGCCACAAAATGCGACAGACTGTAGTGCTCCTGTTTCTCAATCTTTTTCTTGTCTTCTTCCACTACAACTGTCTTCACTTCGTCCGTGAAATAGTTCACCGACGGTGGCCGCTGCTCCTGCGCAGTTCCCCAAGTCGACCCGACACGCGACGACAGCGCCGGACCCAGGTTGTCCGTCCTGTAGAAAATCGATGTGCCCAAAATCATCCACGCGACACACGTGCAGGCAAAAATGCCAATAATGGCTGCGATCCGCTTGAACATGTTGGAATTGTCCTTCTGCCTTCTCCGCCGCAGCTCCAAACTATCCCACTTCAATTGGCACTGTCAAGTACTTTGTATTATAGAGTACAGGCCTTGTGCGCCGCCAAGGCCTGGGTTTCACGATTGTTTTTTTGAGGATTCGCAACCCACCGCTTTCGTGCTTCTATGATCTTGTGGCTATTTCTCTTACCGCGCAGTATTTATCTGCTTCTACTTGCTGATCACTCCCAGATGGCTCGCCACGCACAGCCAACGTCCATCCTTCTTTATCCACGTGTCCGTGAATCGGCCATTGTGCTGAAACGCTTTCCCGTTCTGCGTGCCCTTTTCCCGCGTCGCGCCCGTTACCACCACCGTGTTCCCGTGCGGGTGCAATTTCATTCCTTCGGACATTTCCTGCGTCAGTTTGATGGACATGTCCTTGATCGAATCCAGAAATTGGCTTCTGTTCGAAAGCGTTCCGTCGTAGTCCGTCAGCACAAAGTCTTCGTCCAGCATTTGTTCCATCGCGCCCGCATCGTGATTCAGTTGCATCTGATTCCACAAATTCTCCATCGCCACGATCTTCGATGCATCGTCGGTTTGCGGCGCGCTGGACCTCGCCCCTGCTGCGACGAGCAAACTCAGCAACATGATTGTGACCAATACGTGTCGGCGTTTCATCGAACTCCCTCCCACTCTTTACCGCGTCCGTCGCTTTATTCTCGCCGCTTTTGCCCGCGTAATGGACAGGATTTCTTCTTCCGTGCTATGTCTCTTTGGCAACAGCCCGATTTCGCCCCGGCCGCTCCGTCCGGCTTCGGCTCCTTTCCGCCTCCGTTCGCAACGCTTTCCTCGCGTTTCCTGATACCATCATGTCGCACCGGGCAAACGATACCTAGCATGAGCAAGACCGCCAGCACCAAGGCACACGACGAAGCAAACACTTCTTCACGTCCTCACACGCCACTCGACTCGCTCTCGTCTGCAGGCGCCGAACGCCTTCACCAAAAGTTGCACCCCCGGCGCAGCCTGCGCTCCTGGTTCGCTTTTCGACTCTTCCTCGGATTCTTTGGTGCCGGCTTGGTTCTCCTGCCGCTCGCTCTGCCGCAAAGTTGGATCGCCTCCATCATCGGCCTCGCGATTTTTCTTACTTCGATCCTCTTGCCGCCCCTTGGCGAAACAGAATCCGAACCTCAGCTCTCGCGCCCGCTGGCCGGTCAGCTCGTTCTAACCGGCGCTGAATTTTCTTCGGGAAGCGCCATCGCGATTCCGGTGAAGCTTTTCGTCGATTCCGAACAAATTCTCGCCATGAAGCCCGATTTGCAACCCGCCGCCGTCGTCCCCCTGGCGCCGCTCTCCGCCGTATTTCTGCAGCGCACCGAGCACTCCTGGCTCCTCATTCTTCAATCGCCGGCCGGAGAAACGGTTTTTTCGTTTCGCGGTGTTTTCGCGGAACGCAATGTGCGCCGGGCGGAATCGGCCATTCGCGGCTTTGTTCGCAGCCTGCCGCCGGAAAAGCCCAAAACCCGCGCCGCCACTGCCTAGGAAACACCTCGTTATTTGGCAATTTTCTTCCGGCTAAGCCTCCTCCCGTATGGCAGAATGAAGGCATGGCCCGCGGGTGGGAAAGCAAAGACGTGGAATCCCAGGTGGCAGAGCAGCGCCCGGAAAAATCTCCCAGCGATAAATCGCAGAAAACACAGGACCAGTTGAATAACGAACGGGAACGGCAAGGCCTTGAACTATCGAAAAAACGCGTGCTCGCCGATCTTGAAAACGCCACCCATCCCAATCATCGCAAATCGCTCGAAGCCGCCCTCGCGCACCTCGACGCAAAACTGGATTCTCTGAAGTGACGAGGCTTCTTCGCTGAAGCGCCGGCCGCAACCGCCTAGTCCGTAAACACAACTCCCACCGCGCTGTGCCCTTTTTCCGCACCCGTATCCACTCGAACCACGTAACCCCGCAGCTTCATCGCGTGCGTGCCCTCTTCGCCCGGCGCTTCCATCGTCACCTGCAATTCAGACTGCAGCCGCGGGCTATGGTGCAGCGAGATGAGCGCACCTTGCAGCGACAAGTCCCGCACCATCGTCTCTTCTTCAAACGCTTGGCCGCTCTCCGTCACTCCGCTCACTTTCGCGCGGAATTGCGCTTCTCTCCGCAGCGCCGTACGCGTTCCCGGCATGTGCGCTTCCATCCGGTTTTCCGCGGATCCCAGCGTAATCACCATGCCTTCGCTCGCCGCAAACACCGAATCAAACTCTTCCCGCGCCTGCCGCAATATTCCATCCACCATCCGGTCCGTCGAATCCGGATCGTGGTGAAACAACACCAGCGTCTTCGCGCCCACTTCTTTCGCGATGTTCACGCCCTCGAGCCATGTCGAATGGCCCCATCCTTTTCGCGTCGTCGCCAGCTGCTCCGGCGTGTATTGCGCATCATTAATAAAGATGTCCGCGCCCTGCGCGAGTTCTCTTAGCGACGCATCCAGCTTCGCGTTGCCCGGCTCGTTGTCCGTCGCATACACCACCGTGCCCGCCGAAGTCTCGATCCGGTATCCCAGGCAGCCCTGCGGGTGATTCAATTCCCGCGCCGTCACCCGATTCTCGCCGATCGTAATCGTCTCGCCCACCGTCACTTCCATGAACTTCCGCTTCGCGCTCATCGCCGACATGTCCACGGGAAAATACGGCATCGCCATCTGCGTTTCAAATACCTGCTTCAAGCTGTCGCGCCCCAGATATTTCGACCGAAAACTGTAAAAATGAAACGCATTGTTTTCCGCGTACAGCGGCATAAAAAACGGAATCCCTTGAATGTGATCCCAGTGATAGTGCGTCACCAGAATGTGCGTCTCGGGATTTCGGCCCGCGACCGGTACGCTCCATCGCGACCCGAGCGATCGCAGTCCCGTTCCGCAGTCCAGAATAAATTGCGTTCCGTCCGGCGCCACCAGTTCGAGGCACGGCGTGTTTCCGCCATAGCGCCACGTTGCCGGATCCACCGTCGGCGTGGAGCCGCGCACACCCCAAAAACTTAATTTGCTTACTGGGACCGACATGTCGTCTTGCTACGCCCCTGGAATGGTTCGCTTCCCCATCTTTACAATGGGACCCGCGGAAGCTCCTCCGATACTCGCAGCCGTTACCACCACCGTCAATCGCTTCGCATGTCGATAGTGTCAAACTGCCTAACAACGCCCGCATTTTGCGTTTTCGCAGTGGCGCGTCTTTGCACTAGTTTTCTTGCCCACCCATTCTGTCCGTCTGAAAGAACAACCAAAGTCGCGATCGGCCGCTCCAAAAGCGACGAAAAGCAGAACCCACTCCGCAAAAATCGAAACCGCATCACTTTCTATTTCCCGACTATCTTTCCTGCGCTCTTCGTGGCGTAGAATAAACACAATGCACGAGCACACCCACTCCGGCCACGACCATTCACACGGCTCGCACGGCCATTCTCACGGCGCACACTCGCATTCTCACGCCGGCCACGTTCATCCGCCGCTCAAGCCGAGCGTCCTGGCCTGGGCCATGCTCGCCACTCTTGGCCTCGTCGTCGCGGAAATTTTCGGCGGCTTCCTCGGCCACAGCGTCGCCCTTTTGAACGACGCCGTTCACAATCTTTCCGACGTCCCCGCGCTTGGCATCTCCTGGCTCGCCATGCGCTGGGCCGAACGCCCCGCCGACCGCGACAAAACCTACGGCTACCATCGCGCCGGAACTCTCGCCGCTTTCACGAATGCCGTCCTGCTCGTTCTTCTCTCCGCCTGGCTCGGTTACGAAGCCATCGAGCGCCTTCGCGCTCCCGTCGCCGTCGTCGAAAGCTGGATGATCTGGACGTCGCTCGCCGCTCTCGCCGTCAACGGCGGCATCACTCTCTCCGTCATGCGCGGCCACAAGGATCTAAACCTTCGCAGCATACTCGTTCACAATTTCGGCGACGCCCTCTCCAACATCGCCATCATCGCCGGCGCCATCGCCATTCACTACACGAACTACCACTGGATCGACCCCGTCCTCGGCCTCGCCATCGGTCTTCTCGTTCTCTGGTCCAGCATCGGCATACTTCGCGCTTCCGCTCACATCCTTCTCGAAGGCCGTCCGCAAAATCTCCAGGTGGAAGAAGTCGCCCGCGCCATCCTCTCCGTCCCGGGCGTTCACGAAGTGCACGACGTCCATCTCTGGTCCCTCGGCGGCGATCACAATGCCATGAGCTGCCATGCCCGCGTTCCCGACATGCACATGGACCAGTGTGAATCCGTCCTCATCGCCATCCGCCAAAAACTGCACGACTCCTTCGCCATCGACCACGTCACCATTCAACTCGAACGCGCCGGCCTCCCCGCTCAATCCGGCTACGTCATGCCCGAACCGGCGCAGAAATAGATTTCCTGCCCGCCGGCGAAATTTAGTTAACAATAATCACCCCCCTCCCCCCTATTTTTTGTAAGTGTTGAAAACAAAGGTACTTTAAGTCCAATGTTCTGCAAGTGTTCATTCTAAAGGGGTTGCGGGCGCATTTTTTGTAAGTGTTCATTCCAGAAGACTTACGGGATTTTTGCGGGAAGCCGAGAAGGTGGTTGTTCGCCGCGAGGCAAGAGGAAGGCGTCGACCAGAACACGCGGAAGGATAGCACGAGGATGTTAGAAAGGTTAAGTAATAAGCAGGGAATGGGTGGAATTGGGTTGCGAGCGGTTACGGGCGCTGGTGAACGGTTGCGCCGAATCCACGTCGGCTCCGGTAGCCTCCCGTCGGACCTTGATATCAAGAACTGTCCGCTGATCTTCAGCTAAGCTCAGATAAATGCCAGCTGGGAAACCATGGAAGGACGACTATCGCTCGTCTCGGGAAAACAGCTCCTCGGAAAACAATCGCAATGGACTCAGGAGAACTAGGGAGTCCCAATCAGTCCGATGGGCGTCGCACGACAAGTAAGGCGCGATGAAATTGCGGACGAGGTTGTAGCTGTACTGACAGCCATTGAGAACAATGGCCCTTTCTGATGACTGGGGACTCGTTCCCCATCGGCCCTGTCCCCTGGCGCGCCGGTTGTGCTACAACTCAGTCCGCCGCGGGACATTCCCCGCCGTTCGAGTTCCCGCGCGGGCCGAAGCGCTAATCCTTCCGCCGATTGACCTTGCTCCCATAAATATGGGAGTATGCCATCATGAAGACGACGCTAGAGATTCCGGATACGGTCTTTCGCCGCGCAAAATCGGTTGCGGCGGACCGGGGCATTCCGCTCCGTGAATTTGTCACGGAAGCGGTCAAAGAGAAGTTGTCGGCGGAAGCCAAGGCCAGCGAAAAGCCCTGGGTTAAGCACATGGGAAAGCTAAAGCATTTGAAGCGGGAAACCAAGCGCATCAATAAGGTAATCGAGGAACAATCGGAAAAAATCGACCCGGAGATGTGGCGTTGATTTTGGACACCAACGCGCTGTCGGCGGCTGCCGATAGCGAGGCTGGCGCATTACAGGTTGTTGCCGAAGCTGAACGTATTTTCGTACCCGTTATTGTCCTGGGCGAATATCGGCTGGGAATTTTGCAGTCCCGCCATAGATCGGCTTACGAAAACTGGCTCCGCGGGTGGATCTCCGCCGTGAGCATCCTTGACATCGACAATGAAACCACCCATTCCTATGCCGCGATAGGTCTTGAGCTAAAGAAGAAGGGTAAGCCAATTCCCGCGAATGACCTCTGGATTGCCGCCCTTTGCCGCCAGCATGCTCTCCCCCTTCTAAGCCGTGACCGCCATTTTGACGAGGTCCCCGGGCTACAACGCATCGAGTGGTAACGCGTGCGGAGAGCGGCATCCCCTATCCCCTTGCGGGGAGGTTGTGCTATAACTCTGCCCGCCGTGGAACATGCCGTGAAGCAAGCCGCCCTGCCCTCGCGCCCCGATCCGGCAGAGGCCGAGCCCGTCTCGTCGGTGCTTTCTTCGTCCGAGTTGCGGGGAGAGGATGCTTCGCGCTATTGTCCCCAGTGCTCGCAGAGACTCGAATCTCGCCGGTGCAAACTTATCTGCAACCGGTGCGGCTATTACATGTCTTGCGCGGATTACATCTGAGCGCGGCGGCTCCGCTCGAGGCTTCCGTTAACCCGCGCCGGCAAAGTTTTGCTATAGTTTCTGGCTCCGGACTGCGCTGCCGCCGGACTTTTTTTGCAAGAGACGGCTTTTCAAAGGGTTTTCCAAAGAGAATGAGGAGGAAACGAACGTGGCATTAAAGATGACGAATCGGGAAGTGGACGGCGTATCCGTGGTGGCGCTGGACGGGCGCATCGTCCTCGGCGAAGAATCCAACGCCTTGCGGGAAAAAGTGAAGAGTTTGCTGGCCGAAGGCCGCAAAAAAATCGTCCTCAATATGGACAGCATCACGTTTATTGACAGCGCCGGCCTCGGCACGCTCGTCGCGGCGCATCACAGCGCCAAGTCGCAGGGCGCGTCGCTCCGCCTCTGCCACCTGGGCTCGAAATTCCAGGAAGTTTTGCAGATCACCAAATTGCTGACGGTGTTCGACGTGTACGATTCGGAAGCTTTGGCCGTCGCCAGCTTCAAATAAATCTTTTCGCGTTCGCGAAAAGATTTGCTTTCAAGCCAAGTCTTTTGACTTTTTCTTCTCCGAAAGGCGCGTTCGCGCGCCTTTCGCCATTTACGAACCGCTACACGCGGTACATCGTGATGCCGCTCAAAAGTTTTGGAAAAAAATCGGTGGACTTCTGCGGCATGACTTCGTTCGCCGTGGCAATCTCGACGACTTTTTCCACGTCGCACGCATTCAGCAAAAACGAAACCTGCGCCCTGCCCGAATCCACCGCCGCAGCGCATTC
>Ga0209166_10000210_pt1 | contig 75869 bp, 67 predicted proteins | sample Coa_R1_3_FD_187151 | JGI IMG/M metagenome (GOLD analysis project Ga0209166, IMG submission 187151) | Surface soil microbial communities from Centralia Pennsylvania, which are recovering from an underground coalmine fire - Coalmine... | ecosystem: Environmental > Terrestrial > Soil >...
CTTTCCAAAGGACCGGGTTCCCTTCAACATAAGGGTAAAGATTCGTCGGATCGTAGAGAAGTGGGTCTTCCGTCAAGAATCGTCCGACGGTTGGGTCGTAGTATCTGGCGCGGTAGTAATACAGGCTGGTCTCTGGGTCAAATTCTCGGGCGGTGTACTGGAAGGGGTTGGTCAGGGAGCCGCTGGAACCCGTGACGTTCCCGAACGAATCGAATGTGTAAGACTGCGCGATGGAGCCGGACCCACTCGTTAAAGACGTGATGGAACCCAGGCCGTCGGCCTGATAGAAGTTGGTCGCGCTGCCGCGGAGCATCGCCAGCGGTTCGTCGATGTTCAGCCCTTGCGAGTAACGGGCGACTGCTGTGCCTGAGGAATTCGTTTCCTCGATGAGGTTGTCTCCATCGTAGGCGAAGATGGCTGTGCCTGCCAAAGATGACTTGTCGTTTCTCCTACTGAAGGGCTCGCATTTGAAGCCAACTGCGGCGCGCAGCGTAACCAGTTTTCGTCGTGGGCTAAACTGCATTTCTAGGTGCTTTCGAGCTTAGCAATATAAAAATAAATCAGCTTGCCATCTTTGAATTTCGCTTCTACGGTAATCCCGACGACGAACGTGTCCGGTACGGAATGCCCTGCGGCTGCGGCAGCCTTTTTTTCGGCTTCAGTGTATTTCGCATCCAGCGTCCATTCGTATTTCCAAAAGTCGGATCGAGTTTTGGTCTGGGGATCGCCGAAGATGCTCACGAACTGTCCGCCAGTCATTCCGAGACGTATGCCCCCGTTTGTGGCTAGGTGCGAAACGCCCGCAGGCAATGGAGACAGCGGACATTCAGTTGTTCCACGCGGCAAACTCAGGGAAAAAGCAGTGACATCACCACCTCCAATTTCTCCGAACTCGAAGACCAAAGTTTCATCCCGATCGGCATAACCTGCAACGTCAACACCATCGTGGCGCTTTGTATGACACTTCTTCGTCGGGCCTAACTTATCCTGCACCGTCTGAAAGTCATCTTTTCCGATGGTGATCTGACGTATGGAAAAATGGGAGTCGTTAGGCGGTTTCTCTTTGCTCCCCAAATCCTGATGTGGTTGAAGGAGAATCAGAAAAACGCATAGTGCGCGACCTACCGTTGCCATAACCGATTTCTCCTTTCCGCTAAGGACTTACCGTCAAGAGGCTTCCCGGTCCGCAGCCATCAACGATTTTCTTGCGTGGATCAGCGGTCGCTGTGACGATGCAACCCTTCGATGCGTCTCCTGGCGGTTTTCCTACTCTATCGCCATGAATGCGCATTAGATTGGGGCTACGGTTCGAGGGGAAAGGCTCATCGCCACCTATGTAAGTCAGAGGAATTGTTAGGGGACCAGTGTTTGGACTGGTCCGGGCACGACCCATCATGTAGTTGCCCCTCGGCAGCGGCCCCACGTTGTTAGCACCGTTCATATCTGGATTGTTTTTGCCGAGCCCGTTGCCTGCATAACCGGTCGTGTCTGCTACCACGTCCCCAGTCTCGGCATCGACGCATTTAAGATGGCCAGTTGACTGAGAATAAGTGCAATAGCAGAGGAGGCCAAGCGGATCCACGAGATTAATGGGGTTTTGTCCAACGTATGCGTAGAAATCAGCCTCCCCAGAAAAGAACCGCATCGGATCTTCTGACCAGAATCTGCCACTAATTGCGTCGTAGTATCTGGCGCGGTAGTACGATGGCAACAGGGAACGAACGGCCGCTCTCATTTTGTTGGCATTGGGCCGACTTCGACGATTTGACCGGGCAAAACGGAGAGCAGAGCTTCGGCACAGGCGGGCACTATTGGCCGCAAATCCTGTATACGGTTCGACTTCGCGCGGAGCACCACAACCGCCAGCTTCCGCCCGGTCATATTCTGCTGGTGCTTCATCCTTCGGTCGTTGGTCAGCAAGACATCCCAACGACCCTCTGCGAGGGCGAGCAGCGCTCCATTTTTCTTGGAACCGAAACCGGCCCGCCGCACGGTTTCGCATTCGTGACCCATCGCCATAAACGTCGCGCGAAGGGCTGCGGGAAGGCATTCGTCGATGAGGACCTTCATTTCGCAAGGCGCGCCAGAACGAGAGCTTTGGCTTCTTCCAGGGCAGCAATGGCCTGCTCGCGGGTTACCCCCGGATATTGCTCCAGGAATTCATCCAGCGTGTCTCCACCTTCCAGGTAGTCGAGCAGGGCTTGAAAAGGCACGCGCGTGCCACGGAACACCGGTTCGCCGCTGAGAATTTCGGGGTCCTGTACGATTACGCTGTTGGGATCGGTGGCCATGGCGCGCCCTCCATAGGGAGACAACATTATCTCATCGCGGTCAACAATTCTTCGATGAACTTCTCTCGTATTGATCTGTGCTCGGGGCGTGTCGGCGCGAGCCGCCCCATGTGCCAGCTCGATCAGCGGTACCACAGAGACGCCGACCTCAGTTTCGCCGACTTGTTGCCCTAGCGAAGTCAAAACTTGCCGGGCATTTTTGCCCTGACGCTCTGCGGCATTTAAAACGCTGGGGTCGAGGATCAGTCCGATGCAAGCGGGTTGCCTCAGCGGCTCCCGCCCCACGCGGCCTCATCCGATAATTTCTGCCTTCGAATATATCGTTTTCTCGGAAACTCGCGGAGGACTGATTGTGTTGTAGACGGTCCTATCGACAACGCGAGTAGAGGTGGAGCGGATGTGAACAGAGTAACTGTCAGCTCCGTCCGCGCCCCCAATCAGCAGGACAAAGAACCCGTTTTCATATCTCACGAGTGCCTTCCTAGCGTTGAACAAATCGGCGTACGCCGACCGGGGCACCCAAACGTCCTGGCCGCCGACGGAGATGCTCAATTGTAGAACCATGGACACTTCCTGGTAGTCGGCCAAGCTGCTCGGAAATCCCGCATCGGACTTCTTTAGCTGCACAGTGTGAATCTGCACCACAACATTCCTTTTCGCCAAACTTGCGGTGATAGTAGTATTCCCAGCCTGTGCTATTTCACTCTCCTGTTGCGCATACACCACGCTAGCTGAGAGTCCATACAGCATCGCTATTCGAGCAAAGAGCAGGCAAACACGTTTCATGGCACCACCTTGAATTTCTTGTCTGGGCTTTGACCGATCCTTTTCCGCAAGTCTGGAGGCAGAATCACGCAGCCTTGGGACGCGTCGTTGTGAGAAGGGTCGTTACTGCCGTGGATTAGGAATCCCGCTCGGGCAGGATTACACATATCGTTGTTCGGGTCGGGAGTGAGCCGCAAGGAATTTTGAAACGTCCTGCTACCATCTGCACTTCTGTTGTTTTGCAACGGTCCGATAGTATACCCCTCTTGAACGGGGTTTCTTGAACCCAACACGGATCACGACCGATTTGAATTCAAAGGTCACTCTCTGAGTGGTGTCTCGACGCTCAGAAGACCCTGAAGATCGTGGCAGGACTCCGAATGCAGGGTGCATGCTCTATTCTTTGCTATTTGGGACTTCATACTTTTCCTTTCGTCGGACGAAAGGAATGCAACGAATTTCGCCAACGCCTTACGATGAGCCTGAAAAATATCCCACTCCGCCAGAACAACTCCCAAGTGCTTGCGAAGAAGGCTCGCTATCTGATCGTCCATTTCTTCCGCGTGCTCACTGTCAGCGTAGACATATAGTTCGAGGTATTTTGAAGCGGCCTCGCGATCCCCTGACCGCACGAGCGCGAACAGTTCATCAAGATAGAGGGTGACCGGCCCCGAAGGTTTGAAAAGTGCTGGAACGTTTTGTGGTTCACGTTCCGCATGAAGGTAGGCTAGTGGTTCTAGCGCCCAAAGCGCTTCTCTACCAGTCGAATCCGCTGGCACGGAATCCAGCAGGAGACGACGATCCTTCCTGCCTGTTTTAAGGTACCGTGCGAATCTACAGACAATTCGCGCGACCGGGTCTTCCTCAGTCCCCTGACAACACGGCGATTCGGCTTCGTCTTGAAGGTTCTCACCGGAAACTCGCATCAAAAATTGAAAATATAGTTCATTTATTCTTTCCAATTCTTTTGTGCCAATCGTTTCATCAGAACTCTGGGCAGCGTTGGCTCCGCCAGAAATTAGACCTGCCCTTTGCTCGAACAAACCTTTGCCCAACCGACAACCGTTCTGACCAGCTGATGTTGCGCCCACTAGCGCAGATGCGATTAAGAATACCGAATATTTGTTCATACGTGCCTCACTCGATGGTGATACCTGTGAGCGGGTCTTTGCCATTGAGGTTGGCGATTTGACCCATGCAGTTGTCGGTGGTCCTCACGCATCCATGAGTCGGATACTTCGGTCCACCTCGATTCTTACGTCCGGCGTGGACTCCCATTCCTGGATCGCGGCCAGGTACGTCGAAAACGTAAATACCATAGAGCCCGAACGCGCTATTTTCGTCAGGGGGATGGAAGTTGTGGTGAAGATATTTGTACGTCCCATTGGACCAATGCCCCGGCTTATAGTTGACTGGAACATTGTTCCCGGCGTCGCACGAAAACACCCAGTCGTTGTTTTTGTCGAAGGCCGACAGTGTGCCGGTCGCGCGATCAAAGACTAGAAACGAATACCCCCACGGATCAACCGCAATGGCGGGATTATTCCTGACGTACTCATAGAAATTCACATCGCCCCTGTCGAATCGGGTAGGATCCTCTTTGATGAACCTTCCGGTGGTCGTGTCGTAGTATCTGGCGCGGTGATACGATTCACATCGAACTCCCGGAGCTTGCAGAGCAGAACTCGGACGGTCGGTCGGCTCGGGGTCTCTCATGAGATCTACTGTAGATCCATGTGCGCAAAATATGCGGGGCAAACTGCGTTAGTGTCCCACCAGCTCTAATCTCACCAGGTCTAGTAGTCTATCGGCTCGTGCCGGTAGTGACCGGCGGACCAAAAGTAGACGTCCACCTCGTACTCGCTCTCGGCGGAGTCTATCAACAAGATCCCGTCTGGAGTGTGGGCTTGGAATCTCTTTCTGGAAGCTTCGTCGAAGAACTTGCTTATGGGAACGGCATGTAGGAAATAGTTCGCTGCTCCGCCATCGTCCAGCTTGTCGACGAGTCTGGGCTCGTAAATCGCTTCGCCGGACTTCTGGCTGAATACGAGGAACTTGTAACCTGCATCTGTTTGTTGCGCGTGTACGAGAAGAACCGCGTAGGAACGCGTCTCGGTATTTTCAAAACGGCCCACAGCGATTCCTGGACACGTTAGCGGCCTTTCAGATTCCCACCTTCCACGAGCCCTCGCGCTGAGGTATTCCTCTTTTTGGATGCGCCACGCGCCATAGTCTTCCGCTAGCCGATGTTGTATTTCCGAGGGGAGCGATTCTGAGGCACAGGAGATTTTGGTCCCGCCGGTTTGCCCGGCGAGAACCAAAGGCCAGAGAAGGATCAACATCTGAATTGTCGCGAACGGGTTCACTAGCGTAGCCTCCAAATTATCGTGTACTGCAGCAGGGCTTAGGAAGGTCCCCGTGCCCACCTCTCCTCCCAGCCCCAATCTGGACGTGAATATGTGCGCCTTTGGACTTTGGTGACGGATGCTGTTTCTCGTCTAAGCCGAAACCGGCGCCGCAGTGGGTCGCGGCACATAACATCTTGTCGGGGTCCGCTGGATAGACAATGTCGGCTGCTTCGCCTCGACCATGCGGCGTGTCAGCCGTGTGTCCGACCGACAGATCGATCTCAGATGTTGAAGTGTAGAAAATCGGCTGCCCAATTTCGTGCGCAATGCAGTCAAGCAGCCAGCTCAGTGGCACCGACGGAGTCGCAGGATTATGCCTTGAGCTTCGTGCGAACCATGGCGGTTGAGGCGGCGCCTGTATAGGAGGCGGGGGCGGAGGGACACACCAACGGGCTAGGAACGTTGGGCAGGCGACATTTGTACCGGACGGGTCAACCCAGTTGGCGACTTGGTTCGTCACGTATACGTAGAGGTCGGGACCGCTACCCGCGAATTCAATCGGATCTTCGCTAAGAAAGCGCCCACTGCCTGAGTCGTAGTATCTGGCGCGGTAGTACGACGCTGAAGATGCTTCGAGAGCCACAGTCAAAGTAGTTGGAGGCGCGTTGGAGGTGAACGCGTGGATCGAGTGAACTTGGCCTGACCCCGTTTTATGTACCAGCGCTTATGAGAGTTGGTTGGTGTGTTGATCGAACTTGGGGCGGACGGAGGGAGGGCCTAGCCCGATCGGAGTCCGCCCCAAGTTCGGCGGCGAATTCCGCCGGCGTCTGGTATCCGATCCCGCTGTGCAACCGCTCCTGATTCCAATACCGCTGGTATTCCGCTCCCAAAACCTTGGCCTCCACCAGCGAACCGAAAACTTCCCGGTCCGCAAACTCCGCTTTCATCCGGCTGTTGAACGATTCGCTGTAGCCGTTCTCCCACGGACTGCCCGGGGCAATATACAACGGCGCGACCTTGCGTGTCGCCAGCCAGCGTTGGATGGCTCGCGCGATGAACTCCGGCCCGTTGTCCGAGCGAATCGCTTCTGGCGCGCCGTGCTTCGCTTCCAGCCACGTCAGAATCGTCACCACGTCTTTCGCCGTCATGCGCCGCTCCACTTCCAGCGCCAAACACTCCCGTGTGAATTCATCCACCACCGAAAACCACTTCAAGCGTCGGCCATCCGCCGTTTCATCCATGGTGAAGTCCCAGCACCATACGTGATTCTTGTACTCCGCTTTTTTCATCGCGCAACTGTTCTCGCTGTGCCCGCGTGCGCGTTTTCGGCGCTTGCGCAGCGGGTTGCGCAAGCCTTCCTCCCGCCACAACCGCTGCACCCGCTTCTTGTTGATCTTCATGCCTTCTCGCTGCAAGAGCTTGGTCATGCGCCGATAACCCGAACCCGGATGCTTCTTCGCCAGTTCGTGCAACCGCTTCCGGATCCGTCGCTCTCCCCAGTCGATGCGCGCTTCATACCGCTGCGTCGAGCGTGGCTGCTGCACCAGCCGGCAAGCATTTCGTTCTGCGCAGCTGCGCTCGTCGCAAAGATAGTTCACCGCCCGCCGCTTGCCCGCCGGGCTCACCAGTTTTTTCGGCTTATATCCTGCAGCGCGTCGATGTCCATGGCCTGCTGCGCCACGATCTTTTTCAACCGCGCATTTTCTTTTTCCAACTCCTTCATCCGCGCCATCTCCGGCCCCTTCATCCCGCCGTAGAGATGCCGCCAGCGATGCAACGTTTGCTCGCTGATCTCCAACTTACGGCATACCGCTTCGATCGTCGCGCCCTGGTTGAGGTCCACCTCCGCCTCGCGCAGCTTCGCAATGATCTCCTGCGGCGTGTGTCGCTTCCTGTTCATCGAGTCCTCCCGCCCTCTCGGGCGTTAGACTCTCATATCTGCTGGTACATCTGGAGGGGGTCAGGCCAAACTCGAAACCCGGCCTCTTAAAGCCTAAAACGTCCGACACACAAATTCCTCTCGCCCAAATCTGATGTTCTAAAAACTTTTCCCCTAGCCACTTAATTGGTCTTCCCTTTTTTGATTGAATTAATTAAGTCACCGAACAGGGCTTGCTCAAACTCACGACCATTGCGCATACCTTCCGGATAGTCCCTGCTGGGGATTCGAGGGACCCTGTCTTTGTATTTGAGCAAGTAAGGCAGAACAATTTTTCCGCGTTCCGTAAGGGCGGTCCGAATATCCTCAATTTCGGACGGACCCACGTCATAGTGAAGGAGGACGGCCATTGCCCGATCTGCGGGAAGGCTTTTGCTATCGACAAGATGGGCCACAAGCTCTCCAATCCGTTTACCCCTGGCGTTCATATGTTCACGGCCGAGCCCGTCCTTGCAATGGAAGTTTTCCCCGACGCCACATTCCTGAAGCGATTTGTATCTCAAGTCGAGGATGGGAATAACCAGTTCTGCGCTGCTTTTCGGCAAGACGCCTTCAATCGTCCCTTCAGTTTGCGTCCTTACAGGCGACGGATGAGCGAACCATGCCAGAAGGATCAACCAGAAACCCTTCCGTCCACTTAGAGCCAATAGTCTCGCACAAGAATTCGCGTCGCGCATCTCCCAGACTCTTTCAAGTTAGCTATGGTCTTACCGACAAGCTGCCCCCGTTATCCGTAGCAAAGAAATTAAGAAAACGGTGGTAGTCGGGGTCGTTGATGGCTAGACATCCATTCGAGCTCTTTATGTTCACGCCGAGATGAGCTTGGAAACCAGGACTCCGGCCATAGTCGTTTGTGCCCGACTTCGGCCAGATTGGAATTCGCTGTGGGCCTTTGTGAGGTGGGGTGTCGCCAATTCGACCGAAGGTCCAGTCGCCTTGAGGAATCGGCCCCCCTGGTTTTGCCTCGCAAGCCTTGTTGTTCACGCAGTCGGGCCCGTAACCGGAACGAATGAGAATAGTGTCGAACCACCTCTTCCCGTCGTCCGAATTACAGACGAGATAGTGATGGCTTACTTTGTAGACACAGAAAACGAGTCCCAATGGGTCAACGAGTGCCGTGGGATCATTTTCGACATAAGTATAGAAGTTCAGTCCGCCGAGATCGAACCCGATGGGGTCCTCCGAAGCGAACCTACCTCCTGACGAATCGTAGTATCTGGCGCGATAGTACGATGCCTGTGGAAATTCTGGCACCGGTTCCGCCGACCAGACCACTGAGCATGAGGTTTGGCAGGCCTCTCCTCGTGAGGTCTGCTGGTTGGTTGAACTCATCCCCTAAATTCTACTTTCTGGATGACCGACTCGTGTAGTGCTCTCGGGAGCAATGTGCCCATTCTGCGCTGTCTAAGAGAAACTCACTTCAACACCGGCAGATTGGCAACTCTTACGGGTTGTTCGGAGGTCATCTCCGGCCTTCCACTCTCGTCTGTGTGCGGTCGTAAACGCGCTCCCGGGTGAGTAGTTGTGTGGACTTGTTTCAGCGTGCGGATTGAAACGTGGGTGTAGATTTGCGTGGTGTCGAGCCGCACATGGCCCAGCATGGCTTGGATGTAGCGAATGTCCGCGCCGCCTTCTAGCATTAACGTCGCCATGGTGTGGCGGAAGATGTGGCATGCCCCGCCCTTACCGATTCCAGCTGATTTCACGTATTGGCGAGCAAGCCAGCTCAGGTGGTTGGGTGTGAATGGGACGCCATTTGAAGTGAGAAATACGATGCCATTGTCTGGCTGCCGCACGATTTCAGGTCGAAGGGTATTCAGGTACATGTCCAGCCAGGTCAAGGCGCGTTCACCGATCGGAACTACACGGTCCCGCTTGCCTTTTCCTTCGCGTACGGTTATTAGGCCGTGCTTTTGATCCACGTCGTAGAGCTTCAAATGCAGAAGCTCCATGCGGCGCAATCCACTGGAATAAAGAATTTCGAGCATGGCTCGATCCCGAATACCCAAGGGTAGTTCTATTTTGGGTTGGCTGAGGACGCGCTCAGCTTCGTCTTTGTTCATGACGTTTGGCAGTTTGTAGCCGATGCGCGGCAGTTCCATGTCGGCGGCCGGGTCCTGCGAAATATATTTTCGCTGAGTCAACCACCTGAACCAGACTCTCAAGGGGGCCAGCCGGGAGTGCTGGCTGGCAACCGCCAACGGGTGGCCGTCTTTCTTCTTGTACTGGAACAAATATCGCTGATAGCTTTCGAGCGACGCCGGCGTGATTTGGGTCGGTGCCACAGCCCGACACCTCCGGCACCATTTCAGAAACATCTCCATGTGAACGCGACGGACTCTCAGAGTGCTCTCGCTGAAGCCCTTCACTGCCAGGTGTTGCAGATATTTATCGAGAAGCTGGGCAAGCGTACGCCTTGGTGGGGTGTTTAGCCTTTGCTGCGACGGTGTGATGCCATGTTCTTGTCTGCTGTTTTTTTCATGAAGCCTCCAAGCACTGAATCTTGCCATGCACGCGCGCTAAATTTCGCTCGGTTTGTCTTTGTTCGAGGCGTAGGCAGAAGCAGACTGCCATACTCCTCTGGATTGACCCTCATCTCTTGAACACGGTGGTCGGCTTGCCATCCGCACCGCGAAATTTGACCCGAAGCCGACCGCGCGTTTTGGGCTGCGAGAAAAAAACACAACGAAGGAATCTAAGCACTGAAAAAATGAGGGGCCATTGGGGGGCCAATAAGAATTTCCTTGAATTTCCTATTGTTCCTTTTCAATGACTTAGCGCTCCCCAACATTTCTTCTAAGTCCTTTAGATTCCACGCGGTATTGTTTTCGATCCCCACCGCCCCTACCAACATCTCCTTTATAAAGAATGACTTGAAGCCATCTCATAAATGGTTTGGCTGTCTCGGGATTGCCCTCTTTCCAACGATTTGCGATGACCCAAGACTATTTATGAGATAAGTTCTTGAAACTTTTCGAGGCGCGACAATGGGCAGATTAAGCCGATGATCCGGTTGTGCGTTTCTCTCCGACGGCACGGATGACAAACCGGATTCGAGAAATTTGGGATTTCACTCGGACGCGATTTCGACCCGAGCGCGCTTTGATGTCCCCTGGCCACGACCATGACGGCTTGTAGTTTCGGAGCAAGCCCACCCCGGATTTCAAATCCTCCTTAAACACAAGTGCGCCCGCGTTATCTCTAGTGGCGGCGCTGGTTTCTGATGTACCAGGGTTGGTATTTAGCTGCGCGCGTCATTTCACCGGTACTCTGCCTGGAATCCCGACTACATCGCGCGCTTGGAACTTGCTAATGCAGCATCTGGAATGCGAACGCCATGTGGCGGAAAGCGGAGATTGGGGTTCGGTAAGTGCGGACGTTGACGAGGTCCACGCGCGTGCTAACGAACGCGGTCGGCTAATCGTCTCCGCGCTCACAGACGAGCCCCTGTGAATTCGACGTTTTTTGTGGTCGGTCCCAACGGGGTCATAGTCAAAGAATCTACTCACGTTCAACGCTGACTAACGTTCACAGAAGAGGATGTCCAGTTGGCTGTGCAGTCTTCTGAATTATTCAGTTAGCAGGATCGTTCAGTCCCTCTAAGGGATTCGGCTCGTCCGGCTGTACTCGGACGACCACGCGCTTATTCAACAGCATCTCGATCCAGACTCGAAGTCCGATCAGAATGGCCATCCGCAACGGGTGGGACTTCCAGTAGCCGCGGTAGACCCGCGCCACTTCGCTGCGGTCAGTAATGATTTGCGCCGTGCCAGAAATCGCGGGACCGTTTTCGCTCCCCACATAACATGTGACGCGCGGATTCTTGCGAGCCCGCTTTACCTTGTAGGAGTTCCCTGGAGTGAGGAACTCGATCTGTCCGCCATTCACAATTAGCCAGACCTGTATTTTCTTCAGTTCGCCGGAGGCCTTGTAGGAGCCGAACCACTGCGTGTGTCGTTTGAGGGCGCGTTGCAGTTCTGGAGTCATGAGACGCTGACTCTCATCTTAGGATCTTGGCTGACAGTCTGGCATTTCGATAGGATGGGTTGGGATTGGCGGCAAATGACCAACGGAAGAATCGGAGGTCGCATCGTTCGCAGCGAAATGGCCTGACGAAGATCGCGGCGAGGATTCCTTTTTCCAGCATGCCTTTGCGCCTCGATTGGTGAATTCGTTGACTTTGGCACGACGGGCAATTCATCATTACGATTCTCCTGGTCATCCTCGACTGCCACTTATTGTGCGTTAGAAGGTTTGCCGTCTCTGTCTCATTTTGTACACCGCATTCCCTTCGCCCACATATAGGCAGCCAGCGAACCACCTCATTGGCCGCAGTTCTGAAGTGTACAGATTTGAACAGACTGCGCACCCTCGTATCCCTAGGATGTGGGAGGAGAGGTTCACCCGCAAAGCCGCTCGGCCACATTTTCAGCTGCCGGCTTGGGCGATTCCGCGCGTGGCTCCTATGTCAAATCTGGCTCAGAACGAACTACAGTCGGACCAAAGGCGTGGCCAGCCGGAAGGCTCGGCGTCCCACAGATGCCGCCCCCTCCGCGTCCTCTTCGTTCACCGCGATGCGGACACCATAGATTCCTGCCTGGAAGAGCTCAAGAAAGGGCAATACAGCGTCAGTGCCGATTTCGTTTTGAACCCGGCACAGTGCGTGGAACGTTTGCGCTCGCAAGCGTACGAGGTGGTGATTGCCGAGTATCCGAAGCCGAGCTGGCAGGGATCGCAAGCTTTGCAGCTCGTTCATGAAGAGGGGCGTGAAATTCCGCTGCTTTTCCTGACCAGTTCGATGAGAAATGAATCCATCGCGCGACTCGCTGCGGATGGCGCTTGTGATTACATTGAAGGAGAGCATCTGGCGCAACTTCCCATGGTGGTTCGGCGCGTGTTGAACGAAAAGAAACTGCGCGAAGAACTACGAGAAGCCCAAAAAGCCCTGAAGTACTCGCAGTCGTTGTATCGAGCGCTGGTCGAAAACCCGACCTACGGAGTATACCGCTGCAACGCAGAAGGGGAATTGCTCGACGTTAATCAAGCATTGCTAACCATGCTCGGATACGCGTCGAAAGAACAGCTCGTGGCGGGAAATCATGCGCCCGGGGCCCTGCAAAATCTCTCCGACGGCTTCCCATTTCTAAGGTACTCGTCCGAGCAAAAGCAGATCGAGCCGGTCGAATTGGAACGGAAACGCGAGGACGGAAAAACGATACGAATAAGGTTAAGCGGACGGGGCGTCTATGACGACTGTGGAGTCTTTGCAGGCCACGAAATTATCGTCGCGGATGTCACGGAGCAGCGAATACTTGAGGATCAGTTGCGTCTTCAGGCGTCGACCGATTCGCTGACGGGCTTGGCCAATCATCGCCGTCTTTTCGAGGTGCTGCACGCGGAGATCTGCCGATCGCAGCGAACCGGCAGGGAATTCAGTCTCGTACTGTTGGATCTCGACGGGTTGAAAAAGATTAACGATCAGTTTGGTCATCTGACGGGCGACCGGGCGCTCTGTAGACTTGGACAAATTCTGCGGGACTGTTGCCGCACGGTAGACACGGCGGCGCGTCATGGCGGGGACGAGTTCGCGCTGGTACTGCCGGAGACCGGCGTGGCCGCCGCTACGTTAGTGGCGCACAGGATTTGTGGACTTCTTGAAAAAGAAGTCGAAGTTCCCGCGCTCTCGGTGAGCGTCGGAATAGCCAGCTATCCAAAGGATGCTGAAACGATTGGACCGCTGCTGTACGCCGCGGACAGGGCCCTCTATGCAATGAAGGAGAAGCAGCCAGGAGCCGCACGCGCCGCCCACGCCTCCGTTTCTCAAGCGACTTATTCGGAACCCGGCATCGCGCGAAATCGGGAGCAACCGTGAAGCCAGCAGAGGCGGTGTGCGTTATCGAACATCTTCAGCGCAACCAGAAATGCATACTCGTCGCAAGCCGAAGTTGCCCAGATGGCAACTTCGAGCCAGGAGGAAGAAAATCATGCACCGGACTCATCGGTATGTTTTAGGTTCCCTTTTTCTGATGGCAGGCCTCGCCGCGCCCGCGGCAATGAATGCCGCAGCCGGGCCGAGAGGAAATGGACATCAAGAACAAGACCATCGAGACGATAAAGACCACAACCGGGTCTACGACCGCGACCATAGGGACTACCACAACTGGGATGACAACGAAGACCGCTCTTACCGCGTCTATCTCGGGGAGAGACACAGGGAGTATCGGCCTTTTGCCGAAATAAAAGTCAAAGAGCAGCGCGCGTATTGGAACTGGCGTCACAGTCATCCGGATCACGATCACGACGGACGCTGAGCGCTTACTCTAACCAGCGGGGAAACGAACTGCAGGCATTGGCCCGGGGAGCGGCGTGCAAAGACCGCTCCTTTAAGAGGCAGCAAATTTCACGAAGTCTAGATGGTAGTCGAACCGCGGCCCGAAAGGTGTGGAGCTTAGATGGACCATTATGGTTTTGGCTCGTACGGCAGGTCGCGAAAACGTAAATCCGTTCGCCATTTTGAAGACAGAATCGTGTATTTACTGCAAGGAGAAAAGCAGATCCTTCAGTCAATTTCGAGCCGCCTGCCCCTCGCAACGGTGCTGAACGAAATTTGCAGCGCCCTTGATCGTCAAATCGGGGGCGTAGTTTCTCTCATAGTTTTGCCTGAGGACTATGCGGAGAGCCGCGTTGAGATTGCACGCAATGCGGCGCTTTTTGGACTATACGTTTTCTTCACCGCAAACATTCTTGCGGAAAGCGGAAAAGAACTCGGCTCGGTTGAGATGTACTGCTGTATGCCGCGCTACCCCTCTGCTCATGAGCTTCAATTGATTGAACGCGCAGCATGTCTGGCGACGATCGCGATGGAACGAGACGCTGATGCGAGCCATCCGGTGAGTGAGCCTACTCATGGAACTGCGCGAATCGTCGGCAGATGGAAGGGTTCGATCAACTAACTTTCCTTAACATTGATCTGCACCTTCGAGAGCTTCGAGCGGAATTCCATTAGACGGAACTTCGGCGAGGCATCAAGGAGGCGGCTGCTTCCGCTATTCGTGCAGAACGACGCTCAAGAGAGAAGTGTTGATTTGCAGGCCGCCGTTGTACTTGATGAAGCCGAGTTTCCTGAATTTGTTCATGAAGAAATTGACGCGCCCGCGCGTTGTGCCAATCATTTCCGCCAACATTTCTTGCGAAACCTTCGGAAGTACTCCGTGCGGTTGGTCTTCTTTGCCGTAGCGGGCGAGCAATAGCAACGTGCGCGCGAGCCTTTTTTCACTGGAGTTGAACAGTTGATCGATTAAATCCTCTTCGATTCGAGCGTTCCGCGCAAGCATGAAAGCAATGAACCGGTCCGAGAGTTCGTGCTGCTCGTGGAGCGTCTTCAGCATTTCACCTTTGTCGATAACCAGCACGCTGCTGCGCGAAACTGCGCTGGCGTTCCCCATGCGAACCGTCTGGCCAGCTAGTGCGCCTTCGCCAAAGAAATCACCAGGTCCCAGGATTGCTACGACCGCCTGTTTGCCGCCTTCACTAGTCACGGAGAGCTTCACACTGCCAGCTTGTACGTACAAAACGCTATTGGCAGTCTCACCTTGAGAGAAGATAGTCTGTCCAGCTCGATACTCCTTCGCTTTACGTGACACGCCGGCTGAATCGAGGAATGCGCGGACATCGAAGGTCAAGTGTCCTTTGGACAGGGATTTGGTCTTCTTGGGCATTGCCGGAGACATAGGCCAAAAACCACACCACGTGTTCAGGCCGCCAGATAGATTCAAGTCTAAACGAAGTCTTCTGGATTTGTGAATACCACGTATGCGCAATGAAGATTTCGATTGCAGTGGGCGCGTGGACTGAGTGGGACAAATGAATTGCGGTCTCTTGCTCAGAGCAAACAGACGTCATGCCTGCTGCTGAACCGATACGCAACGGCAAATCGCCGGAGAAGCTTTCGGTTGGCCGCGACGCGGTGCGCGGTTTGCCATCACGCGAACCGATTACTTGTGGCGCCGATCGTTCATGTCTACTGCGTGTCCGTTGGCATCGAGCCAGCTCAGCAGAGAGCGAATGCTTCCACGCGCTAAGGCAATACTTGAATCGGCGGCGCCGTAGTAGAGGTTGATCGTGTCTCCGTCCGGTCCAATCGTATAACCGCAGGGGAATACCACGTCTTGCACATCTCCGTGGCGCTCGTACTCCGCCTCGGGCGCAAACATCCACGAGTCTCCGCGAATCAGACACTTGTCGGGCTCTTGAAGATCGAACAGTGCCAGACCAAGGCGATAGATCGAGCTGGAAGGAGTTCTCCGCACGCCGTGATAGATCATCAGCCAACCTCTGGAAGTTTCGATCGGCGGAGGCGACATGCCAATTCTGTTGGCATCCCACCAGGCACCACGGCGTGCTTCGAGCATCAGCTTGTGGCTTCCCCAATGGCGCAGATCGGGAGAGTAAGAGATCCAAACGTGAGCTCCCAAAGGCGTCATGGGCCGATGGATCAATGCCCAAAATCCACCGATCCTTCGAGGTAGCAGGGCTGCGTCTTTATCGTCGGGCGACATAACGACCCCAAGTCTCTCGAAGCTCCGAAAATCCTCCGTAAGCGCCAAAGAGACGCCAGGACCACCGCGGGAGTACGAAGTATAAGCCACGGCAAATTTCTTGAGTTCTGGAACGTAGGTGATACGTGGATCTTCAATGCCCCATAGCTCCTCCGGGTACTGCTCCGGATTGGGTAGCAGCGTCGGATCGCGATCAATTTGCCAGCCATCAACTCCATTCACGGAGCGGGCTACGCATAAATGTGAGATTCCACGGCGATCTTCGACGCGGCAAAGCAGGAGGGTTGAACCATCCGGCAGCAGTGTTGCGCCAGCGTTGAAGACGCTATTGATGGAGTACGGCCAGTCCTTTCCGGTCAGAATAGGGTTGGCGGGGTGCCGGTCGAATAAGGTTTCGTACTGTTTCAATTTTGCGTTTGCTTGGAGTGTCGTCGCGCTCATGGATTCCATTTCTTTCATTTCTGTTTGGTTAAGAATAACCGGATTGCATGTCAGAGCTTGTTCTCGGTGCCGTCCGCTGCTTCCAACTTGCGCATTTCAAGGAGCGCCATTAGAAACGACAGCGTAGACTCCGCTCCCTGATTTTCATTTGCGCGATCGGGATGCAGGCCGTCCCGGCAGCCACCAGTGGCGGGATCGTAGAGGGCAATCTGAAGATCGTTGTCTCCCAGGAACCAGTTGAAAGCCGACCATGCGTCCTTGCGCCAGCGGCCCTTGCCGGTTGCGCGATAGGCTTGCAAACTTGCGGAGACGGCTGCACAGGCTTCCACCGGTTGTTGGTCGAAGCGCGCCTTCTCCGCGTTCTTCGAATAAAAACCTTGCGATCCGATGGGTACGAAATGGCCTTTCAACTCGCAGCGCTGAATCGTCATCAGCCAATCCAACGCTTCGAGTCCCACGGAAACCATCTCATCGTTTGCAGCGCGCATTCCCGCTCGGATAAGCGCTTGCGGCAATCTGGCGTTGGAATACGCGAGTACGCTTTCAAACCATTTCCAGCTCTCAGAGTGATTGGTCCGGTAGAAGTTCAAGAGTCGGTTTGCCAAGGCGTCGGACGCGCGGACAGCTGCGCGATCTCCACGAAACGACCCAAGGTATTCTTCCAGGCCGAGCAAGGCAAAGGCGCAAGCTCGCGGACTTTTGAATTCGACGGCCGCGGGAATTGCCAGTTCGAACATTCGCCCTGCTGCTCCTCTCCAACCCTCGTTTCTTGATCTGCCCAGAACGGTGCCCAATCCCCACAGGGCCCGCCCGTGGCTATCTTCCGAGCCTTCCGCTTCTTGCCATTGACGTTCGTAGCTCAGGCAGTTTCTGAACCGCTTTGTAGTTGGATCAAACGCAAACCACAGGAAGGCTAGATACCGGGAAGCTAGATCGATCGAGCTCTTGCGTGCGAGGGTTCCGGATTCTTCCAGAAGAATCGATACGATGAGTGCGCGAGCATTATCGTCAGTCGTGTACCCCTCCGGATAATTCGGAACGACGAAAACCGCATGCTCGACGATTCCTGTGTGATCTGTCATTCGAAGAAGGTGATCCGGGTTGATGTCGGGAAGCCGGTCGAGAGTTTTCTCGGTGTTCCGAGCGGAATAAGTGGCGCGTGGATTTCGTTGGCGCTCGTTGTAGATGCGTTCGAAGCTCTTCATATACCTCTGCGCTACGCGACTCCACACCATGTCCCTCGCGTACAGATAAGCGCGCTTCCGCATGGCATGTCTGGAAGTGTCATCGTTCAGAAGTTCAATTGTTGTTGCTGCGATGGCGTCCGGCTCGTCAAAAGGAACCAGCGTGCCGCGCTCGTCGGCCAGGAGCTCGATGGCGTGCAGGTAGGGCGTCGAAATGATCGCTTTGCCGGCGCTCAAAGCGTACGCAAGCGTGCCCGAGACGACTTGCGCCTTATGTTTGTAGGGAGTGATGTAAATGTCTGCTGCTCCAATAAGCTCAACCATCTCTTGCGGGCTTACGAAACGGTTGCGAAAGATAACGTTGGCCTCGACGCCGAGGTCCCTCGCCAGGTTCTGCAAATAAACGCGATATTTTTCACCCTCGCGCCGAAGGACATGCGGATGCGTTACACCGGAAATCATGTAAACGACGTTCGCGTGGTGCGCCAGGATCTTTGGCAGGGCCTGGATCACGTTCTCGATGCCTTTATTGGGTGAAAGCAGACCAAATGTGAGCAAAACATCTTTTCCTTCAGTTCCGAACCCGTCCTTATAGAAGCTGGGATCAGTGAAGGGCAGATCAGGAATGCCGTGCGGAATCAGATCGATTTTGTCGGCCGGAACCCGAAACACTTCCTTGAGGATTTCCGCGGAATGTTGGCTCATCACGATCATGCGGTCAGAAAGTGCGGCAATTTCCTCCATCACTGCCCGTTGGTCTGGATTCGGATCACGTAGGACGGTGTGTAACGTGGTGGCGACAGGAATCTGCACACGCCGCAGAAGCTCAAGGATGTGGGCGCCGGCTTCTCCGCCAAAGATTCCGTATTCGTGCTGCAAACAAAGTAAATCGATGTTGTTGAAGTTCAGAAAATCGGAGGCCTTCCGGTAGGAGGCCACGTTATTCTCGGAAAGTTCGAACCGCACTCTGGCCGGATAGGTATAACCCTCTTCGGTGTCGTTAACCGGGAGCGCCAGCAGTTCCGTTGCGCCGTATTCGGCATGGAGAGCATCGCATAAATCGGTCGTGAAGGTCGCGATGCCACAGCGGCGCGGAAGATAATTCCCAATGATCGCAATTCTCTTCGGAAGAGTTGGCCGCAATGGTGCAAGAGTCAGCCTGACTGTTTTAGCTTGCAAAGCGATAGACGGCGAGTCTATTAGGGCCACGTCGTCGGCTGCGCCTAATATCTTTGGTAGCGACATTCGGTCTCCTGTGAAGTACTTCGCTCGCGGAAGAAACCTGTGAATCCCCACCAGAAGGCTAGTCCCTGTGGGTGCGGTTTGGCGGCACGAACTACGCGCCCGGTTCGCGAATGCGCCAAGGTCACCCAGAGCGTCGCTGGCGTGCTACTCGTGTAATACGACCGACAGCAACGATTTATTAACTTTGATTTTGCCGTTATATTCGATGAAACCGAGTCTTCGGAATTTGTTCATGAAGAAATTCACGCGCGAACGCGTGGTCCCAACCATGCTTGCGAGGGTTTCCTGGGAAACTTTCGGCAGTATGCGGTCTGGTTGCTCTTGTTTTCCATAACGTGCGAGAAGGAGAAGCGCGCGTGCCAGGCGTTTCTCACTCGAATTGAAGAGCTGATCGATCAGGTCCTCCTCGACTCGAATGTTGTGCGACAACATGTACCTGATGAAATGGTCCGATAGCTCATGCTCCGTGTGCAGGACGCGCAGCAACTCTTCTTTCTGAATGACAAGAAGCGTGGTCGGGGTAGCGGCCGACGTCGTTCCCATCCGCACGCTCTGACCCGCCATGCATCCCTCGCCAAAGAAGTCACTCGGGCCGAACATCGCGACAACCGCTTCCTTCCCGGAGCCGTTCACCACGGACAATTTCACGCCGCCCTTCTGGACATACATGACACTATCCGCCGGCTCACCCTGAGAGTAGATTGACTCGCCTCTCCGGTATTCAACGACCTTTCTGGCCACTCCTGCGGAATCGAGAAAAGCTTGCGCGTTGAACGCGCCAACCCGACCGTTGTTCTTGTGATTCTTTGATTTCATCTTCAGATTTGAGTGGCGTCTTTATTCGTTTGACGCACTCGAGCACACTATCAGGAATGTTTTCCACAAACTGTACAAAACAGGACAGCGCACAACCCATGTCGTCCTTATTATTGGGGTTGTTAGGCGGTGAGAAAGAACGACAGTGGCCGGAATCGATTGCCTGGCTTTCTCTTGCCGTTTGGCTCAGCCGAATCCTGGAAAATCTTCCTCCCTTGCAAGTCAAGCAAGACCGATCCAGCTGATGCTTTTACCGCAGTTCGCCAGGCAGCCAACGGTACGTTCAGGCCTTGCGACCGAAATCCGAGTCCTGCAATGAATCGTTGGTAAGGAACGAGGAGACTCGAATGTTTGTACGGAAAGTCACCGCGCTTCTGAAACCGAACAGCATCGCCAAATTCAGCCGTTTGATGGAAGACGAAGTAATCCCCATGCTGCGTAAGCAGAATGGATTCCAGGACGAACTGACGTTCTTTAACCCGAGCGAGGATGCAGTGACAGGAATCAGTCTGTGGCTGAACGCATCGAACGCGGAATTCTATAGCCTGGGGACCTATCCGGCCGTTCTAAAGAAGCTGGCCGCACTGATGAAAGGGACTCCCAAGGTCGATACGTACGAGGTTGTGAACTCAACCTTCTACAAGATCGCCGCCGCTGCCGCAGCAGCTTGAACGCGCATTCAGCTAGCTCGCATGGACAAGCCAAGTCTGTCCCGCGGTTCACACTCCCACTTGGCAACGCGGAATCTGTGAATTCAGTCATGCGGATTTTGGTCGGCCCTCTCATCGGTTGGGGAACAGGCAGCCTTCTAAAGGGCAAGGGATATGGTCCGCGTTTGGATATCCTCATGGGCGGTGCCGGCGGCGTGGCGGGCGGCGGTCTCAAGTTTTTGGAAACGGTCGTGGAGGCACGAAAATGAAAACGATACGAAATTCGATTTTGTCCCTCATGATTTTGCTTCTTACGGTTCCCGTGCTCTGCGCGCAGGACCTTTCGAAATACCGTAGTTTCTCGCTCGGCGCGAAGCTGCCTAGCGTGCTAAGGCTTACGGATCAGAAGTTGGCGGATGTTACCGGAACCCATGGCATTACGTTTCAAGAGCTGACCTGGTGGCCGCCGAGCGCGCAGGGAACACCTCGTTCCCCAGACAGTGTTGAACAGATTCTTTTTTCCTTCTACAACGGAGAACTTTACAGAATCGCTGTGACGTATGATCAAGGTTCTACGGAAGGGCTCACCGCCGACGACATGGTGAAGTCCATTTCAGCAAAATACGGACCTCCGGCAATAGTCACACCGATCGTTGAGGCAGGCACGATTAGCAGGTATGAAGAGAAAGAAAAGTCCGTTGCGACGTGGGAAAACGCTCAATGTTCTTTCAATCTTGTGCGCTCCACTTTTACCGATCGGTTCGGACTCGTCATCTATTCCAAGCTAATTAATTCCCAAGCACAACTTGCGAACCTCGAGGCCACCAAACTGGACCTGCAAGAAGGGCCACAAAGAGAAGTAGACCGCCAGAAAAAGCAAGCCGACGATCTGGAAATAGCGCGGCAGAAGAATCGAAAGTCGTTTCGTCCGTAGCGCTGGCTCAGGCCTGGAGGTCACAAAGAGTTTGCACATGGGCTTTTTTGTAAATTGATGCGACGGAGGCCAAGAATGAATACCGCGAATATCACTCCTCTGCGTGACCGCGTTCTCGTACGCAGGCTCGAAGAGAAAGAATCCGTGAAGGGTGGAATCATCGTGCCCGATACGGCTAAGGAAAAACCGCAAGAAGCTGAAGTAATAGCCGTCGGAGCAGGGAAGGTTGAAAAGGGGCGCCGCATCGCACTCGACGTGCAGGTCGGTGACCGGGTCATGTTCGGCAAGTACACCGGAAGCGAAATCAATATCGATGACCAGGAGTACTTAATCCTCCGTGAGGAAGAAATCCTGGCGAAGGTCAAGGGAATGGCCAAAGCCGCGTCGAGCAAGAAGTAAGGGCTCCGGGCCAGTATTGGGACGGAGTGGAGAGTTCGATCACCCAGGAGGGGTGAAATCTAATGGCAAAACAAATTGTAAGTGGTGAGAATTCTCGTCAGGCGATCCTGCGTGGCGTCAACATCCTGGCGGACACGGTAAAGATCACGCTCGGCCCGAAGGGACGCAACGCCGTAATCGAGAAGAAGTTTGGCGCGCCCGTCATCACGAAGGACGGCGTGACCGTGGCGAAAGAGATCGAACTGCCGGACCCGCTCGAGAACCTGGGTGCGCAAATGGTGCGCGAGGTTGCGTCCAAGACCTCCGATGTGGCTGGCGATGGCACCACCACTGCAACCGTGCTGGCACAAGCGATATTTCGTGAGGGAGTACGAACGGTTGCCGCGGGCGCGAACCCAATGGCACTTAAGCGCGGCATCGATAGGGCCGTGGAAGTCGCCGTTGGCGAGATCAAGAGGCTCTCTCACGACGTAAAGGGCGACATGATCGCGCAGGTGGGCACAATCAGCGCCAACACAGACAAGCAAGTCGGGAACATCATCGCCGAAGCCATGAAAAAGGTCGGCAAGGATGGCGTTATCACCGTCGAGGAATCCAAGACGATGGAGACCACGCTTGAAGTGGTCGAAGGCATGCAATTCGACCGCGGATACCTCTCGCCCTATTTCGTAACTGATCCGGAACGCATGGAGTGCGTCCTTGAAGACGTCAGCATCCTCATTCACGAAAAAAAGATTAGCTCGATGAAGGATCTGCTGCCGTTGCTCGAACAGACAGCAAAGGCGGGCAAACCGCTGCTGATCATCGCCGAGGAAGTCGAGGGCGAGGCTCTCGCGACCTTGGTTGTCAACAAACTCCGCGGAACACTGCAGTGCGCCGCTGTGAAAGCTCCCGGGTTCGGCGATCGACGCAAAGCAATACTTGAGGACATTGCGACTCTCACAGGCGGCAAAGCCATTACGGAAGACCTCGGCCTAAAGCTGGAGAACGTGAAAATCGAAGAATTGGGCCGCGCGAAGAAGGTGACCATCGATAAGGACAACACGACAATCGTCGCGGGCGCCGGCAATACCGCTGAGATCGAAGGTCGAATCAAGCAGCTCCGTATGCAAGTCGAGGAAGCTACATCCGATTACGACAAGGAAAAATTGCAGGAACGCCTTGCCAAACTGGTTGGCGGTGTCGCGGTTATCAAGGTGGGTGCGGCAACCGAGACGGAGTTGAAAGAGAAGAAGGCTCGCGTCGAGGATGCCATGCATGCTACCCGCGCTGCCGTTGAGGAGGGCATCGTCTCCGGCGGCGGTACCGCCCTTTTGCGGTGCTTACCCGCCCTGGACAAACTCAAGCTTCATGGCGATGAAGCCACCGGAGTAAACATCGTAAAGCGCGCGCTCGAAGAACCCTTGCGCCAGATCGCCCAAAACGCCGGACACGAAGGCGCGCTGGTTGTTGGCCGCGTACGCGAATCGAAGGATGAAAACTTCGGCTTTAACGCAGAGACCGGCGAATTCGGCGACCTGGTGAAGGCTGGTGTCATCGATCCCGCCAAAGTCACTCGTCTCGCGCTCCAGAATGCCGCTTCCATCGTCTCATTGATGCTGACTACCGAAGTTCTCATCGCCGACCTTAAGGGAGAGGAAAAAATGGCGGCAGGCGCAGGTGCCGGTATGGGCGGCGCTTATTAGGCGTAGTCTAATATCCCGAGTCATACATAGTTTGTATAAATACCGAAGAGGGGATCATCGTGGATCGTCAGAATCCACGCGGACGTCCCAGGAAGCGGGATCTGGTTGTCAGTCCGGGCCGAATGATGGCCTTGAGGCAACTGTTACAACAACCGCGCAGTTCGCGAACCCTGGCCTTTCGCGCTCGCATCATTCTGGAATGTGCCGGTGGACAGAATAACGCTGCGGTTGCCGCCAAGCTGCCGCGCTCTTGCCGGACACGTTCCAGCACCTCGGCCAGCTTCTCGTTGAGGAAATCCATGCTCCAACATTGGTTCACTCGCGTAGCTATCGCGGTTCTCGCCGCCCGCTTTCGGTGAGCCAGCTTGGGCGCTGCTTGGTCGCACAATGAACTCTTCGTCCCGATACGACCGATAGATGCGTTTGGCATTCACGCGCCATCCTTCCGGCCGCAGTAACACCGTCAACCGCCGATACCCGTAACGGACATCCCAGTCTCGGGACGACGGTGATCGATGCGCATGCTATTCCTGAATCACAGAAGCGTGCCGTGGATAAAGTAGCCGAGATTTTGCTCCCCAATGTTCCCAAGTTTTCGGTGGCTACAGCAAAAAGTAAGGTTAACTGACTGATTTCGCGGGAATTACAAAAACAGTGGAGCCGAGGGCGAGAGTTGAACTCGCGACCTGCCGATTACGAATCGGCTGCTCTACCACTGAGCTACCTCGGCCCGATTCTTGCAAGTCATTCTAACATAAGCCGTTGCGCGTTTTCAGTTGACCGGCCCCTTCGGATTTGGTGCATAGTTGGTGCAAGTTACGCCAGAAACCTGAACCGAGGAAGTGAACTTTTATGGCACTGAAAAGAGTTCCGTCGCCTAACGGAAAAACCCTCCATTGGAACTGTGAGAATCGCAACTGCTCGTATGATTCAAACGAAATGACGAAGACCAAAGCGAATTTCGATACCTCGGCGCCGCTCGCCTTTGCTCTCGGTTCGTTGATTGTGCGTTCCAGACGGATCGCCGCACGCGTACCGGCAGAAAATTTACTTCAATGAAAGCAGTTTACGGAGGGGACGGCCGGCGAGAGCGCCGGTGTACTTACCGTCTTCGACGGCGAGCTTGCCGTTGACGATGATGTATTTCATGCCGACGGCAAACTCGTTGGGGTGTTCGTAGGTGGATTGGTCCGCGACGGTAGCGGGATCGAAGGCGATGACGTCGGCGAAGTAGCCGACACGGAGGAGGCCGCGCTCCGAGATGCCGATAGTGCGCGCCGCAAAGTCGCTGCTGGCATGGACCATGAACGCCAGCGAAATGATTTTTCTCTGGTAGACGTAAACGCGAAGCTTGCGCGGAAATGTCCCGAACATGCGCGGGTGGCCGTGAGAGCCGTCAGAGCCGGTCATTACCCAGGGCTGCTTCATGAAACGAGCGATGTCGTCTTCGTTCATATTGAAAGAGGCGACGTCGAGGCCTTCGAGCTTGCGTTCGCGCATGATGGCGAGGGCGGCTGCAACTGGCCCGAGATTTTTTTCTTTGGCGACATCGGAGAGGCGTTTGCCGAGGAGTTCCGGAGCGCGCGAGGAAGTAAAGAGGAGGGAGTCTGCTCCGCCGCGGCGCTGAAGATTTTCCGCGGTTTCTTTCAACAGGCGCGGATGGAGGGATTGATCGTCGAGGCGGGCGAGGACTTCTTCCGTTTTGCCAGCTTGGGCCCACGCCGGAAGCAAACTGGCGACGAGGCTCGATCCCGATGCGGTGTAGGGGTACTGATCGGCGGTAACGTCGATGCCTTCGCTTCGCGCTTTTTCGATCATTTGAATGGCATCAACGCTTTTTCCCCAGACTTGCGGACCGAGCGCCTTGATGTGCGAGATGTGCACCGCGATTTTCGCTTCGCGACCGATGCGGATGGTTTCCGCGATCGAGCCGAGCAAGCCGATGGAGTAGGAATCTTCGTCGCGCATATGGGAGTCGTAGTAGCCGCCCATCGCGGCGACGACTTTTGAAAGTTCGATGACCTCTTCGGTCTTGGCGAAGCTGCCGGGAACGTAGAAAAGCCCAGTGGACACGCCGAAAGCGCCTTCCTGCATGGCGCCGCGAACTAGCGCTTTCATAGCGTCGAGCTGTTCGAATGTGGGCTGGACGTCGCCGTTGCCGAGGACTTCACCGCGCACGGCGCCGTGGCCGACCAAAAGCGCGGCGTTCGTGCCAATGCCTTGGCGCTGCCACAGATCGAGAATCTTCGCGGGATGCGGTGAGCCTGCGCCGTCGTTGCCGGTGACCACGGTGGTGACGCCCTGCATCAGGTAGTTGACGTTGCCGTTCGACGTGGGATTGGAGAGGTCACCGAGCGTGTGGGTGTGCGGATCGATGAATCCGGGACAGACAACTAGGCCGTGGACGTCCAACGTGCGAGCGGCGGTGGCGTTTTCCTTGAACGCATTGCCGAGAAACACGATGCGGTCGCCGCGGATGCCGACGTCCTCGGAGCGCGCGGCAGATCCGCTGCCGTCGACGACTTGACCTCCTTTGAGCAGCAGGTCGAGAGGTTCGGGAGACTCAGCGGAATAGGCGCGAGCCCGGAGGAAAATGCTGACGCCGGGAAGGAGTAGGACGAGAACGGCTCCGAACAAAAAGGATTTGCGCATACTATTTTTACCTACGCGTTGAGAAGTCAAGTTCGAGCCAGACACTATAGCGCCGCGGCAGGCGCGTGTGTTACTGCCAGGCAGTGTGTATACCGCGTCCGTGCGCAAGCAAGCGGTAAAACCGCGCGACCGTACAACGCGACGGGTGTATCATCCTCGCCTTCGCAAAATTCGAGGTGGCCTGTGAACTGGAGACTTGGAGTATCCGTGGTTGCAGCGCTCTGCGTGGTTTTGTTGCTTGCGCGCAACGCGCCTGCGCAGCACGGGAGCTACGATTTCGTCATTTCCGGAGCGCACATCGTAGACGGCACCGGTGCGCCGTGGGTTCTAGGAGACGTGGGAATTTCGGGTGATCGCATCGCGGCCATCGGCGACCTGGGCAAGGCGTCTGCGAACAAGCGCGTAAACGGCGAGGGGTTGGTCGTTGCGCCAGGATTCATTGACGTACAAGGGCAGTCGGAGTTCAACGTACTGGTGGACAATCGCGCCGCGAGCAAAATCACGCAGGGCGTGACGACGGAAATCACCGGCGAAGGCAGTTCCATCGCGCCGGTGAATGACCGCATGCGAAAGGACGGCGAGGAAGTCGCGAAGAAATTCGGCGTGACGGAAGATTGGTATTCGCTCGCGGACTATTTCAAACACTTCGAACGCGCGAAATCAGCGATTAATCTGGGCACATTCGTCGGTGCGGGCGGCATACGCAACTACGTGATGGGCTCGGTAAATCGGCCGGCGTCGGAGGGAGACCTCGAGCAAATGCGCCAACTCGTCGAGCTAGCGATGAGAGACGGCGCATTTGGAATCAGCACGGCGCTCGAGTATGTGCCGGATACGTTTGCTTCGACCGACGAGATCGTGGAACTTGCGCAAGTCGCCCGGCGATACGGCGGCGTGTATTTTACGCACCAGCGCTCCGAGACAGACGCGATCTTCACGTCGCTCGACGAGGTATTTGCGATCTCCGAGCGCGCCAAAATCTCCACGACGATTTGGCATCTGAAAACGGCGTACAAAGAAAATTTCGGCAAGATGCCGGAAGTGATTCGGCGCATCGAGGAAGCGCGCGCGAAGGGAATCGACGTGGCGGCGAGCATTTATCCGTATACGCGCGCCAGCAACGGACTAACATCGTCATTTCCCCCGTGGGTTTCCGAAGGCGGGACCGAGCAAATGATTGCGCGGCTGAAAGACCCGGCGACGCGCGAGCGGATCAAGAAAGAGATGGATGAGCCCAGCGAAAAATGGGAGAACGAGTGGCGCGGCTCGGGCGGCGGTTCGGGTATCATGCTCATCGGCATTCTGAATCCCGAGCTAACCAAATATGAGGGCATGACGCTGGAAGAAATCGGGCGTGCAATGAACAAGGATCCGAAGGACGCGGCGATGGACATCGCTATTGCGGATCACGGCCACACGGGACAGGTCATTTCGATCATGGACGAAGCGGATGTGCGGACAGCGGTTTCGAATCCTATTGTTACGTTTGGCTCGGATTCGGAGGCACAAGCCGAGGATGGCCCGCTGAGCAAAACCAAAGCGCATCCGCGCGCGTTTGGTACGTTTCCGCGCGTGCTCGGGTATTACGTCCGCGACCAGCATACGATGCGCCTGGAAGAAGCGGTGCGCAAGATGACGTCGCTGGCGGCGAGCCGCGTTGGGTTGATGGATCGCGGCATCCTGCGCCCGGGAGCGTTCGCGGATGTGACGGTGTTCGATGCGAGAAACGTCCGGGACGTCGCGACGTTTCAGGATCCGATGCATTACTCCGTCGGAGTGAAGTACGTCTTTGTGAATGGCCGCCCGGTGGTGTGGAACGGCGCGATCACTGAGGAGCGCCCGGGGCGACCCCTTCGTGGGCCGGGCTATCAGGCGAGCGGCAGGTAGTAGGCGTTGCGCGCCACGGGCTGAACGGAATAAAGCAGGCGCCCTAAGCGCTTACGGCGTGCCAGTGCGGTAGGATACTGACGACCACGCGCAGTCGTACTCGTAAAGCTCCTACAGCGCGCTTGATAATTGCGAGAACGCATCCCTCCATACAATATCGGCTGCACTCAATCGTCTACCAGAGTAGATGGAAGAGGCGCTCAGAAGCGAATGGCCGATGACCGAACAGGATCAGCGGATCTCTGAAGCCGTCTCCCGGGACGAGCCACGGCTGCGCAAATTTATTCGCAGACGCGTGGCAGATCCGCGGGACGCGGAAGACATCCTGCAGGACGTCTTCTACAAGCTGGTAGAAGCCAACCGTCTGCTGATGCCCATCGAGCACGTGACCGCGTGGCTTTATCGCGTGGCGCGGAATCGCATCACGGATCTTTTTCGAAAGAGGAAGCCGGTATCGTTCAGCGATACGGCTATGGCGGAAGAAGAGGGCGAAGCGCTCCGGTTCGAAGACCTTCTGCCGTCGCCAGACGCGGGGCCAGAAGCACTTTACGTTCGAAATGCGCTGCTCGACGAACTGGAACTGGCGCTCGATGAATTGCCGCGCGAACAGCGCGAGGTTTTCGTCGCCCACGAGTTGGACGGGCGGAGTTTCAAAGAATTGGCCGCGGAAACCGGCGCGAGCGTAAATACGCTGATCTCGCGCAAGCACTATGCCGTGCTGCACCTGCGCGAGCGACTGCGAAGTATTTACAACGAATTTGAGAAAGCGAGGTAAAGAACATGAGGAAGAAATGGTTCTATTTGGCGCCGCTGGCGATTGTCGCCATCGTGCTGTTCGTCATTCTCGGAGGCGAGATCGTCATGCGGCTGTGGAACTGGCTGGTTCCTGGTCTGACCGGGTGGCACCAGATTACGTTCTGGGAGGCACTCGGCCTGCTGGTGCTTTGCCGGATACTCTTCGGAGGCCACGGCATGCTGGGATCGAGCCGGTCCAATATGCGGCGCCGCATGGCGGAGAAGTGGGATCGCATGACGCCGGAAGAACGAGAAAAAGCCCGGCAGCGCTTTGGGGGGCGTTGCGGCCCGTTCGATGCGCCGGATGTGCAGCCGGAGCCAAAGCCGCCGGTTGGGTGAGGGGTTCACGAGCAAGGAAAGCGTTGCGATATCGAGTCAGTTTCGCGGAGTTCGCACCGGACGCCTAAGAATCTCCCACTGGCGTCTGGCGTTTCTGCCACCACTCGCGGAGGGAGCGGCAAAGGCCTGACGAGTCGAAAGCGATCACGAAGATGCCATCAAGTTTTGTGTCCAGGCCCTGCGGCACGATGATGAACGAAGCCCGCCATCGCGCGATGCCGTATTCGGGCGTTACCGCGAGAATTTCAAATTCAAAATTAATGCGCTCCTGAGTTCTTGCCACACCCTTCCAATATTCAAGTATTGCGTCGCGCCCGCGGATTGGCTCATCGAATGGCGTGACTTGGTACATGGCGTCGTCGGAGTAGAGCGACGCTGCGGCGGCAGGGTCGCGGCTGATCCATGCTCGGCCGTAGGAGACCAACCACTCATGCAGTGCTTGCTGGTCCATTTGGGCTGAATCTCCAGCCTTTCATCCGGGCGGCTAGCTGCCGACAGCGCTGAATCTATCACGGTGGACGCGCTCCGCAATCGGTCTGTCGCACCCTCGTTTGGGCTCGCGCTGTTGATAGTTCCAGCCGTTGTTTGACACCCTTGCGTCGCGCCGATAGTATCGAATTATCTATCCGAAGGTGCGCTGGGACGCGCTGAAGCGCGCCCCTACAGTAATTTGCGCGAGTATTTTGAGAAGCGGAGAGTATTCCGCAGGCTGCGGAATGCTTTATGAAACTGGCCTATTTTGATTGTTTTTCGGGGATTAGTGGGGACATGACGCTCGGCGCGCTGTTGGATGCGGGCTGCGCGGTGGAGCATTTGCGCTACGAGTTGAGCGGGTTGCAAGTGCCTGGTTGGGAGTTGGCGGTGGAGAAGGTTTGGAAGAACGGAATGGCCGCAACGTACGTGCGAGTGAAGACGGAGGATCAGGCGAAGCACAGGTCGCTTAGCGCGATTCTCGAGATTTTGGAAAAGTCGCAACTGGCGGCGAGAGTGCGACAGCGCGCGGCGGCGATTTTTCGGCGGCTGGGTGAGGCCGAAGCGAGCGTTCACGACGTGCCGCTGGAGAAGATTCATTTTCACGAAGTCGGGGCGGTGGATGCAATCGTGGATATTGTCGGAGCCTGCATCGGGTTTGAGGCGCTGGGAATTGAGAAGTTTGCGTGCTCCGCGCTGAATGTTGGCGGAGGGACGGCAAAGATGGCGCATGGCGTGTTGCCGGTTCCAGCGCCGGCGACGGCGAAGTTGCTGCAAGGAAAGCCGACGTACTCGAACGGAGTGCAGAAAGAACTGGTGACGCCGACGGGTGCGGCGATTGTGGCGACGCTCTGCGAGGCGTTTGGGCCGCAACCGGCGATGAGCGTGAACGCGATTGGATATGGAGCCGGAACCGCGGACTTGGAAGGACAGCCAAATGTCGTGCGGATTATGGTGGGGGAGGAAGTGGCGGCGGGAAGTGGCTTCGAGAAAGACGCGCAGGGTAAAGCCGCTGCCACCGGATTCGACGAAGAGATCGCGGTGATTGAGGCGAATCTGGACGACATGAATCCGCAGATTTATGGGTATTTTCTGGAGAAGGCGCTGGCGGCGGGGGCGTTGGATGTGTACACCACGCCGGTGCAGATGAAGAAGAACCGGCCGGGTGTGCTGCTGACAGTGTTGTGCAAACCAGGGGATACGCAAGGGTTGATGGCTCTGGTATTTGAAGAGACGACGACGTTTGGAGCGAGGACGTATCGCGCGCAGCGGAGGGTGCTGCCGAGAGAGTGGGTCAACGTGGCGACACAATTTGGGGATGTGCGGGTAAAGGTTTCCCGGGTGAATGGAAGTGTGCTGCACGCGGCGCCGGAGTTTGAGGATTGCAAACGAGTGGCGGACGAGAAGAACGTGCCGCTGCAGAGGGTGATGGCGGAAGCGATGAAGAGATTTGAGGCTACGAAGTAAAAGGGGAAGAAAGAACCGAAGCTAAAAGATAACGCAGAGGCGCAGAGGTTGCGACGAGTTTTACAGAGGAGAAAAAGAAGCCAAGAATAGGAGCAGGGCAACAGGAAAAGAAAAAGCACATCAGAGAAAGAGAAATGAAGAAGGCGGATTCACGAGAAAGCGGGAAGAACGGGGAAGAATGGCGGGGAAACCAAAATATTACCTGACGACGCCGATCTATTACACGAACGGCTTGCCGCATATCGGGCATACGTATTCGACGATCGTGTGCGACACGATTCGCCGCTACAAGCGCATGTGCGGGTACGACGTCGTGATGACCACGGGGACGGACGAGCACGGCGTCAACGTGGAGCGGTCAGCGAAGAAGGCGGGCGTGGCGGAGTCAGAGTTTGTTGCGAAGATGGCCGCGCGTTGGAAAGCGCTCTGGGATGAGTTGGGAGTGCAAGGCGACGAATTCATTCGCACGACGGATTTGAAGCACGCGCATACCGTGCAGTGGCTGTTTCGGCTGTGCCGCGAAAACGGATACGTCTATCCGGGACACTATACGGGGCAGTACTGTATTTACGATAACGCGTACGTGGATGTGAAGCCGGGTGAGAATTGCCCGGATTGCGGGCGGCCGACGGAGACGGTGACGGAAGCGAATTTCTTTTTCAAGTTGTCGGCGTTTCAGAAGCCGCTGCTCGATTGGTACGCGAAGCATCCGGACTTTATTCTGCCGGAGACGCGAAAGAACGAGGTGCTGAGTTTTGTCGAGGGCGGGCTGCGCGACCTGAGCATCACGCGCACGTCGGTTCGCTGGGGCATTCCGGTGCCGGGCGAAGAACCACACGTGTTTTACGTGTGGTTCGACGCGCTGACGGCGTACTTGAGCGCGGTGGGCGGGCCGCAGTACGAAAAGGCGGGTTATTGGCCGGCGGATGTGCATTTGGTGGGGAAGGAGATTATCCGGTTTCACGCGGTGTACTGGCCAGCATTTCTAATGGCGGCGGGGTTGCCGTTGCCGAAGCAGATCTGGGCGCATGGCTGGCTGCTGATGGACAGTGCGAAGATGAGCAAGTCGTTGGGGAATGTTGTGCGGCCGTTGCCGATTGTCAATGTATTGGGAATGGACGCACTGCGGTATTACTTGTTGCGCGAAACGGTGTTTGGGCAGGACGGAAATTTCAGTTATGACGCGCTGGTCACGCGCTACAACAGCGACTTGGCCAATGGATTGGGGAATCTAACGAGCCGAGTCCTAACGATGATCGGCAACTATTGCGGTGGTTCGATACCGCCGCTTCACGAGGGGAAGGATTTAGATACTCTTCGCGATCCTGACATTCGGTCCGTCTGGGAGCGAACGCTCGGAAATGTCAATTTGATGTACCAAAACCTGAGGTTCTCGGGCGTTCTGGAAAAGCTGTGGGAGCTTATTGCTGAGACCGACAAATTCGTGACGCTCACCAAACCTTGGGAATTGGCTCAGGACTCAACGCGCAGAGATCGTCTGGAAAGCGTGCTGTACCTTTGGGCGGAGTCGATTCGGCTGATCACGATCCTTGCGTACCCAATTTTGCCCGCAGCGTCGGAGAAAATCTGGAAACAGCTTGGCCAAACCGGGAGTTTGCCGGATCAACGGATTGATCAGCTCAGTTGGGGGCAGTTGAAACCCGGCGCACGCATCGGCAAGACAGAGCCACTGTTTCCGCGGATTGAGAAAGCAGAAGCGATTGAGAGGATGGAAGCCATGGAACAAGAAGAACAGAAAGCGCCGTCACCAGCAGCGCCGAGTGCGAAACCTGCAGCAAGTCCGGCTCCGGCCGGAACGGGAGCCGCAGCCGGGGCTGCTCCAGCGGTTGGAGAAAAAATTGGAATTGAGGACTTCGCGAAGGTCGAGATGCGCGTGGGGCAAATTAAAACGGCGGAGCGCATCGCCGGCGCGGATAAGTTGCTGAAGTTGACCGTGGATATCGGAACCGAGATTCGGCAAATCTGTGCGGGAATTGCGCAGTTTTACGAGCCGGACAAGTTGATTGGGCGGAAAGTGGGAGTGGTGGTGAATCTGGCGCCGCGAAAGTTGCGGGGCGTTGAATCGAATGGGATGGTCCTTGCGGCGGCCGTGGGGCCGGAGGGCAGGCCGGTGTTGGTGGGGTTTCCGGATGAGGATGTCGAGATTGGGGCGAGATTGAAGTGACGTCGAGCAGGTAGAGGACGTAAAGGAAGTAAACGAAAAGACCACAGCAGCGCGCCAATTGTGAGATGAAAAAGCACAGGCTGAAGCCTGTGCCACGCAAAGATGAAATTGATTGATTCACATGCGCACATTGATGCGCCGCAGTTTGCGGAAGATCGCGAAGCCATGTTGGAACGAGCGCGCGCGGCAGGAATAAGCACGCTGCTCGCGATCGGAAACGGCCCGGGTCCGGAAAAGCTGGATGCCGCGCTGCCGTTCGCGGAGCAGCACGACTGGATATATACGACGGTCGGAATTCACCCGCACGAAGCGAAGGAAGCGACGCCAGAGCATCTCGGAGAACTGGCGCGCCTGGCAAAGCATCCGAAAGTGATCGCCTGGGGCGAGATCGGGCTGGACTATTTCTACGATCATTCGCCACGCGACATGCAGGAAAAAGTCTTTCGCGAACAAATGAAACTGGCGCGCGCGGCGAAGCTGCCGATTATTATTCATTGCCGGGATGCGTGGACGGATTGCCTAAATCTGCTCGAAGAAGTGTGGAAACCGAGCGGTCTCGGAGGAATTCTCCACTGTTTTTCGAGCACGCTCGAGGATGCGCGGCGCGGCATCGAAATGGGCTTCATGATTTCGTTTGCAGGGAATTCGACGTATCCGAAAGCGCAGAATTTGCGGGAAGTAGCGAAAGCTTTGCCTTTGGAGAACATTTTGATTGAAACAGATTCGCCGTATCTTGCGCCGCAGCCGCACCGGGGTAAGCGCAACGAACCGGCGTACGTGGTGGAAGTGGCGCGTATACTTGCGAGTGTGAGAGACTTACCCGCGGAAGAGTTCGCCGCCAGGACTGCGGAGAATTTCCGGCGATTCTTCCGTCTTTCCGCGCCTCCAGTGTCTGTGGCCGCGGAGTCCCAAAGATGAAGGCGGGCCAAGGGAGAAAGGCCATCGCACTTTTGACAGCGAAAGAGATTTTCGACCTGGTGCGCGAAGATCTGGCGCGGGTGGAAGAAGAACTCGCGCGGCAAAGCGCCGGCGCGTTCGAACCGGTCTCGGAGATCACCAGCTATTTGCTTGGCGGCGGAGGGAAGCGTCTGCGCCCCGCCCTGCTGCTTCTCTGCAATGCCTACACGGGTAGGCGGAGCAAGGGCGCGATTCGGCTCGCAGCGGTCGTGGAGTTGCTCCATAGCGCGACGCTCATCCATGACGACGTAATTGACAGCGCGGATACCCGCCGCGGCAGACCGTCGGCAAATTCCCGCTGGGGAAATCACCGCAGTGTGCTGGCAGGCGACTGGTTGTACATGCAGTCGTTTCAAATGGCGCTGGAAGAAAGAAATTTCCGGATTCTGGATATATTGATCGACCTGACGCAGAAGATGGTCGAAGGCGAGCTGATTCAACTGGCGAAAATCGGGCGCATTGACGTGACGGAAGAAGACGCGTTGCGGCTCGCGACGTACAAAACGGCATGCTTGTTTAGCGGCTGCGCGCGTCTGGGCGCAGTGCTCGGTGGGTTTGCGGGCGCGGAAGAAGAGGCCTTGGCGAATTACGGACGATATGCCGGGCTCGCGTTTCAGTTGGTAGACGATTTGCTGGATTTTACCGCTTCGGCGCAGCAACTCGGGAAGCCCGTGCTCAGTGATCTGATCGAAGGCAAAGTCACGTTGCCGCTGATCTATGCGATGGAGAACGGACATCGTGAGGCGCGCGGGCTGGTGGCGCGAGTGCTTGAAGAAAAAGAGTTTCATTCGGTGCGCCCGGAGACGCTTGTCTCTCTGGTGCATGAGTCTGGCGCCTTGGAGCGGACGAGAAATTTGGCGCATGAGTATGCTGGGCGCGCGAAGGCGTGTTTGAACGGGCACCGCGATTCTGAATACGCACGTGCACTGCGGACGTTGCCGGATTTCATTTTGGAGCGAGAGAATTAGGAACGTAAGTTCGCGCACGCCAGTGTGTCGATAAAGGCGCAGCTCGCTGCGCCTTTACAAATTTATGCTGCCTTTCAAGCTGGTTTACCACGATAAATACGACCTGCACTTGGGCGAGCACGTTTTTCCCTCCCAAAAGTTTAGAATGATCGCGGAAGCTTTGCGCACTCAAGGCGTTGCTTCGGAGGAAGACTTTCTAATTCCAAGCGCGGCAGCGGATGAAGACATGCTGCGCGTGCATACGGCCGACTGGGTTACGAAGATGAAAAACGGGACGCTTACGGCCAGCGAATTGATGAAGCTAGAGATTCCGTACTCCATCGAGTTGCGCGACGCGGTTTGGCTGGCCACAGGCGGCTCAATTCTCGCGGCGCAAGCCGCGCTGCGGGACGGATTCGGCTGCAATCTCGGCGGAGGTTTTCATCACGCCTATCCAGGACATGGCGAAGGATTTTGTGCGATGCATGACGTCGCTGTTGCGATTCGTAGGCTGCAACATGAAGGCAAAATTCAAAAAGCCATCGTAGTGGACACCGACGTGCACCACGGAAACGGCACGGCGGCGATTTTTCGCGAGGACGAATCCGTTTTTACGCTCTCCATCCATCAGGAGAACAATTACCCGGCGTATAAGCCGCCATCGGACCTCGATATTGACCTGTGGGACCGCGCTGACGACAACGAGTATCTGGGCTTGCTGATTCCTGCAGTGCAGCAGTCCATCGAACAATTCGAACCGGAAATGCTTTTTTATGTCGGCGGAGCGGATCCGTTCTGCGAAGACAAGTTAGGCGGCTTGGGTTTGACAAAGATCGGATTGATGGAGCGCGACAAGTCGGTATTTCACGAAGCCCGGCGGCGCGGAATCCCGGTGATGACGACGCTCGCAGGCGGGTATGCGCGGCGCGTCGAAGACACGGTGCTCATTCACGTAAATACGATTCTGGCGGCTCGCGAAGTAGCGGTGGAGTATCCGGCCGGCTCAACGTCGGCGGCTGGCGTGAAGTGACGTGACGCCGGAGCGAGCTAGCGAATCCGATAGACCACGCGGGAGGCGACCGGTGATGCGATCGATTTCCAAATTTCTGTTCGCGAGCTTGATTGGGAGTGCGTTCACCTGCCTATTTGTGCTCCCGGGACGTGCCGCCGCTCAGAACTCGACGGACGCCGGGAGAAAACTGAAGGTCTATATCTCCGTGGACATGGAAGGCGTCGCCGGGGTTGTGACACCTGATCAGTTGGGACCGGGAGGTTTCGAATACGAGCGTTTTCGAAAGTTCATGACCGGTGAAGCCTTGGCGGCAGTCGCGGCTGCGAATGCGGCTGGCGCGACGGATATTGTCGTGAGCGATTCGCATGGCAACGGAGAGAATTTGTTGATCGAGGAATTTCCGAAAGACGTTCGCATCGTTCGGGCGTGGCCGCGTCACGGAGGAATGATGGCAGGGCTGGACTCCAGTTTTTCGGCCGCGATTTTCATCGGCTACCACTCGTCCACGACGAATCCAAATGGCGTGCGCGCGCACACGTTTTCAAGCGCGCATTACGCACGTGTCGCGCTAAATGGAAACGCGGTGACGGAAGGGGAATTCAACGCGGCGTACGCGGGTGCGAAAGGCGTCCCGGTCATCTTTGCCTCGGGCGATGACGTGGCGGTTGCAGAGCTAAAGTCGCGGCTCGGAAATCTCGAAACTGTGGCGACCAAGCAGGCTTTGAGTTTTCACTCCGCGGAAACGCTCACGCCGGACGTTGCGCGCGAGCGAATACAGGATGGCGTGAAATCGGCGCTCTCCCATTTGCGCGATTTCAGGCCGTACGTTGTGAAGACACCGGTTACGCTGGAAATCACCTTCAAGAATTACATGCCCGCGGAGGTTCTGAGTTTCCTTAAAATCGTCGAGCGGGTGGACTCGCACACGATTCGGTATGTCGGCAAGGATATGGACGACGTCGAAGACTTCGAGGAGTTCATTTCAAATTACAACGCTGATTTGGCGCCGTAAGTGAGCTACTTGCTCGTTAATCCATTTGAGTCGAGCAAGCGCAAGACCGCGGTGGTGATTTCGGATTCAACGTTCGACGGGTCGAAGCCGTCGGCGCGGTAAGCGACTTTTCCAGCGCGGTCGAGAACCACAATCGTGGGGAAAGCCTTCACAGCGAGCAGGCGGTCCAGACCGTCTGCGAAAACCACCGTCGTGCGCGGCTTCAGTTCGTCAAGATAAGCGGGAACGAGGGTTTCATCCTGGTCGCAGTCGGCGGCCAGAAACACGACGCCGCTGCCCTGAAACTTAGCAGCAACACGCTCGAAATGCGGCTCCAGTTCTCGGCAGGGGCCGCACCAGGTAGCCCAGAAATTCAGAACGACAATTGAGCCCTTTTGGACAGCGAGCGAGTAGGACGAGCCGTCGCGGGCGTTGCGCAGGATAAATTCAAAAGGATTTTTCGCGTCCGCGTTGCGTTTTGGCAGCGACGAGTCAGCCGCAGCGATGGACTCGTCGTAGGCGTGCAAAAGAAAATCGCCGAGTCCCTGGTCGGAGCCATGCGCCAGCCGCCACACGTTGCCGAGTTTCTGGCGTATTGCGCGCCGACTTTCTGCGCCCTTCGTGGCATCTGAAAGCACAAATGCGAGCGCGTATTCCCGCGCCGCGCCGTTCAGGTCTTTTTCGAGTTCCGCGATTTCACCAAGCTGTTCGGCTACGGTTGCGGTGGGCACAAGTTCCATGCTTGCCTCAAAATCCTTCGCGGCATTGGCGTTTTCGTGAAGCTTGACATACAAGCGGCCGCGGAGGGCGAGGATGTTCATCTTGTCATGCTTCTGCTCGGCATCCCACTCGGCCCTGGAAACTTTCGGCGATTTTTCATCGGGAGAAGTGCGTCCGACGTAGTCCAGCACGCGCGTCGAATAGTTGAGCGCGCGCCGCAGAGCTGCTTCGTCGCCATTTCGTTCGAGAAGCTGGATGGTGAGCAACGTCATGGACAGGTCTTCTGGCGTGAGCGCCACAATGTGCTCGGCATACTCCGTGGCGCGCGCGGAATCGCGCAGTTGCAAGGAAGCCTCCACGAGCGCGCGGTAGATTTGCGGGCGCTGGCGAGACTCAGGAAATTCCTTTAGAAAAGCTTCAAGGTTGCGGACTAGCGCGGCGCGGTCGTTGCCGGCCGAGTCGATGGCTTGTTGGAGTTCTTCGTTCTCAGATGGCGCTTTCGCGTACGCGGGCGTCTTCGGAGTTGCCGATTTAGTGGCCTGCGCGGGTACCGGCTGTGATTTGTCTTGCGCCACCGATGCAAAGCCAAAAAGGAGTCCGCACGCTAGAACAGCGATGAGAGGGATGACGCCGATGGGCCGCTCGCGAGACATCGCTCACGATTCTAACCGCTCGCGCGAAAATCGCCGAACGGAAAAGCGCTGTAAAGGGTCTCTCGAGTTATTGCGATTTAAGCGAGGATTGCTGCGTTCCTTCGAGGACGATGGAGCCCGACACTGTATGCACTTCGACCCGGCCGTCGCCGTTTCCCATGCGCGCGCGCAAGGAATGCTTGCCTTGCTCCTCGATGACGATGGGAAGCTGCGTGCGAATTTGCCCGGATACAGCGTTTGATGACAGGTGAAAGTTGGCGTTCGGCGGCACTTCGATGTTCACCGAACCCGAGCTGGTCTTCAAGTCCCAGTAGCTGTTGCCGCTGGGATTGCCTCCAACGTCCACGCCGCCCGACGCGGTGTGTGCCTTTACGTCGTTGTTCGCGCCCCGAATTTCGACCGAGCCGCTCGTCGAACTGGAATCCACGCGGCCGCCCGGAGCGCGAACCGTAACCGTGCCGGAAGTGCTGTGGGCGGTAACGTCGCCTTTGGCGTTGGTGACGGTCACGCTCCCAGAGACACTCGACGCACGCACATCATCGCCGCAGTTTTCCGCCTCAACCGAACCGCTTATGGAAGTCAGGTGCGCGTCCTTGCCGATGTCGTTAGCGTTCACTGAACCGGAAACCGAGTGGGCCTGCACGGGTCCGAGAAGGTTGCGAACGGACAGCGATCCGGAAACGCTGGCGCTGTCAAGGGATGTTCCTCGCGGCACTTCAATAGAATACGCAATCGAGACGTTGTGCTGCCGAGCGACGTCTCGGCCAATGCGCAGGGTGTCGCCTTTCAACTCGATGGGCGGATTAGCCACAATTTGATTCAGACGGTCTTGAGGATTGCCGAAGCCGAATCCGCCGACCCGCACGTCCCCGTGAACATGAACTTTTCCGTCGGTAGCGCCACTTATGGTGATGTCACCCGCGACGTTCGACACTTCGACGCGAAGCGGGGCCGAGACATCCAGCGAGCGATCGAAGCTCCCGGAAACCGAGGGCCCCATGTCGCATCCCGCCAGCACAACTGCGAAAGCGACGAGCGCGAGGGGCGCCGCGAGCCTGCGAATTCGAGTCATGGTTTGGGCCTCACGCGTAGCCAATTGGCCTTCCTTGCAGCGTTAACTGCGTCGTGCTCTTCTACCCAGAGATACGCAATCACTATGAAAAATGTTCCCGCTGGGGTGCTGTACCCGTGACGGTCAGCGTCCCAACGCCGTGTTCAGCGAGCCTTGGCGGTAACCTTCCAGGTCCAACGCGACGTATGTGAATCCGGCCGCCTTTAGCCGCTCCGCAATAGATGCGGGCATGTCCGCAGCCACGGCCCGTGGCATTTCTTCGGGAGCGATTTCGACGCGCGCCAGCTTGTCGTGCAGCCGCACGCGAAACTGCCGGAAGCCCAAGTCGCGTAAGGCCGCTTCGCCGCGTTCGATAAGCGCCAGGCGCTCCGGAGTCACTTCGGTTCCGTACGGCACGCGCGAAGCAAGGCAGGCCGATGCGGGGCGATCCCAAGTGGGCAATCCGGCGCGCTTCGAGAGTTCGCGAATCTCAGATTTGCGCAGCCCAGCATCGAGCAGAGGCGCTAACACGCGATGCTCCTGCGCAGCGCGATGGCCCGGGCGAAAGTCGGAAGTGTCATCAGCGTTGATGCCGTAGGCGATTGCGCTAAATTCGCGTTCCTGCGCTAATGCATCCAGCACGCGAAACAGCTCATCTTTGCAGAAATAGCAGCGGTCCGCGGAGTTCGCGCGATAGCGCGGATCGTCCACTTCGTGCGTTTCGATGAACTCGTGCCGTAGGCCGATGCGACCAACAAAGTCTTCGACGACCGCGCGATCGTGCGCAGAATAGCTGGGCGAAAGCGCGGTGACGGAAAGGGCGCGATCTGCCAGCGAAGCGTGCGCAGCCCATGCGAGATAGGCAGAGTCCGCGCCGCCCGAGAGCGCCACGATGACCGAAGGCAGCTCCCCGAGCGCGCGAGTCAGCGAAAGCTCTTTTTGCTCCGCGGAAATTTGCGGGGCATCGGCACCGTGTATGCGGACGAAAGCAGTCATTCGCAAAGAGTATAGCGCAGCATAGCGAGGAAATTTGAACCTGCGCGAAAGAGCCGCGTCGGCGGTTACTTGAAATCCAGAAGCACGTCTACCTGGTGTTTCGCGGCGTCCGTGCGGAGCCAGTGTCCGACGGTTTCATAGTGCAGCGGCAAATCCCCAAATACATCCGCAGGCCGTGTCTGCAGTTTCGTGAGCAATTGTTCAAACGCCTGTTTATCGAAAACCGCGCCCGCCTGAACGGGCCACACCTCTTGCAGCTTCTTTTCGGCGATGAGCGAGAGGCCCGTCAGCACCAGGGAGTTGTAATGATATTGCGGCCCTTCGACCACAGAAACTGCGTAGGACACGGTGGTGGCTTGATCATCAAATGTAGCAACGGGATCCACTTTCGCATCCAGGTATCCACGGTGACCATACTCTTCCCGGACGCGGTCCCATGCTCCTTCGATTTGCATGCCGTCGGCCACGTCGCTCGGCTTCGGGCCGATTTCGTTCGTCAGTGTAATCGTCGACAGAATCGCATTGCCGGACCACGTCACGTCCTTAAACCGGTAGACGGGCCCGGTTTTTATCGGAACGAAAATCGGGAGCTGCTCGGGAAGCTTCTTGTTTGGGTCGCCCGTCAAGCGGATTTCCGGCGGTCCGAGTTTGACGCGCAGAAATCCTTTTTGAATGTAAAACGGCCGTAGTTGCTCAGCGAGAAATAGGTCAATGGTCATCCGCGAAAATGGTTTGCCTAGGACGCTGTCGGCGAGCGCCTGTCGCACCGCATGCGACGCGGCCGCAGAAGGATCGCTAAAGTCCACGCTGGCGATGAAGAAAGGCGACTGCTGCACAGAGAATCGTTGGACGTTGCCTTCGGCGATGGGACTCGCAAGCAGTTCGTGTTCTAGCTGGACGTTGAGATTGTGGGTCGTCAAAAATTCCTTAAGCGCATCGGCAGCTTGGTCGACTACCGCGCCGCCGTCTGGCAGAGTGCCATCGAAGAATGGAAGCTTCGCTCGGATTGCATCGTTGAGCTCGCTGTCCCCAAACCAAGCGATGTTGTCGTAGTACACGGGGACGCGTGGCGATTCTTCGAGCTGGAAAGTGACCGAAAGTTCTTCCGCTTTGGTCTGGAAATTGTAATTCACCTTGGCGAACAGGCCCGTCTGCAGCAAGCAGTCGGCGGCAGCTTGAAGATCGGCCTTCTGGACCTGCGCGCCTTTCCGAAGTTGGGAAAGTGCAATGACTTGATCGGCAGAGAGGGATTTCAGGCCCTGTATGCGAATTTCGCTTAGCACCGCCGTTGCCGGTACCGGAGCCTGCGCGCGAGCTTTGCCTGCTCCCACCAAGAAAGGGAAGCAGAGGCTCAGCGTCACCCATGCGGCTAATCCGAGAGCCGACTTCAAACCGGCAAACATGCATTTATTTTAACGGAAATCACCAAAGCTGGCTCAACCGCGCAACGCAGGGTGCCAGCGTCGAACGAGAAACTCGCCGGAGTATGTGTAGCGGCAGCTTCGCCAGGACGACGCAGTCACATAGGGTGATGCGGCATGGAAGCGTCCCACACTCGCCAGAATGCTTGCATGTCTTCCGGGAGGCCGAGCGAGACGCGGATATGCTTCTCGAAAGAAGGATAGTCTGCGCCGACGAGCACGCCCTTGGCGCGGAGCAGTTCCGCCGTTTCCTTGCCCGACGCCCCTGTCCTCATCAAAACAAAATTCGTGTGTGAATCGAGGCAGCGCAGCATGCGAGCGTTCACCTGGTTGAGGAACTCTTGTCGCGCGTTGGCGTTGGTGGTTGCAAGCTTTTTCACGTAGCCCGAATCGGAGACCGCCGCAAGCGCTACGCGCGCTGCAACCCCGTTCACGTCCATGGGCAGCCGTCGGACGGCGACGCGCTTGGCCGTCTCCGCGGAAGAAATCGCGTAGCCCACGCGAAGCCCAGCAATTCCGTAAATTTTTGAGAACGTCCGGGTGACAATTAGCTTCGGAATGGCCGTCGCCCGCGCTGCCCAGGAAGCGTACGCGCCACTGGGCGCGACGTAATCGTGATAGGCCTCGTCAATCACCACTCCGGCGCCAGCGGGCACTTTCGCGAGAAATGTGTCAAGGTCGGACTTTGGCGTTAGTGTGCCAGTGGGGTTGTTGGGATTGCAGATATAGAACATGCCTGTCGTGCGGTCAGATCGCGCGAGCATGGCATCAAGGTCATGAGCGTAATCGCGTGTGAGTGGCACGCCGCGGACCTCCGCGCCAAGCATTCTCGCCGCATTCGCGATGCAGTCGAATGTGGGAGACGCCGTAACCAGATTTTTGTCTGGCCCGAGGAACGCTTCCGCCGTCATGCGCAACACTTCGGTCGAGCCGCACCCGAGCGTGACGTTTTCTGCCTGGACGCCGTGCGCGGCGGCGATCGCCACACGAAGATTTTCGACGTCCTCGCTGGGGTAGCGGTTCACTTCAACAAGTGCTTCGTGAAATGCCGCCTTGGCCTTCTCGCAGGGGCCGTACGGGTTCTCGTTGTGGTCAAGCCTAACGAGGCGCTTTGACGTGTCAACTGCCGGGAAGGCCGGTTCCGCAATGGTTGGCAAGAATGCCGAAGTAGCGGCAACAGTGGCGAACTCGCGCAACAATTCCCGGCGACAGATTCGCATGACTCATTCCCTCTTTCGTGCGCGGATTTCTGTCAAGCGCCCGACACCTACATTCACGCGGACAGCTTCCGACGGAAGCTTCACGTGCGGGTGCCGTGTCCCTCGGAACAAAGCTTACTGCACCACAAGCGTCAGCGGTATCGAATGCACTAAGTTTCCGGACGTGCCGGTGATGGTTAGATTGTAGGTGCCCGAGCGCGCCGGCTTGTTGGCGCGGATCGTCAGGACTGCCGAACCGGAGCCGGATACGGTGGTCGGATTCCAGGATGCCGAAACGCGTGCCGGTACGCCGCTTACGCTAAGCGAGACGGTCCCGGAAAAGCCTTGCAGCGCCGAGACCGTGACAGTATCTGAACCGTTCCCGCCCCTCGCAACCTGCAGCGTTGTCGGCGAGGCCGAGAGCGCAAAGTCTCCGGCAGAATTGACGACCAGCGTGACGTTCACCGAATGACTGAGCGTTGCCGTCGTGCCCGTAACGCTGAGGACGTAACTCCCAGCCGCCGTGCTCGCCGACGTCGTGACCGTGAGCGTCGACGAACCAGACCCGGCGACTGAAGGCGGCGCGAACGAAGCTGATGCGCCAGCAGGCACTCCGCTCACGGAGAAATTGACCGTGTCCGTGAATCCATTCAACGCTCCGACAGACACGTTGTACGACGCGTTGCCTCCCGGCGATGTGGATTGCGACGATGGCGAGGCGGAAATGGAAAAATCCGGCGCCGGATTTACGATAATCGTTCGCGTCGGTGGATTCGGGTCGCTCAAGTTCGCGTTATCGGTGACTGTAAGCGTCGCCGTGAAGCTTCCCGCAGAGGCATAGGCCACATTTCCGGGGCTGGCCACGGAGCTCGTGCTCGGGCTGCCGCCGGGGAATGTCCACGAGTAAGACGAAATGGTCCCGTCGGGATCGTTGCCTGTGCCGGAGAAAAAGACGGACTGTCCCGCGGTAATGGTCACGTTCGTCGTAGGACTCGTAATCGTTCCGGTAGGAGGAAGGTCGGCGGGAGCAGGCGTCAACTCTACGAATTGCGCTATCGAAGGCACTCCTGCGGTATTCAGCAAGAAAAGCATGTAGTAACCCGGAGGCGCGATATTGCTGCTGGGCGGCGCGGTAAGGTTGAGCGTGCCGCTTCCCGCCGTGAAGGACAACCCCACAAGCCGCTGCTCCATGTCAAAAGCGTGCGTCGGCGCGCCCGGACGCATGAGCACAACGGAAGAAATGTTCGCGGCATCGGGCGTCTGGACTTGGAACGCAGAGCCGTACCCAATCCCGGTCGAAGGCACTCCGGCGATGGACGGGCGCGTCGCGGCGCTGCCGTCTGCATTAAACAGATAGGCTGGACTATAAATCTCCATGTGCTGCTCGTACGTGCCGCGAGCGGGATTTCCGCCGATGAACAGCACCGTCGCATCCGGAAGCAAAAGAGAATTCGAGTGGTAGAGGCGCGCAAACGCATTTTGTCCCGCGGAGCTGAACGTGTTCGACGCCGGATCGTAGAGATCGGCATTCAGGCTCGCGGTCGTCGTATCTTCGTCGTTCAGCGAGCCGCCCAAAGCGATTACTTTGCCGTTTGGCAGAATCGTAGCGTTCATCTCGATTCGCGGCTGCGACATGTTCGGCCCAGACACCCATTTGGGCGTCGCCGCCGAGAGGTCGATCAGCTCCGTGGTATTCGTCGCGGGATTGCCGCCTCCCATAATCATGACTACTGGCTTGTAATTGTTGGCAGGGGTCAGTGGGAGCAACACTGACGTGCCGTAGGTGCGCGTCCCGTTGTAGTTGGTAGTGGCCACTACTCCCGACCAGGTATGCGTGGACGGATCAAAGTAACGCGAGCCCGTTGTCGACCCCGAATAAAAGACTTTGCCGTTGGGCAGCAACGTCATGCGCGGGTAGAGCGGAGGAGTGAACGGCGAACTGTACGGTGTGCTCCAGCCCGTGCCAACCGTGTAAATCTCCACGGTCGAATTCGTGTTGCCCTTTTCGTCCAACCCCGAGAACGTCATCAGCGTGCCATCGGCAAGGTTGGTGACGGTGGGATACCAGCGCCCATGAGCCATGCTCTGAACGTCCATGAACTGGCCGTTGTTCGGGTCGAAGATGGCGCTTCGCAGTTGTCCGTGGAACGGGTCGTACTGCAGCGTGCCTCCATTGACGAACGCGCGCCCGTCCGGAAGAACCACCATCCCGTTGCAGAACATGTCCCAACTAACTGGCTGCGTTGTCACCAGCCCGCTCGCCGGGTCGAAAACAGCGGCCTGCAAGTTTGTGTTCGTCGGCAGATTGCCCGAGCCGGAGACGATCAGCACCTGGCCATTGTGAAGAAGCGCTGCGTGCACGGGATTGATAGGCATGAGATTGGGGAGCGTCTGCCACTGCCCCTGCACGTTGGCCTGTGCCGCCGCGCTTGGGAGATGGACGAGCCAGGTGAGGGCTATGATGGCTAGGGCCACCGGCGGCCTCGCGCCAAGCAATAGTCGGCCTGCAACACGAGAGGGAAGAGCGTACGCGATCATGAGGAGCCTCCTGGGCAAGGCGCCAGTTCTCACTTACTAGGCTAGGGGCCGATCGACTGCCGAAAGTTTTCGGTTAACTGCGCCGAGGACTCACCCTACCTCAGAGTTCTTGGGCGAACGAATCGTGAGGCACTCCGCCAACCAATGCCTACGATCCAGTAAGTTCTTTATCTTTAAGGCGTTCGACGGTGAGGGAGATACGGACTTGTAAAAAAATAGAAAAAAACTTCCGATCTTGTAAAACCCCATTCCTTTGCCACCGAACCGGTCTCCGTGGTTGCGAAATGGGGTCGCCGAGGCATTCCGCTCACGCGGCTCGGAAAATCTAGGGGGATCTTTTGCGCGAACTACTCTGGCCGGAACGCGTCCGGCGAGAGAGTTGCGCCTACTCGACGGTTACGGACTTGGCGAGATTGCGCGGCTGATCCACGTCGCATCCGCGGCGCACCGCGATGTGATACGCAAGGAGTTGTAACGGAATGATTTCGAGCAACGGCGCGAGAATTTCTGGAGCGGGCGGCAGCTCGATGACATGGTCGGAAGCTTCGCGCGCAAGACGATCTTTTTCTGTGGCGATGGCGATGACGACGCCGTCGCGCGCTTTTACTTCTTTGATGTTCGAAACACTTTTTTCATAGCGCGTCACGGATTCCGGGTCCGAATCGTCGCGCGTGGCCAGCACGACCACCGGCAAATTTTCGTCAATCAGCGCGTTGGGTCCGTGCTTCATCTCGCCCGCCGGATAGCCTTCTGCGTGAATGTACGAAATCTCCTTGAGTTTCAGCGCGCCCTCGAGGGCAATCGGGTAGTGGATGCCGCGGCCCAAATACAGGAAATCCGTGAAGCGAAAAAATTGCCGCGCCAAGCCCTCAAAGTATCCGGATTCATCCGCTTGCAGCACCGTTTCCATCTTGTGCGGAATGCGCGTGAACTCCTGCATGAGTTTTACGGCAGCGGCAGGAGCCAGCTTTCCGCGAATCTGCCCCAGATACGACGCCAGCAGAAGCAAGGCGGCGAGCTGCGCGGTAAACGCTTTCGTCGAGGCCACCCCTATTTCCGGTCCCGCGTGCGTAATAATCGTCCCCGCGGCTTCACGCGTAATCATCGAGCCCATTACGTTGCAAATGGCCAGCGTGGGCGAGCCTTTCTGCTTGGACTCGCGCTGTGCCGCGAGCGTGTCGGCGGTTTCGCCGGACTGGCTGATGCACACGGTGAGCGTTTTCGAGTCGAGGATGGGATCGCGATAACGAAACTCGCTGCCGTAGTCCACTTCCACTTGCAGTCGCGCCAGGCGCTCGATCATGAATTTGCCGGCGAGGCCCGCGTGCCAACTCGTGCCGCATGCCACGATGCGCACCTGTTCGAACTCGCGGAATTGCTTCTCGGAGATCTGCATTTCGTCGAGAAAGACTTTTCCGGAATCCTGCGAAATGCGTCCGAGCAGCGTGTCGCGAACGGCGCGCGGCTGTTCGAATATTTCCTTCAGCATGAAGTGCTTGTAGCCGCCCTTTTCCGCCATGATGGGGTCCCAGGACACCGTCTGCGGAGGGCGATTCACCGGCCGGCCGTCATGGTCCATCACTTTGACGCCTTTAAGCGTCAGCACCGCGATGTCTCCATCGGCGAGGAAGAAAATCTTGCGCGTGTGTTCGAGCAGCGCGGGAATATCGCTGGCAACAAAATATTCGCCATCGCCGAGGCCAATCACGGAGGGCGGCCCGATGCGCGCGGCGACGATTTTGTGCGGATCGCGAGCTGAGAGAAAAACCAGCGAGTATATTCCTCGAAGCTCTTTCAGCGATTTGCGGACGGCTTCTTCGAGCGGAGTGCCATTCTGCGAGTTTTTCTCGACGAGGTGCGAAACAACTTCTGTGTCCGTTTCCGTAGCGAACTTATGACCTTCGCGCTGTAGTTGCTCCTTCAATTCGAGGTAGTTTTCAATAATGCCGTTGTGCACCACGACTATTTCGCCCGTGCAGTCGCGGTGCGGGTGAGCATTTTCTTCGGTGGGGCGCCCGTGTGTCGCCCAACGTGTGTGGCCGATCCCGTACGTGCCCTCGATCGGGCACTTCTGAATTACTTCTTCTAGGTTCCGAAGCTTCCCCGGCGCGCGGCGAATCTCGAGCTTCCCATCAGACGTGACCACGGCGATTCCCGCGGAGTCATAGCCGCGATATTCGAGTTTCCTCAAACCTTCGATGATGACGGGCACAGTTTTCTTCGGCCCGATGTAACCGACTATTCCGCACATGCGCGGGAGCTCCTGAGACGGCTGAAATCAAGATTAGCACGGACTTTCTGGCCGGCACCGACTGGAAAAAGCGGATCTATTGAATCGGTGCAATTTGCGAGCGCTTGCCCGCGTTTCGCCTAAGCGAAACACCTGATTGACGAGCTCGGCGGGAACGCTACTCGACGATCTCGAAGCGCGACTCTTCGATGACAGGATTTGTCAGGACCTCTTTCGAGATGCGCTCGATCTGTTTTTCCGCTTCGTCGCGTGTCACGCCCTCGACGTTTAGCACAAAGAATTTTCCTTGCCGGACGTCTCTCACGGACTCGTATCCCAGTCCGGTTAACGCGTGCTGAATCGTTTGGCCTTGCGGGTCGAGCACCGTGCGCTTCGGCATCACCCAAACATGTGCTTTCATGCGTGCAAGTATAGCATTGAGCGCGCGGAGCGCTGGAGCCCTCTGCGTTTCTGGCTGCAGGGCGTAGCGTGTGCGCCGCGGCCTGAGCGACCCTGCGAGAGCCTAAACGAAGTTTTTCGGTTGGCGCGGCGAGTTCCCGAGCAAACGTTTCTCCGGATCGGGGAGAAAGGCATGACCGAAGCTCATTTGCACGAGGTGAAAAAGTTCAATTTCCGTCAGTCCCATGCGGGCGGCGTTATTGTATTCGGTGAGGAGAGACGTGTGAAACATTGCGGGATCATCGGTCGAGAGGACAATGGGAATGCCGTGGCGGAGGAGCTTTGGTAACGGGTGCTGCTCAATCGTTGCACTCGGCGTCCTCAAAAGTTTGGCGAGAGCTCCGGTCCAGATATTGCTCGCCGGGCAGATTTCGAGAGGAATGCGGCGTTCGGCAAGAAGGTCCATCAACGCTGGATCTTGCGCGGCGGCGATGCCGTGTCCGACGCGCTCGACATGAAGCAGTTCGACGGCTTCGCGGATTTTCTCCGGCCCGCCCACTTCCCCCGCGTGCATGAGGAGGTGCAAGCCGTTCTCCGCAGAGCGTTCGTAGACAGATCGGAATTTCTCTGTGGCGACGCTCAGCTCGTCGCCGCCCATGCCGAACGCGACGATAGCCTTCGAGCCGCAATTTTTCGCGGCGTTGACGACATCCATCGCGGGCTCGGGGCCGAACTGGCGCACCGCGTCGAATATCCAGTTCAACCGCAACCCACGTTTTTCGCACGGTTCGGTAGCGCGCAAAATCGCTTCGAAGTTTTCTTCCGGCCGCTGCTTGCGAAGCAACATCACGCCAACGGAAAGAGTTACTTCCGCGTACACGATGTTTTGCGTTGACAGATGTTCCGCCAAATCCCGCGCGATGAGCGCATAGTCGCTCGGCTCGCGCAAAAAGGACGTGACCCACTTGAACGCGTCAATAAAGCCGGCGAAATCCGAGTGCGAGTAGCGCTGCCGAACATCCCCCTCGGCGAATTGAATTCCATGTTTCGCAGCCAGCGCGCAAACAGTCGCGGGCTGAATCGAGCCTTCGAGATGCAGGTGCAGTTCGGCTTTGGGGAGTGCGGCGATGCTCACCGGAAGACGCGAGGAATCCATGTGTCGCGTTAACGGGGCGGAGTGGGTTTGCCCGCATTCGTCCAGGCTGTCAGCCAATACGAGCCGACGTCGGAAGACGCCGAAGAAAGTTGGCGAATCAGTGTGGCTGCAGTCTGGTTGTAGAAGCGGTCGAAGTAGTCGTCGTTGTACGAATAATTCTTACCATCGAGGTACGCGTTGCGATCGGCTAAGAGAATCGATTCGATGGTGCTGTGCGCAGAGAGGCAATCTTCGAAGGCATGATCCGTGGGATCCGCGATGTAGGCGGCGTCATTCGGCCGCAACGGGAAGAACGACGCATAACGATCGATGAGTGCGGTGCCAAAACGTTCGTTGAGGCCAGGTTGAGACGTCAGCTTTCCGTCAAAATTTTCCGTGGTGCTGAACGGATCGTGCGCATCTGCAACGAAGCTGGCGAGAATCGCGGCGTCGAGCTTTGCTTCTTCCCAGTGCCCGAGTTTCATGTCCTCGGTGAGCTTCTGGCTGTACACGCCGATTTGCCAGGGAAGCAGTCCATTGGCTTGTAGTTTCGATTTGCCGTACTTTTCGACGGCAGCTTTGTAGTTCCGAGGAAGCGTATCGAACGGAAAGCGGCCGTACTTGTCCAGATAGAGATGGTCATTGCGCTTTTCGGACGGCGTCTTAGTGGCTGCAGCGATCGAATCGTTGACGTGTTGAAGCAAAAAATTCCGGTTCGAATCGAAGAACGGACGGAGCTCGACCGGAAGAGTGTCAATGGCCTGATTGACTACCAACTTGTGAGCGCCGCGTCCCCAAGCGGCGGTGTAGTGCGGAAAAAGCAGAGCCGCGCTGAGAAGGACGACAAGAACCCCGCCCCTCCGCGAAGTGCCGATGTTCGTCGTGCGCATCCGCATACGCCAGTTTACGCGTTCTCCGCATTCACGGTGCTACGCTTGCGGCTATACAAGAAATAAATCACCAGGCCAATCAAAAGCCAGCTCACAAAGCGAATCCACGTAATCACCGTCAAGCCGGTCATAAGACCGCCACATAGCAGGATCGAAATAATCGGGAACAGCGGGACGAACGGAACGCGAAAGCCACGCGGCCGGTCGGGCTGCCTGCGGCGCAGAATAATGACGCCGAGCGAAACAAGCACGAACGCAAACAGTGTCCCGATGTTGGACAAGTCGGCGACGTCACTTACGGCAAAAATCCCCGAGGGAATACCCACCGCAAATCCCGCGATCCATGTGGATATGTGCGGCGTTTTGTATTTGGGGTGCACGGCGGAGAAAATCTTTGGGAACAGGCAGTCGCGCGACATAGCGTACCAGATGCGGGCTTGGCCGTACTGGAACACGAGCAGTGAAGAAATCATGCCCATCAACGCGCCAATGATAATCACGGTCTGCGCGAACTTGCTCGCACCGAGTGCGTGGAGCGCGTAAGCGACGGGCGCCTGCGCGGCGTCGCCGGAAACAAACGTGCTGTACTTCATCATTCCCAGGAGAACGATGGAAACGCCAACATAGAGAACGGTGCAAACGATGAGCGAGAGGATAATTCCTATGGGCAGATCCCGCTGCGGGTTTTTGGCTTCCTCGGCTGCGGTCGAAACCGAATCAAATCCGATGTAGGTGAAGAACACGATGGCACCGCCGGTCACGATGCCGCCGAAACCGGATGGAGCGAACGGCTTCCAGTTGGCGGGGTGAATCAGCATTCCGCCGATGACTAAAAAAAGCAGGATTGCACCGATTTTAATGGCCACCATGACGTTGTTGGCTTTGGCAGACTCACGTATGCCGCGAACCAGCAGCACTGTCAGGATAAAAATGATCAAAAAGCCGGGAATATTGAAGTAGGCGCCCGTCCAGTGACCGGACTCCCACACCGGCGTCGACCATTTATCCGACATCGTTACGCCGAAAGATACCAGTTGCGCCTTCGTATACGCACTGAATGCGATCGCAACGGCTACGTTGCTGACCACGTACTCGAGAATGAGGTCCCAACCGATTATCCAGGCAAAAACTTCGCCGAGCGTCGCGTAGGAATACGTGTAGGCACTGCCGGCTATGGGAATCATTGACGCTAGCTCGGCGTAACAAAGTCCCGCGAAGCCGCACGCGACGGCCACGAGAAGAAACGATATGGCAATGGACGGACCGGCCGGAGGGCGCCCATGCATCAGCACATTGGCCGTACCTCCTCCGCGCAGAAAGTTGGCAATCAAGTCTAGGACCTGCGCGTGGAGGATCGAGGGCGCTTGAAAATATTCTCCCGCGGCGGCAGTGCCCGTGAGGACGAAAATGCCGGAGCCGATGATGGCGCCGATCCCTAACGCAGTGAGACTTACCCAGCCGAGCGTTTTTTTAAGGCGTTTTTCAGGATTTTCGGCTTCGGCGATCAGAACATCGATACTTTTGCAGCGCAGGAGTTGTGATCCCACTCATGCTCTCCGATCGCGTCCGGTCGGGCCGGAAGGCTGTAATTAGCGATAACGTGAAACCGGTCTGGCAGTGAGTACGCGCCTCAATTTACATGGAGCGGCGAAGATTCGCAAGAAAGCGAACTTTGGCTACAGACGCCGGAAAGCGTGAGTCTTGGCGTTCGCCATATCACGCCGGGCTGAGTTGCGCGTAGCGCTCGACAAATTTCTTGGTGCCGCGGCCCGGGAAGCTGACCGAGAGGCGGCGGTCGTCTTCGTCGCCCTCGACGCCTACAATCGTGCCCACTCCGTAGTCCGGATGGCGAACTTTGCGGCCGAGCATGGGGTCCGCGGCGGCCCCTTTCTTGGCGCGGGAGAAGGAGAACGACGGTGACTCGCTCCGGCGAGCAGGCTTGGGAGTAGAGGGCTTGGGTGCAGATTGGCCGCGCACACGGCGGAGAAATTCTTCCGGCGAATATGAGTATTCGGGATCAGGTTCGTAGCGGCGCGTCTCGCCGATTTCGGCCATGGACCCACGCACGGTTTCGACGAGTTCGCTGGGGATTTCGCCCAGGAATCGCGAGGGTGTGGAAGCGCGCAACTGCTGTTCGTTGCCGAAGATGCGCCGGTAGACGGCGCGTGTCAGCGTCAGGGACGTGCGGGCGCGTGTCATGCCCACGTACACAAGCCGGCGTTCCTCCTCGATGCCTTTTTCTTCATTCAGGGAGCGGCCGTGCGGGCAGATGCCTTCCTCGAGCCCGGTGAGGAAGACGTGATCGAACTCGAGGCCCTTAGTACTGTGAAGGGTGATGAGCGTGACGCCAGGTCTGTCCTCGAAGGCGTCGGCATCGCTGACGAGAGCGGCTGCATCGAGGAAGTCGGTAAACGATTCGCCTGCTTCCATGGACTCGGCAACGGCACGCGTTAACTCTTCAAGATTTTCCAAGCGCGCGACGTCTTCCGGAGTGTTGCGGTCTTTGAGCATGTCCATGTAGCCGGATTCGTCAAGGACGGCGCGGACAAAGTCGGCGGGTTCTCTCTCCTTAAGCGCGTATTGCAATCTAAGAATCAAATCCTGAAAGCCGCGGAGCGGCGCGACGGCGCGCGCGCCTGCGCCACCTGAGATGAATTTGTCGATGGCGGACCAGAGCGGAATGTTCTCGGCGCGAGCGGTTTCGCGGAGAGCATCCACCGTGGTTTTGCCAATGCCGCGTGGAGGAAGATTCAGCACCCGGAGCAGTGAGATGTCGTCTTCCGGGTGCATCGCGAGGCGAACGTAAGCGAGCGCATCTTTTACTTCGGCGCGATTGTAGAAGCTGAAGCCGCCAACAAGTTTGTACCGCAGGCCGCGCCGGCGGAACACTTCTTCAAATGCGCGGGACTGCGCGTTTGTGCGGTATTCAACGGCGCAGGTTTGCGCGGAGTCGTCCGTGAGAATTCGCTCGAGTTCTCCGGCGATGAACTCCGCTTCGGCCTGTGCGTCGCGAGCCTCGAAATAGCGGAGATTGGCGCCGGAGCCCTTCGTGGCGCTCAGAGATTTGCCGAGACGCTCCAGATTGTTGGCGACGACAGCGCCGGCAGCGTCGAGAATATTTTGCGTCGAGCGATAGTTGCGTTCGAGCTTGATGACGCGAGCATTGGGAAAGTCGCGCGAGAAGCTCAGAAGTATGGAAACGTCGGCGCCGCGCCACCGATAAATGGACTGGTCTTCGTCGCCCACAACGCAGACGTTCTGGCGCGAATTCGTGAGCAACCGAAGCAAGTCGTACTGGACACGGTTGGTGTCCTGGTATTCGTCGACGTGTATGAATCGAAAGCGGGCTTGCCATTTTTCGCGGACGGGCGCCGATTCGCGAAGCAGGCGCACGGAACGAAGCAGCAGATCGTCAAAATCGAGCGCGTTGCTTTGGCGGAGCAGATTCTCGTATGCGGAGAAAATATCTGCCGCGCGGCGCGCGTTCTTATCGATGGCTTCGCCGCGAAGCATCTCCGCCGTTTTTCCGTGATTCTTCGCGTAGCTGATGCGGCTAAGAACGTTCCGCGGAGTGAGACTGTCATCGTCGATGGCCAGCTTGCTCATCGCGAGTTTGACCGCGGCGAGCTGGTCATCGTCGTCGTAAATTGCAAAATCGCGCGGCAAACCGGCGCTTGGCGCTTCCCGCCGCAAAATTCGTGCGCAAAGCGAATGAAACGTCGATAGCCATGGCTGGGCAGGAGGAACACCCGTGCGCAACAAAAGATTCGAAACGCGCGATTGCATTTCCTCCGCGGCTTTATTCGTAAAGGTGACGGCAAGAATCGCTTCCGCGGGAACAGTGCTCGCGATCAGATTGGCCATGCGATAGGTGATGGCGCGAGTCTTGCCAGTACCGGCTCCGGCAAGGATGAGCACGGGGCCTTCCACAGTTTCTGCTGCCTGGCGCTGTTCGGGGTTAAGTTCGTCGAGAAATTTTAGCATCGTTATGAAAGTATCTCATTTTAGTAGTGGCTTGCGATGCTAAACGACTGAGCGCGGCGGCGCAGACGACGCTGCTACTGCCGCTTACCGGCTCAGGTCGATTTCGAAATACAGCAAAGGATGATTTTTTTCGAGCGCGCGGACGTCGGGGACGTATAAGTGTGCGGTACTCAACAGGTCAAATTGATTCTGCAAATCAAAGTACAACAGGCCCTCCACGGAATGGTGCGGAGCGACGATGCTCGAGTTAACGCCCGCCTCAGCGGCTTCTTTCTGAATCTCTATCCATTTCTTGTCGCGGCCGACTCTCGGGCCACTAGGAATCGGCAATGGTAGTCTGCGTGTGAGCGTCGGATCTTTCTTGCCGTTGTCGGACACGATGTCAGCTACATCATCCGGAGAAAGCGAGCGCAGGGCTTGGCGATTGTCTTCGGACACCGTGACGTTTAAGCGGATTTGGTCGAGGCTGACCTTCATGCTCTCGTCTGAATCGTTGCGGATAATGGTGTCAATCGCGATGATTCCAGCAGCGAACGGCGATTTCTTGGGGAATTTCGGCTTGTAGAGTGCGGCGTCCGTCCAGGGTTGTGCGGATATCGTCACGCCTTCATGCGACTCCACGGACGCGGCTTTAAGCGTGCTTTGCGCCTGCTCGCCGGAGATGCTGGCAGCAGAAATAATCGCCACGAGGAAGGGAAGCAGTGCGGCTGAATTTCGCATCGGGATATAATAATCCTTTCCCATCTCGACGCCTTCGATTCCCGGGGGAAGTGCAAGGTTGCCCGCATCGCGGGTAGCGTGTACGCGGCGATGCGGAAGATGGACCGGAGACACGATTCGTGTATTCCATTTACAGCTTGTTGATGGGACTGGCCGCCGTGCTCCTCACTCCGTATTGGGTTGTGCAAGGAGTGCGGCACGGAAAGTACTTTTCGAACTTGCGTCAGCGTCTGGGTTTTTCTTTTCCGACGCTTGAAAAACTGCGTGAGAATCACGCGGGCGCGATATGGATTCACGCAGTTTCGGTTGGAGAAGTGCTTTCCGGCGTTACGCTGGCGCGGCGGTTAAAGGAACAATTTCCGGAGCGGCCCCTGCTTGTCTCGACAACGACCTTGACGGGCCAGGCGTTGGCACGCGAGCGAATGCCATTTGCCGATGCCGTGTTTTATTTTCCGCTGGACTGGACGTTTTGTGTCCGCCGAGCGCTGCGAGCGGTCCAACCTTCGTTGGTCGTTGTGCTCGAGACAGAGATTTGGCCCAATTTTTTGCGGCAGATGGCGCTGGCCGGTGTTCCGGTCGTTTTTGCGAGCGGACGAATTTCGGATCGATCCTTCGCCAGATTTCAGAAATTCGCGGGCGCGTTTGGATTTTACCTGCGTCCATTCCTCCGAAACGTGCTGGCCAACGCGGCGGGTTTCTACATGCAGAGCGAACAAGACGCGGAGCGAATTCGCGCAATGGGAGCGCCCGCCGACCGCGTGCAAGTCAGTGGCAATTTAAAATATGACCTCGAATTGCCCAGCTCAACGCCGCTCTCGAACTGGCTCGCGGCGGAGACGCAGCGCAGCGGGCGTTCGCCGATCATCGTCGCAGGCAGCGTCGTTGCGACGGAAGAGCCTTTGGCGCTGATTGCCTTCGGTACGTTGCAAGGGGAATACCGCAAAGCGCTGCTCGTGCTCGCGCCGCGCAAGCCGGAATGCTTCGAATCTGCCGCGCAATTTATTGACGATTCGCATCGCAAATTTATCCGCCGCTCGCAGTTACCGGTGCCGAAGCCATCCGAAAATGGGAAGCCTCACGGTGAGTTTCGGATTCCCGAGGATGTGACGGTTATCCTGCTCGATAGCATCGGTGAACTCGCTTCGCTGTACCGTGTCGCGGACGGTGCGTTTGTCGGCGGCTCCTTGGTCGATTCCGGCGGCCACAATATCCTGGAGCCCGCAGCGTTCGGGAAAGTGCCTGTGTTCGGGCCTTCGATGGAAAATTTCGCGGAAATCGCGCGACGATTTACCGACGCCGAGGCGGCGATTCAAGTGGGAAGCCCGGAAGATGCCGGCGTGGCGTGGATTGAACTTTTGCGCGACCCGGCGCGAGCAGCGCGGATGGGCGAGGCCGCGCGGCAACTCGTCTCAACGAGCCGCGGCGCGACCGAGCGCGCCGTCGCGGAAGTCTCGAGACTTATCGGCGGCACTGCGCGAGCGAATTAATGGACCTTCCGCTGGTGGTTCGAATTCTGTTGTGGCCATTCTCGGTGATCTACGGCGTTTATGTGCGCGCGCGGTCTTGGCTCTATCGGAACGGCTGGTTCCAGCAGAAACATCTTCGCGGAAAAGTAATCAGTGTCGGAAACCTGACACTGGGAGGAACCGGCAAAACCCCGATGGTTATGTGGCTGGCAGAGAAGTTTTTTGCGCAAGGGAAGCGCGTCGCAATTCTGAGCAGAGGCTACGGGGGATCAGGCGGTACGAGCGACGAGATCGAGTTGATGAAGCATCGGCTCGGAAGCCAAGTCACGTTCGGCGTGGGGAAAGATCGTTTTGCGGAAGGGCAACGCATCGAGGCAGCGACTCCGATTGACGTTTTTTTGTTAGACGATGGCTTTCAACACTTACAACTGGCGCGCGATGTGGACATACTTCTTCTGGATGGTTCGCGCAGCGTCCAACAGCCTTTGTTGCCCGCCGGAGATCTGCGGGAACCCGTCGGCGCGTGTTCGCGAGCCGACCTTATCGTTGTAACTCGGAAAACGGAGCGGCGAGACATCGAAGCCATGTTCTCTCACAAGTTTTCGATTTTCTATGCGCAGACGCGATTGCTGGGTTTCCGCCGCCTCCCGGGAGACGACCGCCTCCATTATGTGAGCGAGATCGGCCCGGGACCCTTCTTTGCATTCTGCGGAATCGGCAATCCGCAGGGTTTCTTCGACGATTTGTCGCACTGGCACGTGCCGATCGCCGGAAAGCGAAGCTTCCGAGACCATCACCGTTATTCAGCCAAAGATTTGCACGATCTGAAGCGCGAAGCACTGCGCGCAGGCGCGATAGCGTTTGTTACGACCGAAAAAGACGCTTGTAACATTTCGGACGCGGCGGAATTCGAATCTCCAATATTCGCGGCCGCTATCGAAATGGCGATGTCCTCGGAAAGTGAATTTGACGCTACTCTGGAGCGAAAACTCGCAGCCGCCCGCGGAGCGAGGGCGTGAAGATTCTGATCCGCGGCACAAATTGGGTAGGCGACGCTATCATGGCGCTACCCGCTCTGCGTGCGGTGCGAGCTCGATTCCCCGATGCCGAAATCACCATCCTCGCGAAAAGCTATATCGCGGCAATCTACGAGCACCAAAATCTTAGCGACAAACTCTTGCCGTTGGAGCGCGGCGGCAAGCTCATCGGCGAGCTACGCGCCCAGCAATATGACAGCGCGCTACTGCTGCAAAATGCGTTCCAGGCTGCGTGGATCGCGTGGCGCGCGGGAATTCCAGAGCGCATCGGCTACGCCCGGGATGGAAGGAGCATTTTACTAACGAAGGCGGTCCGCGTTCCGAGGGCCGGCGAGATTCCAGCACATGAGCAATTTTATTACTTGGAGTTGCTTCGCCGCGCCGGGTGGGCCGACGGCCTTGCCGGCGAAAAGCACATTGCGCTAAGCGTCTCGGAAGACAATCGTCGTCGAGCTGCGGAATTTCTGGCTGCCGCGGGAGCCCGGCCCGGCAAGTTGCGAATCGCAGTCGGCGCGGGCGCGTCGTACGGCTCCGCGAAATGCTGGCCGCCGGATCGCTTTGCAGAGCTGAGCAATAGATTGCGCGCGGCGTCCGACGCGGACGTAATTCTTTTTGGAACCGCCGCGGAAGCTCCGGTTTCGGCGGCGATCGTCGCGGGAATGCGGCACGCCCCGATTGACCTCACCGGAAAGACTTCTATCGCGGATTTGCCGGCGTTGCTATCCGAGTGCCACGTGTTCATCGGCAACGATTCTGGCGCCATGCACGTAGCGGCTGCGGTGGGCCTGCCGGTTGTTGCGATCTTCGGGCCGACGGATCCTTTCGGCACCGCGCCGGTCACGACTCGCCTAAGTATCGTGCAGGAAAAACCGTACTGCAGCCCGTGTTTTTTGCGGCGCTGCCCGACGGACCATCGTTGCATGAGGGCCGTACCGCCGGCCGCTGTCGAAGCGGCTGCGAATCGATGGATTTCCGCGGCTGAAAGCCGTCCGGCATGATTCGTGCCTCGCGGGTTTAGCCGGTTGTTTGAAACAAGTTCCGACTTCAAGCTTGCGGAGCGTATGGGCGCATGAAGTATGCTTGGCCGCGCCGCAGTCCCTGCGTCATCCGCGGACCACGATTAATGCAGCGTTGCGTACGCAAAAGATTCGGGTAGGCACAGTTGGACCGCGCGAGTGAGCAAGATTTGAGGCCATCGAGATGAAGCGTTCCGCCAAACAGGCCGCGCAGTCGCTATCGGTAGATATCCTCGCGCTCGCCGATTGCGTCGAGCGATTCCCAACGAAGACCGTCGCACTGTTCGGAGACTTTGTCGCCGACGAGTATCAGTACGGCGATATCTCGCGCGTCTCGCGCGAAGCGCCGGTCTTGATACTCAGGCACCGGGAAACGCATCTCGTTCCCGGCGGCGGCGCAAATGCGGCAAACAATCTCGTTGCGCTGGGCGCGCGGGTTTTGGCAATTACGGCAGTAGGCGATGACGACGCCGGTGAAGCGCTGATCCGTTATTTTCGCGATAAGCAGGTGGGCGTCTCCGGCATTCTCCGAGTGAAAGGCTGGACGACTCCCACGAAATCGCGGTTCCTGGCGGGCTGGGCGCACACAGTCGGACAACAAGTTTTGCGCGTCGACCGCGAACCGCAAATCAATTTGCCCGAGGCCGTCCGTAAAAAGTTGCAAGCGAAACTTCGCGCGAAGCTTCGTTACGCCGCCGCGGTTGCGGTTTCCGATTACGGTTTCGGTGTTGCCACGCCGGCGCTCGTGCGCGAAGCCGTAGCGCACGCGAAAGATGGCGTGGTCTTCACCCTCGATGCGCGTCACAACCTTCGCGCTTACGCGAAGACGGGCATAACTTCTGCGACTCCAAACGAGGCGGAGCTCGAATCGCTGCACCACGCCACGATTGGCCAGAATCTGGGCGAACTGGAGCGCTGCGGTCGCGCGACACTCGAAGAGATGAATCTCCAAGGTCTCCTCGTGACACGCGGGCGTGATGGCATGGCACTATTTGAGAAAGGCGGACGCCTGACGCACATTCCGATTCACGGCCACAATCAGGCGGTGGATGTTACGGGTGCGGGTGACACTGTGCTCGCCGCGTACACGCTGGCCTTGGCGTGCGGCGCAAGTTTTCTCGAAGCTGCGCACATCGCCAACGTTGCAGGAGGACTCGTCGTGATGAAGCGAGGCACGGCCACCGTATCGCGGGAGGAACTCCTCGCCGCGCTTCGCCACGAAGCGAGCGGAGCCTCGTCGTAATTCATGCGCTCCGCCGAATCAAAAATCGTCGGGAGGGAAGCGCTTCGCGAAGTGCTGTCACAGGAGAAGCAGCAAGGAAAACGGATTGTTTTCGCGAACGGATGCTTTGACGCGCTGCACGTGGGGCACATTCGATATCTCGAAGGCGCACGCCGTGAGGGTGACGTACTTGTTGTGGGAGTCAACGACGACGCGAGCGTAGCGCTGTTGAAAGGTCATGGGCGCCCGGTTTTGCATGAGAAAGCCCGTGCGCAACTGGTGGCAGCATTGCGAGCCGTGGATTACGTCGTTCTCTTCAGTGAACCCAATGTCGAATCGCTGCTCGAATCTCTTCGCCCGGATGTGCACGCCAAGGGCACCGACTACACCACAGAGACCGTGCCAGAAAGAGCCACTGCCGCACGACTGGGCATTCGCGTAGCCATCGTCGGCGATCCGAAGGAGCACTCCACACGAGGCTTCCTGGACTCCGTCCGCAAGGCGCCGCATGTCTGAACCGCGCTTCCTGGTCGTGCGCCTGAGCTCGCTCGGCGACATCGTACACACGTTTCCTGCGGTCGCGGCGCTGCGCGAAAGCTTTCCACGCGCGGAGATTATCTGGCTGACGCATCCGCGCTGGGAAATTCTCGTCGGAAGCAGCGGGCTTGCCTCTCAGATTTGGGCCGTTGACACGCGCTCCACGGCCTCTTTGCGAGGCGTCATCACGACAATTCGCAGCTCCCGCTGGGATGCCGCCATCGATTATCAGGGCCTCTGGAAGTCGGCGGCGCTGGCGTTTTTCGGAGGTATCCGGCGCAGAATCGGTTTTTCTTCAGCAACAATCCGCGAATTTGGCGTTCCGATACTCTATACGGACCGGGTTCGCTGCACGACTATCCACATCGCCGACCAGAACGGGGAGCTATCGTCACGCGCGGGAGCGAGCAGTGCTGTCGCGGCGTTTCAATTGCACGTACCGCACGAAGACGAATGCGGCATCCGCAGGCACTTGCAGCAGATTGGCCTTGAGAAGTACGTAGTGCTGAGCCCCGGCGGCGGCTGGCGCTCAAAGTGCTGGCCACCCGAGCGCTTTGGAAATTTGTGCCGGATGATTCGCGAATCGCTCGGGCTGACGTGCGTGGTGAACTACGGTCCCGGCGAAGACGATCTCGCCATCGCCGTGCGTGATTGTAGCGGCGGCGCCGAGCCTGTTCCCTACAATGGTCCGCTCAAACCGTTGATGGCGCTCTTGCGCGGCGCGGCGTGCATCGTCGGAGGCGACACCGGTCCGCTGCATCTGGCGATCGCAGTGGGCACTCCCGCAGTCGCGATCTACGGTCCGACGGATCCTGCGCGGAACGGCCCCTACCGCACGAACGACATAGTCCTGCGCGCGCCCCACGCAATACGAACACACAGGCGCGTGGACCAGACGCATCCGTCTATGCTGCAGATTCAGGTCGACGAAGTTTTTGACGCCGTAAAGCGGCGCTTGGGATCGGCTACATGAGTCCGGCCGGCGCATTTTTCGCACGCTGGCGCGTGCGACTCGGCTATCCGCTGGCGATCGTGGTCTTGTGGTTCGCGCGTCCAAATCTCCGGAGCCTCCTCGCGGCCGTTCCGCTGGGACTGCTAGGACTGCTCGTTCGCGCGAGCGCGGCCGGGCATCTTCACAAGCAGGAAGTTTTGACGATGACCGGACCCTACGCGTATACCCGCAATCCGCTTTATTTGGGCAGCGCCATTTTGACGCTCGCGGCTGCGATTGCGACGTATTCTTGGATTTCCGCAACGATTCTGTGCATCTACTTTGCTTTGTTCTATTCCTTCGTGATGCGGCGGGAAGAGGGCGAACTTCGTCAGCATCACGCCGCTTCGTTTGACGAGTATGCGCGAACTGTCCCGTTGTTCTTCCCTCGCCTAACGCCAGCGCAAGTCGCTTCCGAAGTTGGTAGCCCGTTTTCGTTTGCGCAGTACAAAAAAAATCGGGAATACCGCGCGGCGATCGGATTCGTTTTTTTACTGGGGATTTTGCTCGGGATCTGGTGGCTCAGAGCGCGCTGAATCCGTCCGTCTCGCTTTCTCACCACACCCAAGGTAGCAACGAGTCGCAAGTGCACGGCCGTCCGTAAGAACCTGCACCGCGCCGTTCTGGTCCGTTCGCAGGATTTTCACGCCAGCACTCTGCAAGCGCGTCAGCAGTTCCGGGCTCGGATGCCCATAAGGATTATTTTCTCCCGCGCTGATGATGGCAATGCTCGGACGCACCGCAGCGAGAAACTCCGGCATCGTTGAGTTCTTGCTTCCATGATGACCCACCTTCAGCACATCGGCCCGCAGAGTGGAGTCGCCGTTCTCCGACAAGATCGAGTTTTCCGCCTGTTTTTCCGCGTCACCTGGAAGGAGAAATTCCCGGTTTCCGTATCGCAGGTGCAACACCAGCGAATCGTTGTTCTTCGGTTCGGCTCGCGTTGCGTCGCGCGCGGATTCCGGCCAAAGAAACCGTGCCTCCGCGCCATCCCATGCGAACGCCGCGCCACGAGTTTCTTGCAGTATGGGAATCTTTTCCTGCCGCGCGAAATTTTCGAGCTTCGCAAGCGCAACCGAAGATTCCTCCCGTCCCAACATGAGCGTGCCAACACGAAAATTCTCTAGCACGGCCGTAAGTCCGCCGATGTGATCCTGGTGGGCGTGCGTCAACGCCACGATGTCGAGCTTTTGAAAACCGCGCGACCACAAATACGGTGAGACCGCATCCTCGCCAGGATCCGGACCGTTGTGTTCTTCATGGCCGCTGAACCCGCCAAACGTTCCTCCGCCGTCAATGAGCATCGTGTTTCCGCGCGGCGAAACAACCAAAAGCGAGTCGCCTTGCCCGACGTCAAGCACCGTCAATTCCAGCTTCCCCGCGGACCACGATGGCGAAAATGGGAACGTCGCGATGGCAGCTCCGCTCGCCGCCAATACAATGCCTACGATCCGCCAGGGCCATCGCGCCCGAATGCAAATGCCGCGAGCGGCGAAGCACATCGTCGCTGCGGCGGCAAAGAAAAGCATGATCAACCAGAACGGTGGCCCCGGAATGCGGTAGCTCCACCTCGGAAACCGCGCGAACCAATCGACGATACGTACCAGTAGCAGGACACACCATCCCACCGGAATCGCGAGCAATTTTCCGGCCGCCGGAACCACAAGTGCACTCCCCAAAGCAACGAATCCCAGCGGCACAATAATCCCCGTCAACGGCACGACGAGGAGATTCACCAGCGGCGCACTCATCGTGACGCGATGAAAATCCCGCGCCATCAGCGGAAGCATTCCGAGCTGCAGTGCAAGCGTAATGATTAGCAATTCCCACGCGCGAAGCGAGATCGCGACAACGCGAACCGCGCCGTCGCAGGCAGGCTTCTCAGCCACCGCCGGCAGTTTGCCGGACAACCATCGCATCGCCGCGCGCAAATCTATCCGGAATTGCGCAGCGTGCGGCGTGTACGCCGCGTCGCGTGTCACGTCGCGCCATCCGCGCAACGCTCTCACGTACGGCTGGACCGTTTTGTCAAGCCACGGGAGAGCCAGCCCCGCTATGCTGCCGATGGCCAGAAATGTCAGTTGAAAGCTGGGATCGCGTACCGCCAACGGTTTCGCAATGAGCAAAATAAGCGCCGCAATTGCCGCGGAATTCAGCAAATCCAGCCGGCGGAAATACAGATGCCCGATCAGTACCAGCCCAGCCATCAACGCGGCGCGCAAAACTGGCGGGCGCTCTTCCACTACGCCGACATACGCACAAATAAATGTGAGCGCTGTAAGCGCCGTCCAGAAAGGTGCGAGTCGCAATTTGCGTGCGGCCCAAAACAAGAAGGCCGTGAACGCGCCGACGTGGAGGCTGGCCACCACCAGCACGTGAAAAACGCCGGTCTTCTGAAAATTCGTCGCCTCTGCGCGATCTACAAAACTGCGGTCACCCAGCAGCATTGCGCGCAACACGGCCGCCGCCGGAGGTTTTCGGGAAAACAGGACATTCACTTCGTTGCGAAGCCGTACGCGAACTCGTGAAACCGCCGTCGCAGCCGTCGCACGAAACGTTCCGTCGCGCTCCAGCAGCTCCGAAGCGCGCAGCGTGGCCACCAGGTGAATATCCTGCTGCTCAAGATAAGCGCGGCGATCGAACGCCCCATCGTCGCGAAAGACCTGGGGCCGCCGTGCTTCTACCACGGCGACGACTCCGTCACCAGCGTGAACCTCTGGCGGCGTCTGACCTGGCTGCGGCGTGAAATTGATGCGCAGTCCGCCGCGAGTGATCAGCAATTCTCCGCGAAATTCGACTCCCGTCAGCTCAATTTCATAGCCGTAGCCCCACGGCAATTCTGCCGGTTCTTCGCGCACGTGGCCGTGCCAGCGAAGTGGAGTTTGCAGACCAATTTCCCCCCGTTCGATCAGCGTGAGAATGTGATTGGCCGGGCGAGGTTGGCTTCCAATGCCGGCGCCGACAACACCGAGCAAGAGCCACGCCGCAAGCGACGAGATGCTGGCAGAGCGAAGATGGTCGTGGACGACCAGCATGCCGCCGAGCGCGATCAGAACAATTCCTGCCGCGAATCCGGATAACAGAAACGAGCGCGATGCAACCACATGCGAGAACCGCGCGCTTTGGCCGAGCACAGCGCCGCAAGCAAACACCGCGGCGAGCGCTACGGCCGGCAATCTCATGAGACCCTTCGCAGCCTCACGAGCGTTTCGATGTGGAACGTTTGTGGAAACAAGTCGAAGAAGTGCAGTTCGCTTATCTCGTACCGAACGTTCGGCGACGCAACTTCCTTCGCCTTACGCGCAGAATTCGTCATCACAGCCAGATCCCTGGCGAGAGTCGACGGATCGCAGGATAGATAAACAATCTCGAAAGCTCCTAGCTCGGCCAGTTTCCGCGCGGTCTCCGCGCCTAGGCCCGCGCGCGGCGGGTCAAGCACAACAAATTCGGGCTTCTCCTTCGTCTTATTCAAAAACTCCTCGGCGTGCTCGTTGTGCGTGGTAATCGCGACTCCGGCCGCCTCCGCGTTTGCGTATAGGTCGCGCGTCGCGGCCAGATTCGCATCCACGCTGATTACTTTGTCGAAGGTATTCGCAAGCGGCAACGTGAAGAACCCAACGCCCGCGTACATATCGAGTGCCGTCTTGCCGTGGACACCAGACGTCACAGTCTTCAGCAGTTCCTCGAGAAGGAGCCGGTTGACTTGGAAAAACGACAGGTGGCTCACACGGAACCTATACCCACCAGCCTCCTGCGCGAGGAAACCCGGTCCCGTCAGCTCGAACTTGTTTTTCTTTTGGTCCAGAAGAAGCAGGCTCTCGAGTTGCGGCAGCTCCGCCCGAAAGGCTTCCGCGAGTTTTTCCGCCGGCTCGCGAAACCGTTCAAACGCTACGTTGAGCGCGACTTTTTCGTCGCGGGAGTCGGCGAACGCCTCAATCTCCAGAATCCCCTCCGGCAAATTTCCTGACCTCGCCATCTCCTGCAGCAGCCTGAAAGTCTCCTGCAGCCGCGGCGAAAGCACGCTACACTCGTCAATGGGCACGATATTCGAGCTTTCCGGCAGAAAGTATCCAAGCGCTCGCGGTTTGCCCGCCCGCACCGCCCATTGCGCGCGGTTTCTGTAGCCGAAGGGCTCCGCAGTGTGAACCCGGATCTCGCCGCTCCACTCGATTCCGCCCAGGCGCGATAACGTCTCTCGCAGAATTTCCTGCTTTAAGCGGACTTGCTCGTCGATCGTGATGTGCTGGTAGTGGCACCCGCCGCACGTGCCAAAGTGCGGGCAAGGCGCCGCGATCCGCGTTTTTGCGGGTTGCGTCACTTCGCGCAAATTCGCCCAGATCAGTTTTTTCTTTCTCTCGCGCTCCTCCGCCCGCACCGTCTCGCCGGGAAGCACGTACGGCACGAACACCGTGTTGCCATCCGCGTGCGCCAAACCGTCGCCTCCGTAAACCAGCTTCTCGACCGATAATAGTAACTCATTCGCCATCTTTGTGCGCCTCATTCTGCGACGATTTGTGTGGAAAGAAAAGCGGCTTCCTTCGCGACGCCGCGCTTCAGGAAAAGTAGTACAGGCTCAGCCGCGGCAAGCCAAACTCTTCGAGCAACCTCTTTTGCACGAATTGTTTCTCGATCAGCGCCAGCTGTTCCGCTTTCATTTTTCGCCGGTACGCCGCAAGTTGCCCGTCCATTTCGCGCCGGATCTTGAGCATGATCTCTTCGCTGGTGTGGCTGGTCATCGCGGCGTGCAGCTTGTCGTCCAGAATCGTCAGCCGCCTTTCGAGATCTTCCAGGTCCAGCGTCCCGGGGGCGTCCAACAGCATCACACTGCCAGTCAACGACTGCGAGATTTCCCGCAGCCGCCCCGCGAATTCCTCCGCTGGCGATTGCAATCTGTCCGCAGCCTTCTCAATTTGCGCCGCGTTCTTCTCGAAATACGCTTTCAATTCTTCGCGCGAGAATGGCTCCCGTCCCGTTACCTTCCCGTTTTTCGGCGTGCTGCCGGCGGCCGCTTCGAGCTGTTCCTCCGCAGCCTCCAGGACCGCATCCGTGCAATACGCGAGGCTCTTCAGCGGCTTGCCCGCGCCACGTCGCGAGCGTTGGTAGCTCTCGAACGCGTTATCGATCCCTTTCAGCACGGCTTCGAGGGGCACGCCCGCTTTCTGCCAGGTTTCCATGATCGCCCAGTCCAGCGGCGACACCAGAAGATGCGCGCCACGCTTCTTCCAGAAATAATTTTCAATTTCTGTGAAGTAGTTGAAGTAGTTCCAGCCGTCCATAGTTTCCGGCGCGGGCCGCAAAGTTTCGACGCTCTTCTCCGCGCGAATCCGCGCCGCCTGTCTTGGCCGCAGCGGAGCAGCCTAACGGAGCGCTTTCTTTGCAGGTACCGCCGCGGACGCGCGCTCGCGATCCCCCCGGCTCGTCGCCGTTGCTTTGCCTGCATCCGCAGGCTGGTTCTTCTCCCAAATCAGCCGCAGGCCGGTCAGCGTAAGAAATTCGTCGGTATGCTGAATCTGCTTCGATCCTTTCGCCACCAAGCGCGCCTGCCCGCCCGTCGCGACGACCGTCACTTCGCTGCCCAGCTCAGCCTTCATCCGCGCAATCATGCCGTCAACCATGTCGATCGCGCCGTAGTAAAGGCCGGCTTGCATATGCGTGACGGTATTTGTGCCGATCACTTTTCCCGGATCCTTGATCTCGACTCGCGGCAATCGCGCCGCACGCGAAAACAACGCTTCCGAAGAAATCCCCAGCCCCGGCGCGATGACTCCTCCCAGATACTCGCCCTTCGTGGAAATGGCGTCAAACGTAATCGCCGTTCCGAAATCCACCACGATGCATGGGCCGCCGAAGCGATGATACGCCGCCACGCCGTTCACGATGCGGTCCGCTCCGACTTCCAGCGGGTTGTCCACCAGCACGGCCATCCCGGTCTTCACGCCCAGTTCCACGAACAGCGCTTTCTGCCCAAAATAAATCCGCGCCACTTCCGCCAGCGTCCAGTTCACCGGCGGCACGACCGAGCTGATGATGATTCCGTTGATCGACGATTGATCTATTCCCGCGAGCGTGAACAGGTTGCGCATGAGCACGCCGTACTCATCGACCGTCTGCTGCCGCGCCGTGGTCAACCGCCAGTTGGCGATGAGTTCCTCGCCGCGAAACACGCCCAACACGGTGTTGGTGTTTCCCACGTCCACCGTCAGCAGCATCTACCGTTCCTCCGTTACGTCCCCGGAGATTACCGTTACCAGTTGTCCGTCATCGCGCTTCACCAACAGTAAGCCTTCCGGGCCAAGTCCGGCGGACGTACCTGTGTAGCTCGCGGTGCCACTCGTGACGCGCACCCGCTTGCCGCGCGCGAAGCTCGAAACCGCTTCGAATTTTTGCGTCACGCCCACTAACCCTTCACGCAGGAACCGATTGTAGTCGTTCTCGAATTCGCGCAGCAACCGCACCAGCACCTCCAGCCGCGATTCGAATTTGCCGCTCTCGATGCGCAGCGACGTAGCCGTTGCTCCAAGCTCTCCCGCAAATTTTTCCTGGTTCACGTTCAGCCCGATTCCCACAATCACAAATCGCACCTGCGATGGCTCCGCGTGCATCTCCGTAAGAATCCCGCCAACTTTTTTTCCGCGCAGGAGCAAGTCGTTCGGCCACTTCAAATCGGGCGTCAGGCCGGTGTGCGCTTGAATAGCCGCGTACGCGGAAAGGCCCGCCATCATCGTGAGTAGCGGCGCCTGCACCGGCGAAAGCTTCGGGCGCAGCAGCAGCGTCACGTAAATTCCTGCCGCGCGTTCCGATTGCCACGAGCGCCCCGCGCGCCCGCGCCCGGCGGTCTGCTCTTCCGCAAGCACGACCGCGCCTTCTGGTTCACCCGCGTGCCCGAGTTCGAGCGCCACGCGGTTCGTCGAATCCGTCTTGAAGAAATGATAGATGCGCTTGCCAAACACGCTGCCTTTCAACCGTTGCCGCAGCATGTCCGGCGTCAGAATGTCCGGCACTCTCTCGAGAAAATAGCCGCTGCCGGGTTGACCTTTTACGCGTACGCCGAGTTCGCGCAGCCGCTTCACCCATTGCCACACCATCGAGCGCGACACGCCAATCTCGCGTGCAATCCGCGCCCCGCTGATCACAATCGTCGCGTTCTCCGCCAGCAGCGTCAGCAACGCCGCCAGCCGCTTGTCCGTTGTTCCCGGAAGTGTTTCCTGGGCCATGACTGTCTAGAGTTGCGCGAGCCGGTCCCGCAGCTTCTGCAATTCGACGCCGCGCTCGGCGAGCGTCGCTTCCATGCCGCGGATGATCTTTTCCGGCGCGCGGCTGCGAAACGTTTCGTTTCCGAGTTGCTGCTCTTTTCCGGCGATGTCTTTTTCGAGGCGCTCGATTTCTTTCTGGATGCGCGTCTTCTCTCCTGCCACATCCACGGATTCCGCGTAGGGAATCCGCACGTCAAACTGCGCCGTCGAGCGGATCGCCCCGCCCGTTTGCGGCAAAGCCTCGCCCGAAATCTTGAACGCCGAGAGCGTAGCTAGTCGCAGAATCGTTTCGCGATTCGCCTCGAGCAGAGTGCGGGTCTCGTTCCTACCGCTGAAAAACTCTGCCGCAATCTTCTTTTTCGAGTCCGGCGTCACTTCCGGCCGCAGGTTTCGCAGCGCGTTAATCACGTCTTGCAGCACCGCAAACTCTTTCCCCGCTGCAGCGTTCTCCCAGCCCGCGCGGCTTTCGGGGAACCGGCCCAGCGCAATCGACTTCCTCCCCGCAGGTTGCGGCAGTTGGTGCCAAAGTTCCTCGGTCAAAAACGGCATAAACGGGTGCAGCAGCCGCAGCGCTGCATCGAAGGCCGCGAACAGGTTCTTCCACGCCGCCAGCGCTCGCTCGCGGTCCGCGCTTTGCAATTCCGGTTTCACCCATTCGATGTACCAGTCGCAGAAATCTCCCCAAAAAAAGTCGTACACGTTCTGGGCCGCTTCGTGAAATCGGTAGCTGCCAAGAGCGTTGTTGACGGTCTCGATTGTTCCCGCCAGCCGCGAAAAGAGCCAAGCGTCTGCCAGCGGGACCTGGCCGTGCGCCGCGTACGGCGCCTTTGCCCGCACTTCCGGCGCAGCCAACTCTTCCAGTCTCGCGCCGCTCTGCTCGAACTTATCCAGATTCACGAACAAAAATCTCGCGGCATTCCAGATCTTGTTCGCAAAATTCCGCGCACTCTGGATGCGGTCCCCCGTCCAGATCAATTCCGAACCCGGCGCCGCCATAAGCGCCAGCGTAAACCGCATCGCATCGGTCCCAAACTCGCGATTAATGTCAATCGGATCAATGCCGGTCCCCTTGGACTTGGACATCTTCAGCCCTTCGGCGTTTTTCACGATGTTGTGCAAATACACGTCGTGGAAGGGCACTTTCCCGGTGAAGTGGATGCCAAACATGGCCATCCGCGCCACCCAAAAGAACAATATCTCGTGCCCGGTAATCAGCACGCTCGTCGGATAGTACGTCCGCAGATCCTGCGTGTCTGCAGGCCAGCCCAGCGTCGAAATCGGCCACAGCCCGGAGCTGAACCACGTGTCCAGCACATCCGGGTCTTGCGTAAGGTTCTTCGATCCGCAAGTGCCGCAAGCCTGCGGCGTTTCCCGCGCCACGGTCACGTGCCCATGCTCACGGCAATGCCACGCCGGAATGCGGTGCCCCCACCAGAGCTGCCGCGAAATCGGCCAGTCGCGGATGTTCCGCATCCAGTGGAAGTACACCGCCTGCCAATTTTCCGGAACAATGCGGATATCTCCCCGCTCGACGGCGGCAATCGCCGGCTCTGCCAGCGGCTTCATCTTGCAGAACCATTGCGTCGACGCCCGGGGTTCCACAATTGTCTTGCAACGTTCGCACAGCCCTAGCGAAATCGTGTGCTCGGCGGTTTTCACGAGCAATCCCTGCGCCTGCAAATCCGCTACGACTTTCTTCCGCGCCGCGAACCGCTCCATCCCGGCGTACGCCCCCGCGTTCGAATTCATGTGCGCGTCGTCGGTCATCACGTTGATTTCTTCGAGTTGGTGCCGTTTTCCCGCTTCGAAGTCGTTCGGATCGTGCGCCGGTGTAATTTTCACCGCGCCTGTTCCGAATTCGCGATCCACCATTTCATCCGCAATGATGGGAATCTCACGGTTCATCAGCGGCAACAGCGCTTTTTTGCCGACCAGGTGCTTGTAACGTTCGTCGTCCGGATGCACGGCGACCGCCGTATCTCCCAGCATCGTCTCCGGCCTCGTCGTGGCCACTACCAGCGACTCACTCGAACCCACCACTGGGTATCGAATGTGCCAGAGATTTCCCTGCCTTTCCTCGTGCACGACTTCGAGGTCGCTCAGCGTCGTAAGGCAGCTCGGGCACCAGTTCACCATGTAGTGCCCGCGATAGATGAGCCCTTCTTCGTACAGCCGCACAAATACTTCGCGCACCACCGGCGACAATTCCGGCGAGAGTGTGAATTTCTCGCGCGACCAGTCGCAGCTTTCGCCGATCGCGCGCATCTGCTCCGTGATTTTTCCGCCGCTTTCTTCCTTCCATTTCCAGACGCGCCGTTCGAACTCCTCGCGCCCCAGCTTGCGGTAGTCAATCCCCTGATCGGCCAGTTGCTTCACCACCACGCGTTGCGTGGAGATTCCCGCGTGGTCCACCCCTGGTAGATACAGCGTGTTGTAGCCGCGCATGCGGTGCCAGCGCGTCAAAATATCAATTTCCGTGTGGTCCAGCATGTGCCCGATGTGCAGCGAGCCGGTCACGTTCGGCGGTGGAATGACGATCGAAAACACCGGCCCCGGCGCATTCGCGTCGGCCTTGAACAGGGCTTCTTTCACCCAGTATTCGGCCCAGCGCGGCTCAATCTGCTGCGGGTCGTAGGTCTTGGCAATCTCCCGTGCCATCTTGTTCCCAGCTTCTTCCGCGATTCTCGTCACGCGCATACACGGCGGCGATTTCGTCGGCGAGGTAATCTTCGACTATACGGGCAGCAAACCAGCCCGTCAATTCGCCGCAATCAACGATTTAAATTTGAATTTGCTGGGGAAAAAAGGGAACTACGACTTCTTGCCGTTCAACTCGTCGCGGACCATGGCTTCCACGACCGGTTTCAAAATCTCCCGTGTAACCGCCTGCAACATGTCCGGGCTCATCTGCGCCAGAACTTTCGCCACGAGATCTTCCATGCTCGGCAGCGCCGGTTTCGGTTCCGTCCCTGCCAGAGCCGGGGGCGCCTTTACAATTACGGTGCCGGTAATCTGCTGCGTCTCTTCACGAATCGCTTCTACCGTCGCAGCCGGAAGTGCCGCCTCTTCTAGCTTTGTCTGAACCTCCTGGCTCAAGACGGGCGACAGAGTGTCCACGGTCGCCGCCGGATCCTCTGCGGGCGATCCCGGTGCGTAATACGAACTCGCTTGCACCGGTTCCGGTTCGGGAACCACCGGTGCTTCCGGCTTGCTCGATTCCGGAGCATCCCACGCGGACGCTAATTGATTGGCTTTCTGCGCCTCAGCTTCCCACGGAGTGGAAACCGCTGAATACCACGCTTCTTTTTCCGCCGGTTTCTCGGCTATTGGCTCCAAGGCGGGCACGCCATTCGCCGGTTCCACGACCGGGCTCGCTTCGTGTACTTCCGCTACATGCTCTTCGATTTCCGGCGCTGGCGCCTTCGCGGGCTCCACTCCTGCGTTCGGGCTTAGCGCGGTTGCCCACGCTTCTTGCGAAAAGGGAGCCGCTGGCGCGGGCGAAACGGTTGTTTCCGGCATCGGCGTCTCGGTGATGACGGCGTGCGAAATTTCCTCGATGCGCGCGGCCTCCTGGTACGCCGGAATCTCTCTCGCGGGCACGCGCGATTCCGTGAGCGGCTTTCGCGCGGGTGCGTCCGAAAACGCCGTCTCGCGCCAATCTTTCACGCCCCCGCTGGACTCTTCTTCCCCGTCCTCGTCCAGCGCTTCATTGCCCCCATCGCGCCGCCACGACCCTTGCTTCTCTTCTTCTTCCTCTTCCACTTCCTCTTCTTCGTCGCCGGACTTCCAGTCGTGCTCCAGTTGTGGTTGCGCAGTCGTGGCGAACGAAGCATCGTCCTCTGTTTCTTCTTCCGCGGGCGCGGCCGGCTCCAGCAGGTTTCCAAATGCCAGCGGCTGGGAACCTGCATCAATTCGCAAGGGCGCAGGCCGCGTCGAGACCGCCTCGTGCTCCGCCGCTGGAAATTCTTCGAGTGCCGGCAGCGAAATCGAGGCGGGAGCGCCTCTCGGGGCCGCCATCGGGGCTACATGCGCGGGCTCTGGTTTGTGCACTGGCGCGGGTGCCGGTGCTGCTGGTCCGCCGAGCGAAACTCCCGCGCGAGCCAGTGCGGACTTGACCATGGAGATCAGTGGATCCGGCGGCACGAAGGGCTTCTTCAACACGCCATCCGCGCCTACCCGCTGCGCTTCCTGCTCGTCCAGCGGGTCGAACGCGCCCACCAGCAGTATCACCGGGATGTGCGCCAACGCGCTGTCGCTTTTCACAAACTGGCAAACTTCGTATCCATTGCGCACTGGCATGAACACGTCCGCCAGCACCAGGTCCGGCTTCACATCCGCGATTTTGCGAACGGCTGCTTCGCCATTGCCGACAGCAACGACGTCGATACCCTGGTCTTTCAGGGCAAGCCCCACCATCTTCTGGATGTTGCTGTTGTCGTCGGCAACGAGAATCTTGGCCACCAAACATCCTCCGGATGCTAAACACCCGTAGTTCATGCGCTCGCAGACAGCAATCTGCCCGAGCTTGAACTCTTCACAGTATTGGAGCATCCGGCGTCTAACGCGTCAATCGAAAGGGGAAGGTGTGTGTCGGAAGTGGATATGGCAATTTGGCGTGCCTGGAACGGCTCAGATGGCGCAAATAAAAGGGGCGCGGACATCCGCCCGCGCCCCGCAAATGGATTGCTCTCGCGGTACTCTCTTACCAGGGCACCAGCTTCTTCAGGCCCTTCTTTTTCTTGCTGCTGGATTCTTTCTTGTCCTTGTCGTTGCTCTTCGCGTCGCCGTTCGCTGGAGCGTCCGCGGACTTGCTTACATCCTCCGTCTTCGCGGCGTCCGCCGGTGCTACAGCGGCGGTACCGTCGCCATTCGCTGCGGCGGCTGCATCCGGCTTCGCCGGTGTTTCCGCCGTGCTCGGCGCAGAAGGTGCTGTGTTCGGGGCCGCGCTACCGGCTGCGGGTGTAGCTGCCGCTGGTTGCGCATCGCCAGTTGCGGGAGTTGCCGTGCCGCTGTCTGTAGTTGCGCTGCCGCCGCTGTTGTCGCCAACGCTTTCCGCTGGGGTAGCGTTGCTCCCCACGGGAACGGTCGCTACGAGCGCGGACTTGCCTCCGGGTGTTGTCGCTCCAGCCGGCTTCAGCAATTCGCCCAGCGAAAGCGCGTCCGATGCCGGCTCCATCTGCGGCGTCCCGCTACGCGCGGCAACCACCAACTCCGCTCCGGGTCCGCTATGTATAAGGGCCAGCGGCTTTTTCACCAGGCCTGGCTTCGGCCGCGGCGCATTCTGTTCTGCGGTCATCCACGCAACAGCGGCCGGGTCGGCTTGCGGCACCGGTATTTTATCGGATTTCAACTTGTCTTTCGCCTCGGGCACCAGCGGCGAAAGGGGATAGTTCCTCACAATTCGCGCGTAATAGTTATCCGCAATGTCCTTGCGCTCGCTCTTTTCGAAGATGTCGCCCATCATCCACAGCACGCGGTCGGACTTGCTGTACAGCGGATAGCGGCTCGCCACCGTAAGCAATCGTGTCGCTGCGGCGCGCCTGTCGCCTTTCACGTAGTAGAAATAGCCGATGCGATAGTCGCCTTCCGCGAGAAGCTCCTGGACTTCTCTCAAATGTTGCTGCGCGGCTGGCGCGTGGGGATCGTTCGGAAACTTTTGCAGGAAAATCTGGAATTCATCTTCCGCGGCCAGCGCTTCGGTTCTGTCCCGATCCGGCTTCTCCATTTGCCGGAAATGCGCCATGGCCACTTGCAATTGCGCGTACGTCGCTTCCGGCAGAAATGGGAAGAACACTCCGAAATCCTTGTACGCCGAAATCGCCAGCGTCAGGTTCGCGGTGCCGCCCTCTTTGTAGTAGGAATCCGCAATCGCCAGTTTGGCTTTCGCCAGGTACTCGCTGTCCGGATAGGTGTTTATCAGCGTTTGCATTCCCAGCCGTCCGACTTCCTGCCGGCCGTGCTTGATGTCGTCCATCGCCTTGTCGTAGAGGATCTTGTCCGGCTGGGCGTTGTTGTCCGCCGCCGTAGACTTATTGACTTTCTTCTTTTTGTGGAAGATTTGCGCGCTGCACGTGCTCGCTCCCAGTAGCAGCGCTCCCGCGAGGATTCCGGAGGCTATTCGCATGGTCCCAAGACTCATCTCAAACAGCGCACCGCTCTTTTTTTCGCCCAAACTTCACCTCTCTTGCGAATCCCGGCATCTCCCTCGCGGTTCTACGCGATCGCCGTGGGAGCCGCACTCGCTTCCGAATCCTATGTCCAACTGGAACTTCTAAGTATAACCTGAACGAATGGCCAAGTGCAGCGCGAACTTTGCCCGTTAGTACAGGCCTTCGCCCCGGACTCTTCCACCCTTTGTGATCGCTTTTCCGCCGCGTGGGTTGCCTCGTACTTCGCCCAATCTTCTACGGGTTGCCACCGCTGTCGCAGACCCTGGGCTAATGACGCCAGCCTCACGAATTCCCCATGTCCCCGCCCTACGTTCTGATTTCGTTGTAGAATCTGCCCTCGACCACGGAGGTGACGCGATGAGTGCACGCCCCGCATTGGATCGCCGGGCCTTTATCAAGAGCAGCGCTGCCGCAGGTGGCGGGCTGCTCGTTGGCCTATACCTTCCCGTCGCGAATTCCGCACTCCCGCGGCAAGCGCCGCCGCAACCGCTCGCTCCTTTTGCCTTCCTGAAAATCGCGCCCGACGACGTCGTCACCGTGATCGCCAACCACTCCGAAATGGGTGAGGGCGTGTACACCGTTCTTCCCATGCTCATGAACGAGGAGTTGCAAGCCGATTGGTCGAGAATTCGCGTCGAATCCGCTCCCGTCGACGCCGTGTACAACCACACCGCATTCGGTATTCAAATGACCGGCGGCAGCACCACGACGGCTTCCGAGTGGGACCGCTTCCGCAAGCTGGGCGCGGCCGCGCGCATGATGCTGGTGTCCGCTGCCGCGAAGCAGTGGGGCGTTTCGGCGGGCAGTTGCCATGTCGAAAAGGGAATTGTGCTGGAAAATATGTCTGCTCGCAAAGCCACCTACGGCTCGCTCGCCAGCGCCGCCGCCGCACTTCCGGTTCCCGCCGACGTTCCGCTCAAGCCCAAATCCAAATTCACGCTCATCGGAACTCCCACCAAGCGCGTGGACACGCCCGCGAAGACGAACGGCTCGGCTCAATTTGGGTTGGACGTGCATCTTCCCGGGATGCTCACCGCCGTGGTCGAGCGTCCGCCGGTTTTCGGTGGAACCGTCCGCAGCGTGGACTCCTCCGCGGCGCTGCAAGTTCCCGGCGTAAAAGCCGCGGTACAGATTCCGAGCGGCGTCGCCGTCATCGCCGAAAACTTCTGGGCCGCCAAAACCGGCCGCGAAAAATTGAAAGTCACCTGGGACGACGGGCCGAACGCGAATCTCTCCACTGCGCAGATGCTCAAGGATTTTTCCGCGCAATCCGAAAAGCCCGG
>Ga0209166_10000211_pt1 | contig 75647 bp, 59 predicted proteins | sample Coa_R1_3_FD_187151 | JGI IMG/M metagenome (GOLD analysis project Ga0209166, IMG submission 187151) | Surface soil microbial communities from Centralia Pennsylvania, which are recovering from an underground coalmine fire - Coalmine... | ecosystem: Environmental > Terrestrial > Soil >...
AACGAGCGGTCTTCTTTCGCAGCTTTATTCAATCTGGGAGAGTTTATGTCTACCTATTTCCCCAAACAGGGGGAAATTGTGCGCAAGTGGTACGTCGTGGATGCAGACGGGCAGACGCTCGGGCGCTTGGCTTCACAAGTGGCGCGTATCCTCATGGGCAAAGAGAATCCGCGGTATACGCCTTTTCTCGACACTGGCGATCACGTGATCGTGATCAATGCCGAGAAGGTTCGCACGACCGGTATGAAGGCCGAAAGCAAGGTGTATCAGCACTACACGGGATATCCGGGTGGGTTGCGGACCGAGGAGTACAAGAAGCGGATGGTGCGCAGACCGGAGGCGGTGATTGAGGCAGCGGTAAAGCGCATGCTGCCAAAAAACAAGCTGGCGGCGCATATGCTGTCGAAGCTGAATGTGTACAAAGGCGACAAACATCCGCACCAGGCTCAGCAGCCGCAGGATTTCAAGTTGGAAGTGCGCGAGTACAAGCCGCGAAAAGTAGCGGTGTCGTAACGCGGCTACGAGCTACGAGCTCAGAGCTGCGAACAAGGTCAGAAAATTTTGAAAGGTTAAGAGTAGAAGGGCGGAGTTCGGAGCAGAAATGTTTTGCTCGTAGCTCACAGCTCGTCGCTCAAGGCTAAACATGGCAGAGTTAGTTCAATATTACGGAACGGGACGCCGGAAGACGGCGATCGCCCGGGTTTATCTTCGTCCAGGAAACGGCGATTTTAAAGTAAACGGACGCGCCTTTGACGAATATTTCGTGACCCCGGCACAGCGGTCGGCAGCGAAGGCTCCGCTGGCTTCGGCGGATGCGGCGGCTTCGTTCAACGTTATAGCCAGCGTGTTGGGCGGCGGCGTGCGTGGTCAGGCCGACGCGGTGAAGTTGGGAATCGCCCGCGCCCTGATGCAGTTCAATGCGGAACTGCGCAAGAAGCTGAAGGCGGAAGGTTTCGTGAGCCGCGACTCGCGCGGGAAAGAACGCAAGAAGTACGGACAGAAGGGCGCGCGCAAGCGGTTCCAGTTCAGCAAGCGCTAGTACCCAGTAATCAGTACTCAGTACTCGGTTATGGACCAGCAACTGAGTACTGATCACTGATACTGACAACTGAATTTAGGTGTTCAATTCTTCCCGAGCCTCGCGGCGCGGGGACGGGAATGGCAATCGGGAATGCAACTGACGTCCCGATGCAGACTAAACAGGAGGTTCATTGGCTACCATTACCATGAAGGAGTTGCTCGAAGCGGGCGTTCACTTCGGGCATCAGACCAAGCGCTGGAATCCCAGGATGAAGGAATACATCTTCGGAGAGCGCAACGGGATTTACATCATCGACCTGCAGAAGACGCTGAAAATGTTCAAGGAGGCGTCGAAGTTCGTGCAGGATCTGGCCGCCGAGGGCAAGATTGTGCTCTTCGTGGGTACCAAGCGCCAGGCGCAGGACGCAATTGCCGAAGAGGCGACCAAGTGCGGCGGGTTCTACATCAACCAGCGCTGGCTGGGCGGATTGCTCACTAACTGGGTGACAGTGCAGAAGTCGGTGAAGCGGCTGAAAGAACTCGACGAGATGGCCACGGATGGCCGCTACGAGTTGCTGCCCAAGAAGGAAGTCATCAAGCTCGAACGCGAGCGCAAGCACTTGCAGGCCAACCTGGCCGGCATCAAGAATATGAACCGCCTGCCCGATGCGATCTTTGTGATCGATTCGAATAAGGAGCAGATTGCGGTGCGCGAGGCGCGCAAGCTGGGCATTCCGGTGGTCGCGGTAGTCGACACGAATTGCGATCCCAGCGAAGTGGATTATGTGATCCCGGGCAACGATGACGCGTTGCGTGCGATCCGGCTGTTTACCTCGAAGATTTCAGAGTCGATTGCCGAAGGCGCGCAGCTTATGACCGACAAGCAGGTTGCGGATATGCAAGCGGGCGTGGCTGAGGCGCAGCAGGCCGAGGTGGCTGCCAGCGAGGCAGCCGAAGGCGCCAGCGACGCGAGCGCCGCACAGTACGGCGCCGATGGCGAGGAAATCAGCATGGAGGAAGTGCTGGGTCCGGGAACGCACAAGAAGCCGGTGGCCAACGAAGACGCGGATCTGCCTAAGGTGGAGAGCCAGACGGTTTAAAAGCAGTGGCCAGTGGTTAGTAGCCAGATTGCCAAGTAAAAACCCGGGCTAAAAGTCTGACCCGCGCGGGTCGTCCGGCGCGGGTTTAATTTTATAGTTGCGAGTTTCAGGTTTCGAGTTTCGAGTGGCCTGAAATGACGACCTTATCCCCAATCACTCGAAACTAGAAACGCGAAATTGAAATCTTATGGGTACTACGACAGTGAATATTTCCGCGGCACAAGTGAAGGATCTCCGGGAGAAGACCGGGGCTCCGATGATGGATTGCAAGCAGGCCCTGACGGAAGCCAAGGGCGACATGGAGCAGGCGGTCGTGATCTTGCGAAAAAAGGGCGTTTCGGTCGCAGCTAAGAAGGCCACGCGTGTGACCAGCGAAGGATCGGTGGCGAGCTACATTCACGCCGGCGGCAAGATCGGTGTGCTCGTTGAGGTGAACTGCGAGAGCGACTTCGTCGCCCGCACCGAGGACTTCAAAGAACTGGTGCACGATATCGCGATGCATATCGCGGCGAGCGATCCGAAGTATGTCCGCAAGGAAGACGTGACCGCCGCTGATTTTGCGCGCGAGAAAGAAATCTATCTTGACCAGGCGGTGAAAAGCGGCAAGCCGGCGCATATCGCGGAAAAGATGGTGGCTGGCAAGATGGAAAAGTTCTACGAGGAAGTCTGCTTGTTGGAGCAGCCTTTCATCAAGGATCAGACCGTCTCGATCGGTCAGTTGATCGCGTCGAAGATCGGCAAGCTAGGCGAAAACATCGCCGTGCGCCGCTTCGCGCGTTTCAAGGTGGGCGATGCGGGCGAGACGATCGCGGTCACGAAGCCTACAGAACCTAAGGCCGAGTAATTCAGGCGCCCTGCGGGGCGCCTTTTTTGTGCAGCGCCGGCCTGTGGGCCGGCTGTACTGCGGGCGTTCCGCCCGGAGCGCATGCGAACTCGGTGCTACAAAAAGTTTATGATGCGGAGGTAGGGCGCTCCGCAAAAGCCGGGCGGGACCCCGGCGCGACGACATGACGACTCCTGTTTTCAAAAGAATTCTGCTCAAGATTTCCGGTGAGGCCCTGGCCGCTAACCAGGGCTTCGGAGTCGACACGGCGCGCATCCATGAAATCGCGGCCGAGATCGGCGACGTTCACAAACTTGGCGTGCAGATCGCCATCGTCGTGGGCGGAGGGAACTTCTTTCGCGGCGTGGCCGATCAGGCCAAAGACATGGACCGCGTTTCCGCCGACCACATGGGCATGCTGGCCACAGTGATCAATGCCCTGGCGTTGCAGGACGCATTGGAAAAGCAGTCCGTGTACACGCGGGTCATGTCCGCGATCGAGATGAATCAGGTAGCCGAACCGTTTATCCGGCGGCGCGCGATCCGCCACTTGGAGAAGAGCCGGGTGGTGATCTTTGCAGGGGGCACCGGCAATCCCTATTTCTCGACCGACACCGCGGCCTCGCTGCGCGCCATGGAGATCAAAGCCGATGCAATTCTCAAAGCCACCAAGGTCGACGGCATTTACGACGCCGACCCGATGAAGGTGGATGGCGCCCGGAAATTCAATCAGATTACCTATATGGATGTGCTCAAACTTGGGCTCAAAGTGATGGACTCAACCGCCATCAGCTTGTGCAAGGATAACGACCTGCCGATTATCATTTTCAACCTGAATCATCGCGGAAACATCCGGCGCGTGGTGGTGGGCGAAAAAATCGGGTCAATGGTGTGCGCTTAAAAAAGGCACAAGTACCAGGAAGGCAGAAGTAAGAAGGCCGAATGCAGAAGCAAGGGCGATGTCAGACTAGTTCTGCATTCTGACTTCTAGCTTCTGCATTTTGTTTTTTGCGGGTTTATAATTCGACGTTTTGATTCAGTAAAGAACGGAGCTGACCTTATGGCGATCATGGCGTCTATTGCTGGACTGAAAGATACCTACGCGCAGCTCAAGACGCGAATGGACAAGGCAGTCGAGGACTTCCGCAAAGCAATGGCGGCGACGAGAACGGGACGCGCATCCGTGCACATGCTGGATGGGGTTACGGTGGAGTGCTACGGCGCCCAGATGCCCTTGAATCAGGTCGCGCAGGTGCACGCGCCCGAGGCACAGTTGATCACGGTGCAACCGTTCGATCCGTCCCAGCTCGGCGCGATCGAGAAGGCGATTCGTTCCGGAGATCTCGGGTTGAATCCCATGAACGACGGCAAGATGATTCGCGTGCCGGTGCCTCCGCTGACCCAGGAACGGCGGCAGGACATGGTCAAGCATCTGCACCGCGCACTGGAAGAGCATCGCACGGCCGTTCGCAATATCCGGCGCGATGGCAACGATGCCATCAAGAAGGCGATGAAGGACAAGAAGATTACCGAAGACGAAGAAAAACGATCGCTGGACGAGATTCAGAAACTGACTGACGGCGAGATCAAGAAAATGGAAGAGATGAGCAAGGCGAAAGAAAAGGAAGTGTTGGAATTGAAGTAGCTCGCCATTTTCTGAAGGCAATCAAAACCCACCCTCACTGTTTTCTACCTCTTACAACGGGTCTTCTTGTGGACCGTATAATCAAAGGACGATGAAGCAGATCGTCAAAGCGGCCTGCCCGCATGACTGTCCCGACGCCTGCGGGGTCCTGATTACCGTGGAGGACGGGCGGGCTACGAAGATTCAGGGGGATCTGGAGCATCCCGTGACGCGCGGCTTTTTGTGCGCAAAAGTCGCGAAGTATCTGGATCGCGTGTATTCGCCGGAGCGCGTTCTGTATCCGATGAGACGGATCGCGCCTAAGGGTCCTGAAGCGGGCGCGGGTGCCCGCGCCACATCCACCTGGAAGCGAATTTCATGGGATGAGGCGCTCGATGAAATTGCCGCACGCTTTCGCTCCATCGCGGCGGAGTTTGGGAGTGAGGCCATTCTGCCGTACTCCTATGGTGGCACCCTCGGAGCGCTGAATGGCGCATCGATGGACCGCCGGTTCTTCCATCGTCTCGGAGCATCGCAACTGGAGCGGACCATCTGCTCGGCGGCCGGAGAGGCCGGATTTGAGTCGGTATATGGCGTGAAGCTGAGCACCGAACCCGAACAATTCCGGTATTCCAAATACATCATTGCGTGGGCGTCGAACATTCACGCCACCAACGTGCACCTGTGGCCATTCATCGTGGAAGCACAGCGCAACGGGGCGAAACTGGTGGTGATCGACCCCTACCGCACTCGAACCGCCGCATGCGCGGATTGGTACTTGCCGATCAATCCAGGAACGGACGCAGCGCTGGCGCTCGGCATGATGCACGTCATCATCGGCGAAAACCTCTACGATGAGGATTACGTTTCGAGGAACGCTCTGGGGTTCGAGCAGCTGCGCGAGAAGGTGAAACAGTATCCACCCGAGCGGGTGGCGCAGTGGACGGGAATTGCGGCAGAGGACATTCGCAAGCTCGCGCGCGAGTACGCCACCGTGAGGCCCTCAGTGATCCGGCTGAATTATGGCGTGCAGCGATCGGAGGGCGGCGGGATGGCGACGCGCGCGATCGCGATCCTGCCCTGCATTACAGGATCTTGGAAGGATGTTGGCGGCGGAATGCAGTTGTCCACCAGCGGTGCGTTTGACTTCAACACGAAGGCGCTCAAGCGTGCGGATCTGATGCAGAGGGCACTCGGACGAGAGGCGCGCACTCTCAACATGGTGGAGTTGGGACGGGTTCTCAACACTGTTAACGATCCGCCAATCAAGGCGCTGTTCGTCTACAGCTCTAATCCCGCGGCAGTTTGTCCGGAGCACAACGAGGTGGTGCGAGGATTGTTGCGGCCGGATTTGTTTACCGTGGTGCACGAGCAGTTCTTTACAGACACGACCGACTACGCCGACATCGTGCTGCCCGCCACCACATTTTTCGAGCATAAGGATCTGCAGAAGGCATACGGGCACTATTACCTGCAAGTTTCGAATCAGGCGATTGCGCCGCTGGGAGAGTGCCGATCCAATGTCGAACTCTTTCGCGAGCTTGCGCATCGCATGGCATTCGAAGAGGATTGCTTCCGCGAAAGCGTCGACGACATGATCGATCTGGCACTGGACTCGCCGCATCCCTGGATGAAGGAAATCAAACGCGAGCCGCTGGAATCAGGGCAGGTGCGGTTGAAGCTTTCGGCCTCCGGATCTCGGCTTCCCGGTTCTGGAGCGGCTCCATTTCTGCCATTTGCCGAAGGCGGGTTCCGCACTGCTTCCGGCAAAGCGGAACTTTATTCGGAGACTCTGAAGGCAAAGGGACTCGATCCGGTGGCGGAGTTTACGCCGCCCATGGAATCACGCCACGGAAAAAAGAGTTCTCTGCCCCTGGAGTTGCTGGCGCGTAAAGCGGACAATTTCCTCAATACGACGTTTTCGAATGTTCCATCGGTTCATGGGATGGAAGAACCCGGGCTTTTGGAAATTTCCGCGCCCGATGCCCGGGTGCGCGGTATCCGCGATGGGGATCGTGTGCGCGTTTTCAACCAACGCGGAGATATTCAGCTGAAAGCTCGAGTGGATGGCAAAGTGCAACCGGGCGTGGTCTCCGCGCGGCTGAATTGGGCAAAGATGACGCCGGGTTTCCAGAGCATTAACAGCCTCACCTCAGAAAAACTTACTGACATGGGCAACTCCGCCACGTTTTATTCCGTCTTGGTGGAAGTAGAGAAAATCCGTGGCGAGTGATCAGCCGTCGGGCACCATTCTCGGAGCCGCTATCCGAGATTTTCACAGCAACCAAAAGATACGAAGGAGAGTTGCGGTTTGGACGCTTTCCCTTGCTCTACCGTATAATTGCAGTTTTCTTACATCCCAGAGGCTGAGGTCGTAGCGATTCCTTTTCGCTTTCATTCGGAGAACCTTGTTGTGCCCAAAGGCGCCTGCGTTCCCGGAGCCGTGGTGGTGCCATCTCGTTCATTTCAACGGTTTTGGTTGAGGATGGCATACCACGCCCGAGGCTTCGGTTTGCTGCTGGCCGCCCTTTTTGTGGTGGGGGCTGCCAACCTTGCCTGGGCCCAAAATGACGTAATCTCGGAAATTACGGTCACAGGAAACCGCCGCATTCCGGCGGATACGATCAAAGCACGTATTTTCACCAAGCCGGGGGATATTTACGACGCGGCCGCCTTGGAGCGCGACTTCAACTCCCTGTGGAACACTGGTTATTTCGAGGACATCAAGTTCCTGCGCGAGCAGACTCCAAAGGGCTGGCGCATTATTGTGCAGGTAAAAGAGAAGCCCACAATACGCACAATCGATTATGTGGGCGCCAGTTCGGTTTCCAACAGCGACATCCTCGATCGTTTCAAGCAGGATAAGGTGGGCTTGGTGGTCGAGAGCCAGTATGATCCGACGCGCATCAAGAAGGCGGAAGTCTCGATCAAGCAACTATTGTCCGAGCACGGGCGGCAGTTTGCGACGGTACGGACCGAAGTGCGGCAGATCCCTCCGGCGGCAGTTGGCATCACATTCGTAGTCAAAGAAGGGCCGAAGGTTAAGGTCGGCAAAATCAAGTTTGAAGGCAATAAGGCCATCAAGTCCCGTGTCCTCCGGTCGGCCATGAAGAACCTGAAGCCGATTGGAATTCCCCATTCCATCTTCCTGGAAAATCTTTTCGCCAAAACCTACGATGCCACCAAGCTGGAGGAAGACACGGAACGAGTCCGCGCGGAGTACCAGAACCGCGGCTACTTCAAAGCATTAGTCAACGATCCCAAGACCGACATCCACGATACCGGGCACAAGGGCTTTCACATTCCTCTGCTGCAGTCGGGTCCGGGAAAAGCCGTGGACATTACGATGCCGATCGAGGAAGGTGACAAGTATCGGCTGGGTAAGATCACTTTCAAAAACAATAAAGCGATCACGAATGTGGCGTTCTTGCGCACTCTTTTTCCGCTCAAAGACGGCGACGTTTTCAGTCGCGAAAAGATCGCCAAAGGGCTGGAGAATCTGCGGAAAGCCTACGGACAGGGCGGTTACATCAATTTCACGTCCGTCCCTAATACCACTTTCGACGACGACAAGAAGCTGGCATTTCTCGAGATTGATGTCGACGAAGGCAAACAGTTCTACGTAAGGCGCATCGAGTTCCAGGGCAACACCACCACGCGCGACAAGGTGATTCGCAGAGAACTGGCGCTGGAAGAAGGCGGCATCTACAACTCGAACCTGTGGGAACTCAGCCTCCAGCGCTTGAACCAGCTTGCTTACTTCGATCAGCTTAAGCCCGACGATCCCAACGTCACCGACAAGAAACTGGACGAGAAAAACGGCCAGGTCGACCTCACCCTTCACGTGCACGAGAAGGGCAAGAACAGCATCGGCTTGAATGGCGGCGTGAGCGGGTTGGAAGGGGCATTCATCGGATTGAACTATTCCACCAACAACTTCCTGGGACTTGGCGAGACCCTGCAGGTGCAGATCAGCCTTGGGAATCTGGCTCGCAGCGTAATGTTTGGCTTCACGCAGCCGTACATGTTCGACCGTCCACTGCAGTTCGGATTCACGGTGTTTGGCAATAAGATTAGTTTCGATCAGGCGAGGCAGCTTTCCATTTTCAGCGGCCAGACTCTGAACCTCCCCAACGCCGTGCTGCAGAACCTCCAGAATTATTCGCAATCGAGCGTCGGCTTCACGACTTCGCTCAGTTATCCGCTGCGCCGGTCGTTCAAGCGAGTGGGCATGACTTACTCGCTCGACCGCTCTACCTTGATTCCCCTGAGCACTGCATCAAAGAGTTTGTTCGATTTCATCGCTTTTCGTGGAATCTCGGGGCCAAACGCGGTGAACGGAATTATTACCAGCAAGATATTCCCCAACTTCTCAGTCAACACGCTGGACAGCGGCCTCTTCCCGCATAAGGGCAAACAGTTTACGGCCGGCGCCGAATTTGCCGGGCTGGGTGGGACGGTGCGCTCGATCCGTCCGATCGTCCAGTACAAGCAGTTCGTTCCGGTGCAGAATCACCGCAACACGATTGGGTATACCGCCAATGCCTCGTACATCAGCGGTTTTGCCGGACTGGTGGCGCCGCCCTTCCAGCGCTTCTACATGGGCGGTGAATATGACCTCCGCGGCTTTGATATCCGCTCGATCTCACCCGTGGCATTCCTGCCCAGTTCGAATGCCATCACTCTGACCAACCCCGATGGAACTCCGGTTCCAAAGAATCCGGCTAACCCTCGCCTGGGTAACTGGACGGTGCCGATTCCAGTCGATCAGATTGTGTTTCCTGGCGGCGATCTGAGCATATGGACGAATCTGGAGTACCGCTACACGATTGCCGGTCCTGTGGTGCTGGCGCCGTTCGTCGACACCGGCATCGATGCGATTGTCCGCCCCTCGCAGTTGCAGATCGCGAGCCAGCAATACGATCAGGTGATCAGCACTCCATTCGGCTGCCCGGCGCTGGATACCGGATACAACTGCGTGGGTGGGAGCGTCTTAAATCCAGCGCCGTCGAAATACCTCCAGGTGTTGTCTTCGACCAACTGGAAGCCCCGTATTTCCACTGGATTAGAGCTGCAAATGTTCCTGCCAGTGATCAATGCGCCTTTCCGTATCTATTGGGCATACAATCCCTTGCGGCTGGATACGCCGGCGAATCCGCCGATCCCGGTTACGCGTGGCATGTTCCCCGCGGGAGCGGCTGGGGATTACACATATCACCTGGCGGTGAATACGTACGCGCCGAGTTTCCTGTTGCGTGAGCCGCGGAAAACCTTCCGCTTCACGGTCGCGACTACGTTCTAGTTAGGTTTGACGGGGCTGGAGAGAGGTCACTATAATGCTTGTCATCCACGCCATTTAGCGAGCATTGAGGAGTGGACGGCACGCCAGTTCGCCCGGTGTGCGAGGCTGGCATTCGAGTTCGCCTTTTCCGAGCGGCCGCTACCGCGGCGGAGATCTCATTCAGTGCGGCCCAGCGTTGACTGAAGAAGCGATCTGAGAGCGAAGATTCGGAAGTTCATTCCCGGAACTATGTTCCAAGGAGTTCAATCGACCCAATGAAAAGCAAGTTTGTGCGTGTTCTTCTGGCTGTTGCGGTGACCTTAACGTTCTCCGCATTAGCCCAAACTGGCAGTGCTGACACCCCGTCGAGTCCAGGTGCCACCGCTGCGAATCCACCCGCTGCATCAGCCGCGAATCCGCCTGCTGCCACTGCGACACCCACTGCCCTGACCGGCACCAAGGTAGGAGCAATCAACATCGAGGGCGCAATCTTCGGCAGCAATGAAGGCCGGAAAGAAGTGGAAGCCCTGCAAAAGAAGTTCGAGCCCAAACAGAACGAACTGAAGACTCAGAACGATGAGCTGGAAGCTTTGAAGAAGCAACTGGACACGCAGGGGCCGAAGCTCAACGAGGATGCGGCAGCCAATCTGAAGAAGCAGATCGAGAGCAAGCAGAAGGTTTTTGATCGCGCTGTGCAAGACGCCCAGGAAGAGTACGGTAGCCAGCAGCAGGATATCGCCAGCAAGATCCTGCAGAAGATGGCTCCCATGATCGTCACGTACGCGCGGGACAACGGCTTCGGCATGATCGTGGACACGTCCAAGCCATGGCCCCAGAGCCCCATCCTGGTCGCCGGCGAGGGAGTGGACATCACCAAGGCGGTGGTCGACCTCTACAACACCCAATCTGGCGTGGCGGCTCCTACAACCTCGGGAGCAGCCAGACCTGCTCCACGAGCCCCAACCAGCACGCTGCCGAAGGCAACAACGCCTAAAGCGAGCGCGCCGCCAAAGCAATAACCACGGTATCTCTCACTTTCGCGTACTAGAAAAGCCTCTCCTTGGCGAGAGGCTTTTCTTCTGTGGGGGCACTTTTGGCGAGGCGCCCGTTCGTCGCCATGAACTATCCTCAGGGCTATGCGCGCTTGATTCTGCTCCTTTCGCGTCCCTGAAGGCCGCTGTACCACCGGCGGCGGACGCGGCTTGCACCTCACCCTCCTCGGCTGATCCTAGCCCGTTAGTGGCGCCTCAGGCCCGCTTCAAAGGCAGGTTTCAAAGTGGGAATGGCTGCCTTTACTGACTCGATTCAAGGCTTGACAGAGGGCTCCGGAAGCGGCCTTTTTGTGCTATAATCCTTGTAGTCAAAATCGGTCCTAAGTATTAGCAATTTCAATAACTTGAATCCATTTTTGGGGCGGCTTCAAGAACGCGGATCGAGAAGAGTTTTCCAGCCTGGTTCCAAGGTGTGAGCAATACAGTTTCAGGAACAAAGTCGGGACATTTTCGCGGAGCGGAATGGCCACCAAAGAGATTAATACTCCCATCATCGAGACCAAAACAAAAAACGGAAAAGTGACTCCGATTGCCACGGTAAACGGCAACGGCAGCAACGACTACAACGCCGACTCGATCAAAGTGTTGGGCGGGATGGAGGCGGTACGCAAGCGTCCGGCAATGTACATCGGATCCACGGGCGAGATGGGCCTCCATCATCTGGTGTATGAAGTTGTCGACAACTCGGTGGATGAGGCGCTGGCCGGATTTGCCACGAAGATTGAAGTCGCGATTCACCTGGACAATTCCATCACCGTGATCGACGACGGCCGCGGGATTCCCGTCGACGATATGGAAATTGATGGCGAAAAAGTTTCGGCCGCGCAGGTCGTGATGACCAAGCTGCATGCCGGCGGAAAATTCGACTCTTCCAGTTACAAAGTTTCTGGCGGATTGCACGGCGTGGGCGTGTCTTGCGTAAACGCGCTGAGCGAAGACTTGCAGCTCGAAATCTGGCGCGATGGCGCGACCTGGCAGCAGACGTATTCCAAGGGCGAGCCGACCAGCAAGCTGAAAAAGACCGGCGTCGCGAAGGTGAAGACCGGGACCAAGGTGCATTTCCTTCCCGATCCAACGATCTTCACCGTGCTCGAGTATAACTACGACACGCTGGCGCAACGGTTGCGCGAGTTGGCGTTCCTCAACAAAGGACTGCTGATCACGCTGACCGACGAGCGCGCTACTGACGCAAAGACGGGCGAGCCCAAGCACTCCGAGTTTAAATACAACGGCGGCATCGCGGAATTCATCAAGCACCTCAATCGCGGCAAGCAGGTGTTGCACGACAAGCCGATTTACATGGAGGACGACCGCAACGGCGTCCACATGGAAATCGGGCTGCAGTATAACGATGCGTATTCCGAAACCATTTTCAGCTTTGCCAACAACATCAACACCGTCGACGGCGGAACGCATCTTTCCGGTTTCCGCACGGCGCTGACCCGCACCATTAATTACGCCGGGCAGCAGATGGGCCTGTTCAAAGACGTCAAAGAAAATCTGACGGGCGACGATGTGCGCGAAGGACTGGTCGCCGTAATCAGCGTAAAGCTGCCGCAGCCGCAGTTTGAAGGGCAGACCAAGGGCAAGCTGAATTCCGATATCGCCGGAACCGTCACGCAGTTCGTGAACGAGCGTCTCGGTGCGTTCTTCGAGCAAAACTCGACCGTCGCGAAAAAGATCATCAACAAAGCCGTGGACGCAGCGCGGGCGCGCGAAGCGGCGCGTAAGGCGCGCGATCTGACGCGGCGCAAGGGCGCATTGGATTCCGGTGGCCTGCCGGGCAAGCTGGCGGATTGTTCGGAGCGCGATCCTAACCGCTGCGAATTGTTCCTGGTCGAGGGTGAGTCCGCAGGTGGGACTGCGAAGCAAGGCCGCGACCGCCGCTTCCAGGCGATCTTGCCGCTCAAGGGAAAAATTCTAAACGTCGAGAAGGCGCGTTACGACAAGATGCTGGCACACGAGGAAATCCGCGCCATGATCACGGCCCTCGGCACCGGCATCGCGAAAGACGATTTCGATCCCACGAAGGTTCGCTACGGGAAGATCATCCTGATGACCGACGCCGACGTGGACGGAAGCCACATCCGGACGTTGCTGCTGACGTTCTTCTTCCGGCACATGCAGGATCTGATCAAGCGCGGCAATGTGTTTATTGCGCAGCCGCCGCTGTTCTCGCTGAAGAAGGGCAAGTCGCAACAGTACATCAAGGACGAGCGCGAATTCGTGAAAGTGATGGTCAAGCGCGCGGCCGACGGGCTGAGCGTCCGTTATGGCGAAGGCGCAGCCAAGATTGAAGGTAAAGACCTGGCACGGTTCATGACCGTGCTCGACGAGTATCTCGGATTCTTCGAGAAACTCGACAAGCGCGTGCGCAACGAGCGCGTCACCGAGCTGGTACCCAAGCTCGATCTGGCCAAGCACGCGGATTTCGAAGGCGATAAGAAAGCTCCGCCCAAGAAGATTGAACGCCTGGAAAAAGAGCTGAAGAAGCTTCAGAAGGAAGAGGGCTTCAAGTCGGTGGAATCACGCTTCGACGAAGAGCACAATCTGTGGGAAGTGAGCTTCGTCAACAAGCATGGCGCCGAGCACATCATCAACTGGGAACTGGCGTCCAGCGCCGAGTGCCGGCAGATGATCGCGAAGTACAAGCTGATCGAGCCTTACATGGAGCCGCCGTTCGTGGTGGAAACGCTCGCGAAAGCCCCGGCTGCGGGCAATGGCGACGGAGCCGATGGCGAGGCGACGACGGTGGAAGAGAAGGCCGATAAGAAAGCCGCAGCCAAGCCTGCAAAGCGCAAGGTGGAGACCGAGGTCGTGGAGAAGACGAACGTCCGCGATCTGCGCGACTACGTCATCAATGAAGGACGAAAAGATTTCACGATTCAGCGCTACAAAGGTCTGGGCGAGATGACAGCTCCCCAGCTGTGGGAGACCACCATGGATCCGGAGCGCCGGACGCTGCTCTCGGTGAAACTCGAGGACATTGCCGAGTGCGAGACGATCTTCACTACCCTCATGGGCGAAGACGTGGAAGCGCGCCGTAAGTTCATCGAAGAGAATGCGCTGGATGTGAAGAATTTGGATATCTAACTTCTTCGCCGCGGATTTACCCGGAGAAAACTAGATAATGGGCGGCCTGACGGGCCGCTCCTTTTCTTTTGTATTCTCTCCTCGTACCGGGATAGAAAGTTCTAGTGACAAGAATCGAAAACACACCAACACGGAGGACACCAAGGTGCACGAAGGAAACCATCACAACTTACTTCGTGAACCTTCGTGTCCTTCGTGGTTGACGTTTTTTTGTTCTGCTGTTGGCGGACCGAGTTCAGCTTCTGGTCTCTCGCCGTGGAAGACGCGCGAGATGCCGCGGACGACGCGGCGCATGGGCAGTTCGCCTTTGGCATTGGCGAAGAAGATTTCGCCGATGCGGCTGCCGCGGTAGTACCAGCGCTTCAGAATCGCAAGGTGCTCCATGCTTTCCAGCGCGGATTTTGCTTTCGCCGGCGGAAATGATTGCAGCGCTTCCTGCACCCGCGACTCCATCGATTGCGATTTCGTGTGTTCGGCGGCCTGAATGACAAAAAGAACCGGGCCTGCGAGACGTCCGCATTCGACGCGGAAGAAGGCGACCGCGCCCGCGATATGGCTGGGTTGAATCATCAGCGCTGAGAGGTGGTCGAGGCGCTGGACAATCTCCGGAAGCTGGCTGACTATGGGCTTCAGCTTTTCTACTTTCGCGTGAATTCCGGCCGCTTCTTCGAACGCGAGCTCGGTTGACGCGGCTTCGCGCTGATCCGAAAACTCGCGGAGCAGAGAGTCGCCACGCGAATCAAAATAGTTTTGCACGCGCTTCACCTCGCCGGCATATTCCTCGTCGGTGCATCCCTTGAAGCAGGGCGCCAGGCACATCTTCATCTCCGAATAAATGCAGCCAGGAAACTTTGGGTCGGGATGAAGGTCGTCGACGCAGCGGCGCATCTTGAAGAAATCGAGCGAATCGTTCATGAACTTTTCTGCGACGACGCGCGAAACGAAGGGGCCATAGTACAGAACGGGGCCGTTAAGCTTGCCGAGACGCGTGGTGATGGAGGCGCGGGGGTATTCGTTTTCAAGATGCAGTTTCACCAGCGGGGCGAAACGGAAGCGCATCCGATGCTGATAGGTTTTAGGGAATGCTTCCCGCAGGACGCGGTAAAGCAGGAATCCGGACTCGAAATCGGATCCTGTGGGCGTGTACTCAATGAAGCGTACGCGATCGCGAAGGTTGAGTTTCTTGGTGCGCTCAGCTACCGGGCCAAGCAGTCGCTGCAGGCGGCGCCTTAGGTTGGCCGTCTTGCTGACGTAGGGTTCGGCCTGTGCTTCTTCGCCTCGTAACAGAAACACCGCAGGCGCGGCGGGTGCGGCGGCAAATACTTCGGCATCCCGCTCCGGCGCGAATTCCAGGCGATCGCTCAGCACACTCACGATTCTAGGGGAATTCACCACGCAGGCACAGAGGCAGGAAAATGAACGTTGGATCCGTGAGATCCGCGTTAATCCGTGGCAAAAAGGAATTTACCGAAAGTTGGCGCTGCGGAACTTCTGGCGAAAGTCGGTGCCATCGAGCGTGATAAGGCGGCACATCTCGTGTAGCCGGGAGCGCATGCGCTCTCCGATGCGGTCTCCTAGAGTTTCCCCCCGGCTTGCGGCCCGGGCGGCGGAAAGCGATCCGGAAACGCCGGCGGCCGGCTGGTCCTCGAAGTTTGTGGTGATGATCGTGGTGCGGTTGTCGTTATAGCGAGTGTTCAGAATCAAGCTGACCGTATCCCAGACCCATTCCGTGGGCTTTACCGCGCCCAGTTCGTCGAGCACAAGAACGTCCGTTTCGAAAACCGGCCGCAGCACGTCCAGTTCCGTGGTTTGGACGGTCGCGTTGTAGGAGTTCTGGATTTCCTTCAGCAGCTCGCGATAGTCATAGAACAGCGACGAGATGCCCCGGTTCAGGATCAATTCCTTCAGGATGCCCACCGCCAGGTGGGTTTTGCCGGTGCCGATCTTGCCGATGATGAGCAACCCCTTGTCCCCGCGAGGGTCGCACTTCTTTGCGAAGTTCGAGGCGACAAAATGCGCCTCGGCGAGCGAAGGGTGAGCTCCGGGAAAATCGGTATCGTAATTCGTCAGTTCGCAGTGCTCGTACCGGCGGGGAATGCGGGCCGCCGCCAGCAGGGACTGCGCTCGGGAGCGCAACTGGCAATCACAGCGGGTTACCCGGCGATCTTTCGCCGTGGCGACGGAGACGGTTTTCCATCCGGTGCCTTCACACAGCGGACAAACATCTACGGGGGCCTTGATCAGTGACATCGATCCTCTGGAGAAACCTTTCTATTTCGACTTTGCACCCAGAGACCAGTTTTGCGCAAGGCGGAATCCTTGACTGGCTGTGTACATCCTGTGAAGGAGGGGCGGCTCCTGTGGAGGACGGAGGAAAACCAGGCGAGCATGTGCGAAAAGCCGCCCCGGCGGCTCGGATTGGGGCGAAGGAGGTGCGAAACAGGCTTCTGGCGCGGATTTTCACAGTTGACAATCGGCGCAGAGGGAGGAGAATACCAGCATTCAGGTTTCCCAACTCAGCCTTTGCCAGTGTTCTGCCCGGTTCCGGCTGGGTATGAAAGAGACCTGCGAGGAGCAACTATGAACAAAGCCGATCTGGTCGATAAGATCGCAGGCGCTTGCGAGATCAGCAAAGCGCAGGCGGCTACCGCCATTGATACCGCCGTCGACAGCATCACGGGAGCCCTCCGCAAAGGAGATCGCGTGGCGTTGATAGGCTTCGGCACATTCTCCGTTTCGCAGAGGAAAGCACGAAACGGCCGCAATCCACAAACCGGCGCTACTATTAAAATCGCCGCCCGAAAAGTTGCGAAATTTACCCCTGGGGCTGAATTGAAAAAGGCCGTAAACAAGAAATAGCTGGGGTCAAAAGAAGTTGGCCAAACGGCAGGGGGTCGGCCCTGCCGTTTTTTATTGCTATTTGAATGGAGTTCGAGCTATGCGGATCACCGCTTCTATTTGGTCGAGATTGTGGGTGCTGCTCATCCTGCTCGCCGCCGTGTGCGCGCAGGAAGGCGAAAGGGTGCCCTTCGGAGCATGGCGCAGGTTATCGGATTCGCCGGTCATCTCGCCGATTGGGGATGGATGGGAGTCGGCAGGCACATTCAATCCCGCGGTCATCAGGCGCGAAGGGAAATTCGTCATGCTCTATCGCGCACAGGACAAGAACGGCACATCGCGTTTGGGATATGCGGAGAGCGAAAACGGAATTGAGTTCACGCAGCGCGAGGAACCGGTTTTCAACCCTGTGACAGAGTACGAGAAGGATGGGGGAGTGGAGGATCCGCGCCTTGTGCAATTCGGCGATATCTACTATCTGACGTACACCGGGTACAACAAGACCGATGCGCAGCTTTGCCTGGCGACTTCGAAGGACCTGATTCACTGGGAGCGGAAAGGCGTGATTATCCCGGCGAACAAGGGGAATTGGAATGTGAAGTGGACGAAGTCGGGAGCAATTGTGCCGGAGAAGATCAATGGAAAGTATTGGATGTATTTTCTGGGCACGAGCGCGGACAACAAAGATCAGGCAGGGCTGGCGTCATCGGAGGACTTGATTCATTGGACTGAGGTTACAGAGAAGCCGGTGCTGCCGGTCAGGCCTGGGATGTTCGATTCTCGCGTGGCCGAGCCCGGGCCGTCGCCGATCGTTACTGACAAAGGAATCGTTCTGGTTTACAACGGGGCTGACGACAAACTGGTGTATCGCACAGGCATCGCCATATTCGATCGCAATGATCCGCGAAAGCTGCTGTGGAGAACGGATAAGCCGGTGTTCCAGCCGGAAAAACCGTGGGAGAGAGTTGGGCAGGTGCCCAACGTGGTGTTCGTCGAAGGCTTGGTGAGGCAGGGAGATCGGTATTTGTTCTACTACGGGGGTGCCGATAAGTATGTGGGGGTGGCAGAGGCGCGAGCGTTGAAATAGGGAGTCTGGCGGTATTCACCGTGCGCCGGCGAGACGCCGCGCTACAGCCGCCAGGATGGACGCTTGACCCTACGGAGGCGCCGCACCTAACATCAACTGGGGTCCATGCGATTTTTAATTTCCTCTCTTTGTGCGCAGCAGGTCTGGCGCTGTCTTTTCGGGACATGCTTTTTGCTGTCAGGTCTGGCGCTGCGCGCGCAGCAAGCCAAGCCTAGCCCCCATGCCCCCGTCGCAAACTTCACTGACATCGCCGAAAAGGCGGGGCTCACCGCGCAGAATGTTTTTGGCGGGGTGGAAACCAAGAAGTACATCATCGAGACCACGGGCAACGGGGTCGCGATTTTCGATTACGACAACGACGGCTGGCCTGACATTTTTCTGGTCAACGGCACCAGGCTTGAAGGATTCCCTGCGGGGCGCGGGCCCACCAACCGGCTCTACCACAACAACCACGACGGCACATTTACGGATGTGACGGCTAAGGCTGGCTTGAGTGCGACGGGGTGGGGCCAGGGAGTCTGCGTCGGCGACTACGACAACGACGGCTGGGAAGATCTTTTCGTCACTTATTACGGCAAGAACCGGCTGTACCACAACAATCACGGAGTATTCAGCGAGGTTGCCGAGAAGGCCGGAGTGGCGGGCTCAGGCAAGGCTTGGGGCACTGGATGCGCGTTTGTCGATTACGACCGCGACGGGCATCTCGATCTCGTGGTGTCGAATTATGTAGATTTCGATCTCGCGAACGCCCCTGCTCCAGGCGAGAGGCCGACCTGCATCTGGAAGGGCGTTCCCGTGATGTGCGGGCCGAGGGGGCTGGCGGGATCGAAAAATATTCTTTACCACAATCGCGGCGATGGGACGTTTGAAGACGTGACCGCGAAGGCCCACATCGACCACACCGACGGGCATTACGCGTTCAGCATATCTACGTTCGATTTCGACGAGGACGGCTGGCCGGATATCTTCATTGCCTGTGACAGCACTCCAAGCATCCTCTATCGCAACAACCACGACGGGACCTTTACCGACGTAGCCGTCACGGCCGGAGCCGCTTTCAACGAGGACGGGCGCGAGCAGGCGGGCATGGGATCGACAATCGGTGACTACAACGGCGACGGCCATCTGGATATTTTTAAAACGAACTTTTCCGACGACACCTCAACGCTATACAAGAACAATGGAGATGGCACGTTTAACGACGCTACCTCAGCGGCGGGACTGGGACTCTACACGCAGTATCTCGGCTGGGGAACGATGTTTCTCGATTTCGATAACGACGGCTGGCCGGATTTGCTGCTGGTCAATGGGCATGTGTATCCCGAGGTCGACAGCCAGCATTTGGGCAGCAATTACAAGGAACCGCGAATTCTGTATCACAACAACGGCGATGGAACATTCAGCGACGTATCCGCCTCGTCGGGCGCGGGAATCACGACCGCAGCTTCGTCGCGTGGGCTGGCGGTCGGGGATTTGTGGAACGATGGAAGAATCTCGGCGGTGATCAATAACATGAATGCTGCGCCCAGCTTGCTCGAGAATCAGATTCGAAATCGAAATCACTGGGTGGCAATCCATACTGTCGGCACGAAATCGAATCGCGATGGCATTGGAGTGAGAATTCGGGTGAAGGCGGGAGAGCGCGTTTTAGTCGATGAGGTTCGCAGCGGGTCCAGCTACATTTCGAATAGCGACATGCGGGTTCACTTCGGGCTGGGGAAGGTCGACAAGATCGAGTGGGTGGAGATTCGGTGGCCGAGCGGCCTGATTGAACGCTTTGAGAATTTGGGAGTCGATCGGATTCACACCCTGACAGAGGGGACTGGGGTAGCGGACAAAGATCAGAAAAAACCTTAACCACAGGGGACACGGAGGGACACAGAGGTCATTTCTTTTTTGGTGGGAATTGCATGGTGCGAGTGATTCCTTCGCCTTCCTTGACGTAGATCACCTGGTTCGCTTTTACATCTTTCAGCGTGTCAGTCTGGCCGCTGGGCCAGCGAATTTCCAGTAGATCGACCTTCTCTGCTTTTCCCAAGCCGAAGTGAACGCGTAAATCATTTTGTGAGAAGAAACCGCCGCCGCTGCGGACTTCGTCGATCTGGCGGTGCGGCTTGGGTTCTCCGGTAACATGAGTCACGCACGCAATCCTCGCGCCGATGCCGCTTCGGTTTGATTTCGTCCCAATGGCTCGGACTTTGATCCAGTTATGCTCGAGCTTCGAATCGCAACGAAGAAGCTGCGGGTAGTCGTTGACCGTGTTGACCACGACGTCAATGTCGCCGTCGTTGTCAAAGTCGCCAAACGCGGCGCCCCGCGAGGCACTTGGCTCGGAGATACCCGGCCCTGCCTGAAACGAGATATCGGCAAAGTGGCCGTTGCGCAGATTCTGATAGAGCAGCTTGCGTTGCGCGTAGCCGGCTTCGGTCTTCAACTGTTCCACTTCCGGATACACGTGGCCGTTGCAGATCAGGATGTCAGGCCAGCCGTCATTGTCCATATCGAAAAAGCCGCAGCCCCAGCCGAGAAATTGCGTGTGCGCGCCGAGCCCGGCGACAAAAGTGGTGTCTTCAAAACTCGCGCCGCCCAGGTTGTGATAGAGCGAGGGTGTATCGCCGGCGAAATTCGTCTTGACGATGTCAAGGTTGCCATCCATGTCGTAGTCGGCGGCAGAGACGCCCATGCCCGCTTGGGGCTTGCCATCCGGACTCAGCGCGCAACCGGCTTCGATGGCGATGTCCTGGAACTTGCCATTTTTCTTGTTCTGGTAGAGAGCGCTGGCGGTCGAGTCGTCGGCCACGTAAATGTCGGGCCAGCCGTCGTTGTCGAAATCGGCCGTCAGCACGCCCAGTCCGTAGGTGCCGCTCGCGCTGAAAATACCTGCTGATTCGGAGACGTCGGTGAAAGTCCCGTCCCCATTGTTGTGATAGAGAATATTTTTTCCGCCTTGCAGACCCGGAGGACCGCAGGCGACCATGATGCTCTTGTAGAGGCACGGGCCGGACTCTGGCACGGGTGCGGTGGCGAGATCCATGTCGATGTAATTGGCGACGAAGAGGTCGAGGTGTCCGTCGCGATCGTAGTCGACAAAGGCGCACCCTGTATTCCAGCGCTTGCCATTGCCTGCTACTCCGGCCTTCTGGCTGACGTCACTGAAAGTTCCGTCGCCGTTATTGTGATAGAGAACGTTTTTTCCGAAGTAGGTGACGAACAGATCGTCCCAGCCGTCGTTGTCGTAGTCCCCAATGCAGCATCCCTGGCCCCAACCGGAGTGCGCGACACCCGCCTTGAGGGTCACATCGGTGAAGGTGCCGTCGCGATTATTGCGAAACAGGTGAGAGGTGGGCTCACTGCCTGCGGGAAAGCCCTCCAGCCGCGTTCCATTCACGAGGAAAATGTCGAGCCAGCCGTCGTTGTCATAGTCGTAGAAGGCAACGCCGCAGCCGGTGGTTTCCAGCAGGTATTTATTTTTATGTTCGCCGCCGAAAATGGTTTTCGCGTTCAGACCGGCTTCGCGCGCAACGTTCAGGAAACTCACGCCAGGATCGGCAGGCGGTTCCTCCCTCGGAGGAGTGGGCTTTTGCTGCAGTTGCGAGTTGGCTCGCAGCCAGCGAGGACGAGCCAGCGCCAGCACGCTCTCGAGCGAGAGCACGAGCGCCGAACGGCTGAGTGACTTCAGAAAAACACGGCGTGAAGGGAACAAGAGGTCGTTACCTGGCCCACGTGGCTCGTGCTAGAATTCGCCCCTACTTTCTTATATTCAGGGAGGCCCAAGTTTGCAAGCTCAGGCGGGGCCATTCCGCGTCTCAAGAGAAAACCTGTGATGAACTTTGATTGTGCGCGCCTGCGGAATTTTGCCCCTAAATCCCGCGTCCGACAAGCCGTTGGGCTCGCCGCGTTATTGTTATGGTCGCTGGCAGCGGCGGCTCAGGCTGCCCCTCCGCTGGAACTCACACGCACCACCCGCACCTGGGAGTTTCTTCCGGTTGTCGGCGAACAAGCGGGATTGTTTGGAGATGAGAGCGGACGCTTTGAGGCCTGGGTCTATCCCCTGAAGATTTTCCGCGGTTTCCACCTCACGTTCCATGTGGACGACCGCGCGCTTCCAGCCGAGAGTCTGGCGCGGACCCTGACGGTTCGGCCGGAGTCAGCCTCCATTCTGTACGTCGGTGACTCCTTTCGAGTCCGAGAGACGCTGTGCGTTCCCGTTAACGAACCCGGTGCAGTCATCCAGCTGGAGGTTGAAACCGAGCAGCCGCTGGAGATCGAAGCGGGATTTACCGGCGATTTTCAGCTCGAATGGCCGGCGGCGCTGGGCGGCACGTATGTGAGTTGGAACGCCAAAGAGCGCGCCGTATTTTTCGGGGAAGAGGCGCGGAAGTTTGCCGCGTTCGTGGGATCGCCGACGGCCGGGGATGCTCATCTGGCTTACCAGACGAATTATTCTTCATCCGATGAAAACACGCTGCGGCTGGGACTGACGGCCAAGGGAAGAGATACGAAATTCCTGGTGATTGCAGCGTCGGTAAACGGCCTTTCCGAGGCGACTCAGACTTACGAGCATCTGGTGGCGTCGTCGAATGAAGCCGTGCGCGCGTCCGCTGAGTACTATCGGACTTATCTCGACAAGACGGTCAGCCTTGAATTGCCGGACCAGAAGCTGCAGCAGGCCTATGATTGGGCGCGCATCAGCACGATTCAGGGACTGGTGAAGAATCCCTATCTCGGCACGGGACTGGTCGCCGGATATCGCACGTCGGGAGTGGGCCAGCGTCCAGGATTCGCCTGGTTCTTCGGCAGAGATTCATTGTGGACTTCGTTCGCGCTGAATGCCGAGGGCGACTATGCGACGACTCGCACCGCACTGGACTTTATCAGCAAGTACCAGCGCGAAGACGGCAAGGTTCCGCATGAAATCTCGCAGAGCGCCAGCCTGGTGCCCTGGTTCAAGGAATACCCGTACCCGTACGTTTCGGCCGACGCCACGCCGCTGTTCATCATTGCGATGAATGATTACGCGGTGCAGAGCGGCGACGTAGCCTTCGCGCGCGAGAGGTGGGACAACGTGTGGCGGGCGTACCAATTCATGCTGTCCACTTACGACGCGCAAGGCTTCGCGCAGAATATCGGCATCGGTCACGGCTGGGTGGAAGGCGGGCCGCTGCTTCCGGTCAAGAATGAGTACTACCAGGCGGGGCTCGCGGTGGAGGCGTTGAAGGCCCTATCGAGCCTGGCGCACCTTGTAGGCAAAGACGAAGTTGGCAATGATGCCGCTGCCGAGTTCGGGAAGAAGAAGGCGCTCCTGGATCAGGCATTCTGGTCTCCTGAAATCAAAAGCTATGCATTTGCTCTGAAACAGGACAATCAGCGCGCGAATGAGGTTAGCGTCCTGACCACCGTGCCGATGTGGTTCGGGTTACCGGATGCGAATCATGCGGATGAAACAATTACGCAGCTTGCCGCCGAGGAGCACCAGGCCGACTGGGGAATGCGGATTATTTCAAATCAGTCCAAGGTCTATGACGGATCGGGCTATCACTATGGCGCGGTCTGGCCGCTGTTTACGGGATGGGCCTCGGTAGGCGAGTACCGGTATCATCGCCCGTTCCCCGCGTATTCCAATCTGCGGGTCAATGCTTTGTTGGGCCTGGATGGCGCACTCGGGCATTTCACGGAAGTCTTGTCTGGCGACTACTACCAGTCGTTCGCGACAAGTTCGCCGCATCAGATCTGGTCTGCGGCAATGGTTCTCAGTCCCATTTTGCGCGGCATGCTGGGTTTGCAGAGCGACGCCGGAGCGCATCAACTGACGTTCGCGCCCCACGTTCCGGCGGATTGGACTGCTTTTTCGATGCGCAATGTTCGCGTGAACGGGGTCGCTCTGGACTTCCAATATCACAAGAACGCGGACAACATGACACTGGAAATTAAGCGAAGTGGAGAAGGCGACTGTTGGGTGGAATTTTCTCCCGCGTTCAGCCTGCGCGCGCGCGTGCTCAATGTGCAGATCAATGGACGGGCCCTGCCGTTCAAGATGCAAGCGAATGCGAACGATCAGCATCTGGTCGTGCGTTTCCCCGTCAACTCACCGGGAAGCACTCTCAGCATTCGCGTCAAGGACGATTTCGGCCTTACGCTATCCAACGAACTGCCCGCCCTGGGAAGCGCCAGCCGGGGGCTTCGCGTCGTGTCGCAATCGTGGAATACGCCGAGGAACCAGCTGACGCTTCAGGTTTCGGGGCGCGCCGGAGTTCGTTACGCACTCGACGCCTGGAACGCGGGCCAGGTGTCTTCCGTGGAGGGAGCAAACCTCACGAAGTTCGGTAAGCTGGAGATCCAAATGCCCGACGGGACATCGGAATCCTACGTGCCGCAAAAAGTCGTGCTCCACTTCGGAAAGCCCTGACTAACACGAGTGCCAATTCGCCAATCTGGGCCACACTGGAGTTACACTGCAGAATACAGCGCCGATGCGGTATTCGCCTGTGCGCGCCCGGAGGAACGATGATGCGAGGAGCATTCCTCTTTGTGCTTGTTCCACTTTCGACGATTCTTCTGGTATCGATCACCGCCCTCAACCAGACAGCCAAACAGGCAGTCGATTCTGAGGGGCATCATTGGTGGCAGCATGCGGTGTTCTACGAGATTTATCCTCGCAGCTTTGGCGACAGCAACAACGACGGCGTGGGCGACCTCAACGGGATCACGGCGAAGCTGGATTATTTGAAAGACTTGGGCGTAGACGCGATCTGGATTACCCCGTGTTTTCCTTCGCCGCAAGTCGACTTCGGATACGACGTTTCAGACTACGAAAATATCGACCCGATGTATGGCACGCTGGCCGATTTCGATGCACTCGTTGCCGCGGCCAAGAAGCGCGGTATTCATGTCATTCTCGACCTCGTCGTGAACCATACCTCGGATCAGCACAAATGGTTTCTGGATTCGAAGTCCTCACGCACCTCCGAGCACCGCGACTGGTACATCTGGCGCGACGGCAAAGGGCCGGGGCAGCCGCCGAACAACTGGACGTCAACGTTCGGTGGATCGGCGTGGAAACTTGATCCCACCACCAATCAGTACTACTACCATTATTTTTATCCCGAGCAGCCGGACCTGAACTGGCGCAATCCCGCCGTGCAGAAGGCCATGTTCGATGTGACCCGGTTTTGGTACAAACGCGGCGTCTCAGGGTTCCGGTTGGATGCGGTGGATACTCTATTCGAAGATCCCAATCTGAAGGACAATCCGGTGTTGCCGGGCAAGAATGCGTTCGGCGATCCCATCCAGATGAAGAAGTACAACATAAAGTTGCCGGAGCTTCACCAGGCTTTGCAGGGGCTGCGGAAGGTCGCGGATGAGCACAATGCAGTCCTGATCGGCGAGACCTGGACCGCTGATATTGCTGAGTTGAACGAGTACTACGGCAAGAACAATAACGAACTGCAGATGCCCATGGATTTCTTATTTACGACGGTGAACAAGCTTTCGGCGGCGGAGTTTCGCAAGCAGATCGCCGGGATCAATTCGGCCTCGGGCTGGCCCACGTTTGTGATCAGCAATCATGACATCCCGCGTTCGTACGACCGCTATGGCGACGGGCAGCACAATGATCAGATTGCAAAACTCATGGCGGCCCTGTACCTGACGCTGCGCGGGACGCCGATCCTGTATTACGGCGAAGAAATCGGCATGAAGACAACGCCTCCGACGCGCAAAGAGGACGTGAAGGATCCGATTGGACGCCGCGGGTGGCCCAAAGAAAAAGGCCGTGATGGCGAGCGCACGCCGATGCAGTGGGACGAAAGCCAGAATGCCGGCTTCTCGAAGGGCACGCCCTGGTTGCCGGTGCCGCCCACGGCTAGCACGCACAATGTCGCCGCAGAGGGCAAAGATCCCGAATCAATCCTTTCGTTTTACAAAAAAATCCTCAAGCTGCGGCACACCAATAAGTGTCTGCTCGATGGAAGCTATCTCGCGATTAACCAGAACGATCCCAACGTGCTCTCCTACTTGCGGGTTTATCAGGATCAGGCGGTCCTAGTCGCGCTGAACATGTCGGGGACAGTGCAGAAGCCCGATTTCCAGATCAGCAAGAACGGTTTTTCATCGGCAAGAAGTCTAGTGGCGACGGGGAATTCTTCAGCCCAAGGCGACATCGTGACACTCGAACCATACGGAGTGTTCATCGGACAGTTGGTGAGGTGAGGCGGGCCGCGGCCGAACAGATGCATTTGCGATGGGAATTGTGGAAGCCGCGTCCGACGAGGCGCAGCGCCGGGGGGTACTGGTGTCGGCGGTGCATCTGAGGCTGGGCGCGCTCTCCGGCGTCGTGAAGGATGCGCTGCTGTTTTCCTACGAGATGGCCTGCCAGGATACGCCTCTAGCGGGATCGCGGCTGATTGTGGAGGAGATTCCAGTGACAATTTTTTGTCCTGACTGTCAGCAGATGCGGGCGTTGCCCTCGCTACAGTCCTTTACGTGCCCCGAGTGCGGCGCACCGACGATGGACATACGGCAGGGCAAGGAACTGGAAGTCTTCGCATTGGAGGTGGAGGAATGAGCGAGCCACGGCTGGTGGAAGTTCGGCGGAATGTTCTGAAGCAGAACGACATCATTGCGCGCGCGCTGCGGGAACAGTTTCGCGCGGCGGGCGTCTTCGTGGTGAGCCTGGTTTCCAGCCCAGGTTCGGGCAAGACAAGTTTTCTGGAAAAGACCCTCACGCTCATGCAGCCGCAATACCGCGTGGCCGCTCTCGTGGGAGATCTCGCGACGGAGAACGATGCCGTGCGCTTGGCCCGGAGCAAGGCTCCGGTGAAGCAGATCACCACTGGGACGCTGTGTCATCTGGAAGCGGCAATGGTGCAAAACGCGCTGCAGGACTGGAAAATGCAGGAGCTGGATTTTCTATTCATCGAAAATGTCGGCAACCTGGTCTGTCCGTCGTCCTACGATCTGGGCGAAAATCTTCGGCTGGTGTTGATGTCGGTGACTGAGGGAGAAGACAAGCCGCTGAAGTATCCCACCATTTTCAATAGCGCGGATGTGTCTGTGATAACAAAAAACGAGCTCGCGCCTGTGGTGGAATTTGACTGGGAAGCGGCCCGCAGGAACATCGAATCGGTTCGCCCGGGAATGCGAATTTTTCGGCTTTCCGCAAAAACGGGCGAAGGCATGCCGGCATATCTCGAGTTCCTGTCGCAACAACTACTGAAGCAGCGGGCCGTCGCTCCTCATCGTTGATGGATTAGCCTAACTGGACTTGGGCCAGCGCAAGCAAAGTGCGCGCGACATACGTCAGCAGCAGCGTAACTACGCAAGCGACGATCAGGGTGCGATAACTGGTTTCGAGTAAGTCCGCCAGCACTCCTGAAACAAAAATGAAGAGAAAGGGAATGGCCGCGAGCAGGAATCCCTCGCCGGCGCTGTGGGGATGCGCCATTCCCAGCAGCACGAAGGTGGCCGCGACGAGCAACGGGGCGGTGTTTCCGAAATAACGCGTGCGGCGCCACAAAGCGTAGGTCACGATGGCAACGGGGAGCGCGAACAGGAATGCGGGACAAGCGCGCGCGAGCTGCCGGGCGACTTCCTTGTAAACGCCGAACACGGTGAAGCCTCTCCACGTTGCGCCCCAGAAGTCGGCGTGCTGCATGCCCCGGGCAAAGGCGTGCGGATGGAAGAAATAAGTGCCGAATAGGAGCATACCTGCGACAAGGCAGGCGGCGATCCAGATGACAAGCCCCGCGCGCAGTCGCACCGGGGCAACATATAGCAAAAAGCCCAGAGCCATCGGCACAACCACGACAAGGGAGAATTGCGCTCCGATGGAGATGGCGAGCGCGACTCCCAGCAAGACGATGCGACGCCAGTTCCAGAGCACGACCTCGCGCGGCGCATACAACGTGTGTGCCACGGCAATCGCGGTGAAGATCGTTCCGAAAGCTCCCCACGCGGCGACGATCTCGGGCTGGGTATGCCAGGCGGCGCTTGCCTGGATCAGCGAGGGTGAAAAGCAGTACAGCGTGAGCGCGATGAAACCGCCCGCATTCCCACAGAGGCGGCGCGCTACATACCACAGGGATGCGCCCAGGAACAGGCCGCATGCCAGAAAAGGCAGGCGCGGAAGCCATCCCCAGTACGGCACGGACTCGGCCGCCAGGTCGCGCGGCCAGGCGAGGAGAGGCGCCGCCGAGACGAGGTACAGCAATGGAGAGTGCTCCGTGTCGTATCCGGCATCATCCATTTGGGTAAACGGATCCTGTATGGGGCCGTCTCCATTCCCCGAAATAGGAGCCCCGGCCATTCCTCTGTGGTGTAGTTGCTTCCAACCTTCTCCGATGCGGATTGCTTCTCTGCTGTCCAGGTGTTCGGTGGCTTGCAGTTCGGCATGAACGAGCCATACCGCCTGGCCCAGAAAGGCCAGCAGCAGCAGTCCTGCGAGAAATTGCGGGCGGCCGAAACGTTCGCGGGTGAAATATGGGCGCATTAAGGTCGAGCCGAGTGTTTTACCATGTCGGAGGCTGTTTGCGGAGGAAATGTCTGGAATGAATGAGCTTCGGCCGAGTCCGGGAAGCCCGTCTCCTCTTGAGGAGCGCTCGCCAGAATCTGCCCCGGCGTTTGCGGCTGCGTCCCAACCTCCATACGCGCGCATCCTGTTTCTCGGGCCGGATGGATTGCGCCCGGGTTGGGGATTTGCGTTTTACGCAATTACGTTCCTGGCTCTGCAGAAAATTGCCGCCGAAATCGTGGACGCCCACGATTTCGGTGCTCACGGCTTGTGGACGATGTTGCTGGAAGAGGCTGGGTTCTTTCTGGCAGCAGTGATTCCCGCGCTCGTGCTGGCGCGAGTGGAGGGCCGGCCATGGGGCGTGTACGGTTTGCCTGGGAGACAAGCCTTTGGACGGCTTTTCTGGAGCGGCACGCTATGGGGATTCGCCGCCATCACGGTTCTGATGATGGCGTTATACGAGTTGCACTATTTTTCGTTCGGGCACATCTTGCTGCACGGGGTGCGCCTGGCGAGACTCGCCGCATTCTGGGCCGTCACATGTCTGTTCGTGGGCCTGTTTGAAGAGTTCTTGCTGCGCGGATATTCTCAGTTCACGTTGGCACGCGGAATGGGCTTCTGGCCGGCTGCGATCACGCTCTCCTGCGCGTTTGGGCTGATTCACATGAGGAATGGCGGCGAAGATTGGCCCGGAATTCTGGCGGCCGCGTTCATTGGATTGTTCTTTTGCCTGACGCTGCGGCGCACAGGAAATCTGTGGTTTGCCGTCGGCTTTCACGCTGCCTGGGATTGGGGGGAGAGTTTCTTCTATTCGGTGCCCGACAGCGGAACGGTTTCTCCCGGTCACCTGCTCAGTTCCAAACTGTACGGACCCCAGTGGTTGAGCGGAGGAACGGTAGGGCCGGAGGGCAGCTTGCTGTGCTTTGTCGTAATAGCCCTGAGTTGGATTGTATTTGAAAGGACGCATCGCAAAAGAGCGCCAGCGTTCACCGCTCAGGAAGCAGTGGCCAATGGCCAGGATCACTGATTTGTGTTGATGACTCACCACGAGTTTCGACCTAAGCCGTTCACTGATCACTGACCACTGACCACTGACCACTAATCACTGACCCCTGACCCCTGCCTTCCTGCGTTCCAGATCGGGAGTTGATCGGGCTTCAACTCACCAGTTCTCCGACTAGTACCTTCTTCGAACCCCTATACTGACGTCATGACCTCAGAAGCGGATCTGCTCACGGCACTGCGGCGCTACTGGGGATACAGCACTTTCCGTCCTTTGCAAGAGCGCATCGTGCGCAGCTTGCTTGCCGGGCACGACACTTGCGTGGTGATGCCGACAGGTGGAGGCAAGTCGCTGTGCTATCAATTGCCCGCCGTGATCTCGGAAAAGACGGCGGTGGTGATCTCGCCCTTGATCGCATTGATGCAGGACCAGGCGGCGCAACTGGCCCAGATGGGCATTCCCGCCGCAGTTCTGAACAGCACGCTGGCCGGTGACGCTCAAACCCGGGTCATGCGCAAAGCCGAGAAGGGTGAGTATCGGCTGCTCTATTTATCGCCCGAACGGCTGCAGCGGGCCGATACCACGGCCTGGCTGCAGAAAGTTCCAGTCGGCTTCTTCGCGATCGACGAAGCTCATTGTATTTCCGAGTGGGGACACGAGTTTCGTCCCGAGTACCGGCAGCTGAAGCACCTGCGCGAGAGATTCCCCGTCTGCCCGATTGCAGCGTTTACTGCCAGCGCGACCCGGCACGTGCGGCATGACATTTTGGAGCAGCTTGCCCTGCGTGATCCCGACAAATACATCGCCAGCTTTCATCGCCCGAATCTGCGCTACCTGGTGTGCGAGTGCGATAGCAGTAACCAGACGGATGTCTTGCTGTGCGGGTTGCGCAATTACACCGATGGCAACGTGATTGTCTACTCTCCGACGATTAACCGGGTCGAGGAGACGGTCGATTTCCTGGAGAACCATGGCATTTCCGCCGTGCCGTACCACGCCAAGATGCAAAATGAAGACCGCCGCCGCAATCAGGAACTCTGGATGTCCGATGAAGTGCGGGTGCTGGTGGGAACGATCGCATTCGGATTAGGCATCAACAAGGCGACCGTGCGGGCCGTGATTCACCTGGCCCTGCCGAAGTCAGTCGAGCAGTACTATCAGGAAGCCGGGCGGGCGGGGCGCGACGGAAATCCTGCGGACTGCGTTCTGCTGTGGCAAAAGCGGGATGCCGGTTTGCTGGGCCACTTTGCGAACCAGATTCTTGATTCGGCCGAGCGCGAGCGAGCGTGGCAGCGCTATCACGTCATTCGGGCATTCGCCGAAGCTCCACGGTGTCGGCATCGGCAGATTTGCGTCCATTTCGGCGAGACTCCAAAGTGGGATTCCTGCGGAAATTGCGATGTGTGCGGAAACCTGCCGGAATGGCTGAAACCTGGCAGCACCCGAACTTCCGTCAGGGCCGTGAGCACAAAGATTCCGGCAGCCTCGCCGGCCCGGCCTATGACCGGAGATGACCTTGCCTTGCGCGAATACCTCGGAGAATGGCGCCGAATGACCGCGAAAGAGCAAGGGGGGCCGGCGTTTATGGTGCTGCACGATACGACGCTGGATGAGATCGTCCGGATTCGGCCATCATCAATTTCTGAACTGCTCCGCATTACCGGGATCGGCGAGCGCAAGGCCGACCTGTACGGGCAGAAAATTCTGGGCGCCTTGCAAAGTTATCGGCAAGGGGCGCGCGCTCAAGCGGTGGCGCCGAAGAAAACTGCTCCTGCTTTGGAGACTCTGCAATTGTTGAGACAGGGCAAGACTCTCGAGGAGATTGCAACCCTGCGCGAGCGCCAATTGGGGACGGTCGTGAGTGCCGTAACCACGCTGGTCGAAGCTGGAGAGGTAGAGTTCGATCCGGCCTGGATGGATCGCAATAAGCAGGCAGTGATTGAAGCCGCTTGCGTACGCATCGGACTGGACAAAATCGAGAAGTTAAAGACTCTAAAAGACATGTTGCCGCCGGAGATCACCTACGACGAAATCAGGCTGGTGCTGGCGAAGATGCGACGGGAACGGACGCGGATCACCGAAATCCCTGCCTAGGAACGGGCCGATCAAGGGTATGCAGTCCTTAAATTTTAGGCTATCTTTCGCGTACGGCCTGCTATCATATCCTTAATCGTTCTCGTAACTTGGCCGTTGCTCGACTGCGGCCCGTTTTTCTGCTGCTTCGTTCTGTTTTCGACCGATCCGACCGGCGGGTACTCATGGGGACTTATAGTTCGCTCTCCGCTCGAATTTCAAGCAGCAATCTTCTGCGTTACAGCCTCCCGGTTGTCGCAGTGCTGCTCGCCTCGCTCGTGTGCAGCCGGATGACGGCTTACACCGGAAATGGCGTGGCGTATGTGCTGTTGTTTCCTGCGGTCGCTTTTTCTGCGTGGTACTGCGGCGTGGGCCCCTCGATTTTAACAATGGTACTGTCGGTGATTGGGGCAGCGTACGGGTTCATTCCAAGCATTCATGCGTTCGCCTATCCCAACACAGCGGAGTCGATTGCGACATTGGCATTCTTGCTTTCGTCTGTGATTGTTATTGTCATGGGCGAGTCGCGCCGGCGGCACAATGAGGCCCTGCGCAAGTCCCAAAGCGAACTCGAATTAAAAGTTCAGGAGCGGACTGCCGATCTCAACGTCGTCAATCAGAACCTCCGCGACCTTTCCGCGCGGCTTCTGCAGATGCAGGACGAAGAGAGGCGCCGCATCGCCCGCGAATTGCACGATAGCGTAGGACAGATGCTGGCGGCGCTGGGCATGAATCTCTCGGCGGTCCGCAGCGACATCGATCAACTTGCCCGGACGGCGGCCGCACTTAACGACAGTGAAAGCCTGGTCCAGGAAATGGTGACTGAGGTCCGCACCATTTCTCACCTGTTGCATCCGCCCCTGCTGGATGAAGCTGGGCTTTCCTCCGCGCTGCGCTGGTATGTGGATGGGTTTTCGCAGCGTAGCGGAATCAAGGTGGATCTGGACATGTCGGAAGATTTTGAACGGCTTCCGGTGGAAGTGGAAACCGCGATCTTCAGGGTGGTGCAGGAGTGCCTCACGAACATTCATCGCCATTCAGGGAGTCCGGTTGCGAAGATTCGTTTGCGAGAACGGGATCGCGAAGTCCTGGTGGAGATCGAAGATAAAGGCCGAGGGATTCCGCAGCACAAGCTGGAAGAGATGTCATCGGCCGGGGCACCCGGTGTTGGAGTCCGCGGTATGCAAGAAAGGCTGCGGCAACTCGGCGGGAAATTGGAGATCCAGTCGGGTCCTGGTGGCACTACCGTAAGGGTCCGGCTCCCCATACCCGACGCTCCGCCCAAAGAAGACGTCATCCTGAGCGACCGTTCTTCGGCAGCGGCCTAGAATTCCTCCCTGATGTTTTCGGCCGGCGCACTATGTTTCCATGAATAGTTTGGCGGCGTCGCGGCCTGAGCGCACGCAGTCCGGCACACCAATTCCGCGGTAGGCATTTCCTGCAAGCGCTAATCCCGGCAATTGCCGGCGCAGGCCTTCGATGCGCTCCAGGCGTTCGAGGTGTCCCACGCCATATTGCGCCATCGCGCCCTTCCACTTGTAAACGCGCGCAAACAGCGGGTCGGCACGCAAATTGAGTATCTGCTGCAGTTCGTTGCGCACAATTCCAACGATCTGATCGTCGCTAAACCGCCACGCATTTTCCGCATTGGCTCCTGCAAAAAAGCAGCGCAGCAAAGCGCGATCTTCCGGGGCGCGATGCGGAAATTTGTTGTGAACGAACGTTGCGGCGAGCAGGCGCTTGCCTTCACTCCGCGGGACGAGGAAGCCGAATCCGGGCGGAAGGGACTGGCGCACCTGGCGATCGTAGCCAAGCCCCACGGTTATCGAGGAACTATAGGGGACCGCGGCAAGCTCGGCCGCCAAGTCAGCACTCACAATTCTGAGAACGGTCGCGGCGGCAGGGCCGGGAAGCGCAACGACGACGCCATCAAACCGATCCGATTGCAGCCCTGCAGAGACGATCCAGCTTTCTCCTTCGCGCTGGATCGCATGAACGAGCGTGTTTGTCCGCAGGGACGACGAACTGAGTTTGGAAACGACCGTTTCCGCCAAGTGCTGCATGCCATTCCTTAACGATGTAAACAGAGGCGGATTGGGCCTGCGCGGACCAGAGGCCATTTTCCTGCGGGCGGCGAGCATGGCGCGCCCCAGGCTGCCATGAGTGCGCTCCATTTCGGCGAACCTGGGAAGCACGGCGCGGACGCTCAAATTGGCAGCTTCACCGCCATAGACTCCCGACAACAGCGGGTCGGCGAGGCGGTCAACCATCTCTGGGCCGTAGTGGCGTTCCACGAACTCCGCTACAGACTCGTCGCGATCCACCGACCGCGGCGGATGGAAAAGCTCCTGCGTCATGCGCAGCTTCGTCTTCCACGAGAACAGCGGCGACAGGCCGGTTGGCACGATCTTTGTGGGCACCATGAACATGAGCCCGTCAGGCATGACAACGAGCCGACCGTTGGTCAGAATGTAAGTTTTACGATCGGCGTCATTCGAGCCAATGAGCTCGTCGCCGAGCCCGACAAGGCGGCAGAGATCGGCAGCCCACGGCTTTTCCGTTACGAAGGAATCGGGGCCGGCTTCGACCACGCATCCGTCAATGTGCTGCGTGCGGAGGACGCCCCCCAGGCGAGGTGACGCCTCGTAGAGCACGTATTCGAGATTGGCGCCGGAGCGGCGGTACTCCTCGAGCGCGTACGCGGCTGACAGACCGGAGATGCCTCCTCCGATGATGGCAACCCGGGTCATCGCTGCCGGCTGCCCGCTGCCGGCTTTCGGCTTCCGGAAGCGGGATCGCCCGTGACCGGCAGCTTATAGTCCTGCACCAGCCGGGCGAGGTTCTTCACGTTGTCCACGGGAGTTTCCGGAAGGATGCCGTGGCCGAGATTGAAGATGTGGCCGGGACGGCCGGCGGCGCGGCGAAGAATGTTTTCCGCACGCGGCTTTAATTCTTTCCAGTCGGCGAAGAGCAGCACGGGATCGAGATTTCCCTGCACCGCGCACTGGTGGTTGAGGCGTGCCCAGCCTTCGTCGAGCGGGATGCGCCAGTCGAGCCCGATCACGTCGGCTCCCGTTTCCTTCATCGCGGGAAGAAGCGTCGCGCTGTCGGTGCCAAAATAAATGATGGGGACGCCGCTTTTGTGCAACTGCTTCACCATGCCCGTGACATGCGGCAGCACGTATCGCCGGTAATCTTCCACGCTGAGGCATCCGACCCAACTGTCGAAAATCTGGATGACATCGGCGCCTGCCCGCACCTGCTCGGCCGAATACGTGGTGGTCACGGCAACTAGCGCAGTCATCAGCGCGTCCCAATCGTCGGGCGAGTTGTACATCATCTTCTTGGCGTGGACGTAGTTACGCGACCCTCCGCCCTCGATCATGTAGCTGGCGAGGGTGAAGGGGGCGCCGCAAAATCCGATGACGGGAACACGGTTTTCGAAGTGCCTGGCCACCAGGCTTACCGCTTCGGAAACATAGCCGAGTTCAGCGGCGCGATCGGTGCGCAGCCGGGTAATATCTTCTCTGGTGCGAACCGGCTTTTCGATGACAGGTCCTTCGCCCGCAGAAAAGTGAAAAGGCAGTCCCATAACTTCGAGCGGCAGCAACAGGTCGGCGAAAATGATGGCCGCATCCACGCCAAGGATTTCCGCGGCCGTGATGGTGACCTCGGCGGCGAGTGCCGGCTTCTTGCAGATTTCGAGCAACGAATGTTGCTTGCGGACGGCGCGGTATTCGGGCATGTAGCGCCCGGCCTGGCGCATGAACCATACTGGGGTACGCTCCACCGGGAGCGACTTGCAGGCGCGAACGAACGTGGAATCCGGGGCAGACATGAACTGATGAATGTAGCATTTTTGTAAGGTGTGTGCTCGCTCGCCGAGACTGGTTTTTGTGCGAGGATGGAAGAAAGGCATTCGCCCCGGTATGGCGCAGACTGAACTCATTAAAGAAAAGTTCGCATTGAAAGTAGCCGGAAGTTCGCCGATGGGCTGCTATGTGGCGCGCCCTGCAAGTGGCGGCCCCCATCCGGGGCTGATCGTGTTTCAGGAAGCCTTCGGCGTGAACGCGCATATTCGCGACGTCACGGAGCGCTTCGCCGCGCAGGGATATGTCGCGATTGCTCCGGAATTGTTCCATCGCACGGCTCCTCCGGGATTCGAAGGAAATTACAAAGACTTTCCTTCTGTGATGCCGCACTACCAGGCGGTCACCAATGAGGCTGCAGAGGCTGACACGCGGGCGACCTACGATTGGCTGCATTCGAATTCGAATGTAATCGCCGATCGCATCTCCTGCGTGGGTTTCTGTATGGGCGGGCGGGTTGCGTTCCTGGCCAATACCATCGTCCCGCTGCGCGCGGCGGTCTCATTCTATGGCGGCGGCATTGCTCCAGGATTGCTCGACCGGGCCGCCCGGCTCCACGGACCGGCTCTCTTGATTTGGGGAGGCTTGGACAAGCACATCAAGGCAGAGCATCGAAGATCGGTGGCTGACGCCATGAGCGCGGCGGGCAAAATCTACGTCAACGTGGAATTCTCGAACGCGGATCATGCGTTTTTCTGCGATGACCGCTCCTCGTACGAACCGAATGCTGCCCGCCAGTCCTGGGCCTTGACGCTGGAGTTCTTACGATCGTGAGAGCGATCTGGATTACGGCCTGTCTCGCGGGCATTTCCTTCTTCTCTGCCCCGAGGCAAGCACAAAAGCCGGCGATCAGCAGTGCGAAGACATCTCAGCCGACTTTCTACAAAGATGTGCTCCCGATGCTGCAGGATCATTGTCAGAGCTGTCACCGGCCGGGCGCAATTGCGCCGATGCCGCTTGTTACCTACGAGCAGACGCGACCGTGGGCCGATGCGATCGTCCATTCGGTTCAGACCAGGATGATGCCGCCCTGGTTTGCCGATCCGCGTTATGGCCATTTCGCGAACGATCCTTCGCTTACCGATCAGCAGATCGCGACGGTTTCCGAGTGGGCCGAGGCGGGCGCGCCCTCCGGAGACGTACATGATGCGCCGCCGCCACGAAAATGGGCGGAGGGCTGGAACATTCCACAGCCCGATTTGGTTGTGAAGATGCCAACTCCGGTCAAGATTCCGGCGCGCGGCGAGGTCGAATACACCTACGAAACCGTGCCTACGCATTTTGCCGAGGACCGCTGGGTGCAAATGTCGGAGTTTCGTCCGGGCAGTCCCGCGCATGTGCATCACGCGGTGGTTTACATTCGCCCGCCAAATTCGGAGTGGTTGCGGCACGCTCCGGTGGGAGAGCCTTTCACCGCCTCGACCTTGAGTGATCCTGCAGAAAGGCGGCAGGCGCATGAGACCACCAGCGACCTGCTGCTGGTCTACGCTCCCGGCAGTTCTCCGGACGAATGGGCGCACGGGATGGCGAAGTTTGTCCCCGCCGGCTCGGACCTTGTCTTTCAGATGCATTACACAACCAATGGCAATGCCACCGAGGATCAAACCACCATCGGGCTGGTGTTCGCGAAGACTCCTCCCCTGCAGCGCGTGATCACTCTTCAATTGAACAATCACGCGCTCATCATTCCTCCCGGAGCAGACGATTTCCGCGTCGAAGTACAGGGCACGCTCCCCCATGACGCCACTCTGCTGAGCTTGTTTCCCCACATGCACCTGCGCGGCAAGCGCTTTGAATACGACATTGTGCATGACGATGGCAGTGTGGAAGTGCTGCTGCGCGTGAATTATCACTTCCACTGGCAACTGAGCTACAAACTCGCGGAACCTCGCCTTCTGAAAGCGGGAACAAAGCTTCGCGCCATTGCGTGGTACGACAATTCAAAAAATAATCCGCACAATCCCGATCCCCGCAGAATGGTCACCTGGGGCGATCAGACTTCCGACGAGATGATGGTCGGATTCTTCGATGTGGCGGTGCCGGCCAACATCGACAAGTGGCAATTCTTCGACCGCAGTAAGCAATAACTCCGGCGTTCGCTGCGGCCTGTAGCGGAAACGCCGGGCAAGCACGTTTACAGTTACCAGCCGTAGAATGGGATTCCAGTTCGCACCCGAGGGACATTTGATATGACCGGAAAGCATCTACTGATTTTCGCTACGACGCTCGTCATCTTCGTTGTAGCCGTCGGCAGTTTGAAAGCGCGCTCAACCCATGCGCGGCAACATTCCGGCGCAGCCCTTGGAACTCCCGGCCAGACGCCAAAGAAAGCAGAGGAGCAGTTCAAGAATATTCAGGTGCTCAAAGGAATTCCGGCGGAGGAGTTGTTTCCCACGATGCAATTCATCGCCGCGTCGCTGGGAGTGAACTGCGAATTCTGCCATGTGAAGAATGAGTTTGATAAAGACGATAAGAAACCGAAAAAGACCGCACGCAAGATGATGGAGATGATGTTCGCAATCAACAAAGATAATTTCGACGGGCGCCGTGATGTGACGTGTTATTCGTGCCATCGCGGCAATGCCATGCCAGTCGCTATTCCAGCCGTCATGGAGGAGGAGCCGAAAGCCACGATGGGCGCAGCGCCCTCAGCCGATGTCGCAAATCCGGGGGCAACGGCGAAGGTCAGCCCGACACCAGAGCAATTGCTCGACAAGTATGTGCAAGCGCTGGGAGGAGCTGCGGCGATCGATAAAATCTCCAGCCGCGTCATGAAAGGAACGATTGCGTTTGGCGAGCAATCGATGCCGATCGACATCTATGCGAAGGACCCCGAGCAGCGGATTTCATTCGCTCACACCCCTCAGGGAGACAGCGTCACTGCCTTTGATGGACGTGAAGGCTGGTTGACTTCTCCCGGAGGACATCCGCCGCATTTCATGCAGGGTAGCGAAATCGATGCCGCTTCAATCGATGCCGACCTTCATCTAGCCAACCATCTCAAGCAAATGTTCAACGCGATGAAGTCGGATGGAACTGAGAAGATCGGCGACCGCGAGGCTTACGTCGTAGTAGGCGAGCGTGAAGGGAAGCCGCCAATTCGCCTGTATTTCGATGAGCAATCCGGTCTACTGCTGCGTCTGCTACGCTTCGGTGAAACCGCGCTGGGATGGCTTCCTACGCAGATCGACTATAGCGACTACCGCGAAGCCAATGGAGTAAAGGTGCCGTACCGCTGGACTCTGGCTCGGCCCAGCGGACGTTTTACCATCATGGTGAGCGAACTCCGGCAGAACGTTCCGGTCGACGAAGCGAAATTCGCCAAACCAGCGCCGCAGCCGCCCAAGACGGCTGCCCCATAGGCACCCTCAAAATGGAAAGTTGACTAAAGAAAGCAATTTACGAGACACGTTTCCGATCGAAGTGGTTGCCGCTCTCTTCCGCGGCAACTGCACTCGTTACCGCCGGATCGGCTTCGATTGTCACATCGACGTCCGCGCCCTCTTTCAACTTGACCTTGTGGCCATTATCGTCAACCAGCCGGTTGGGGACGCGGATCTCACGGTATAGGTGGTCTGCTCCTTCGACCGCGATCTGGGCCTTTTCCGGTTCCCTGGTGTTGGGGTGAGGATGAATGACTTTTTCTACTTTCCCTGGAAGCGTGGTCGTTACCTTGGATTTTTGTGCAGACACGACTGGGAGCCCTCCACTGAAGACACGTTTTGCTGGGAATTGAAGTAGCGCAAAGAGTTAAGTATCTCCGGGATTCTATGCAGCATCCATCCAGTAAATCCTGTAGACGCTCACCCACGCGCGAAAGCCCTTGCCCGGCGGGCGATTCTCGCCATCGCGTCTTCAGACCCATTTCAGGTTCGTGCGTTATTCTTCTATGCGACCTTGCTCCCAGAGACCTGCTCTTGAGAGATAGCCTGATCTGCATCTGGATTGCCCTGTTTTTCTTGTGGCCGCCGAACCTGGGCGCTCAGGACGAACGCCCCTCCCCAGGTGTAGCCCCTACCCGATCCATCACCGGAGTCGTGCTGGATCCCTCCGGAGCCGCCATTACGAATGCCAAAGTCACACTGCTTAACAACGGTGCAACGAATGCGATCGCTCAGACTTCCACCGAAGCGGGCGGAGCTTTCCATTTCGATAACCTTGCGCCAGGAAAGTACACCCTGGCATTTCATGCGGAGGGTTTTCGCGACAGCACCGTCACAGTCTCGGTCGCCAATAAACGCCCCTCCTCGTTACGCGTACTCCTGCAGATCTCGGTGCAGTCCGAGACCGTTACCGTCGCAACTGGGGTGAACGTACCCACCGTGAACACGGAAACTTCGGAGAATCAGAACGCGAACAACATCAGCCGCGATGCGCTCGATCGCGTGCCCGTGTTCGATCAGGACTACATCACGACCATGTCGCGGTTTCTCGACGACAACGCGATCGGAACCAACGGAGTCTCGCTGGTGGTCAATGGAATCGAGGCAAACGGGCCTGGAGTTACGCCTTCGGCCGTGCAGGAAGTGAGGATCAACAATAATCCTTACTCTGCCCGGTTCTCGCGGCCCGGGCGGGCAAGGCTGGAGATCATAACCAAGAGCGGAACTCGGGACTATCACGGCTCCTTGAATTTCATGTTCCGTGATTCTGTCTTTGACGCCAGCAATGCGTTTGCCTTGGTGAAGCCTCCTGAGAGCCGGCAATACTACGAAGGCTCGGTGACTGGCCCGCTCGGCCATAGCAAGCGGACCAGTTTCCTGTTGTCGCTCGACGAGGACATTCTCGACCAGCAGGACATCATCGATCCCAATGCCCTGGCCGCCGCCGAATCGCTGGGTCTTGGTTCGTTTGCGCAGACTCTTGCCAACCCCACGCACCATTTTTTTGGATCGGGACGTGTATTTCACGATCTCGCCAACGGCGATCAGTTCTGGATCGGATATTCCTACGAGCACCGGTCGGCGGAAAATCAGAACGCCGGAGGCACCACTCTTCCCAGCGCAGCGACCAATACCCATTTCCTGGAGCACGAGATCAATGTCAGTTTCCTGCACCAGATTTCGCCGCACTGGATGAATCAGCTCCGCTTTCTGGTGGGCCATTACGACAATGTGACAGCCAGCGTGACTTCAGACCCGCAGATCACAGTTTCTGGGCTGTTCACGGCTGGCGGAGCCCAAGCCGACTCGCGCCGCACCGAATATCACTTCGACGGCACCGATTTTGCGACGTATGCCAATGGCAGGCATCAACTCAGCTTCGGCATCGACGTTCCCGACATCAGCCGCCGCGGTTTCGACGACTTCACCAATCGAGCCGGAACCTACACCTTCGCCAGCGCTGCAGACTATTCCGCCGGAGTGCCTTCCACGTATCTCGTGCAGACCGGTCAGGGCCATGTGGCCTTCCTGGAAAGGGTGCTCTGCGGTTTCATCGAAGACGATATCCGCGTGCGGCCCAATTTTTCCCTTTACGTGGGAATGCGGTATTACTGGCAGAATTATTTCCATGATGATCCCAATAACTTTGCCCCGCGCGTGAGCTTTGCCTACGCTCCGAGCGCGAAGGGAAAGACGATCATTCGCGGCGGAGGCGGAGTTTTTTACGATCGCACGGGCCCAGGTCCTATTGCGGACCTGCTGCATTTCAACGGTGTAAACCTCCTCCGCTACATTGTCGATCCGCCGCTGGTTTCCTATCCCATCAATCCTGCGGTGTTAGCGCAGATTCCGGTTAGCCTGGTAACACTCGATCCTCGCGCTCACATTCCTTACGCTTTGCAGTACAGCATTGGCGTGGAGCGGCAGTTGACGCCTAAGACAACTCTCAGCGCTGTTTACATTGGGAACCGCGGCATCGGCTCTTTCCGCTCGATTGACGCCAACGCTCCGGTCCTGGCCGGCGGCAACTGGGTTTCGCCAAATCCGGGGCTCGGCCAGGTTCGTCAGATCCAGTCTGAGGGATACCTGAAGGGCAATGCTCTGGAAGTGACCTACCGGGGCAAGCTCAATAAATATTTCTCCGGCCAGGTGCAGTACACGTTGAGCCGGACTTACAACAACACCAGCGGGATTACATTTTTCCCTGCGAATAGCTATGACCCCAACACCGAGTGGGGACGATCCGATAATGACCGCCTGCACAAGTTTGATCTGTTGGCTTCTACGCAGCCGACACGGTTTTTCACTTTAGGGATCGCGCTCTCTCTTTATTCGGGTAAGCCCGTCGACGTCACGACGGGCGGCGATGATAACCACGACGGCATTCTGAACGATCGTCCCAGCGGTTTTGCGCGTAACACGATGGCCGGGCCGGGAATGATCGATCTTGATGTCAATCTCTCGCACGACTTCCGGCTTTCCAAAGATAAGAAGGAATCAAAGATCCTCACGCTGGCATTGAACTCCTTCAATGCGCTCAATCATCCCAATTATGTGACGTATATCGGGACGATATCGTCTCCGCTTTTCGGCCAGCCTGTAGCAGCCCTACCACCGCGCCGCATGCAGTTTGATGTGCAAATTCTGATCTAGCGCCTGTCCTCGCCCGGGTTCTCCAATAACAAAACCTGATAAGCACGATAAATAGTTTCGATTTCCGCGACGAACGGGCGGACGGTACATTGAGGCGTCGCTGATTGTCGGCATGCGAATTCCTCAACGGAGTCAAGCCTAAGTGCCTAATGGAAAAAGGCTGATCGCCTGGTTGGTGATGGCCTTCGTGATTCTTGCTCATGCGCAAGCGCTGATTGCGCAGACGGGGGCGCCGGCGCCCAGTCCGTCCACCGATGTAACCGCGCGGCTGACGAAACTCGAGCAGCAAGCCGCCGATGCCAAAGGGGCCGCTGACAATGCCTGGATGCTGACCAGTTCGGCGCTGGTCCTGATGATGACGGGTCCCGGCCTGGCCTTGTTCTACAGCGGCCTGGTCCGCAAGAAAAATGTGCTGGGCACCATGATGCAGAGCTTTGCCCTGATGGCCGTCATCACGGTTCTCTGGGGCTTGTTCAGCTACAGCCTGTCATTCGGCTCGGGCAACAGCTTTATTGGAGGATTCCACAACCTGTTCCTGAATGGCGTCGGCGCGGCTCCCGATGCGGACTACGCCGCCACCATCCCCGCGCAGACCTTCATGGTCTATCAGTTGATGTTTGCCATCATCACGCCTGGGCTGATTGCCGGAGCCTTTGCGGAACGCATGAAATTCAGCGCCATGCTGGTGTTCATGGTGTTGTGGTCCATCATCGTTTATGACCCGATGGCGCACATGGTGTGGGGCAAGGGCGGACTGCTGAATGCCTCGCTGGGCGGCCGCTTCCCGACTTTGGATTTCGCTGGCGGCACCGTGGTGCACGTGACCTCAGGCGTTTCGGCGTTGGTCTGCGCGTTGTACTTGGGCAAGCGCGTCGGGTATCCCAAGGAACCCATGCCGCCGCACAGCGTCGTGCTTAGCTTTGTTGGCGCATGCTTGCTCTGGGTCGGATGGTTCGGTTTCAACGCGGGCAGCGCTCTTGCCGCGGGCAGCCTGGCAACCAGCGCGTTCGTTGCGACGCACTTCGCGGCAGCCGCAGCGGCTGTGGGTTGGGCCGCAGCCGAATGGTTCCGCAACGGCAAGCCCAGCGTGCTCGGCGGAATCTCCGGAGCGGTCGCTGGCCTCGTGGCCATCACGCCGGCTGCAGGATTCGTCAAACCCATGCCGGCATTGCTGATCGGTCTGATCGCTGGGGTCTTCTGCTATTACATGGTTGCCAAAGTCAAAGCCCGCTTCGGCTATGACGACTCGCTCGACGCTTTCGGAGTGCACGGCGCAGGCGGCACTTTGGGAGCGTTGCTGACCGGCATCTTCGCCGTGAGCGCGGTTAATCCTATTTTTAAGGACTCCACCGGCAATACTTTAGCTTCCGGTTTGATCGAAGGGAACGCGCACCAGTTGCTGAATCAGTTGGTGGGTGTCGCGATCGCGTGGACGCTGGCCATCGTCGGGACACTCATCATCTTGAAGCTGGTGGACGTCACGATTGGCTTACGAATTTCCGAGGAGGAAGAAGTGCAGGGCCTGGATCTCTCCCAACACGGCGAAGAGGGTTACTATTGGGAAACGTCGGCATAACGCTCGCCGGAAGCCTGGGCGGGTAATAACCGATGCCGCTTGAAATATGCAGAACAGGACTTGCAAACATCATGACGAAGATTGAAGCGGTCATTCAAAACTCCAAGCTGGAAGCGGTGAAGAGCGCGCTGCAGGAGATCGGAGTGGAAGGCATGACGGTCCTTGAGGTCCGCGGCCATGGCCGCCAGAAGGGACACACCGAGGTCTACCGCGGCCGCGAGTACAACGTCGACCTGATTCCGAAGACTAAGCTCGAAATGGTGCTGGCAGAGCCGATGGTCGAAAAGGCCGTGCAGGCCATCCTGGGCGCGGCACGCACGGGCAAGATCGGCGACGGCAAGATCTTCCTCTCTCGCATCGATGAAGTCATTCGCATCCGCAACGACGAGCGCGGGGAAGGCGCGTTATAGAACCGGCCGGGACGCAACCGGAGAGCATCTGAAGTCATTCGTCGCTTCAGTGCAGGCGGTAGGAGTAAATCATTTCACGATGGCGGCGTCCACATTGATCGGCGAATTGCGGGGTTCGATTCAAGACGAGTCCGCGCGCATTCAGCGCGAATTTGAGGCGACCGGAGACGGCCGCTCTGCCGTTGCCCAGCGCACCCGGCTCATCGAAGATATTCTTTCCCGCCTCTGGCACGACATCCTTTCTCCCGATGAAGCCAAGCCTGCAAACTTTGCGTTGGTAGCGACGGGCGGATTTGGCCGGGGCTGGCTGTTTCCTTATTCCGATATCGATATTCTCTTCCTCTTCGGAGACCGTGAGAGCGAACAGGCCTTCAGAGATCCCGTCCGCCGGTTTTCGCAGGAGCTGTGGGACCTGCGCCTGAAGCTCAGTCCGGCGACGCGCACGCTCGCCGAGTGCGATCGCTACGATCCTAACAACACCGAGTTCACCATTTCCCTGCTGGATTGCCGTTATCTGGCCGGCGACCGCGACCTGTTTCGCCGGCTTCACGATAAAGTGATCCCGAAGCTGGTCATGCGCGAGTCGCACGCCTTATTGCAAGGGCTGGCTGAGGTCACGCGCGAGCGCCATGCCAAACATGGCATGACGCTCTATCACCTCGAGCCCAATCTGAAGGAAGCTCCCGGCGGCCTGCGTGACTGCAATGTTGCCAATTGGCTGGCCCTGATTTCAGCCATGGACAAGCTCCATGACTGGCCTGATGCCAGTTCGTTGCGTCCTCCGGTACGCAAGCAGCTCGAAGCTGCCCTGGATTTTCTAATGTCGTCACGCTGTTTTCTGCATTTTCGCTACGGGCGCGACGATAACACGCTCAGCTGGGAGGCCCAGCATGAAGCGGCAGCTCGCAAGATCGGCGCTACCGATGCCGCCGAGCTTACCGCCGCCGACTGGATGCGGATCTATTTCAGCCACGCTCGCGCCGTGCAGCGCACTGTTACCCAGTTGCTCGAGGAAATTCCGGAAGCGTGGTCCGCTCTTTACCGTCAGGTGCAGAGCTGGCGCTCGCGGCTTACTACGCCCGATTTTTCCGTGGTTGATGGATTGATCTTCCTGCAGCAGCCCTCGGCGCTGCAGGATCCCGAGGTGCTGCTGCGCTTGTTTCATTTCATGGCCCATCATGGCCTGAAACTCAGCGCCACCACCGAATACCGGATTGAGCAGGCGCTTCCAGCCTTGGCGGTATCGCCTCCTCGCGGGGCTGAGTTATGGCTCTATCTGCAGGAAACTTTGCTGCAGCCCTACGCGGCCGATGCGCTCCGTGCCATGCAGTCTCTTCGGCTGCTGACATTGCTGCTGCCGGAGCTGGAACTGATCGACTCGCTCGTCGTGCGCGACTTCTATCACCGCTTCACCGTGGACGAGCATTCATTCCTCGCCATCGAAAGCCTGCATCGTCTCAAGCAATCGCAGTCCGAGTGGGACAAGCGCTATGCGGAACTGCTCGGCGAATTGGAAGATCCTGAACTGCTGTATCTTGCGCTGCTGCTGCACGACACGGGTAAGGGAGTCCCCACCGGAAATCATGTCGAGGCCAGCGTCGAAATTGCCAATCGCGCCATGGACCGCCTCGACGTCGACCCCAAAGAGCGCGCGGAAGTGCTGTTCCTGATTGCTAATCATCTGGAGTTATCGGCGACTTTGCGCCGCGACATTTTCGATCCCGCTACCGTCGCGGCCTTTGCCGAAAAACTTGGAACGCCCGAGCGGCTCAAGATGCTCTGCCTCCTGACCTATGCGGATATCAAAGCCGTGAATCCTGAGGCCCTCACTCCCTGGAAAGCAGAGAATGTGTGGCAGCTCTACATTGCCGCCGAGAATCACCTGAACCGCAGCGCCGATCAGCGCGTTCACACCGATCTCAATGATGAGAAGCTGGCCCGCCTGCGCACGCTCGCGCCCGTGACCAGCAGCAAGTTCAAAGAATTCCTCGAAGGATTTCCCCAGCGCTATCTTCTGGTGCACACCGCCGAAGAAGTCATGCGCCACATGCAGATGGCCGACGAACTCGGGCGTGACCCGGTGCAGGTCGAGTTGAAGCGCGGCCGTCACTGGTACGAGCTGGCGCTGGTCACCGGAGATCGTCCGTTCCTGTTTGCCAAGCTGGCCGGCGTGCTCGCAGCCTGGGGCATGAACATCGTGAAGGCCAACGCGTTCTCAAATCAGGCCGGCATCGTCGTGGACACGCTCTATTTCACCGATCGTTTCCGCACCCTGGAACTCAATCTTTCCGAGTGGGACCGCTTTCGCCGGGGCGTGGCCAGCGTGCTGCTGGGCGAAGCCGATCTCGAAAAAATGCTCCGCGACCGCCAGCGCTCCGAGAAAGCCACAATCGCCAAGGTGAAGGTTGAGACGAAGATTGATTTCGACGACGTTTCCTCAGACACGACGACGATCGTGCAGGTGATCGCGCAAGATCGGCCTCGACTCTTACACCGCGTCGCTTCGAGCCTGTCTCATCAGCAGTGCAATATCGAGATCGCGCTCATCGATACCGAAGGCCAGATGGCGATTGACACTTTTTATCTGACCTCGAGCGGAAAGAAACTCGCTCCCGAACATCAGAGACGCGTCGAGAAAGCGCTCGTTGAGGAATTGCGAGGAGAATAGCGCAGCGGGCCCACCCAATTCCCGCTACGCTGACGAGCACGAAGATCTAAGCAGTGTCATTCTGAGCGAAGCGAAGAACCCCTATCACCCTTCTATCTGCCCTTGCAGCGGTCCTTCCCCTCACTGCCCAATCCTACTTCGCCGAAAACTTGAACACCGTCGTCTGGTGAAACTTCTCCCCCGGGTTCAAAATCGTCGTCGGAAACTTCGGGTGGTTCGGCGAATCCGGGAAATGCTGCGTCTCCAGGCATAAGCCATAACGCCGCTTGTACACGTGTCCTTCTTTGCCGGTAACGCTTCCATCCAGAAAATTCCCCGTGTAGAACTGAATTCCAGGCTGCGTCGTCGACACCTCCAGCACGCGCCCGGTCGTCGGTTCGTACACTCGCGCCGCCAGCACCATTCCCGGACCCTTGCGATTGATCACGAAGTTGTGGTCGTACCCATGTCCGAGCACCAGTTGCTCGTAATTGTCGTCAATGCGCGCCCCGACCTTCGTAGACTTGGTGAAATCGAGCGGCGTGCCATTCACTGGCCGAAGCTCGCCAGTCGGAATCAGGTTCTTATCCACAGGTGTGAAGCGGTCGGCATTGATCATGATTTCATGATCCAGAATGTCCCCGTTCCCCTCGCCCTTCAGGTTGAAATAGCTGTGTTGGCTCACGTTGATCGGCGTGGCTTTGTCGCTGGTGGCTTCGTAGTCGATCACCAACTCGTTTGTGTCAGTGAGAGTGTAGGTGACTTTGACCTTGCAATTTCCTGGAAAACCTTCTTCCCCATCTTTGCTTAGATAGGTGAAAGCCACGCCAGTCTTGCCTTTGAGCGGTTCTCCATCCCAGACCACCTTATCGAACGTTCGGGTCGTGCCCCCATGCAGCGTATTGGGGCCGTCGTTCTTGGGCAGGGTATAGGTTTTGCCGTCGAGCGTGAACGTACCGTTGGCGATGCGGTTGGCGTAGCGTCCCACGATCGCGCCGATGTAAGGAGGATTCGGAATATAGCCTTCCATCGTGTCGTGGCCGAGAACGATATCGGCAAAGTGGCCTTTGCGGTCCGGAACGCGGATGGATAGGATGATGCCGCCATAATTCATGGCATGGATTTCTACGCCGTGAGAATTGGTGAGCTTGTACAAGGTCACGGGCCTCCCCTCCCGCGTACCGAAAGGTTGCTGCTCCACTCCGGATTTGTGCTTCTCGGAAGCGGTTTGCGCGGCCGGCAATTCGGTGATCGCGCAGGTAAATAGGGCGAATACAAAAACGATAATGTACGCAGGCGCAAGCCGTCGAATCGTCATGGCGAAGAGTGTACTACGGCAGCGAGGATTTGTGATTCGCCAGTACGTATCGCCTTCCGAAGAACGGGATCGTCGACTCTACCTGGCTGCGGCAACCCTTGCAGAACGTCCTTTCCCGCAGATCGATCCATTCGACCGCATGGGCTGACGCCATGGCGCAGCTGTAGTCCTGGCAATGACGCAGTTGCAAGGTGTGCCCCAACTCGTGGACGCATTCTTTCAGCAGGCGCTCGCGAAGCAGATCTTCATCCACGTCCAGGCCATAGAATTCCTGACGCAGGCGATAAGCCGAAACCACCGCACAAGGCCCGCCCAGCTGCGCCTCACCGAACACGTATTTGAGAATAGGGATATACAGATCGACATTCGCGACGGCGAGCAGGCGCCAATCTCGGGGGCGCACCATAGTTTGGATTCTTTGCAGAATCTCCGACGAATGGAACTGCTGTCGCTCCACGTGGTAAGCCGATGCCGGGTCCAAGGCCGCTGGAACGATCTCGCACTCGACCGCAAGGCTCCGCGGAATGGCCGTGCGCAAATACTCGATCAGGCCAGGATCAATGCTGCCAACCGGGAGCAGACGCACGAGATTCATGAGAATCCAGCTTCACCGATTCTAGTTTCTGCTTCCCGCCGCGGTGCGGCTCCAGCCGTAGCGCTTGAGTTTGTGGTGCAGCGTCACACGGTCGATGTCGAGGACGTCGGCCGCGCGGCTCTGGTTCCCGCCGCATTCTTCGAGAACTCGCAGAATGTGCGCGCGTTCTACGTCGTCCAGGCTCTTGCCCGCGGCGGCGAGCACGGGTTGCTGCTTGAAGATGAAGTCCTGCTCGCGCAGTTCCGGCGTCTGCGCCACCACCATGGCACGCTCCACGGCATTCTCCAGTTCGCGTACGTTCCCCATCCACGGCTGCTGTTGCAATTGCTGTATCGCTGCGGGGCTGATCCGGGTGATGGGCTTGTTCATAGCCAATGAGAATTTCCGCACGAAATGTTCCACCAGCAGCGGAATGTCCTCATGCCGATCCCGCAGCGGAGGTAGTTCGATATGAAAAACATTCAGCCGGTAGAAAAGGTCCGGGCGGAAGCTACCCTCTTCGATCATCAGCTCGAGATTCTTATTGGTGGCCGCCACACACCGGAAGTCCACCTTGATGACTTGATTCCCGCCCACCCGTGTGATCTCGCGCTCCTGCAGCACACGTAGCAAATCAGTTTGCGTCTTCAGGCTGATGTCGCCGATCTCGTCCAGGAAAACCGTGCCACCCTCGGCGATTTCGAACTTTCCCTTCTTGCGATATTGAGCGCCCGTAAACGCGCCCTTCTCGTGACCGAAGAGCTCGCTTTCCAGCAAAGTCTCGGTCAACGCTCCGCAGTGGATTGCCACTAACGGATGAAAGCGCCGCATGCTGGCGGCGTGAATCGCCCGAACCACCAGCTCTTTACCGGTGCCGCTTTCGCCGGTGATGAGCACATTGGCGTCGGTCGGGCCAACTGTGGCAATCGCCTCGGTTACCTTGCGCATCGCCGGACTCTGGCCGACCAGGTCGCCAGGCCGCGTGGCCTCGGCCACCGCCTCCCGTAAACGCACGTTTTCTTTTTCCGCACGCCGGTGCGAGAGCGCCTTCTTCACCAGATGCGCGATTTCGTCAGGATCCAGCGGCTTGCTTACGTAGTCATACGCCCCATTTTTCAGCGCGGTAACCGCCGTTTCAACGGACGCATAACCTGTCATCATGATGACAATCAGGTCGGGATCCATCTCGTGCAACCGGCGCTGCAGTTCGATGCCGTCGGTGCCGCGCATCTTGATGTCGAGCAGGGCCACTTCCCACTTGTTCTCGGCCATGCGGGTCAGCGCTTCGCTGGCGCTCTCGGCCGTCCCAATTTCATAGCCTTCCTCGCGAAACCATTTTCCGAGCGAGTCGCGAACGCTGAGTTCGTCATCCACGATCAGTAGCTTGCCTTGTGTCTCCACGTTTATGACCTCCCGCTGGCCATCGCAGTAATTTCGTTGGTTGGGGATGCGGTTGTTTCCGCATCCCAGGGCAAAGTCACGGTAAAAGTTGTGCCGCGCCCGGGTTCAGAGCGCACTTCGATGTTGCCGTTGTGGCGCTCGAGAATGCTGTGGCTGATCGCTAGTCCCAGCCCGACGCCGTGCCCGTTTTCTTTGGTCGTGAGGAACGGTTCAAAAATTCTCGGCAGGATTTCCGGTGGAATGCCGCTTCCGTCATCGCGCACCACAATCTGTACTTCGCTCTTCTCGCGATTGATCCTGGTAGTGAGCCACAGGTTTCCCCCTTGCGGCATCGCGTCCATGGCATTCATCACCAACGCCAGCAGAACCTGTTCGATCTGCGCGCCGTCGCACTGCACCAAGGGCAACTCGGGATCGAGTTCTGTTTGGACTTGAATCGACGCCAGGTCCAGCTGATGTTGCACCAGCCGCAGCGACTGCTCGATGACTCGATTCAAGTCGGTAGCCTGCACGTTCATGGGAGTCGCGCGCGAAAACGTCAGCAGGTTCTTCACCAGGTCTCCGCAGCGGCGGCTTTCCGATGCGATTAGGTCCAGCGAATCGCAGATCTCCTGGCGCCGGCTCAGGCTTCCGTTTTCGTGGTCGATCCACTTGTGCAGCAGCTTGGCGTAGGTAAGAATGCCCGACAGCGGATTGTTGATCTCGTGGGCCAGCACCGCCGCCATCTTGCCGATGGACGCCATCTTCTCCGTGTGCAGCGCGTGCTCGTGGGCCCGCTTCAACTCGCGGGTCTTCTGCTCGACGCGCTGTTCGAGCGTATGAGTCCACGCTACGTTTTCTTTGTGCTCCGATTCGAGGCGGGTGCTCATATCGTTGAAAGAACGCGCCAGTTGCCCGATCTCGTCCTCGGAGTGAACTTCGATCTGGTAGCCCAGATTGCCGTTGCCCAGATGCTCGGTTCCTTGTTCCAGCGTCTTCACCGGGCGTCCGACGACCTGCCAGACAAAGAACCAACTCAGCAGCGCGATCAACAGCAGCGCGCAGCCGGTATAGGCGATCATGCGCCGGCTGCTCTCCGCCAACTGCACATCGGCTTTCGCCAGGGACAGGTTGGTGTCGATCACGCCAAGAATCCGCTGTTCGGCAGGATGCGCGTGGCACGCGGCATTGGAGCATGAGGCCTGATTTTCAATGGGGGTAATAATTCCAAGCACGCGATCTCCCGCCGGGTTGCGGTAAATTCGAAAGCGGTCGGGCCGGTTCAGTTTTGTCAGTGGTTGCGACTGGGCATGGCAGCCATAGCAAGCTTCGCCGCTCTTATCCACCACATGGTTCTGCTCTGCGGCCGCCGTGGTGTAAGTGATCCTGCCCTCCTGGTCGAAAATGCGGATCTTCTCGATCCCCGGTTCTGCCGCCATCGTTCGAATCGACCGGTACAGGCCTTCGCGATCGTTACGCAGCATGTAGTCGGTGGTGCCGTGCTTGATGACATCGCTTATGCGCTCCGCGGCGGCGAGCGTGTTCTGCTCCAGATGCTGCCGGTGCAGGCGAACGTTGAGGTAGCCCAGCAGCGCGAAGATGACGACCATCGTGCCTAGCAGCAGGATGTTCAGCTTCACGCTGAGCGTTTGTGTGATCCGCAGCCAGCGCAATCGGGATGTTTTAGTCTCCCGCATGCTCCAGCACCGCCTCGGCTGGAATGGCAGTCTCCGGTTCCGCTGCCGGTTCATGGCTTAGTTGTTCCGCTGGGAAAATCGGGAGATACTTCACCGCCAGCCCGAAGGCCGCGAACCCAATGGCGATGATCATTCCGGTCACCGCCAGCTCACTCCACTTCGGGATGTAGCGCACCCCGGTCGAACCTTCAAATCCGGTGATGCTGACGTTCATCCGGTTGGTGATGAAGCCGAGCACCACGGAAACGGCCGCAAAGTACAGCCCGTTTGCGCTGCTCCGTACACGTTTCTGCAGCAGCAGCACGAGCGGCAAAATGATGGCGAGGAAAATCTCGAGCCAGAACAGATACGTCTCGTATCCGGCATGGAACGCCAGCTTGAGGGCTCCGCGATTGGCCAAGTCTTCGAAGCGCAGAATCCCGTAAACACCCAGCACGACCACGAGCACCCGCCCCAGTTCCTGCAGGACCGGCAGTTCCAATTGCAGTCCGAAATGCTTCGAGCTGAGTGACGACTCGAAAATCGTCATCGCCAGGCCCACCGCAATTGCAGAGACGAAAAAGAACACCGGCAGCAGGGGGCTGTACCAGAACGCATGCAGCTTCTCGGGGACAATCAGATACAGCGTGCCCAGCGAAGATTGATGGAGCGTCGACAAGATCACGCCGCAGATTACCAGCGGAATCAGAATCGCCCGCACCACTTTCAACGGCCCGCGCAGGTTAAAGCGCTCCAGCACGATCGGAGAAAACTCGAGCGCTAGCACCGTCGTATAGAGCATCACGCAATACGCCACCTCGAACATCACCGAGTGCGGGTTCCGCATGATCAGCGGATGCCATATGTTGTAGGGCTTGCCCAGGTCGTACATCAGCGCCGCGCAGACCAGAATGTAGCCGAGAAACGCGGTCAGGATTGTGGGCCGGATAATGGAATGCAGCCGCTTGATGTTCAGGATGTGCACCGCTGCCGTAAGCGTGAAACCGCCGGCAGCGAGCATCACGCCGCACAGGACATCAAAGCTGATCCAGATCCCCCAGGGGAACTGGTCGCTGAGGTTGGTCGAGGCGTCCAGCCCTTGCGTGAAGCGCACAAACGTGGCGTACAATCCCGCTGCCATGAGACAGAGAAAGACCAGCTTCCAGAAAGTCAGCCGGAATGTTGTGCGGGCCATTAGCGCTTTCCTCCGTTCTTTTTGTCAGTCAAGCGGCTTTCCGCGAGCGCGACTTCCTCGCGGCGATGCGTGATCCACCACACCCCACCGAGCACCATGCCCCCCAGCGGCACGAAATCCGGGATATGCGACAGAACGCGGTAGGTGAGCATCGGCAGAGGATCTTTCGAAATGTTGGTGTGGTATCCGAAGGTTTCAAACGGAACCGCCGAAAGCAGCAGCACCGACGTGCCGCCTACTTCCTCGAGCCCATAGATATGTTCGACATACTTGGTGGGATTCTCGCGGATCCGCTTCTGCGCCTCGGCAATCAACGCGTCGCGCTCCCCGAATTGCGTTGCCCCGGTCGGGCAGATTTCCGCGCAGGCCGTCTGCTTTCCTTGCGCCACCCGGTCCGGGCCCATGACGCATTTCTGCACCTTGGGGAACAACTTTCCCCATTCGTATTTGGGAACGCCGAACGGACACGCCACCATGCAGTAACGGCAGCCCATGCACTTCGAGGGATCGTAAGTCACCGGCCCCAGCGCGGTCTTCTTGAGCGCGCCGACTGGGCAGACAGACGCGCAAGTCGGGTCCTCGCAATTCATGCACAAGCGCCGCATGAACTTGTCGCCCCGCGTCAGGATGCAAGTCAGCTTGTGAGCCGACTGGTACTCCTCCGATGCGACCGCATCGTTGTACTCCAGACCATTCTGCGTGGCGCAGGCCTGCTCGCATTGCTTGCAACCAATACAGAGCGTCGAGTCATATAAGAGTGCTTTGCTCATGAATTATTTCTCCGCACACGCGAGCTCGAGCGAACAGCCGGTCCGAAATCCGTTCGACCGATCCATGAACTGAATATTGAGGAAAATCGAGTGATTACCGGCGTAACCGCTGACGCAATCGAACCACGCATAAGCTGCGTACCTCATCAGATCGGAGGCTGTCGCGAAATTCAGCAGCTTCAGACAGCTAGAATTTTCAACGATTAGGGATTTCTCAGCCGTGACGGATGTCACGGTTTCACGTGATGGTGGTCAACATCGTTCCAAAAGGTCATACCACCCCTCTTGCAGCTAGTTTTTTCATCACTGGCATGAGGTGGATTGCATCACCAATTCTTCCTCAGTCAAACCGCTCATTCCATGCCGGTTCTCACATACTTGCGGGCATCTCAGCGGTCGGCCTCGCTTTTTCGTGTTGCATTCTTCATCGCTGAGCGCTGCTGCGTTTTTAAGCAGGCCTGACCGCACCTCCCATCACGCGCTCGCTATGTCCTTCTCTGCTTGAGAGTTGCGGGCATACTGCTAGCGACTGCTCCTCGCTATCCCGTTTGGTCGGGAGATTGCCTTTAGCAAAATGTGAGTGACCTGGAACGAAAGGCACTCCGGGCGAGGTGGTTTATGACAGTCATCCTGGTTCTTCTTACATTCGCAATCTTCTTAACAATTGATTACGTTCGCGGTCAGAAACAGCTCGTAAAGGCGCCAGCCGTGCACAGACTCCTTCCTGAAACCGAGCCGCGGATCGCGCCCGCGATGGTTGCAGGCTTTCAGGTGCCCGACAACGTGCGCTATCACGCCGGCCATACCTGGGCGGTAAGTGAGAGCCGCGACCTGGTTCGGGTCGGCATGGACGACTTCGCATCCAAGCTCATCGGCAAAATCGATAGCATCTCCCTGCCGCAGCGCGGCCGCTGGGTACGCCAAGGCCAGAAGATCTGGACGATCTTCCGTGACGGCAAGTCGGTGGACATGATTTCGCCAATCGAAGGCACCATCACCGACGTCAACGACGCCGTGGCACAGAATCCGGAATTGGCTCGCAAGGACCCATTCGGTGAAGGCTGGCTGGTCAGCGTGCAGGCTCCCGACGCCAAGTTGAACTTCCGCAACCTGCTTGGGGGCACGCTGGCTCGCCTGTGGATGGAAGACTCCGCACTGCGCCTGCGCAAGCGGATGCCGATGGCAATGGCTTCCGCCCTGGCGCAGGACGGCGGCGTAGCAGTCGACGACATTGCCGCTCATCTGCCCAATGAAGACTGGGCCATTCTGACTAAAGAATTCTTCCTGTCGTAGAGAACGGACGAGCGAAACCTCGCCCGGCCTCCTGATGTGAGCCGCCCAGGAAAAACCGCCTGGGCGGCTTTCTTTATTGCCACCGTCATTCGGAAGCGCGCTCCGGTACCGCGCGCGAGAAAGAACGCACAATCGCAACGCCTACAGCTACCGCCGAACTCAGCATAATCACTCGCAGATACTGCGCAGAAGGAACAGACGCGTCGCCGAATACAGTCCGGAGCAGTCCAAACGTGGCACTGCTCGCGCACAGGGCAAAATAGACTCGCTCTCTCAAGCAGCGAGAAATGCTCACCAGCCAAGCCAGGATCGCCGCCGCAATCAGGTAAATGCTCACCAGCGCGATGTCTCCCGCCGCGAAAACGCGGAACAGTCCTGCTTTCGGCGACAGGAAGCCATGCAGCGCAATTCCCAGGAAAACGACCGAATGCAGCAGTGCAATGAAGGCCCGCTTGCGATTTGTCAGAATTCCGAAATCATTCATTGCGATGATCAAGTCTCGCCCATCCTCAAGACTTCACGACGTGACCTGCTGTACCACTTTCTGTGATTCCAATCACATCTCGCGGCAGGCCACCCTGGCATCCGCAGTTTTGCAGTGATACCATCGCGGCGATATGACCCGTCAGAACTCGCTTCTTACATTTGCCTCGGCCTTGATTCTGTCAGTCAATGCGTTAAGCCAGTCTGGTCCAACTTCCCATCCCATCGTCCTGCATGCCGCAAGACTGCTCGAGGTGAAGACCGGCCGTATCGTTAAACCAGGTGAAGTTTTGGTGGAAGGAGACCGCATAGTAGAGGTGGGTTCTTCGGTCAAACGTCCCGCCGATGCGGAAGTGATCGACCTGGGCGACCGCACTCTGCTTCCTGGCTTGATTGATGCGCATATCCATCTTTTCCTCCATCCGGGGGCCGAGGACCTGCAGACCGTGCAGGAATCCGTCCCCGAGCGGACAATCCTGGCTACACTTGCCGCACGCGACGACCTGATGGCGGGATTCACTGCCGAGCGCGACATGGGCACCGAAGGTGCGGGCTCTGCCGATACCGCGGTGCGCAATGCGATCAACCAGGGCCGCATCCCCGGCCCGCGGCTGCGCATCAGCGGAAATGCCATCAACATTCTCGGCGGGCACGAGGACGCGATCGGCTATAACCCCGCGCAGCACGTTCTTCCCAATGCCGACTACGCCAACAATGCCGACGAACTCATTGCCATCATGCGGCAGCAATTCAAGGAAGGCGCGGACTTCACCAAAATATATGAGACCGGCGCCGATTCGGTGAAAGACGGCAAGCTCTCCACCCCGTACCAGTACACCGAGCCTCAACTCGAGGCCGCGGTGAAGGAAGCCTCCCGCCTGGGCAGGCACGTCGCAGTACACGCTACGGGCGAACCGGGAACGCTCTACGCGGCGCAGGCCGGAGTCGTTTCCCTAGATCATGCCGACCAGCTCAGCGACGAGACCATGCGCCTGATGAAGGAGAAGGGCATTTTCGCGGTTCCCACCTTCACCATCTTCGAATATTTCGCGGAGCACGCGGCTACGCCGGCGCAGAGCGCGCGCGAACATCGGATTCTCGATCTGAAAGTACAGGAATTCAAAAAGCAGGTCGCCGCTGGAGTGCCGATGGCGGCCGGTTCGGATGTAGGTCCTTTTCCCCATGGCACGCAGGCGCGCGAGTTTGTTCTGATGGTGAAGTACGGCATGTCTCCGGTGGCAGTGCTGCAGGCCGACCTGCTGAATGGCGCAAAATTGCTCGGTTGGGAAGGCAAGATCGGGTCCCTTGAGTCAGGCTACTGGGCCGACATCGTGGCCGTTGCAGGAGATCCCCTGCAGGACATCGGTGCCCTGCAGAATGTGTCGTTCGTGATGAAGGGCGGGGTAATCTACAAGAAGTGACCTGCCGCGCTTCCGAGCGAGCTGAAAAATGCGCCCCGATCTGCAAAAGCCTGCACATCGTCCTTCATTTCTCATGAGAGCAAGCGGCTAAGAAGCTCATTCTGAACAGATTGCGCATCGTTCAACGCCTCCCGGCTGGCTGCCCAATTGCGCTTCAAACGAGTGCTTCGCCTTCCGGCGAGCACTTATGACCTCACTCCGCCGCTCTACTGTCCTGCGAATCAGCGCGTTCTTAAGCCTTCTGACTCTTGGTTCGGCCGCATTCGCGCAAGGGCCGCTGCCCGGGACGCCGAATCCATCGGTTGCAGCGGCGCCTGCGTTTGTCATGGCCAGGCCTCGTGCCGAGGTGCCGCACAAGTTCTTCGATAACAAGAATCGCGTTCTCTTCGCGGCAGTCGCGGTTTCGAGCACGGCGGATTTCCTCGTCACTCGCGCCAACCTGCAGAATGGCGGGCAGGAACTCAATCCGATGGTTCGCGTCTTTGGACGTTCCACGCCTGGCTTGGCTCTGAATTTCGCTGGGGAAACTGCCGGAGTCATCGGACTCAGCTACTTCTTCCACAAAACCAATCATCATCGCCTCGAACGAATGGTTTCTCTTGTCAACATCGGAGCCTCCGCCGGGGCGGTGACGTACGGCCTCGCCCACCGATAACAATCAATCCTTGCCGTCGAAAAAATCCTTGACAGAGAATTCCCCTGCTCGTATATTTAACCCATCGGTTATTTAACCGCTAGGTTATTCATAAATGCAGGACCAACTTAGCTCGACCTTCGCCGCTCTAGCCGACCCAACCCGGCGCGCCATCCTGGCCCGCCTCACATTGGGCGAAACCTCGGTCACCGAGCTCGCCAGGCCCTTCGAGATGTCCATGCCTGCGGTCTCGAAACACCTCAAAGTGTTGGAGCGCGCCGGCCTGATCTCGCGCGGCCGCGAGGCGCAGTGGCGACCCTGCCGCCTTGACGCCGGGCCGCTCAAGAACGCCGCCACCTGGATCGAGGAATACCGCCGGTTCTGGTCCGCTCACGTGGACGCTCTCGAACGCCACCTCGATCGCATGGATCAGTTAACACAATCGAAAACGAAACCTAAGGAGAAGACGGCGCGGCGCCACCGCGAACCTGATAAAGGAGAAACGAAATGAAAATCAAACTGACCAGTGTGTACGTCGACAACCAGGACAAAGCCCTGCGCTTCTATACCGATGTGCTGGGCTTCGTGAAGAAGGCCGACTTCAGCCAGGGCCCGTTCCGCTGGCTCACCGTGGCCTCACCCGAGGATCCGGACGGCACGGAGCTGCAGCTGGCGCTCAATAACAACCCCGCCGCCAAAGCCTACCAGCAGGCGTTGTTCCAGCAAAACCAGCCCGCAGCCATGTTCTTCACCGACGACGTGCAGGCCGATTACGAGCGTATGAAAACCCGCGGCGCCGAGTTCACCATGCCGCCCAAGGACGTCACGGCGTCAAAAATCGCCATGCTGAACGACACCTGCGGCAATCTGATTCAAATCACGCAATTGATGCGCTGGTAGAACCGCGGTCTAGCAAAGTAACGAGAACACGCAAGGAGAAAAAGATGGCCGCTCCCGAACCGTACACTCCAGGCCCTGCCACCGGCGCGCAGATGCGCAAGCAAGAAGGAGAGAATTGGACGCTCATTCTTGTCCGTGAACTGCGGCACTCGCCGGAAAAAGTCTGGCAGGCGCTCACCGACCCGGCGCACCTGCGCGAGTGGGCGCCCTTTGATGCCGATGGGAGCCTGGCTACGGTTGGAAGCAAGGTGAAGCTCACCACTGTGGGAGCGCCCAAGCCGCATGTCACGGAAACAACCGTGACGCGAGCCGACGCCCCGCACGCGCTCGAGTACAACTGGGGCGGCAACGAAATGCGTTGGGAACTCGAACCCCTCGGCGGCGGCACGCGCCTGACACTGTGGACCAGCATCAATCGCCGCTACATTGCCATGGGCGCCGCCGGATGGCACATCTGTTTCGATGTGATGGATCACCTTCTCGCCGGTTCTCCTATCGGACGCACCGTCGGCCCTAATGCTATGAAGTTTTCCGGCTTTCAACGATTGCACGCCGAATATGCAAAGCAGTTCGGAGTCGAAATGCCCGCTTGGGCGCCGAAGGCGGTTCAAGATCCTTAGAAACGGCAGTTACTGAAAACAATTTGCGCTTTAGCTGCCTGAGCCGACCGTTAGGTTGCTGAAGCCAATACAGACCAGAATTCAAGGAGTGCCATCATGGCCACATCAGCCAATACGAACCTCGTGAACCGGGGCATTGCCCGTTCGGTTTTTCGCTGGATTCACATCGTCCTTGCCATTCCGATACTCGGCTATATTTATAGTCCGTTTGACAAACTCCCAAGCTACGCGTTCCGTACTCGGTTTATCTTTGTTCCGATCATGGTTCTTTCGGGATTGTGGATGTGGAAAGGCCACGTCATCCGGCGACTTTTGTCTAGAAGACCGGTGACGGGCAGAGGTTCGTACGCGGCATGAAACCTATGGCAAATCAATCTCTTTCAAAAAAACAGCGCGACGAAATCCTCAGAGCATTGCAATCCCGCTTTGAGAAAAACATGAACCGCCATCCCGGTGTTGAATGGGGCAAAGTACAAGCCAAGCTCGAAGCCAGTACTGAAAAACTGTGGTCGCTCCATGAAATGGAAAAGACTGGCGGCGAACCGGACGTCATTGCCCACGACAAGAAGACGGGCGAATACATTTTCTATGATTGCTCGGCGGAAAGTCCGAAGGGCCGCAGGAGTATTTGCTATGATCGCGAGGCGCTGGACTCAAGAAAAGAAAACAAACCAAAAGATAACGCGGTCGGCATGGCAGCGGCCATGGGCGTGGAACTTCTAACCGAAGAGCAATATCGAGAGCTGCAGAAGCTCGGAAATTTCGACACGAAAACCTCGAGCTGGGTGAAAACGCCACCGGCTGTCAGAAAACTCGGCGGCGCTCTCTTTTGCGATCGCCGCTTCGACACCGTTTTCCTCTACCACAACGGTGCGGAATCCTACTATGCCGCCAGGGGATTCCGTGCCTCGCTAAGAGTCTGAAAGTTGGACCTTGAGGGTTAGTTCTTTCTGCTTCCAGGCGGGCTGCTCTGGATCCGCGCTGTCGCTGGACTGAAAAAGGAAACGTCCCTGCGTACGTCCCGTCTGTCCGCGCGTTTTTCTCTTTGAGATTTTCCCGAATCTCTCCCGCCGGTGCGTCATCCATCTAAGTAATCGACCATACACACACTTAGAACTTTCAATCCATATTCAGAACGCCGTTTCGTTCAGAAGGAGAAAACCTCATGCATGCACGTTTGGAATTAGATAAAGTTGCCCCTGACGTTCTCAAAGCTGTGCTGCAAGTTTCTGCTTACATCCATAATCATTCCGGCCTGGAACCCACTCTGTTGAATCTGGTCTATCTTCGCGCTTCCCAAATCAACGGCTGCGCCTGGTGCATCGATATGCACACCAAAGATGCGCGTGCGTTGGGAGAGACCGAACAGCGCTTGTACGAAGTCAGCGCCTGGTGGGACGCTCCGTTCTATAGCGATCGTGAGCGTGCCGCCCTGGCATGGACGGAGGCCGTCACACGAATCGAAGGCCGCGTGGCCGATGAAGTGTACGAGCAGGCGAAGAAACATTTCTCCGACAAGGAACTTGCGAACCTGACCCTGGCCATTACCCAGATCAACGTCTGGAACCGGTTCAACGTCGCTTTTCGCAACGTTGCGGGATCCTACCAACCGAACCTTCGTGAATTGAAGAAGAGCGCGTGATCGACCGAGCTCGCAGATCTCGGAAGTTCGGCATAGCCGCCGGTGGCCCAGGCAAGCCTGTTTTTGGCTTGAGTGGGCTGGGTCAAAGAGTGAGCCCCGGCATTGACCCGGGGCTCCGTTAGCTTCGAACTACAGAATTAATACGCACTGCCTGCAGACTTCACGACCGTCGATTGCACAGCCGTGAGCGTCTGCACTTGAGTGTGCAGCGTGGTTGTGTCCCACGGACCGTTGACGGAGCAGCCGACGTAGATGAGATTCGTGGGGTTAGCGAACGTGATCCAACCGTTTGCCACCAAAGTCGTACTGGTCGTGGTTTGTCCGTCAGCGGTAAACGCGAGGCCCATGGTTGCGAGCGCAGGCTGCCCGATGTTCACCGCGCTGCCGGCGCCATCGGAGGCATAAAGACCGCACCACGGGTTGACGAAGCGATGACCTTGCGGATCGACTCCGTAAGCGAGTGTGATATTCGCAGTAACCAAATAGGAACCTGCAGGAATGTTGGTCAGTTGGATCACTCCCGGCGAGGTGCCCGTGGACCCGCTCACCTGAGTGTTGGTGTACGTGGTATTCACGTAAGTATTGGCGGGAACGTTTGTACCGGCAGGACCCGCAGGACCGGCAGGTCCGGTAGCTCCCGTTGCACCTGTTGCACCGGTCGCTCCCGGCAGGCCGTTGATGCCAGGGGCTCCGTTGATTCCGTTCGTTCCATTGGTGCCGTTGGTGCCTCCCTGTGCCATCATTGTCCAGGGAAGCGTGCCCGGTACAGTCCCAGCTGCTACCGAGGCCGTTGCGAGATAGGTGGACGTGCCACCCGCGGTACCGCCAGTGCCGATCACCAGCGAACTGCCGCCTCCGGCGCCGGAATACGAATATTGATTGTCACCATTGATGCTCCACGTTCCGACCGCAACAGGACCGAAGCAGTTCGACCAGTCGGTGATGCAGAACTGCCCGGTGGCGCCGGCAACCGACCAGAACCCACCGTTGTTGTAGGTGAATGTCAGGCTGGTTGGAGTGGCGGTGAAGTCGCTGTTGGGCTGACCGCCTGTATTTTGGTTGCCGGAACTGAATGAAGAGTTAGAGGGCGTCAGGGTGGTGGAGTTGGTGCCGTAGTCGGTGAGTTTAAGGTTCCAACCTACGATGTTGGTTGTGCTGAGCACACCTTGCGTGCCATCCGTCGTGATCGTGCCGATCATCGATCCGGAACTGCCGAATGAGACGTTGACGTTATAGGTGATGGGGGTGTAGGTAACGACGTCGTTGAGAGCGTACGTGCTGTTCGGGTTGAAAGCGCCGCGGAAGTTGAAGCCCGTACCGTTCGTGCCGTTGGTTCCGTTCGTCCCCGGAATACCCTGGATGCCTTGTGGACCCTGGGGTCCCATCGCTCCATTAAGACCTTGAATTCCTTGTTGCCCGGGTGCTCCCGGTGTCCCAGCCTGTGCCATCATTGTCCAGGGAAGCGTGCCCGGTACCGTCCCCGCCGCTACCGGCGCGGTTGCGAGATAGGTGGACGTGCCACCCGCGGTACCGCCAGTGCCGATCACCAGTGAACTGCCCCCTCCAGCGCCAGAATACGAATACTGATTGTCGCCGTTGATGCTCCACGTTCCGACGGCTACGGGACCGAAGCAATTCGACCAGTCGGTGATGCAGAACTGCCCGGAGGCGCCGGCAACCGACCAGAAGCCGCCGTTGTTATAGGTGAATGTCAGGCTGGTTGGCGTGGCGGTGAAGTCGCTGTTAGGCTGGCCGCCTGTATCGTGGTTGCCGGAACTGAATGAAGAGTTAGAGGGCGTCAGGGTGGTTGAGTTGGTGCCGTAGTCGGTGAGTTTAAGGTTCCAACCAACGATGTTGGTTGTGCTGAGCACACCTTGTGTGCCATCGGTCGTGATCGTGCCGATCATCGATCCGGAACTGCCGAATGAGACGTTGACGTTATAGGTGATGGGGGTGTAGGTAACGACATCGTTCAGAGCGTACGTAGTATTCGGGTTGAAAGCGCCGCGGAAGTTGAAGCCCGTACCGTTCGTGCCGTTGGTTCCATTCGTTCCCGGAATACCCTGGATGCCTTGCGCTCCCTGCGGTCCCATCGCTCCGGTCAGACCTTGCGATCCGGCTGGACCTGCTGCGCCTTGCTGCGCCATCACCACCCACGCGCTGGTATTCGCATCCGGTGTCATTGTGTTCGGGCCGTTGGCCACATTCGCCAGATACGTCGACCCACTGTAAGTCACAACATCATTGATCGCATAGGTCGCAGTGGGATCGAATCCGTTGCGGAAGTTGAAGCCCGTGCCATTGGCGCCCGCAGGGCCTTGGGGGCCCGCAGATCCAGCCGCTCCGGTCGCTCCAGCCGCTCCCGTCAGGCCTATCGGGCCTTGTGGACCGGTTGCTCCCGTAATACCCTGGGCTCCCGTTGCTCCGGTTGCGCCCGTCAGCCCAATCGGCCCTTGCAGACCGGTTGCGCCCGTAGCACCTTTGGCTCCAGTGGCTCCCGTCGCACCCGTCAGCCCAATCGGCCCTTGTGGACCGGTTGCACCGGTGGCTCCGGTTGCGCCGGTAGCACCTTTGGCTCCAGTGGCTCCGGTTGCCCCTGTCGCTCCGGTCAAGCCCATTGGTCCCTGCGGCCCGACTGCGCCGTAAGTCACATAGAACGTCGCCGACCCTCCGCTGCTGTTGGTGATGATTAGCTTGTAAGAGCCTGCCGCCTGCACCGGCAGGCTAGCCACGACCGTGGAAGTCGCGCACGTCGAGGTCACGGTGAGTCGGGTTGTGTTGAAAGTGACTGCGGGCTGAGCGCCAGTGCAAAACCCTGATCCAACAGCCGTGATCGTGTGGGTTGTGTAGTTGATGGACGCGCTATTAATGGCGACCGGAGTGATGGCGAAAGCGGCCGAGGGAAGCAGCAACAGCAAGGCAAACAAGTAACGCTTCATTTTAAAATTCTCCAGTCGATCCTTGGCTCACACCCCTGCCTCAGGTATGGCGACGTGCTGGCGTTATGCAACTTTTCCTTAAGTGCCTCTGCAGAGTGCGGAAGGATTGCAGAGTTTTCTTGGTGGTCGGTGTTTCCGGCGGGAACCGGGGGATCGGTCTCGCCTTGGTGAAGAGACAGACTAGCCCTTGCAGCCGATGGGGAAAGATGCCAGGTGGGCCATTACGATGCGGTTACCGAAGTGCCTCACCCTTAACTGGAAGCACGCGCAGAGTAGGATGAAGCACGCCAAGAGTCACATTTCGACGGTGAGCACAACGTGGCGCCGGCCACTGAGATTCCCCACCCTTCGAAGAGCGGGAAGGCTGGGCCAGGCGACAGGAAGCTGACGCGGGCGGCGTCCCGGGGAATTACCCGTGTTCGACGCGCGCCTTTATGTCCCAGTACGCCGCCTCGATGAGGCCGCGTAGCGCCGTCGAATTTGTGGCCGTTCCAGGTCTCAACTTTACATGCCGCATGAACCTGCCGCTGCCTTGCAACAAGCGCGCTGGATCCGGCAAGGCTGCCCCGTGAAAAAATCCTACGTTCACGTGCGCAGTGAAAGCATTGACGTAGCCGAAAGGCGCATCTCCCAGACATGCCACCGGACAGCCGTCATGCAAAACTTCCCGCACTTCGTCTCCGCACTTTCGCATTACCTCAAACCACTGCTGCGCCATGGCTCCCAACTCGCCCCTGTGCTCTTTCATCCACGCCGCGATGGCGGGATCCCGCTCGACAGTCCCGTTGAACCCTAGCAAGTCCGTTCTCATCGCCGCTCGCCGATTGTAAGACCGCAGGTTCGAGATCAGCGGCCCATTCAAGCCTGCAGCCGGCTTGAGTCTCTCCAACACTGCCGCAATCCACCATTTTGCAACAGTGTGTTCAAAATCCGCTCAAGACGATGATGGGAGCTTTCGTCACCGGCGGATCAGGCGGACTTGTTTTGCCGCACGCTGAACGGAATCACCTTCCCATATTCCGCTGCCGGTATCCACTTCGTTGACTTTTTTCTAAAGCTATCGGGAGCGAAGAATTCAATGATCTTCGCCATAAATCACCCCACACTCATAAGAACCAGGCGGGGCCGAAAAAGTTCTCGTTTTGACAATTCTCTACAATTACCGCCGCAATGCCGGAATGATCCCCCCGCCTCCAGTGTTGTCCCAAATCTGTCCGCCTGTGTAGCTGACTCCGCCCGTACTCGGATCGAACACGTAGATGGGATACACCCACGGATTTGCCTGGCCGACTTGCTGCGTGTAAATCAAGGCATCATCCGGCGCAAACGCAAGAAATTGTCCCTGCAGATAATTTCCTGTATCCACCAGCTTCTTGCCCGCCGCATCAATCTCCGTGATGTCGACCAGATCCGGCGCTACTTCGATCAGGTCGAATCTCCCTTTCGGATCCACATAGTTCCAAAGCCCGTACCCGCAGGCTTCCAGCATCGCAGCCGTACAGGAAAATTGCTGCTGCCCGCTGAGCGAATATACATTCACTGAACTCGTTCCATAGCTCGTGTTATTCGGGATGCTGAAATACACCAGTTCGCTGGGCGCGATGCTGACCGCGTCCTGCCCGAAATTCTGATCCAGCCACGCAAAGAACTGTTGCTCTGACCCCAGGGCGCCAGTGCTGGAATTCACGCTCCGTTTGTAGTAGCTCGCCGAATCGTTCGCATACGGATAATTGCACCCCCACGAGTCGTACAGCCCTTTGCCCGATGCATTGAATCCATTCACGTTGAAGAACGCTTCCGCCGATAGGCGGCAGGGCCCGTTGACTGGATACGTGGCCGCAGGCTGCGCCGATTTCGTCACCATCCCAGTAGTGGGATCAACCGTAAATTCCGAAATCTTGGCCACCAGGAAATACTGGGGCGTGTACACCGATTCCGCCGCATAAGCCAGCGTGCCGTCCGGACTGATCACGAAATTGTAGGTGCTGAAACCGTTGTCGGTGAGATTCAGCGCCTGCACGGCCGGCAATTGCGGAACCCCGGTGCCGTCGGCCGCGTACACCCACAGCCACTCCACATTGCCGCTGTCATAGCCGGTCACATAAATAAAGTGATCGTTCGCCGAGGGCAGTAATACCGGATTCGAAATCGCGTCCAGCGTCACCCCCGATCCCTCCTCCGTGGGATTGCCCGTGGTGCGGTCCACGTCGTAGGTGTACACGGTGGACCCAACCAGCAGATACGCTACTTCAATGGCGGGGGAACTCGGACTTACGATGGCGGCGCCAGCTCCGATGCCGGATAACATTGAAAGCAATAATAAGATGAGCGAAACGGAAACTATCGACCGACGGCAATGACGCATGTCCGCATCTCCGGGGCGAGGCCCGGTTCAGGGACCGGTCCGAGGCCCCCTTTAGATTGCCGCCTTCCCCAATAGGTTGTGCCAATGACCACGGGCCCGCCGGGGGTCTTGGGTACTTCTCATCGCGTTGACCGTGCTAAGTGTCGCGTATTTTGTGGGCAGTTGGAAGTACGGATACCAGTATCAGGGACGTGAGCACACCCTTGCCATTTGCGCAATAAACAGCGCCTGGATTGTCATCCTTTGGGCGATGTTATATCGTTCGTCGAAAACCATTTCGTTTTCCGCTAATCTGCTGTTTCATGGGGCTCTCTTTGCATGGCTGGCGTGGTATGCGTTTCCCTATCTCGGCGAGTTGCCGTGAAATGACATGATCTTCCTCGGACTAGCTGGTTATCTTCTGCCAATTCCTTCGCTGATTTGGGCTTGGGCGCGATGGTTTAAATCGAAACCGCGGTTTGTGTCTCCTACGTGGCGAAGCGTCTTAGCTTTTTCCGGCCTCATTCTGGTTTCCGCCATCGGGTTATTCGTGGCGTTCGTGTTCTTCTATGCCAACAGCCTGCCAGAACCTGCGAAATACTCGTTTGCGGTCACATCTTCTGGATTTGGATTTCTCGCATCAGCACTTGCACTCCTGCTATCGCTGGTGGGGAAAGGGCGTGTGTGTGCCCCGGTGGCGCTGGGTTCATTCGGATTGGGGTCATTCTGGGTCATTGCCCTTGCAACGTACTGAAGCAGATTGCGTCGTGGACACGCGATGCTCCGCATTTTTCCCTAAGGGAAGGTTAGCTCGAACACGGTTCCATACTTTTTTTGGCCGCCGCCGGAATCGGTCGTGCCATAGAGATTTCCTTGAGCGTCCCGGATTACATCCGCGCCCTCAGGACTTGCTCCGTCCACTCCACCCGTGAAGGTGTACAGGATCGTGTAGTTTCCACTCGTATCCATCTTGAAGACGCCGCCATAGTTGCCGTCCGCGGCCAGAGTCCCGTAAAAATTCCCCGCAGAATCAGTCACCACGCCGTGCGATGGCCCCGCAGTCCCGCTGGGGACGTTGTAGATGGTTTCTTCTCCGGCAGCGCTTACTTTGAAAATTGCTCCATTACCCAAGCCTCCGGACGTGCCGCCGCCGTACAGATTGCCTGCGGAGTCCCTGATCAGGTCTGCATAGGGATAATAGAGGTCCAGCACAGGCCACCCCAGAAAGGTGTACAGAACTTTTTCCACTCCAGACTGGCTCAAGCCAAAAATCGTGCCAAAATTGTTTGCGCCGCCCTCGATCGTGGCCCCGTAAAGATTGCCCGAGGCATCGCGGGCCATTCTGCCAAATGGATACTGTCCGTCAGTTCCGCCCTTGAAAGCGTAAAGGGTTGTTAAGTTCCCATTACTCGGCGCAAAGCGAAAAATAGTTCCGCCACCATTAGCGCCCCCGTAAAACGTAGTTCCGTAAAGATTGCCCACATTGTCCGGGACCAATGCGCAATCCGGAGATCCGCCGTCGGCCAACCCCGTGAACGTATACAGTGTTTTCTCAATTCCCGTCGTCGTATCGATCTCGAAGATTGTTCCCTGGCTGTAAGCGCCGGCGGCACTGGTAACGCCAAAGAGCGTAGTTCCAACCCAAGTCAGTTGATTGTTAGGAAAGCCCTCATCCGCGCCTCCCGTGAAAGTGTAGACAACTTTATAGCGGCCGCCTGGGCCAATGGAGAACACAGTTCCCCAGTTGTATGCCCCGCCCCCGATCGTTACTCCGTAGAGGTAACCTTTTGGACCAAAAGACACGCCGCTGGTCGGGTGCGCTCCGTCGGTTCCCCCCACGAACCCATGGAGCAGCTTGAAGGTAGATTGTCCTTGCATGTTCGCAACCATGCCCGCCAGCAATGCGAAGGTTAGTACTAACGTGGCCCTCAGAATCGAATTCGTCAGTTTGGGAATCCACATAGCAGTCCTCCTTTGGCTTATCGCAACCCACAAGGGCGACGGCGCGGAAAAGCTTACACCCGTTCCATGGAGGACGTGCGGAAACTACGTTCAATCTTATTGGTAAGGCGGGGAGCCTACTGGTGTTCAAAGCCTGGAGTTCTTGACGCACCTGCTCTGGCTTTCGCTGTTGGCCTTTTCTTTCCCTGTTCAGTGTCTCCCATCACGCGCCAGGGCGGGTGGCCCACCTTTCACGCTACCCAGAACCAGGGTGGCCCATCCTTTGCGTTGTTTGCAAAGGATGGGGCTATTCCAGGCGCCGATTTCTTGAGCCTTTCAGCTATGCTGCGGGGCGCACCTTCATCACCGCTCTACGCCACTGATTGATCTTTACTCTTCCAACCCCCTGATCGGCGTAGGCGCGATAACTGCTCCACTGCCATTGTTCCGGTTCGAGAACTAATCCGCGCTTTACGGGGTTGCGGTGCATGTAGCGGAGTTTCTCGATGCGCTTGCGCTCACTCCAGACGTTGAAGTCGTAGAAGCGATGTTGCCATACGTGCGGCTCGTCGGGCCAGAGCTCGGGTTGGGCGGCGCTGCGGCGTTTGCGCCGCAGAACGCGGCGGGCGAAACGCTGCTTGACCACTTGCATCACGGTGGAAGGCGTGCCGCGTTCGGGTTCGCTGATGAGCAGATGAATGTGCTCGGGCATGACGACGTATCCGACGATCACGAACTGGTAGCACTGGCGGGCCTGCTCTAGAATGTCGAGGAACAGGTCGCGGCGGCGGGGCTTCGCGAGCCAAGGCTGGCGGTGATAACAACTGCAGGTGAGGAAGTGCAGATGATTGTGCCCGTAGTAGCGCTTGAGGCGTGTGGGCATCCTTTCACTATAAGACGGAGTGCGATGCGGATGGACAGAAAAACAAAAATCAAAATCCCATGGGTTCAGAATTGGGAAGCCCCATCCTTTGCAAAAAAACGCAAAGGATGGGCCACCCGCCCAAGGCCGATGGATGCGTCCCGACCCGGCCGGCTTGGCGGTTGTTAATCCCGCTAATCCCCAGACCTGGAACAGATATGCATACGTCGGAAACAACCCCCCGAGCTTTGTAGATCCATCGGGGCTGTATCTGGCAGGCCCCGGACAGTGCGACGGGCCATCTGGCGACGGGTGCGGTGGTGGGGGCGGAGCTCCCGCCGATTATTGCCCTGGGTGTTTATCGTTCGGCATGGGCGAGATCAATCAAGGGTTGGGTTCGTATCTGTCCTGGATCAATTCCATGTGGGCGGCGGGAGGCAGCTCCGTTATATCCTCCGTCAATGGCTTGGCGTACTCGATTGACTGGAGCATAGACGGTGGCGCGGTTTATGTCGCTCCAAATGGGGAAACACTCGGCGCTTCCGACATAGCGGAGCTAGGTCTGACAGCGCTCAGTGGCGCCGACACTCCTGACTACTCTCTAACTGGGCCCGGTAGCGCGGGCAGCGGGCCCGGCGGCGGAACCGGGGGGCACACTTGCCAAGCGCAGATTCTAAACGCAACCAACAACCGGTTTGGGACGAATTATACAAATGCCAATGTCAGCAGCACGTTCAATTACTCCACAGGAGCACCTCCGGGGCAAGGCACGTTGAACTTGAACATTTTCGGCTCAACAGCGGGAGTAACTCCTGGCTACTATCCGGTCAACTGGTGGACCTACGTAATCGGCTATGGGCCAACTCTCCATGCCGTAAGCGGTCCGGGAGGAAATGGTGGGCTAGATAGCCAACTGACCCTGCCGTTCGGGCCTAATCAAGCTACGTTCCACATCGATTCAGGCTTTCCATACAACCCGATGGGTGCCTTTTTTCATTGGTTGCTGAACATGACGAGGGCAGGAGGATATCCCCAATGCTAATCGGGCATCGTCAAGTAACCTTCTGCTTTGGCTTTCTCAACTTTCTGGTAACCGTTTTGCTGATCTTGCCTGCGATGTCACTTTCTGCCCAAACGATCGAAATCAAATTAGTGGACGGTAGAAATGGACACCCTATGGTTGGGGCTTCCTCCTACGTGAATGTCTGGGTGGGCGGAGAGCGCAAGGAAGCAATCGCAATACCGACGGATGGGAAAGGCGTTGCTCGACTACAGCTCACGATGAATCCGAGCGAAGTAAACATCCCCAACTCGAAGAACAACGGTTCTATCGTCGTAGACCATCCCGTTGTGAAATACGATGAGTCCTTCCGAATCAATGCTCCCTATGTGTTGTGTGGGCCAAGAGGAGGAAGCTATTCGTGGCTGGAACTGAAGAACTTCAGCACGAAAGAAGTCCTTGACCACGGATATGCTTCGGCAAATACATGCGGTAAAGTCACAGTCTCGCCACAGCCTGGACAAGTAGTTCTGTTCGTCAGGCCACTCACGTTCTGGGAGAAAATGAAGCAATAGGCGTTCTTTTAAATGCAGCCAGCAGGCCGTTTCCGAAAAAAGGGGACAGACGGGACTGACCCCATTTTCGATTGAGATCCCAGTGTCCGCCATCACGCGCCAGCGTGACTCCCCTCACCGACGTCTCTCCTCATTTTTGAGAGTTTAAAGTAGCTACGGAGTGTGGCTAGCCTCCACGGACCCAGAGTCCGATGGGGCCTTCGTTTTGGAGCCCATACTCCAGACAAACCCAGCTCTCTGAAAACCAATCGCGGCAAAACGGCCTGCTTCTCAGCTTCACCGGGAGGAGCGGGCCGGGCGGAGCGTTGGCTTCTTCACCAGAGCAGAGCAATTCGACCACTAACTCCTTTGCTCCCAAGATTTTGCCCGCAACTGATTGCAGCCCATAGATAAATGGCAAAATCGCGCTAACTCCAACATTCCAATATATCGGGGGGGGGGAGGGGGAGGGGTAAGCAATAAGTAACGAGCCACGATAATCGAGCGATGAGCGATGAGCAATGAGCAGTGAGCGATGAGCGATGAGCAATGAGCAATGAGTGATTAGCAGGTGTGAGCACTGAGCACAATGGGCAACGCACAGAGCCAGGAGCCGTCCCGAACCAGCTCATAGCTCACAGCTCATAGCTCACTCGTACCTCAACGCCACCATCGGATCGATCTTCGTGGCGCGGCGCGCTGGGATATAGCAGGCCAGCAAAGCGGCGCCGATCAGCAGCAGGATCACCGCGGCGAACGTCAGCGGATCTGTTGCGGTGACGCCGAACAGCAGCGACTGCATCGTGCGCGTCAGCGCGAGCGAGGCGGCCAGTCCGACGACGATGCCAATCAGGATTGTGCGCATCCCTTGCCCGAGAATCATCGCGAGCACATCGCGCGAGCCCGCACCCAGAGCGACGCGCACTCCAATCTCCCGCGTGCGCCGGCTCACCGAGTAGGCCATCACGCCGAACACGCCGGCAGTCGCGAGCACCAGCGCGACGATCCCGAAGAAGGCGATCAGGATTACGTTGAAGCGTCGCGATCCGAGCGACTCCGAATAGACTTGCGCGAACGTGCGGAAGCGCGGCGGAACTTCCGGATTCAGCTCCGCCAGAATGCGGCGGGCTGAGGATGTCACCTGTTGCGTGTCGGCATCCGTAAGCATGGTGATCGTCATCCAGGGACGAGGTCGCTGGAAGAGATCGACATATACCGTCGGACGCGGCGGTGCTTCGAGGCCGTAGTCGTGAACGTCGCCCACGATTCCGACGATGGTCAGCAGGCGCGTGTCGCCATCCATGTTGCCGAACTCGATGGTATGGCCGATCGGGTCTTGACCGGGCCATGCGGTACGGGCGAGCGAGTCGCTGATAAGCGCAACGTGAGGAGAGTCGGCGGTGTCGCGGTCGTTGAACATGCGTCCGCGAAGAAGCGGAATGCCGAGAACCTGGAAGTATCCTGGCGTGGTAACGCCAAAGTCGGCGTCGCCCTGCCGCTCCTTCTGCTGGAACAAGATGGCGAACTGGCGCGAGAGTTCGTCCATGTTCGTGGAGAATTTAGGAAGTTCGTTGGCAGTCATGCGGAGAAACATGCCGCCGCGAAGGCCGCCGTCCAGAGGCAACGCGCTCGCGGCGCCGACTTGCTGAACGCCGGGGATCTGCTTCAGGCGGTCGATGAGGTTGGCGTAGAAAACTCCCTGCGCGGCTTTTGGTTTGGAGGCGTTCCAGTCGACCCAGGGAAGCGCGATATCCATCGCGACGATCTTGTCGACCCGGAATCCAGGATCGACTTCGAGCACTTTTATCAGGCTGCGGCCGAGCAAGCCTGCGCCGACCACAAGGCACAGAGTGATCGAGATTTGCGCGGCGACGATGCCGCGCCCGATGCGCTGGGTGCGTTGCGAGCCGGACTGACCGCGCCCGCCTTCGCCGAGTCCTTCGCGCAGGTTGCCGGAAGTGGCCCGCAATGCGGTGAAGACTCCGAGTCCCACGGCAACCGCGGTGGAGAGAAGGAACGCGAATACGAGAACGGGAATATTGATGGCGATGCTGTCGAGGCGGGGAAGACTTTCGGGCGCGAGTGCGAGCAAGGCTGACACGCCAAGGAATGCGGCCAGAACTCCCAGACCGCCGCTGACAACGGAAAGCACGAAAGATTCGGTGAGGAATTGGCGGATCAGGCGTCCGCGGCCGGCGCCTAGCGCCGTGCGCACGGCGAGTTCCCGCTCTCGCACCGAGGCTTGCGCGAGAAGCAGGTTGGCGACATTGGCGCAGGCGACGAGCAGCAGAAATCCCACTGCTCCGAGAAGGATCAGCAGTGCGGAACGTGCTTTGCCGGTAATCGAGTCTTGCAGCGGGACGACCGCAGCATCTTTATTCAGGTAATCGTTTTGCTCGCTGGAGGCATCGTGAATGCGGCGCGCGATGGCGCTGATTTCCGCCTGGGCTTGCTGCACGGTGACTCCGTCGCGAAGACGGGCGACTCCATCGAAGTTGTGCGAGGTGCGGCTGGGATTTTCACCATCGCGATCGGCGGGTATCCAGATGGCGGCATCCTGCGGAAATTGAAATCTGTCAGGAAGCACGCCGATAACGGAGTAGATGGCGTTGTCGATCTTCAAATGAAGCTGCGAGACATCGAGCGAGGAGCCGAGATATTGCTTCCAGTATCCGTAACTGACAAGGGCGACGGGAGCTGCGCCTTTGGCGTTGTCCGCAGGCGTGAAGTCGCGTCCCATGATCGGCTGGACGCGGAAAACTTTCAGGAACTGGGGGGTGACGTGTCCAACCACGGTCCGCGTGGGCTGATATCCGCCTGAAACAGAAGCAATGCCCCCGCCATATTTTGCGATGGCCTGAAAGCTGTGGTTTTGGTCGCGAAAGTCGTCAAAATTCGGATCGGCTAGATCCGACCACGTGCCGCGACTGTTGACTTCAAAGATGGCCATGATGCGGTTGGGATCTTTGTAAGGAAGCGGCTTGAGAAGCACGCCGTAGACCACGCTGAAAATTGCCGTGGTGGCGCCGATGGCGAGAGCGAGGGTGAGGACTGAGACGGAGGTGAATCCCGGGCTTCGGCGGAGGATTCGCAGGGCGTGACGTAGATCTTGGACGAGGCGTTCCATGCTGAATCTCCTATATATGGCGATTGCTTCCAGGTTATACACAAAGCAGTTGCCGTACCACAGTGGGGACGTTCTATCCAATTAAAGGGAAAGGACAAATTGGGTTCTCCCCGGTTGGGACCAGCAGTTCGTTGCCCAGCGGCGGACTGGAGTGTACGAATACGGACAACTCGGTGACAACTTCGGGAAGAAAAAACTTTAACCGCAGAGGGCGCGGAGAAAGACCGCTGAGATCGCAGAGCGAGATCGCAGAGAGAGGTTGCACTGGCGGCAAATCCTCTTTCGGCTTTTTTCAGCTTTCTACTTATTGGCCCACTCTAAACCCGCCTACGGCGCGAGTTTAGAGTGGGGCGCTCGGCATGGGACGGACGAATGCGTCCGTCCCTACGTGCTAGTTTCTGAGTTTGTAGACGTAGAGCCTGCCAATCGGGGCTTGCGCCTGATCAGCCGAGCCTACATAGACGGAGCCGTTGACCACCGCGGGCGAGGACGAGACGATCGGCTCGTTGTTCGTGAGCAGCTGGTTAAGCGGCAAGCAGAAGGATGTGCCGCAGCCATTGGCGTTGAAGACCATGACCATGCCGTTGTTCTCACTGACGTAGACGACTCCTCCGGCAACTGCGGGCGCGGAAACGATGGCGGCTTGCGAGCCATTTGCCTGGCCGGTCCACAAGGGGGCGCAACTGGAGGCTCCGCATCCCGAGGCGTTGAAGGCATAGAACAACGCATCGCCATCGCCGACATAGACGACTCCGTTCGCTACTGCTGGGGAGGATGAGACGAACGGGCCAGTCGTGCCTGTCCATAAGGGCAGGCACGTAGCCGCACCGCAACCTGAGGCGTTGAAAGCGTAGAGATCCTTGTCGAAAGACCCAATGTAGACCACGCCATTCGCGACAGCAGGGCTCGACTGCATGATCGAGCTTCCGGCCTGGGCAGTCCAGAGCGGCGAGCAAGTGCTGGAGCCACAGCCGGCAGCGGAGAAGGCGTACAGCTTGCCATCCCCGGAGCCAATGTAGACGACGCCATTGGCGAATGCGGGGGAGGAGGTGATCTCGCCTCCGGTGGTGGCGGTCCAAAGAGGAGCGCAGGAGGATTGTCCACAGCCAGCAGCCGGGAAGGCGTAGAACTTCTTGTCGAACGATCCTACGTAGACGACTCCGTTCACGACCAGCGGAGAACTTTCGATGATTCCCTGGCCGGTGCTCCCTGTCCATAACGGAGCGCAGGTGGATTGGCCGCAACCCTTGGCATTGAAGGCGTAGAGCTTGTGATCGGCGGAGCCGATATAAACGACATTATTCGCGACTGCCGGTGACGAAGTGATGTCGTTCCCGGTGGCGCCGCTCCATAGCGACTGGCAGAGAGTCTGGGAGGCACATCCGTTGGCATTGAACGAATAAAGCTTGCCATCGAACGAGCCGACATACACCACGCCATTCACGATCGCGGGGGAGGAGGAATCGACGAGGTCTCCCATCTGTCCCTGCCATGCGAGCGCGAGGAATTTTGCATTGCTGAGGTTGATGGTGTTCTCAGACGGGTTCACGCTGGTGCGGGCAGAAGAATTCTTGAATGCCGGCCAGTTGGACTGAACGGTGAATACGGCGGAGGCGGTGGTTCCACTGGATTGTCCCGACGCCTGGACGGTGTGTCTTCCGGGCTGTGCGGACTTGGGAACGACAAATGACAACGAGAAGTTGCCGGAAGCATCGGCGCTGGCGGTGCCGATGGCGGCCGTATCGAACGTCAGGGTCACATTCTCGTCAGCGGAGAAACCCGAACCAGTGGCTTTGCTCCTGCTGGCAGGTGGACCGGATGGGGGTGAAAGGGAAAGCGAGGCAGCCAAAGCCAGGCTGGACAGACTTGAGAACAAAACAGCGACGATGACGAATGAGCGGATGTTGGGAAACATGATTTCTCCTCAAAGACTTGCGACCGTACCGTTATAGCGATGGAGCGGCTTGATGGTTGTCGCGGAAGTGTCAAATTATTGTCCTAAAGAAATCATGGTTCAGGTTGGAGGTTTAGTCCTCCGGATGAAAGTTTTTCGGAAGCCAGAATCTTTAACGGCGTCTAAATTATTGAAAGGGCAGGGATACGCTCGCGGGGCAAAGAGTTCATTCTAAGTTTTCCTCTTTCTTCCACAAGGAAGTCACATCGTCCACAGGTTCTGCACAGCGGGAAAGGTTTTTTGTGTTGCGAGGCGCAACAAAGTAACGGAAAGTGTGTTCAGCGAAACGTGAGAGTTCCTGACTTTGCCGGATGATTGCGGCAGAGCCAGCGGCAGCCGGTGATTCGTGAGAGCGAATTGCCGGGGGAAACTTCCAGAAACGCGCGCGAGTGCGAACTGGTTGCCCGGGCATTGCGGCCTCCTCCTCCTCTTCCTGCTCCATGAGCGGGAAGGGCTGCTGGCCACCGCAGCGGTTGCGGGT
>Ga0209166_10000213_pt1 | contig 75078 bp, 57 predicted proteins | sample Coa_R1_3_FD_187151 | JGI IMG/M metagenome (GOLD analysis project Ga0209166, IMG submission 187151) | Surface soil microbial communities from Centralia Pennsylvania, which are recovering from an underground coalmine fire - Coalmine... | ecosystem: Environmental > Terrestrial > Soil >...
TTAATGTGCTGGGAGTGACGGCTGAATTCGGGCGCACCTTCACCGCCGGGGAAGACCAGAGCGGCCAGGATCACGAACTGATTCTCAGCCACCAACTCTGGGAACGGCGCTTCGGATCGGACCGTTCGCTGATTGGGCGCACCGTTCGCCTCAACCGCGAAAACTATACCGTGGTCGGCGTGATGCCGGCGAATTTCCGCTTGCTCGGATTTATGCCGGAGTTATGGACTCCCCTCGTCATTACTCATGACGATCAGACCGCGGCCGCGCGCAGAAACCGGTCCGTCTACGTATTTGGGCGGATGAAACCGGGCGTGAAGATCGAGCAGGCTCGGGCCGAGTTTGCCACCCTGGCTCAGCGCGCGGCGGAAAATTTTCCGGACACGGAAAAAGGTTGGGGCGCCACCGTCCGCACTTTGCCCGACTTCCTGATCCATGGTTTCGGCATTCGCAGCGGTCTCGCCGTCATCATGACGACCGTAGGATTTGTTCTGTTGATTGCATGCGCCAATGTTTCGGGACTGTTGTTGGCCCGTGCCACCTCGCGCAAGAAAGAAATGGCCATCCGCTTCTCCATGGGAGCGGGACGACTCCGAATCATCCGGCAACTGCTGACGGAGGGAATGGTGATTGCGCTGCTCGGGGGCGGCGTCGGGTTGGCGCTCGCCCAGCGGGGCATTGAATTCACCCGAGCGAAGCTGAGTTTCAACGAGGCCTTGGATGCAGTCGGGCTCGGACTGGACTCGAATGTAGTTTTATTTTGTGTAGCGGTGTCGGTGGGTTGCGCGCTGCTATGCGCGCTCGCGCCCGCGCTGACGGCTTCGCGAACCGACATCACGACCAGCCTCAAGGATGAAGGCCGCTCAGCTTCGGCGGGGCGCTCGCATACCCGTATGCAAACCGTGCTGGTCACCGGTGAAATTGCGCTGGCTTTGTTCTTATTGGTCGGGACGGGTTTGCTGTTCGCTTCCATCTTTCGCCTCGGGCACCAATATCTGGGCTTCCGCTCGGAGCGTCTGCTAACCGCCGGCATCACTTTGGACGAAGCGCGCTATAAAGATGCCGATCACCGCGAAGCCTTCGTACGTGACCTGCTTCCGCGACTGCAGCAAATTCCCGGTGTCGAGTTGGTCGCGGCTACATCAGACCTGCCGGCTACAGGAGGAGGCAGTGTCACGGTCAAAATTCAGGGCCAACCGGATTTGCCTGCCAGCCAGGTACTCACGGCCGGCGATACAGTGGTGACCACCGATTATTTCCGGACGGCCGGCATTTCGGTGGTGCAGGGCCGCTCATTTTCTGACCAGGACAACAGCAAGGCGCCGCGCGTTGTGTTGGTCAATCAAAAGTTTGTAGAGCGTTTCTTGCACGGCGCGAATGCGATCGGAAAACAGATTCGCCTGGAAGCGAGCGGCGCGCCCTCCGGATGGAGCGAAATCGTTGGAGTGGTGAACAATGTCAAACGATATTCAGAAACGCCTGAAGAAGACCCCGGCGTTTTCGAGGCGTTCCTGCAGCGTCCCGTCCAGTCTTTTTCTTTGATGGTGCGCTCCAGCGGCAATCCCGACGGCCTCACATCGGCGGTCCGCAACACAGTGGCACAAGTGGATCCGGAGTTGCCGCTGGCTCACGTCATGAGCATGGCGGCGCTCATTGATGTGCAAAAGGGTGGCGATCAATTCTTTACCAGCGCGCTGGCCAGCTTTGCGGTTCTGGCGCTGGCGCTGGCAGCTATCGGAATCTATGGGCTGCTCTCTTACGCCGTGGGCCAGCGGACCTACGAGATTGGCATCCGCATGGCAATGGGCGCCAGGAGCCAGGACGTGCTGCGCATGATTGTTCGCGAAGGCATGAAGATGACGCTGATCGGAGGCGCCATCGGCCTGACTATTTCTTTGCCCCTGCCGAAAGTTCTGAATGCCATCCTGTCTGACGCGCACATCAGCGAACCCGCCCTCTACTTCCTGGTACCGGGCATCATTGTCGCAGTGGCCATGTTTGCGGCATACATTCCCGCGCGCCGGGCGGCACGAGTCGATCCCATGAAGGCGTTGCGCCAGGAATGATAGAACGGACCTCGGCCCTCAGACCGCAGGCCTCAGACCCTCGCCGACGGCGACACACATAGCATTGGCAGCAATTCCGTAACTACTGTAAAATCGACATTGTCGAGCGGGAGTAACTCAGTGGTAGAGTGCGACCTTGCCAAGGTCGAAGTCGCGGGTTCAAATCCCGTCTCCCGCTCCAGATTTCATCTTGTTGCAGTCGGCTCGTGCTCCGCAGATGGACCTTATCCGTTACGGAACGCTGGCGTATTGAGCAGGGGCGCGGTACCCAAGTGGTAAGGGAGAGGTCTGCAAAACCTTTATGCGTCGGTTCGATTCCGACCCGCGCCTCCAATTCCCTCCTCGATCTTTTCACCACGGAGACACTGAGTCACAAAGAACTTCATACCCATCTCGCCGGTGAAGTCCCCAACCCTCAGTGTTGCTGACCACAATTGCTTTCCGCTTTCCGCCCGGCGAATCTCGATTGAATCCACGCGATCTGATCTCTGACTGAATCTCCGAAAACGCTCCCTGGGTCGGATTGCGGGAGCCTTTCGAACTCGACCTCATCGCCTTGCTTGCAGAGGCGGGATATCACTTGCTCGGTGGCGCGAATCGGGATCATGGAATCCAACTCGCTGCTGATGACCATCACAGGCCGCTGCGCCGCATGCTCGCCCAGGGCACTCCGGCTGAGATAGAGCTTCACGAACTTGTTGTCTGCCCAGTTCGGCTTAAGGATTTCCGCAGGCGAAAGCTTCGCTGCGATCACAGGCTCGGCGCAGGATTGCTCCACCCGCGGATACAGCGCCATTCCCTGTTCAGTCAGCAAATCCTTCAGTTCGAGTTGCGGGAAATCGGTCTTAATCCCAAACGCAAGAAAAAGCGGCAAGTCGTAAAACGTCGAGGCAGCCGCATGCTGATACCGTTCCTGCAAATCTTCCAGCCCGGAGACGGCCACGCTCCCGAGATAGTTTGGATCTCGAAGATCATGCTCTAATTCGGCGACCGCAATCACCGCAGGGCTTCCTTGCCCCATGCCGATCGCTACCCAACGCTCCTGCAGCCCATGCACCGCCGCCCGCGCTGCCGGGACAGAATAAATCACATCAGTAGCATTCGACTGGGCGTCGACAAATGCGTTGCGGCCGCCGGCGCCCAGCCCTGCATAGTCGGTGGCCACGACCGCGTAGCCCAGCTTCACGTACATGGAGAGAAAGGGGCCATGCTGGACGTTTTTGCTGAGCGAGGGAGCGCACTGTCGTGCCACGCCGTCCAAAGCATGCGCCCAGGCGATTACAGGCCAGCCCTGAGCCGGCGGCTTGCTGTCCGGATAAAGAACCACACCGGAAACGGGAACGTCCTGGCCGCCCGCAGCGCGGGAATGATAGAGGATGCGCGTGGCTGCGACTCCATCTGCCAAATCATAGCGATCGAACTCCTGGGAGCGGATCAGATCCCCCGGTTTTCCCGGAGTGATATGGGAGGTGTCGTAGAACTTGCCAAGGGGAAATGTATGCAGCCGCTCCCGAACCGGTTGCGCGGCATCGCTCGTAGATTGAGGTGGGCCTGCGAGAGCAGCGGGCGCAACGGCAAGAAAGATGCATCCCAGCGACACCAACAGCGCGCGGTGAGTCACTTAGTTGAACCTTCAAGCCAGGCCTGCGGTTCGCGAACCAGAGTGCTCAGGCCTTGTAGACCATCATCATGGCAAGCACGACGGGCAGGTATAGCACCGATGCGTGAACCACCTTGCGAGCCATCACCGTTGAAGTGGATTTCATCAGGTTGGCTACGTGATAGAGCATGTAGCAGCCCGCCAGCAAAACCGTGAGCAGGTAAACAGGTCCACCCCGTCCCGCGAAGGGCAGCATGGTCACCGCCACCAGGACTACGGTAAATCCAAAGATCTCCGCTCGCGTAAAGCGCGAATCAAGATCAAAGCGCGGCAGCATGCGGTATCCGGCGCGGGCGTAGTCGTCGCGATACATCAACGCTATGGCAAGAAAATGCGGAAACTGCCACAGAAACAGGATCCCGAACAGCAGCCATGCATTCCGGTTGATACCGGCGGAAGCCCCGGCCCATCCGATCAACGTCGGCATAGCGCCCGGAAACGCGCCCAGCAGCGTACACAGCGGAGTCTTGCGCTTGAGCGGCGTATAGATAAGGAGATACGACAGTAAGGTCGAAACCGCCAGCAAAGCGGCCAGCGCATTCACGGCTACTACCAGGTAGAGTCCTCCGGCGATGCTCAGCAGCATGCCAAACCAGAACGCCTCTCGGCTCGTCAACCTTCCTGCCGGCAGAGGCCGCGACGCCGTGCGGCGCATCTGCCCGTCCCACACGCGTTCGAACCACTGGTTCAGAGTCGCAGTGCCGCTCGCTACCAGCAAGGTACCGATCAGCGTATTGAGCAGCCCGACCACGTGGAAAGGCCCACGCGAGGCCAGGTAGTAACCCGCTGATGTCGTCATCAGGATCAGCAGGTTCACCTCAGGCTTGGTCAGGATGTAGTAGTCCCGCAGCTTGGAGTTGAGCATTTGCAAAGAAGACGGATTCCCCATTACTTGCGTGGTCGCCATTTTACCAGTCCTGGCCGGATTCTTCACGGTCATCGATGCGCCGAACTTGCCTGCTTTTGCGACGGACTACAAAAATTAAGCCGACGGATGCGATGGTCGGCGGAATGATCAGCACCAGGATGCCGCTTTTCAGGGCCTGGATCATCCGCGTACCGGAAGAAGCAGCCTGGGTATAGCAAAGGGAGCAACTCTGAGAAAATGCCGGCGCTGCCAGCAAAAACAGCGCCACCAGCATCGAACCCAGACACATCCACCGCAGCTTCCGGCGGAAATCGACTTCACCCCTTATTTTGCCCACGGAACCCCACCGGACAGGCGGAAGCTGTCCGTCCAACCGTATTGCATCGCCAATAGTACGAAGACGGTAAAAATCACGAAGAACCACAGCAGCCCGCGATTATCCGACAAGTGCATGAAGAACAGCAAGGCCAATGTCGCCTCCACAATCGCCAGGAACAGCATGCGGGTGAACATCTGCCCGGTGGAGATGCTGGAGTAAGCGATCACAAACTGCAGGGCGGCAATCACAAGGATCACCGCGTAGACCGCCAAATATCTCTTAACGCCGCTCACGTGTGCTTCAGCCATAATTTTGCTCCGAACCTAATGTTTGAGGTTGAGGAGATAGACGAGGGGTACGACGAACATCCATACCAGGTCTACAAAGTGCCAGTACAGGCCGGTGATCTCGAGATCGTCGGCATTGTAACGTCCTCCCTTGTACCGCAGCCCCACAGCGACCAGAGCGACGACGCCGCCGGTGACGTGCAGCAAGTGCAGGCCGGTGATGCTGAAGAACGACGCGCCGAACAGCCCCGTGCCCCACGGATTCTTGAACAAGGTCATGCCTTCGCCGATGAGGGCGAACCACTCGCGGATATGCAGCAGCGCAAACAAAGCGCCCAAACCAGCCGTGATCAGCGTCCAGCGCAGAGCCTTGCCTTTATCTCCCATCCGGGCGGCGTCGATGCCCAGCAGCATCGTGAGGCTGCTGGTGACCAGGATGAACGTCATGATCGCGACGTTGGTGATGCTCTCAAACGGCCGCGGCCAGTCGGGCGTGGCGTTGCGAAGAAATCCATAAGCCACCAGGCATCCGGCGAAAGTCGCGGTATCCGCAATGATGAACAGCCACATCGCCATTTTCTTCGCGGGAATCGAAAAGGCCGGCTTCTCCATCGCACCGCCGTGTCCGGCAGTCGAATGTCCCGCAGTGGAATGTCCCGTTATCGTCACTTCAGCTTGGCTCACGGTCCCTCCTGTTCAATCCGTGCCTACAGTTTCATCCACAGCAATACCAGCAGGTAGATCCACAGCGCATCCATGAAATGCCAGTAGTGCGAGGTTGCGGTCAGCGTGCTCTTGCGCAGCGTCGACCGGCTCAGTTTGTAAATAACTCGCAGCAGTCCGCCCAGGCCTCCAGTGACGTGCACGGCGTGGATGGCGGTCAGCACATAAAAGAAGGAGCTATTGGGATTGGTCGCCAGGTACAAACCTTGCGAGCGCAACTGCCCCCACGCGACATACTGCCCGGCTACGAAGAGCAAGCCCAAACCAAGCGTCGCGTATAGCCAGCCTGCGGGAGCCGCAGCTTCGACGCTCTTTGAACGCATAAACGCGCCCAGCTTGCGGCGGCCCAGCTCCAGCGCAATGCTGCTGGCGATCAACACCACTGTATTCAGGTAGAGAATTCCCGGCAGCGTGAGATGATGCCAGTCGTTCGATGCGCCCTGCCGCACGATCAGCGCGCTGGTGAACGCCGCGAAGCTCATCGTGATCGACGCCAGCACCACCCAAATTCCCGTCGCCGAGGGCGGCGGCGAGTAATCTTTGACGCGCCGCAAATCGCCTTGCGCCGGAACCCAGTCTCCTCCCCCGTTCCCTGAATAAATCAGCCGCGAACGTTCACGCTGTTCTTCGATTCGTGGTGGCTCGTGGACCGTGGTCGCCATGCGGTACAACTCCCTTCTACTGTTGAAACTTTCTCGGTTATGCCTCGTCGTGCGCAGTCACTGCCTTTTCAGGTGAGGTCTGCATCACATAATCGCCCGTCGAGCCTTCTACGCCGTATTGATAAGGATCGTGGAATACTTCCGGCAGCTTGTCCCCAAAATTGTTATGCGGCGGCGGCGTGGTTGGCGTGCTCCACTCCAGCGACGTCGCCTGCCAGGGATTGTCGGAAGCGGGCTCGCCCTTGAACCTGCTGTAAATCAGGTTGAACAAGAAAATCAGCTGGACGGCTCCGGTAAACAAAGCCGCAATCGTGATGAACTGGTGCAGCGGAATCAACGGCTGCATGTAGTCGGCGACGAATGCCTGATACCGCCGCACATTTCCGGCCAGCCCAAGATAGTGGAACGGCATGAAGATGGCGTAGGCGCCCACGAACGTGCACCAGAAGTGCACCTTGCCCAGGGTTTCGTTCATCATGCGGCCAAACATCTTGGGGAACCAGAAGTACGTTCCGGCAAAAATGCCGAACATTGCCGCCACGCCCATTACCAGGTGGAAGTGCCCCACCACAAAATAAGTAGCGTGCAGCATGATGTCGACCGAGGGCTGCGCCAGGAAGAACCCGCTGACCCCGCCGCTGATGAACATGGAGATGAATCCCAGCGCGAACAGCGACGCGGCATTGATGCGGATCTTCGCCCCATAGAGACTCCCGAGCCAGATCAGAACGACGATGGTCGAAGGAATCGTGATCACCAGCGTGGGGAAGGAGAAGGCCAGCGACGACACCGGATTCATACCGCTGACGAACATGTGGTGCCCGTAGACCATGTAGCTGAGAACCGCCAGCGCTCCCATGGAATAAACCAGCACGCGGTGGCTCAGCATGGGCTTGCGGATGTTCGCGACCAACACGTGCGACACAATGCCCATGCCCGGGACGATTGCGATGTAAACCTCGGGATGTCCGAAGAACCAGAACAGGTGCTGCCACAGCAGAGTCGATCCGCCCGAGTGCGGCTGCAGTTGATCGTTGAGCACCAGGTTGGATGCGACGAAAAAGCTGGTCCCTGCGACGTGATCGAGGATCAGCAAAATGCAGGCGGGCATCAGAACCGCAAAAGCGGTCAGACCCATGACCGAGGTGATGAACCAGGCCCACGCGCTGAGCGGCAGGCGCCACATGCTCATGCCGCGCGTGCGCATATCGAGCGTGGTCGTAATGAAGTTCAGCGAGCCCAGTAACTGGCCAATACAGAAGATACCGATGGCGGAAGCCCACAGGATAACGCCCATGCCTTCACCGGGGCCCCCGACCGCGCCTACCGCGCTGAGAGGAGCGTATTGCGTCCAGCCACCCAGAGTCGGCCCATCACTGACGAAGAACGACGACATCAGAACCAGAAACCCGACAAACGTAACCCAGAACGACATCATGTTGAAATGGGGGAAGGGCATGTCTTCCGCGCCGACCTGGATCGGCAGGAAGTAATTTCCGAACGCCGCAAATGGCGCGGTGGTCAGCACAAAAAAGACCATGATGGTGGCGTGCATGGTCATCAATTGCAGGTAATACTCCGGCGTCATCATGTTGCCGGGGGCGCCGGTAGAAGAAAGCAGGTGCAGCCCGGGAATTGCGAAGTTCGTCCACCCCAGGTGGATGCGCATCAGCCAGGAGAGCACCATGCCCACCAGGACGGCCACGAGGGCCAGCCCGTAATACTGCTTGCCGATGACTTTGTGGTCCAGGCTGAAAACGTGCTTGCGGATAAAGCTGGTCGGCGCTGCGTGCGCTGCCGGTGCGTGCCCTATATCGTGCATGTGCTCACCTCGAAAGTGTGCTCGTCCCAACTGCCGGAACGGTGCTGCGCTTATTGCATGGCGGCTTGCTTCTTCAGCCAGGCGTCAAAGTCTTCCGGCGACAACACGGATAGATATGCCTTCATGTTGTAGTGCCCAAGGCCGCAGAGTTGAGTGCAAACAATCTCGTATCTGCCCACCTTGGTCGCGGTGAAGTGAACGGAAAGGTCGAGTCCGGGAACAAAATCCTGCTGCACTCTCAGCTCGGGCACGAAGAACGAATGCCCCACATCTTTGGAGTGCATCAGCAGATGAATCTCGCGATTGACGGGTACGGCCATTTCCGCGGTCACGATGTCATCCTTGGCGTCAGGATCGTGATCGCTGTCCAGGCCGTAAAAATTCTGATTGGCCTCGCTGATCATGTCGGGATGAATGGCCGCGAACTTTCCATCCGGTCCTGGATAGCGGAAATAAAACGCGAACTGTCCAGCCTGAACTTGAACTGGCAATGCATCCGCGCTGGGCGGAGTAAAGTAGGCGTTTCCCCAGGCTTTCACGCCAAAAACGCCGAGGGCCAGAACCTCGCTACCCACCAGGAGAACCGCAGCCCACACCATGGCCTTGGCGCCACCGGGGAAAGTCTTAATCTTTTCTCCCGGGCGCGAACCCGAGTAACGCCAGATAAAGTATCCGAGGATAAACTGCGAGGCCAGGAACGAGATTCCGGCCTCCACCATGGTCTCCGACGTCTGCTCGTCGATGGGCGCTCCGTGAGTTGAGATATCTGGCGCCATCCACCAGGTATGCCGAATAATGGGAATCGCCGAGATGATTGCAATCGCGAATATCGTAATTGCGAAAAATTTCGCCATGTTGCCCTCGCGGTGAGCCGGTTCAAGCTGCTCTTCTGGGACTCCGCAGCCGCCGCCCCGAGGCGGCGGCCGATGAGACGTGACGTTACTTCGCCTTGAAAGTGAAATCAGCCTTGGCCGGCGCGCCGGCGCTCACTGTCACTTTTTGGGTCTGGTTCCCGTACACTTCCTGCCATGCCGTGACCGTGTAATTGCCGGGCGGCACGTTATTGATGGTGTAGTTGCCGTTCGCATCCGTGGTTGCGTATGGCCCTTTCACCACTGCGAACCAGCCGTGCATCCAGGGATGGATGTTGCACTTCACTTCGATCATCTCCGGCGCCTTCCAGCTCTTCTCCACAGGCGGCGCTCCCGGCGGTTGAGACTGGTTCCATGGAATGTTGCCCGTCATCGGGTTCGGATTCGGATGGATGTTGTGCGCCGTCTGATCGCTGGTCGTCACCTTGAATGTCTGCCCGACATCCATCGCCAACACGTGAGGCGCGTATTGGCAGTTCTTCTGATCGAAGACAGGCACGCCCGTCGCAGGCGCGCTGCTGCTCAATCCTTCGGAGATGTACAGGACCACATTCTCCAACCCTCCGCCCGAGCCCGCCACCACGTTCTCCATGTGGGGACTACTGTTGGCGTTCACCTTGACGCAGTAGGGATCCTTCGACATGTCGATCCCCTTCATATGCGGCGCCGTGCCGTCGAGCTTGACCGTTCCCGTGATCTTGCCTTCGCCCGCGGCGCTGACCTTCTGGTTCAGAAGCAACGCACCGCAACAAACCAACACCGCGACTGTAAGAAATGCAGCGAGATTTTTTCGACTCTTCATTTCGTGTCTCCCTTTATGAACCAAACTTCGCTCGTGCTGCGGTCGCCCTCACTGCTGTCCTGCAGGTGCGTTCGGGTCGACCGGCTTCAGGCCAAGTTGTTTGGCCATGGCTCTTTCCTTGCTCGCTTCTGGCATCAGTGAGCGGAGATAGAACACCAGATCCCACGCCTCATCCGGCTTGATGTTGTCGGCAAATGAGGGCATGGGCGTACCGTCCAATCCGGTCATGAAAATCCGATAGATATCCGCATCGGAAGAGCCACACTTGGGCCGCGCGCCTTCCGTAAAGTTGAAGGGCGCGATCGGGCGGCCAAGGTCATCTTGCAGGGTTGAAGCCGAAGGGCCATTGGCCTCTCCCGTGACCCCGTGACACTTCCAGCACTGCACTCGCGCATAAACTTCGCGGCCAGCCTTAATGCGGTCCGGGGTGATTTCGGGCTCAGCTGGAATCTGAATCGGAGTTCCCGGTTTTTCATTTACGAACCGGGGCGAGAAATGTTTTACCCACGCAACCAGATCGGCCCGCTGCTGCTTGGTAAACGTGCTCCACTGCGGCATGTTGGATCGGTCCAGTCCGCGAGCGATCGTGTCAAAGAGATCCTGATCCGTGGGCAGGGTGCCGGTCGGGGTAGAGCGGCACTTAAAAATACCTAATTGGAAGTCGCGGGGCTTTGGGTCGACCCAGGGGAAATTCTCGCCCATTCCATCGCCTCTTTCGCCGTGACAGCCCACGCAATACCGGCGATAGTCAGACTTGGCGTCTTTGGCGTGGCCGGTGATGTGCCCGATATGGCTCTCCATGCCCATCCGCGTGTCAATGTCGGCCATCGTAAGCTGCGCCGTGGAAATCAGCGGGAACGCGAGAACCGCGACGGCACCCAGGCACAGCGACCAGATTCGCAATCTTGTTCGCATTTCATCCTTCTCCCAGTTCGAGTTCTAGAAGTCGAAATCAAATCCCGTGAGCAATTCGCTGGTATTCACGTTGCTGCCGGTCAGGCCCACGAGCGGCCCGGTCCCATCCTGGTGCAGCCAGTTGTATTCGTTGTGCCAAGCGAATCCCGCCCGGCTGGTCATGAAGGGGTTATAGCGAAATCCAAGGGTGTACGTGGAAATGTTCCCCAGATTCGAGGCTGACGGAGCCGTTGAACCAGGTCCATTCGCTTGCCGCGACATGCGGATCGTTTCATATCGCCCAATAAAGATGAGCTGCGGGCTGTAAACATAATGAGGCTCAAAGAGCACTCCGTTCCAGGTTGGAGCCTGCGCGCCCGCCGGCAACGTGGTTCCCGGGGCATTGTTTAATCCATTCAGCAGGTCGACCAGATCGCCGTAACCTTGCCCAAACCAGGCACTGTCCCAGCCATGCTGCGTGACGACCTGAAGGTCAAAATGCTGTCCAAAGTAGAACTGGCCTACGAAACCTTCGCGATGGAACGATTTATTGCCGATTCCGGAGCCGGGGATCGGCCCATTCGGCCCACCGCTAGTCAGCCAATTGGTCGGAGCCTGGCCGACCATGAGGTAACCTCCGATTCGATCCACTCCCATTTTCCCAACGTCAAAAGCCTGGCTGGCCGTGAAGAATCCCGTGTAGGAGTTCGCGCCATAGATCAACCCGGGAGTACCGTCGGACGAACTGAGCAAGGAGGCAGAGTAGCGGGTGCGGTCGTTATCGGAGTGTCCCATCAACTCGACGCCCAGCTGGTTATCGCCGATCTGCCCGAAGATATTGCCATCGCCAACGGGAATGAAGTGATACAGCTGGTAGATGCCGCCGTTGCCGGTCAGCGTCAGAACCCGCTTTTCCGAGAGCAGGTTGTCGAGTTCGAACTTGCCCAGCTTAAGGTTGAGCCAGGGGCTGCCGAACAGGTTGTCCAGCCGCGCCATCACCGTCTCGAAGTGAAACGCGCCCGTATTGTCAGACGATGGCAGCAGGAAGAACGAGAAGTTTTTCTCCAGCGTGCCCCCGGTATGCAGGTCCAGACCGCTCAGGTCGAAACCCGACGAGGTCACGCGTGCAATGCCCGTCCCCTGGTCCACCGCAACCTTGTCCGTGCTGACCCGGTGCCACATCGGCGTCATGCGGAAGGTGACCGGCCAATAGCCCGGGTTCTGCCAGATCGGAGCGTCCCGATCATTCATGAGCTGATAACCGTTGTCTTTGAACTTCTGGCCAAAATAATTGAGCATTGGCCAGGATTCGTGACACGCGGAACAACGGAGGCCGTACTTTCTGGCAAATGCCGGAAGAGCATTTGCGCTAGGGCTGATACCTAGAATAAGGAAGAGGAAAACCAAGCCCGCGATCAGGAACTGCTTTCCTTCACGCGAAGCACAGATACGCTGCAACTGCGTGGCTCGACGCATGCCGAATCCCTCAGGCGATCGGTTTTGAAACCTCGCATCCCACAATGCGAACAGCGAAGAGTTCGGGTGGAGAGCCGATGCGAACGCGAGAAACCCCCGCTCTCACGCCGCATTTTTTCTGCAGAGGTCCATCGTCTTTCTCTCTGCGGCGGTCAGACCACCTTACCGGAGCGGAATCCTACTACGCTCTACCGCAAATTTGCAAGAGGGTCGCAACAATATTTTTTACATTTTTTTGACAATGTAAAATTCTCTTGAAAATGTCATCGCCCGGTCTCCGCCCTATCTTCATTTCCTCCGAAATCCACCTTGCAGTTGACACTGCCAGCCGATTGCTGCGAACCTGTGCCAGCATGGTGATCTCGCGGTGCGGTACTCGAGCTTATCCTCAAGAACTCCCGCTTGCCGCAAGGGCCTTTTCCCAATGAGCCGAGCCAAAATCCGTGTCGGTCTGCTCCTGTTGGCCTTAACGGTCCAAGGATCCGCTCGCGAGAAGGACGGCATCCAGTACGGCGCCGGCCTCATCGTGAACTTGCCTTTCCCGGAAGCCGAAGTCGTCCAAGTCGTGCAGGACGTAGTCCAGAACGGCATCATCCGGGGAACCAAGGAGTACAACAAGGATCCCTACATCACCGGTGCCACGGCAGCCGGGTCCACCCGGGTATTTCCGGAATGGACCGAAGGTGGCAAGATCTTCTACAAAGTGCGGCTGAAAGCTCTCGACCCGCGAAACTTTAAAGACAGCAGCGATCTTGGAACCCTCGCCGTCCGCTACGTAGTCCAGCCCCAAGGCGACAACAACACGGTTCTGCGGATCGACGCGATCTTTGTCGAGGAGTTCCGCCACGTCTCCCATCCCTCCAACGGATCAGTCGAAAGCGCGGAATACAAGGACATCCACGACCAGCTGGACGCCATGGACGCGATGAAAGTACAGACCGCCGAGGCCCAAAAGGAAAAACAGGAACGCGCCGAAAGCAATCCACAACTTCTCAGCGTGGAAGAAACGCCTGCCGTAAGCCAGCCGCTTGCCGCATCCAATCCGGCACCTGTGAACGTCAACAGCTCCAGTGGGAGCACACCCCCTGTCCCGCAAACGCCCGAGGAGCGAGTCCGAGACCTGCGGCGCCAAGTCGAGCGCCTGGTGAAGTCCCCGGGAGCTCCGCTCAAGTCGGCGCCCTTTCATAGCGCCACCACATTGCAGTCCCTCCCTGCCGGCACAGAGGTTCTCATCGTGATAACGACGCCATATTGGTTCGGCATCGAAACCCACGACGGGCAGCACGGGTGGATGTTGCGGGACGAGTTGGAGTTGGTCCCATGAGAGGTGGTTTTCCATATTTAACGCGGGTTGCACTATGCATTGGGGTTCTCGCGTGTGGCATCTGTGCACAGGCACAGGCCAACGCGAATGAACGCTCCTTTCCCCAGTCCAAAACAGTCGTTGAGAAGGCCCTCAAGACGATCCAGGGCAACCTCTCCGGCCACCTTCCGGCGTTGGAGGGATTCGCGACCGCGGGGGAGCATCCTCTGGACCGCTACTCCCGCGGCTTTTATCAGGCAAGCGTGAAGGTCGACTCGGCGCCTTCCGGCGGCTCGGTCGCGCGGGTCAGCATCAAGGTCACAGCCTGGTACTCCGACCCGGCCGGCGCGCAAGCCGGGTACAAGTTGCTGACCTCCAACGGCAGGCTTGAGGCCGACCTGCTGGATCAATTGTCCGAACAAGTAGCGAAGGCCTCGCCCCCGGCGGAAAGCCGAGAAAAAGTTGCCGCAGCCGTATCTGCTCCGGAATCGCCAAACGAGTCGAAGCCGGTAATCTCTGCTCCGGCTCCGGCCTTCCCCAAGAATCCAGGAACGTTCTCTTCCTCCGTAACCCAAGGCCTAGCTGCACATGCCGGATCTGCGGATCAACCGAATGCCGTGCAATCCAACTCCGCTCTCGAGACCGAAATCTCCAACCTGGAACAGATCCTCAAGAACCAGGCTCATCCCAAGAACCTGGTTGCGGTCAGAAAATCAGGCACGCCAGTCGTGGCGACGCCCAGCCTGACAGCCAAGCCGCAGTTTATGGCGTCCCAGCACGATGAATTCGAGATGCTCGATTTCAACGCCGACTGGGTCCACGTGCGCATTTCCGGGCTTTCGCGGGGATGGATCTGGCGCAACAGCGTGGAGATGCCGGAAGGGATTCCTGATACCGCCTCAGCGTCTGCGACTGCGTTGACGCCCGCTGCCGATCTTTTCCACGTCACCCGGGAAGAGACCGCCCCGTTCCCCGGCGATTGGGAACCGCTGCGCAGCAAGAACGTGAAGATCATCTCGGTGCAGAAAGCTGACGATGCCAAGGAAACCGGGCCCAAGGAGCGGCTGGAATTCGTGAAGTTTCTACTGGAGAAAAACTACCCCGATTTGGCGCAGAAATCCCAGGAACTGGCGGGGATTGTCGTCATCTTCGATTCCGCCGACGGCGGCATGATCGCCGCAACCCTCCCTGCGCTTCAGCAATGGAAAGCCGGCACCCTGTCGGATTCCGCCCTCTGGCACAAGTGCTTCTTTGATCCTCCGCAGACCTTCGATTCTGCAGGCCCGTCAGGAACCCGCTAGCGATATCCCAGTCCTCAATCTTCTGCTATCCTGCGCGTTGCCAAATTTTCGTAATCGTTTACGGAACGTACCGCCGGCATCCTGGCGGCTGTCGCGGGAGCGTCCCACCCCCGCAGCGAGCAGCGACAGCCGCCCGGAACCCGAGCGCAATCCCGGAGGTTGCATGCCTTCCCGTCCCAGTCTTTTTCTATTCGCAATCATTCCCGCACTGGTTCTGACCTGCTCTTCCCAGGACTCATCTCCCGCGTACAGAAATGCCTCCCTCCCGCCCGGCCAGCGAGCGGCCGACTTGGTCCAACGCATGACTCTTGAGGAAAAGATCGATCAGTTAGCGGGCGGCCTTCGCCGTGCCCTCGCAACTGCAACCGATCCTGAAGAAAAGCAGGTCTTCGAAGATTTGCAAAAGCTCTATCGCGAGGATTCGCAGGTCAGTCCCCATGACGCCGCGGCGATGCGCAATCGCGCACAACACTATTTGGCCGAAAAGACCCGGCTGGGAATCCCGGCGATCTTCCAGGGCGAAGCCTTGCACGGATTCATGGCCTACGGCAGCACCAGTTTCCCGCAGGTCTTGGGACTGGCGAGCACATGGGATCCGGAACTGGTGCGGCAGGCGTTCACCGCGGCCGCGGACGAAATGGCCTCGTCGGGAGTGAATCAAGCCTTCACGCCGGTGCTGGACTTGGCGCGCGACCCGCGATGGGGGCGGACCGAAGAAACCTACGGCGAGGATCCCTATCTTGCCGCTCGCATGGGAGTGGCCGCCATCACCGGTCTGCAAGGCACGAACTGGATGATCGACCGCCATCACGTGCTGGCTACCATGAAACATTTCGCCGCCCATGGCCAGCCGGAGAGCGGCACCAATACCGCGCCCGCAAATTTTTCGGAAAGAGAGTTGCGTGAAACGTTCCTCGTTCCGTTTGAGGCCGCAGTAAAGGAAGCCCACGTGGGCTCCGCGATGGCCTCCTACAACGAGATTGACGGGATTCCTTCCCACGTTAATTCCTGGCTGCTGGATCGGGTGCTGCGCCAGGAGTGGGGCTTTCGCGGGTATGTGACTTCCGATGGCGGCGGCCTGCAGATGCTAGTCGAAACCCATCATGTGGCCGCCGATTTCGCCGAGGCGGCGCGCAAAGCTCTGGCCGCGGGTGTGGACTATGACCTGTCGGACGGCTCGGTCTTCGAGACCCTGCTCGATCAGGTGCGCGCGGGAAAAGTTCCGCAAGCCGAGTTGGATCAGGCCGTCGAACGTGTGCTGGAAGCAAAATTCCGGCTCGGACTGTTCGAGAATCCTTACGTCGATCCGGACTACGCGCAGAAGATTACCAACAGTCCTGAGCATCGGCAACTAGCGCTGAACGTAGCCCTGAAGTCGATTGTGCTGCTCAAGAACGACAAAAACCTGCTGCCTCTCGATCTGCAGAAGCTGAAAACAATCGCGGTTATCGGGCCCAATGCTGCTGACGTACATCTCGGCGGTTACAGCCGCGATCCCGGACCCGGCAATCAGATCAGTATTCTCGATTGCATTCGCAAGCGGGTGACGGCGAGCGTGAAAGTTCTCTATGCCGAAGGCTGCAAAATTACTACCGGGAAACAGGGCTGGGCGGCGTGGTACGAGAACAAAGTCGAGCAACCCGATGCCAAAGCGGATGCGCAAGAAATCCAAGCTGCAGTTGCAGTCGCTCGCAAAGCCGATGTTGCCATCCTGGTGGTCGGTGAGAATGAGAGTACGAATCGCGAAGCCTGGTCGGCGCAGCATCTGGGAGACCGCGATTCCCTTGATCTGCTCGGATCGCAGGAAGCTCTGGTCCGAGCCATCGTCGAAACCGGTACGCCCACAGTCGTGCTTCTAAACAATGGCCGGCCCCTCTCCATCAATTACGTGAAGGAGCATGTGCCGGCGATTCTTGAGGGCTGGTATTTGGGCGAGCAGGCAGGAACCGCTGCCGCGAACGTATTGTTTGGCGACGTGAATCCGGGTGGGAAGCTGCCCATCAGCTTTCCCCGGTCTGTGGGACAACTGCCCGACTATTACGATCACAAGCCTTCACGCAACCGCGCTTACCTGTTCGATGGACGTGACCCGATTTTTCCCTTTGGCTACGGCCTCAGCTACACGCAATTTCGTTTCGAGAATCTGCGCCTGGAGCCCCAAAGCATTCGTCCCGGCGGATCCGCCAAAATCTCAGTGGACGTCACCAATACAGGCAGCCGTGCCGGCGACGAGGTTGCTCAGCTCTACGTTCACCAGCGGGTGGCCTCGCGCACTCGCCCTGTCAAGCAGCTCGAGGGCTTCAAACGCGTCACTCTGGAACCGGGGCAGAAGATCACGGTGGATTTCATGATCACACCCGACAATCTTTCTCTCATCGACGTGAATATGAACAAGGTCGTTGAGCCCGGCACCTTCGATCTGATGGTCGGGCCGGACTCTGTGGACACTGCGAGCGTTCCGCTTGAAGTTGTAAGTCAATAAGAAATCTGCTGTTTGGTTTCGGAGATAAGGCCAACATGCAAGATGTGCGAATACTGAAACCGCTCTTCTTCCGTTTCCTCGGAACCTTCCTTCTCTTATCTGCGGCGGTCTCCCACGCACAGTGGACTCCGATGAATCCTGTGCGCAGCGTTCAGCAGCAAGCCGACGGGGCGGTATTCACGATGGGCACGGGCACACTGAAGATACAGATATGTTCCCAGTCGGTCATCCATGTGCTCTACTCGCCCACCACCGCCTTTCCCAAGCGCAGCGATTTCGTCGTAACCAAAGAAAGCTGGCCCGCGGCCAAGTGGACCATGCAGCAGACCGAGGACGCCGTCACCATAAGCACCACCCTGCTGAAACTCACGGTCACGCGTAAAAACGGGGCGATCAACTATGCCGAAGCGAGTGGCGACGCGCTGGTCACCGAAGCATCGCGCCGCATGACTCCAGAGAAGGTCAACGAAGAAGACACGTACCGCGCCGAGTCCTTCATCAACATTTACGGCTCTCATGAAGCTCTCTATGGTTTAGGACAGCATCAGGCCGGCGTGTGGAATTATCGCGGCGAGTCGGTCGACATCTCGCAGGACAACAGCAATATCGCCGTGCCGCTCATGCTTTCGAGCAAGGGCTATGGCATCTTCTGGAATAACACCTCGCGCAGCCGCTTCAACAACCGCTTCGCCAACTATCTCTACATCAGCTCGGAAGTCGCCGATGTCATCGACTACTACTTCCTTTACGGGCCGGAGTTCGACAACATCGTCGCGGAATATCGCGACCTGACGGGACAGGCGCCGCTTTTCGGAAAGTGGGCGTACGGCTTTTGGCAGTGCAAGAATCGTTACAAGTCCCAGGATGAAATTCTGGAGGTCGCGAAAAAATATCGCGACCTGCACATTCCCGTCGACAATCTCGTGCAGGACTGGTTCTGGTGGAATCGCAAGGGCGAGTTCGTCTTCAACAAGAATTATCCCGATCCCAAGGCGATGATCGACCAACTGCACAACGAAAATTTCCACCTGATGATTTCGATTTGGCCCTTTTTCGAACCCGGCTCAGCCAACTACGACTACATGGAGAAGAAAGGCTGGTTCGTCGACAAGTTCAAATACGCGAAGCCGCCTTACCACACCGACGCCATGGCGGTATACGACGCCACCAATCCGGAGGCGCGCAAATATTACTGGGACCAGGTCAATCAAGGCCTGTTCCGCATCGGCGCCGACGCCTGGTGGATGGATACCACCGAACCCGAGACCGAAGGTCAGGAAGAAAATATTCTGCTGAATCACAAGCTGGCCGCCGGCAGCGGCAACCGTTATGTGAATGTCTATCCTCTTCTCGATACTCAGGCGGTATATCAGGGACAGCGCGGCGCCTCCGACAAGAAGCGTGTCTTTATCTTGTCGCGCTCGGCGTTTGCCGGATCGCAGCGCAATGCTGTCACCGCCTGGTCGGGCGACATCAACTCCGACTGGTTCAGCTTCCGCCGCCAAATTCCCGCCGGCTTGAACTTCTCTCTCTCCGGCATTCCGTACTGGACGACCGACATCGGCGGATTCGTCTCGGGCAACCCGACCGATCCTGCCTACCGCGAGCTTTTTATTCGCTGGTTTCAGTACGGCACATTCAGCCCGATCTTCCGGGTTCACGGCACGCGCAAGCCGGATGAAAACGAGCTATGGTCCTACGGGCCCGATGCGCAAGCGGTTCTGGTTAATTTCGATCGCCTGCGCTATCGCCTGCTGCCCTACATCTACTCGATTGCGTGGAAGACAACCAGCGAAAGCTACACGCCGATGCGGCCTCTGGTCATGGATTTCCGCGCCGATCCTCGCGCCCAAGACGTCGGCGATCAGTTCCTGTTCGGCCCGGCATTCCTGGTAAATCCGGTGACCGAGCCGACGGCACCCACGCGGCCGGTCTATCTTCCCGACGCGAAGTGGTACGACTTCTGGACAGGATCGGAAGTGGCGGGCGGACGAATGATCAACGCCATCACGCCGCTCGACCGGCTTCCTTTGTACGTGCGCGCAGGATCGATTCTGCCCCTCGGACCTGACGAACAGTGGTCCACGGAAAAACCCGAGGACCCCATCGAGCTGCGAATTTATCCCGGCGCCGACGGAGACTTCACGCTCTACGAAGACGAGAACGACACCTACAACTACGAGAAGGGCGTCTATGCCACGATCCCCCTCCACTGGGACGATGCGTCGCACACGCTGACATTCGGCGACCGTAAAGGCCAGTTCCCAGGCATGCTCGAGAACCGGACGTTCCGAATCGTCCTGGTCCGCGAAAACCATGGCATCGGAATCAACGCCGCGGACGAACCGGACAAAGTTGTGCAATATTCCGGCAAACAACTAGCCGCCACTCCGTGAACCGTAGCGCCGGCGTCCTCGCCGGCTGTCGCGAGGGCGTCTCGCCCTCGCCCCCAACTGAGGAATAGCCCGCATACCAATTACGCAAGGCCTGTCTTGTTGCGAACCATTCCGAACTGTAGACTCATCCCCGTCAAGGAGTGCTTCGCAACCATCCATGATCCTGCGCCGACTCTCTCTCACCGCCCAAATCTCTTGCCTGATCGTCTTCGGGACCATCTTTTCCCAAGCCCAGACCGCTGACACCACCAATGCCGTCGATGACTACGTAAAGTCCGAGATGCAGCGCCAGCACATCCCCGGGCTTTCGCTGCTGGTGGCGAAGAACGGCAACATCGTGCAGTCCGAGGGATTCGGTCTGGCCAACGTGGAACTGCAAGTCCCCGTGAAGCCCGAGACCGTCTTCCAGTCCGGATCCGTGGGCAAGCAGTTCACTGCGACCGCCGTCATGATGCTGGTGGAAGCGGGCAAGGTCCGCCTCGATGATCCCCTCGCGAAATATTTCAAAGACGCTCCCGCGACCTGGAAACAGGTAACCGTCCGCGAACTGCTCAGTCACACCGCGGGCTTTGGCGACTATCCCGAAAAATTCAATTTCCGCAAAGACTGGACTGAGGACGAACTGTTGAAGCTCGTCGGAGGCATGCCTCTAGCTTATCCGCCGGGAACGAACTGGAAGTACAGCAATCTCGGATTTCTGACGTTAGGCGTTCTGATTCACCGCGTCACCGGCGAATTCTACGGGGACTTTCTGCAGCAACGAATCTTCCAGCCCCTCGGAATGACTGCCACCCGCATCATCAGCGAGTCCGATATCGTCCCCAATCGCGCTGCCGGATACCACCTCGTGAAAGGCGAGTTGAAGAATCAGGAGTGGGTCGCGCCCGCTATGAACACCACCGCCGATGGCAGCCTCTATTTCACCACGCTCGATCTGGCCAAGTGGGATGCGGCGCTCTACACCGAGAAGCTGCTCAAGCAATCCAGCCTCGATCAGATGTGGACCGTAGCCAAATTAAAGAATGGCCAGCCGAACAAGGGCCATTACGGTTTCGGCTGGTTCATCGACGACCGCAATGGCCACCGCTGCATTCACCACGATGGCTCGTGGCAGGGATTCGAGACTGCGATTGATCGTTACGTCGACGATCACCTGACTGTCATCGCGCTCACCAATCTGGCCGGCGCGCAGCCCGGCAAGATCACGCAGCACGTAGCCGAAATGTATTTGGCTCAGAGATAATTAAGCGACGATTCGCGCGGATTCACTCCGGCGCTCAACCGTCATGCGCATCCCGTACTTCGGACGCAGCGTGATCAGCGGCTCGGGTTCTACCGGATGCCCCGGTACCAACTTTAACTTCCATTCTTGCGCGATGGTCGCCAGCAGCAGCACGCCTTCCATCCAGGCAAACGATTCGCCGATACACTGCCGGAATCCCGCTCCAAACGGAAAGTATGTGAACTTTGTGCGCCGCGCCTTTGCCTCAGGGGTGAAGCGCTCCGGATCAAAACGCAGAGGATCGGGAAAGAATCGCGGATCGCGATGCGTGATGAACTGGCTCATCAGCACAGTCGTCTTCCCCGGCAAGAAGAATTCGCCCAGCTGAAAATCGTTCAAAGCATAGCGGCCCATCGCCCACGCCGGAGGATAGAGCCGCATCGACTCGGCCAGCGCCATCTCCACATAACGCAGCCGCGGCACATCGTCGAACGTCGGCTGCCGTCCCTGCAGTTCCCGATCGATTTCGTTATGAAAGCGCCGTTCGCAATCCGGATTTTGTGACAGCAAATACCACGTCCACGACAGCGCATTGGCCACGGTTTCGTAGCCCGCCAGAAATATGGTGATGACCTGGTCGCGCAACGACTGCTCCGACGCTGCACTCCGGTCCGGCGCAGCGGCCAGCATCAGGTCGAGAAGGCTTCCGCTGTTCACGTGCTCGCGCCGGTGCGCCTCAATCATGCGGTAGACCACCGCATCAATTCGCTTCCGCGCGCGCACGAACGCCGCCAGCCCCGGAGGTCTCATGTGCACCAGCCACTCCGCCGCCGGCAACATCACCAGAAAATTGTAAAGGCGCATGATGCGATTGATCGCGTCCGCCAGTTCCCTGACCTCATCGCCAAGGTCCGTCGCAAACAACGTCTTCGCCACGACGTTCAGAGTGAGGTGCATCATGTCGATGGCGATGTCGCGTTGCTCGCCGTCGCGCCAGCTGTCGCGCATGCGCACGCCCTCATCCACCATGGTGCGCGCGTATTCCGGGACGCGCTGCCGGTGGAACGCCGGTTGCGCCACCTGCCTCTGCAAGCGATGCTGCGCTCCCTCCGCGGTAATCAGCCCTTCGCCCAGCAGCATCTTCGTGCGGCGGACGGTGCGTTCCTTGATGAAGTTGTCGTTCTGCACCACCAGCACTTCGCGGATGTAGTCGGGATGATTCAGAAAGACAATGTGATTCCATCCGATCTTGTAGTGCGCGATGTCCCCGTATTCGCGGGCAAGATGCTGGAACAGGAAGATAGGATTCGCCGGCCGGAACCTGCGCCACGCAAACCACAGCAGATTGCGCTCAAAGCCCGGCGGGAAGCGGTATTCGCCGCGGCCCGGAGCAGGTTCCCGCAAATCATTTCGGGCCGCAGTTGCCATCCATCCAGTGTACCCAAAGAAGCTCGTAGCGCCAGCATCGTCGGCGGTCAGCGCCGGCGTCCCCGTCGTAGCGCCGGCGTCCCGCCGGCTGTCGCGCGGGCATCTTGCCCGCGCACCCCGACCGAAGAAAGAACTCCCACGATTTCCAACCAACGAACTCGGCTACCGTGACGCGCTCGTCTTCTGCAGCTCATCCAACTTCGCCAGCACTTCCCCGCTGTGCTTCGCCGGATCCACGCTGGTAAACACCTTCGCAATTTTCCCCGAAGGATCAATCAGAAACGTATGCCGCGCCGCAAACTTCACCACGCCCAGGTTCGTGAGCGATCCATAGGCCGCGCTGACTTTGTGGTCTGTATCGGCCAGCAGCCTGAAGTTGAAGCCTTCCTTGGTGCAGAACTTCTTATGAGACTCGACGCTGTCGAGGCTCACTCCCATCACCACCGCGTTGTGCTCGGCGTACTTGGGCTGGTCCACCTGGAACTGGTGGGCTTCGCGCGTTCAACCCGGTGTTTGATCTTTTGCATAGAAATAGAGAACGACCCACTTGCCGCGGTAATCTTTCAAGCTTACGAGAGTGCCGTCTTGCGAGGGCAAGCTGAACTCTGGAGCCATGCTTCCCTCAGAAGGCTGTGCCGATCGCGATAGCACCCGCGGCACCAGCAGCACCGCAACGACTAACACCAACACCAGCAAAATGATCCGCAGCATGGAACCTCCCGCCGCCACTGCCATTCGAACCACCCCAGCATAAACCACAAACGACACCAAGGCACCGAAGCCTCCTTTGTGACCTTCGTGCCCTTCGTGGTTTGTGCCTCGTCAGCAAGAATCCGCGCGCATGAATTATGATGAAGTATTACGCATACCACTGTGGGGGAACCAGACGTGGCTCAGACGGAAACTGATGGCCTTGAAGTGTTGGAAACCAGGGAGTGGGTCGATTCCCTGGATTATGTGCTTTCTCACGGCGGTCCCAATCGGGCCGGCCGTTTGCTGCAGCAACTGGCGTTGCACGCGCGGCGCGAAGCTGGCATTAACCTGCCCTTCACCGCAACCACCCCCTATCAGAACACCATTCCCGTGCGCCAACAGCCGCCGTTCCCCGGCAGCCAGGAGATGGAGCGCCGCATCAAGAGCCTGGTCCGCTGGAACGCGCTCGCCATGGTCGTGCGCGCCAACAAGATTCAGGAAGGCATCGGCGGACATATTTCGACCTTCGCCTCGGCCGCCACGCTCTACGAGGTCGCGTTCAATCACTTCTTCCGCGCCCAAACCGAATCCGGCGACCGCGACATCGTCTATTTCCAGGGCCACGCCGCACCTGGAATGTATGCCCGCGCCTATCTTGAAGGGCGCATCTCGAAAGAGAAGCTGCAAAACTTCCGCCGTGAACTGAAACCCGGCGGAGGCTTAAGTTCTTATCCGCATCCCTGGCTCATGCCCGATTTCTGGGAATTCCCCACGGTCTCCATGGGGCTCGGCCCGATCCAGGCCATCTACCACGCGCGCTTCATCAAGTATCTGGAAAATCGCGGGCTCAAGCAGTCAACCGGCGGAAAAGTCTGGGCATTCCTCGGCGATGGCGAAATGGATGAGCCGGAATCCCTGGGCTCCATCACGCTCGCCTCGCGCGAAAGGCTCGACAACCTCATCTTCGTCGTGAACTGCAACCTGCAGCGCCTCGATGGTCCGGTGCGCGGCAACGGCAAGATCATTCAGGAACTGGAAGCCATCTTCCGCGGCGCGGGCTGGAACGTCATCAAGTGCATCTGGGGTTCCGATTGGGACACGCTTATTCAGAACGACCGCGATGGCCTGCTGGTGCGGCGCTTGGGCGAGATCAGCGACGGGCAGTATCAGAAATACTTCGTCGAGAGCGGAGCCTACTTCCGGCAGAACCTGTTCGGCAGCGACCCACGCCTGCTCAAGATGGTCGAGCACCTGTCGGACGACCAGTTGGCGCGCATGCGCCTGGGCGGGCACGATCCCATCAAGGTGCACGCGGCTTACCGCGCGGCGGTGGATCATACCGGTTCTCCCAGCATCATCCTGGCCAAGACAATTAAAGGTTATGGGTTAGGCGAGGCGGGTGAAGGCAAGAACATCACTCACCAGCAGAAAAAGCTGAATGAAGACGAACTGGAGCTGTTCCGCTCGCGCTTCGGCATTCCCATTCCCGACGATGAGCTGCACGACGCGCCATTCTACCGGCCATCGGACGACAGCTCCGAACTCAAATACATGCAAGCCCGCCGCGAGCAGCTCGGCGGATACATGCCGCAGCGCAAGGTCCGGGCCATGGCGCTAAAGCCTTTCCCCGCCGCGCATTTTGAGGAATTCCACAAAGGCACCGAAGGCCGCGAAGTTTCCACCACCATGGTTTTCGTTCGCTTGCTGGCCAAGCTGCTGCGCGATCCAGAACTCGGGAAATACATTGTCCCCATCGTCCCCGACGAAGCCCGCACTTTCGGCATGGAAGCGCTGTTCCGGCAGGTGGGAATTTATTCCAGCGTCGGCCAGAACTACGAGCCCGTCGATATGGACACGCTTCTCTATTACAAGGAAGCGAAGAACGGTCAGATTCTCGAGGAAGGAATTACCGAGTCGGGATCGATGTGCTCGTTCATCGCTGCCGGCACGGCCTATGCCAACCACGGCATTCCCACGATCCCCTTCTTTATTTATTACTCGATGTTCGGATTCCAACGGATCGGCGATCTGATCTGGGCCGCAGCCGACATGCGCTGCCGCGGATTTCTCGTCGGCGGCACGGCTGGACGCACCACGCTCGCGGGCGAAGGCCTGCAGCACCAGGACGGGCACAGCCACGTGCTCGCGCTGCCGGTCCCCAATCTCCATGCCTACGATCCGGCGTTCGCGTATGAAATCGCGATCATCATTCAGGACGGCATCAGGCGCATGTATATCGATCAGGAATCTATCTTCTATTATTTGACGGTTACGAACGAGCCGCTTCCGATGCCGGAAATCCCGGCGGGCGAGAATGTCCGCGAGGGAGTGCTGAAAGGCCTGTACCGCTTCAACACTTCCAGCAAAGGCGACGCCAAGCTGCGCGCCCAGCTTCTGGGCAGCGGCACCATCATGTTCGAAGTGCTCAAGGCGCAAAAGATTCTGGACGAAAAATATGGCGTCGCCGCCGACGTCTGGAGCGTCACTAGTTATAAGGAGCTCTATCGCGACGCCAACGATTGTGAGCGCTGGAATATGCTGCATCCGGCCGAACCTGCGAAGGTGCCGTACGTCACCGAGACTCTGAAGGATGCGCAGGGGCCGTTCATCGCGGCCTCCGACTACATGAAGGTGTTGCCGGAAAGCCTCGGAAAGTGGGTGCCGGGACAATTGGTTTCGCTGGGCACAGATGGTTTCGGCCGTAGCGAGAACCGCGCCGCTTTGCGCGACTTCTTCGAGGTCGACGCCAAGCACATCGTCCTGGCGACTCTGGTGGCGCTATCCCGCGAGAAAAAAATTGGCGCCGACGTGGTCAAGCGTGCAATTCAGGAATTAGGAATTAATCCAGAGAAAGCGAACCCGGCAATCAGCTAAGTTCACCGTGAGGATAAGAGCAGTGCTACCCAGGCGGCGTCATTCCGAAGCCCCGCGCTTTCTCAAGCGGGGCGAGGAATCTCCCGAGCAGCGTGATGATGCCACGATTAAGAATCTGAGACGCAAAGGATCATCGAGTGATTGAGTTCAAACTTCCCGAGCTGGGAGAAAACATCGAACAGGGCGACCTGGTTCGCCTGATGGTTGCACCCGGCGCCACTGTAAGCCCCGGCCAGTCGGTCATGGAACTCGAGACCGACAAGGCGGTCGTCGAGGTGCCTTCCTCGGTCAGCGGAACCGTGCAGGAGATTCGCGTCAAAGAAGGCGACAAAATCAAAGTCGGCCAGGTGATTTTCACCGTCGATGGCGCGGAAGCAAAATCCGCGAAACCTGCCCAACCCGCCGCGGCAGCCACGGCCGCTGCGCCAAAGCAAGAAGCTCGACCCTCGACGCCGAAAGCTGAGCCTCCTCGCCCCACGGCCCCAACTGCCCCACCCAGCACTCCCGCTGCCGTGTCTACGGCGAACGAATTCAAGCTCCCCGAACTTGGGGAGAACATTTCGCAAGGCGATCTCGTCCGCCTGATGATTTCTCCCGGCACGAAAGTTTCCGAAGGCCAGCCGGTGATGGAATTGGAAACCGACAAAGCCGTCGTGGAAGTTCCATCCTCAGTCAGCGGCGTGGTCAAAGAAATCAAAGTTAAAGAAGGCGAGAAGATCAAAGTTGGTCAGGTGATCTTCACGCTTGAGGGAGGTGCATCCGCTGCGCCTTCGCCGGCTCGCCCGCGCACCGCTCCTGTTGAGCATGCTTCCGGGCAGCACGGCGCGCGCCTTACATTTCAAGCTGCGATTCGCGCCGAGGGCAAGACCGAAGAGCAGGCGCTTCCTCCCGATCAGCCTCAGGTAGCCGCGCCTTCGTTCAGCATGCCGGCGCAGTTAGGCAAAGTGGCGGGCACCGAGCATCGCCAACCAGTTCCCGCTGCCCCCCACGTCCGGCGACTCGCTCGCGAAGTGGGCGTAGATATCTATGAGGTGAAAGGAACCGGGCCCGGCGGGCGCATCAGCGAGGATGACGTCAAAGGCTATGCCAAAGGCCTGCTGTCGAACGCGGCCAGAACGGCTCCTCGTGCCGGACATTTCATTCAGCCGGAACTGCCGGATTTTGCCAAGTGGGGCAAGATCGAGCGCGTTTCCATGCGCGGCGTTCGCCGCAAAACCGCCGAGCACCTTGCCGAAGCGTGGAACACGATCCCACACGTGACCCAGCATGACCGCGCCGACATTACCGAGCTCGAGCAACTGCGCGCCCGCTTCGCTCCCAAAGCCGAAGAGGCTGGCGGCAAGATGACCGTCACTGCCATTGCCCTGAAAGTTTGCGCGGCCGCTCTGAAGGTGTTTCCTCAGTTCAATGCAAGTATTGACATAGAGAAAGAAGAGATTGTCTACAAGCAGTACATCAGCATTGGCGTCGCCGCCGACACCGACCGGGGCCTGCTCGTACCCGTGATCCGCGACGTGGATAAAAAGAACATTGTCGAGCTCGCGGTTGAGTTGTCGCAGCTTTCGAAAAAGGCGCGCGACAAGAAGCTCGCCCCGGCCGACATGGAGGGGGGAACGTTTACGATCACCAACCTGGGCGGCATCGGCGGCATTGGTTTCACGCCGATCGTGAACTATCCCGAGGTGGCGATTCTTGGCCTGTCGCGCTCGCGCATGGAACCCGAATGGATCAACGGAAAATTTGAGCCGCGCCTCATTCTGCCGCTCTCGCTTTCCTACGATCATCGTTTGATCGACGGCGCCGACGCAGCCCGCTTCCTGCGCTGGATCGCGGAAGCTTTTGAACAACCATTCCTGCTGTCGGTGCAGGGATAAAGAATGGACCACGAAGGTCACGAAGTTTCACGAAGGAAATCAGGTACGCCCGTGAATCGGATTCCCTTCGTGTACCTTAGTGTCCTTTGTGGTTGAACGCCTTATGTCCGAACCCAATCTGAACATTGCAGTCGTGGGCGGCGGTCCTGGAGGATATGCCGCGGCATTTCTTGCCGCCGATCTAGGCATGACCGTCACGCTCATCGATCCGGAACTCAATCCTGGTGGCGTCTGCCTCTACCGCGGCTGCATTCCATCGAAGGCGCTGCTGCACGTGGCTAAACTGCTGGAAGAATCGCATCAGGCCAAGAACTGGGGCATAGAATTCGCCGCGCCCAAGATCGACCTGGCGCAACTGCGCTCATGGAAAGAGAGTGTTGTCTCAAAGCTCACCGGAGGACTCGGCGTGCTGTCGAAGCAGCGCAAAGTGCATTACGTACAAGGGCGCGCCGCGTTCGAGAACTCTACCACGCTGAACGTTACGAAGAACGACGGCTCGCAAGAGACGCTCCGCTTCGATCGCATCATCATCGCGACCGGCTCGCGTCCGGCGATTGTTCCAACGCTGAAGCTCGATACCCCGCGCATCATGGACTCCACCGGCGCGCTCAATCTCGAAGACATTCCCGGCAGCTTGCTGGTTGTGGGCGGCGGATACATTGGCTTGGAACTCGGCTCCGTATACGCCGCGCTGGGCACGCGAGTCACAGTCGTGGAAATGCTGCCCGGCCTGCTTCCCGGCGCTGACCGCGATCTGGTTCTCCCGCTGCACAAGCGTCTGGAGAAGATGTTCGAGGCAATCCTGTTGAACACGACGGTCGCATCAGTGAAAGACGAAGGCAATGGCATCCGCGCAAAACTCAAGGCGCAAGACGGCAGCGAGCAGGAAAAACTTTACGATCGCGTTCTGGTGTCAGTAGGCCGCAAGCCCAACTCCGAAATTGCCGGCCTGGAAAAGACGCAAGTGCAAGTTGGCCAGCGCGGATTCATTCAGGTGAACAAACAGTTGCAGACCGATGACCCGTCAATCTACGCCATCGGCGATGTAGTCGGCGAACCCATGCTGGCGCACAAGGCATCGCATGAAGGCCGCGTTGCCGTCGAGGCCATCGCGGGGCACAAAGTGGCATTCGAGCCCAACGCAATTCCCGCCGTGGTGTTCACCGATCCAGAGGTCGCCTGGTGCGGCCTCACCGAGACGCAGGCGCAAAAAGAAAATCGCGAGATCAAGGTGGCGAAATTTCCCTGGGCAGCATCCGGACGCGCCATCACCCTCGATCGGCCCGAAGGCATGACCAAGCTGATCTTCGATCCGCAGAGCGAGCGCGTCCTGGGCGTGGCTATCGTGGGCGCAGGCGCGGGCGAACTGATTGCGGAAGGCGTGCTCGCCGTGGAGATGGCGGCATTGGCTAGCGATGTAGCGATGACCATCCATCCGCATCCCACGCTGTCGGAAACAGTAATGGAATCCGCGGAAGTGTTCTTTGGCACCAGCACGCATATCTATCGGCCCAAGCGTGGATGAAGGGCTTGAGCATTCCACGCTAGACCTGGCTGTCCGATACAATGATCGCTCATTGCTGCGCCGTTTTCTGACGCGCACCCGCACCGCCGGCGGCGAAGAGAAATATGTTTTCTTTCCCTAAGACCATTTTGCTGTTCACGCTGCTGCTCGCGGCAGCTGTGTCGCCGGCGCAGATCACGGCTTTGCAGCCTGCTGCGCCTGCAAGCAACAGCAATACTCAATCGGACCCGCTGGGCCGCACCACTCCTTCCAATTCCGTGCTCGGATTTCTCAGGGCCGCCCAGGCAGGCGAATACAGCGTTGCGGCGCAGTACCTGCAGATGAGCGCCGCGCGCCGCCAAAGCGAAGGCGAGCAGCTTGCAACCAAGTTGAAGTTCGTGCTTGACCACGCCTTCACCGGCAATCTCAGCCGCTACAACCAGCCGGAAGGAACTCCGCAGGAAGGCGTGGCGCTTGGCCATCAGAAACTCGGCACCATGACGGCGGGCGACGTGGAAGCTGATCTCGACCTGGTGCGCGTCTCCGATCCAAGTGCCGGCAAGATCTGGCTGATTTCCGCGGAGACCCTCGCGAAAATTCCAGAGCTGCACGATCAGGTTCAGGCGCGGCAGGTCGAAAGCAAACTTCCCAGCGTCCTGGTCAAACACCAATTTGCCGGGATGCCCTGGTGGCAGTGGATTGCGCTGTTGTTGGCAGCGCCCGTCGCAGCGGGACTGGGCTGGCTGGTCCTGGCGATGCTGGAAGTTCCTGTGCGCTGGTGGGCGCGGCGCCGCGGGCAGATCGAAGTGGCGAACTGGCGCTCGGTTTCGGGGCCCGCATGGCTGCTTGCGGGCACGCTGATTCATCAGATCTTCGTCGTGTACCTGCGCATGCCGCTGTTGACGCGGCACTACTACTTCCAGGTCACGTCCATCGCGCTCATCATGAGCGCCACGTGGATCGTGTGGCGCAGCATTCGCTGGTCGCTCCGGCGTGTACGCATGCGCGCGCTGGCTCGCGGACATGCCGGCACAGGATCGCTCATGCTGCTGGGCGAGCGCATTCTCAAAGCAGTGATTTTTGTGCTCGGCGTCTTGGCCGTGTTGGGCAACCTGGGATTCAACATGAGCACCGCGCTCGCCGGCCTGGGCATTGGCGGCCTGGCGATCGGCTTCGGAGCGCAGAAGACTATCGAGAATCTTTTTGGCGGCGTTTCCGTGCTGGGCGATGAAGTCTTTCGCGTGGGCGACGTCTGCCGCTTCGGCGATCGCACCGGAGTTGTCGAGGATATCGGCTTGCGCTCGACGCGCATTCGAACCGACGAGCGAACGCTGGTTGCGATTCCCAACGGCACGGTAGCGACCATCAACCTGGAAAATCTGAGCCGCCGCGACAAGATTCTGTTCAAGACGACCCTCGGCTTGCGTCCGGAAACCAAAGCGGACCACATGCGCTTCGTGCTCTCGGAAGTGCGTAAGCTGCTCTACAGCCATCCGAAAGTAGAGACGCAGACCGTGCGTGTACGGCTTACCGACATCGCGGGGAGTTCTTTAAGCGTTGAAGTCTTCGCCTACATTTTGACGCGCGATTTCAACGAGTACGCCGCAGTGCGCGAGGACCTGCTGCTGCGCATCATGGACGTGATGGAAGATACTGGCGGTGGGCTGGCGTTGCCGTCGCAGACGCTCTATTTAAGCCGCGACGCCGGGGTCGAAAAGGAGAAGGCCGACAAGGCGGTGCAGAAGATTGCAGAGCTGCGCGATGGCAAGCAACTGCCCTTCCCTGATTTCCATCAGGACGAAATCTCTTCGTTCAAGGGATCGATCCAGTACCCTCCGGACGAGTCGACGCTGCGCAAGGCTCAGGACGACGGCGCCAAGGGGCGCTAACTACCTCGCGGGCCGCGACCGGTGACACCTGACGTCGGTTCTAAAGGACTTACGAGAGTGTTCCTGCAGGAACACATCTGCGTTTTTGCAAAAGTGTTCCTGCAGGAACACTTTAGTACGCAAATGTACATACAATCAGGTACAACATCGAATAAACCGCTTGTTTGCTTTAGGTTGGAAGGGGCCGAAATGCTGACCTCAGCACCAAAAAAGACGCGCTCGAGCAAGTTGTTGATTGCTAAGGAGTTGCGGATCCGCATTTTGCGGCGGATTAAGAGCTTCAACCACGAAGGACACTAAGGTACACGAAGGACAATCCTCAACCACAGAGGACACTGAGGTACACGGAGGGAAGTCGAGCTGCTGCTTCGGGGAAGCAGGACGCGCGGTGCAGAGACTCTAGTTTCTACGGCGCTGGAGTCGCTCTAGGAAGAGATGCGTCGGGAGATAGACCGTGAGCGGCACTACGATTAAGTAAGTGGATAAATAAAGCCATCCCGGGACCATGTGTTGCTGTTTGAAGAACAAGCCCCTCGCCCAATTCACGTCTTGCTCGGGACGCCAGAAATAATTGATTGGGATGACGATCCAAGCCATAAGCGTTTGGAATTTCCACCCGCGCGGGTCGTAGCCCAGGCGCCAGATTGCCCAGAGCAGCAGTGGTGGCATGGCCACATGAAACAGGCTGAGCATCCGAATCGGGAGCGACAGGTGCGGATCGAACATGTATTCGGTGCCGCCGATGAGGTGGTGGCCAGTCAGCAGAGCGCCAGCCAGGTCGATGCAGTACAGCGTTTGAAATAGAAGCAGACCGCAAGCCGCCCAGGAAAAGATCAGCGGGCTCTCCAGCCACAGTGCGATCCCGATTAGGAAGTTCCCGATGTCACAGAAGAACAGGAAATTTTGTGCGCCGTATTGCCGCCAGTAAAGAGGAGCCCAGAGGATCAGCCAGACGGTCCAGGCGATTTTGAGCCAGAGCGGGAGGCGCATGGCTCGCTATTGTAGACCTCGTTGGATGCTTGACTGTCGCAATGAATCAGGGAGAGCGACATGCCACTCCAGTACGTCACCTCGAATTAACTTGGGATAGCTGTTGATTTTTTATGACCTCTTGCTAACCGAGGGGAGCGGATTTAGTCTAACTCGGTAACCGAGAGGAGAGACTGTGAGTAAACCTTCCGACCTGGTTCAGGGGACGCTGGACATGCTGATCCTCAAAATACTGGCGTTGCAACCTATGAATGGATGGGCTATCAGCCAGCGTCTGAAGCAGATATCCAGCGACGTGCTCGGCGTCAGCGACGGTTCTCTCTATCCCGCGCTGCATAAGCTGGAACATCGCGGTTGGATCGGGGCGCAGTGGAAGTCGAGCGAAAACAACCGCCGCGCGAAATTCTATTCTTTGACGCGCCTGGGGCGGAAGCAGCTCGAAAAAGAGACGGCCAACTGGAACCGCGTCTCCGCCGCAATCACCGGCATCGTAAAGCTCAAAGAGGCTTGAACATGAATATCGAACAATGGTTCTATTCCTTGCCATTGCGTTTGCGCTCTTTTTTCCGTCCCCATCAGGTGGATCAGGAACTCAAAGAGGAGCTTCGCGAGCATCTCGAGCAACAAATTATCGAGAACATTGCCGGAGGCATGTCGCCGGAACAGGCACGCCGCTCCGCCCTGCTTTCGATGGGCGGGGTCACGCAGATTGAACAGCAGTGCCGGGATGCCCGCGGCGGAAGAATCTTCGATGATCTTGTTCAGGACATACGTTACGGCTTCCGGCAATTGCTCCGCAGCCCAGGATTTTCGGCGCTGGCTGTTCTGTGCCTGACGGTGGGCATTGGCGCGAATGCTGCCGTCTTCAGCTGGCTGGAAGGCATCCTGTTCCGCCCTTATCCGTTGGTCGCACATCAGGAGCGGCTCTTCGCGCTTGCCGGAACCGTAGCAGGTGAGAGTAGGCCGGACTTCCTGTCGTGGCCGGACTTCCTCGACCTGCGCCGCAACTGCACGCTGTGCGAGGATGCTTTCGTCACCAGCATTACCGGAAGCACGCTGAATATTGGAGACCATGCCGACGTCGCGACCGGGAGCATTGTCTCAGCCAACTATTTCGACGCTCTCGGCGTTCATCCGGTTCTCGGGCGCGGCTTCGAAGCAGGAGAGGATGTGGGCAGCGATTCGCATCCTCTGGTCATCATCAGCTACCAATTTTGGCAGGAACGGTTCAAAGGCGATCCGGCGATCATCGGGAAAATGCAGCGCCTGAACAACGTGCCGCATACCATCATCGGCGTCACGCCCGAGGGATTCTATGGAACCTTTGTAGGCCGAGCCATCCAGTTCTGGGTTCCCGCATCGATGCAAGAAACTTTTGGAAGCGGAGGTTATAAGCTCGAGGACCGGGGTGCGCGATGGATCGAATCTTATGTGCGCCTGAGGCCCGGCGTTACTCGAACGCAAGCGCAACAGCAAATCTCCGGCATCGCGGCACAATTGCAGAGGAGCTATCCAGCCACTAACCGAGGGCGCAGCATCGGACTGTGGGCGCTGTGGCAAACCCCCTTCAACCATGCCGGCGAAATGCTGCCCACGCTCGAGGTGATGGTTGGGGTGGTCGCGTTTGTCCTGCTCATCGCCTGCGCCAACGTCGGGAATCTATTGCTGGTCCGATCGTTTGTTCGACGCCATGAAATGAGCGTGCGCCTGGCAATTGGCGCCAGCCGCGTGCGTTTAGTGAAGCAACTTCTCACCGAAGGACTCCTTTTGTCGGCGCTGGGCACCGCCGGAGGTCTTCTGCTCGCGTACTGGTGCCGGCACGCTCTGGTGTTGTTGTTGCCGTCAGGATTAGGAGCCGCACTATACCTGCCCGGGGAAATGGATGCGCGCGTGATGGCGATGAGCGCCGGCGTCTGTCTGTTCGTGACGTTGATTGTGGGGATCGTTCCCGCCTTTCAAACCCGGCACCTCGATGTGGCTGGACCTTTGAGGGCCGACTCCTCCGCTGTGGTCGGGGCTCGCGGAAGAGCCTGGATGCGCTCGGGCCTCGTGGTCTTACAGGTTTGTCTCAGCTTCATTCTGCTGGTGGGAGCGGCCCTGTTGCTTGAGAGCCTGGAAAAGATTCGAAGCATAAGCCCCGGCTTCACGACGACCAGCGTGGTGACGACTGGAGTCTCATTAGTGGCATCAGGATACGATGTCCCACGAGCCAGGATTTTTCAGGACGAACTGCTGGAGCGGGTGAGTGCGCTTCCGGGTGTGGAGTCCGCAGCCTACGCCCGAGTGACGCCGTTGGGCTACGCAACGTATTCCACCACGCCGATCACCGTGGACGGCTATCAACCTTTGCCGGACGAACAGCCTGATGTTGAGTACAACCAGGTCGGCCCGGGATATCTGGCGACTCTGGGAATTCCTCTACTTTCGGGGCGCGAATTCGCGCGGACCGATGACGAGAATGCACCGCTGGTAGCGATCGTGAATCGAACCATGGCGAATCGTTACTGGGGAGGCCAGGATCCGATCGGCCACAGACTCCAAGTGAAAGGGCGCTGGGCGCGAGTCGTCGGTGTCGTCGCCGATTCGAAGTACGAGAGCGTGCGCGAGACCCCGAGACCGTTTTTCTATGTTCCCCTGCGCCAGGATTTCGACCGAGAGCCTGATCTGAACATCCGCACCAGTCAGCCGCTTTCGAGCATACGGGCGGCGCTCGTTCGCGAAGTGCATTCTTTAGACCCAAATCTTGCGCTTTACGAGATGATCAGTCTCCAGGAACAAGTCAACCGTTCGACTTCGCCTCAACAGGTGGCCGTCACCCTGGTTTCGATTCTGGGAGGTTTGGCGCTCCTGCTCGCCGCCGTTGGCCTGTACGGAGTCATGTCTTATGCCGTCGCGCAGAGCACGCGCGAACTGGGATTACGCATGGCCCTTGGCGCCGGTGCGGCAAACCTACTCCGCCTGGTTATTTCGCGCGGCCTGAGGCTGACGGCCGGAGGGGTCCTCTTCGGTGTCGTTGCCGCGCTCGCTTTGACGAGACTGCTCGGATCGCTGCTCTACAAGGTGAGCCCGCACGATCCATGGGTATTTGGGTCAGCGCTGGCAGTGATGACGGTAACTGCAATTTCAGCCTGTCTGTTGCCTGCCTGGCGCGCAGCGCGGACCGATCCCGCACGCGTACTGCGGGATTGATCTGAAGCTTCGACGAACCCGGTAGAACGGCATCTTCTTGATCGGCGCGCACTTCGGAGGATGCCGCCGGCGATCCCCAAAAGCGATCCTCGGCTGCTCGAATTACCTGCGTAACTTGCTGGCTCTTACCCGTGTACCTACGATGGTTTTGTATGGGTTACACAGCTCTTCTCTTCTGCCCCGAGGAAAAAACCGCGCGCACAGTGACCCAGGTCCTGAGCGAGCTAGAGTTCACCGTCGAGGCCTGCAGCGAGCCATTTGCGGCAGTCAAGAAGCTGATGGGCCAACACTTCGACGCTGTGGTAGTGGACTGCGATAACGAGCAGAACGCGACCTTATTGTTCAAGAGCGCACGGAATTCGGCGTCCAACCAGACGTCGCTGGCCGTGGCCGTAGTGGAGGGTCAGGCCGGGGTAGCAAAGGCGTTCCGCATCGGCGCCAACCTCGTCCTGACCAAACCCATCAACATCGAACAGGCCAAGGGAACGCTGCGCGTAGCGCGAGGGCTGCTGCGCAAAGGCGAGCCGGGCAAGACCGGGCTTTCAGCGCCCAGTGCCGCCGCAGGAACAGCGGCACAGTCCACGGCAGTTTCGAAATTAAATTCAGAAACAAGACCGGCAGCGGCCGCGCCGCCAGCTCCGGTATTTGCAGCGCAAGCCGATGAGATTCCGGACGTGAAGCCTACGCCAGCGTGGCCTGCTGCAGCGGTGGCCAGCAGCCAGACCGCGGCAAGCGACGACGATCTGCTGGAAATCGAGACGGCGAAGCCGGAAATCAAGGCAGCTCCAGCCGTGCCCGATCCGAATGCGCCGATTCTGCCGGCAGAAATCTTTGCGGCTCGCAGCGATTCTCATCCCATGTTCGCCGGATCGCCTGCAATCTCAAAGAGCAGCGGAGCGGCGAGCGCACCGGCTCCGGCGCGGGAAGACAAGAAGATTCCAGTTGCTAAAGAAACTGCTGTCAAGGACGCGGATGACGACGTTCTGGAGAGCAGCGCATCAACACCCAGTGCTCCGGTGGCGGCCCCTTCTTTCACCTATGGCGGGGCGGGCGCAGAGTCGAGCGGCGGGGCCAAGAAGATCTTTATCGGAATCGCCGCAGCCGCGATCGTAGCGGCGGGACTCTATTTCGGGTGGTCCCATTTCCAGCGACCCGCAGATCAGCCCGCGAATCCGGAGACGCCCGCGTCCACGACGGCGCCCGCGACGCAGCCCAGCAAGTCGAACGCTCCAGCAGCGGCACCGAAGCCGTCGGCATCGCCACTCACGAGCGCACCTGTGAACGGGTCTGGCTCCAAAGCGCAAAACCGCATCGATTCGAAAGCTGAAGAAGACGCGCTTTCTCCAGAGGAGACGAAATCGTCAGGGAAGCCGGGAGACAGCGCGGTGGAAGAGAAGCCGGAACCTGCGCCGTTGATGGTGAAAAGCGGCAAAGCTCCATCGACGCACAGCAAGGCCGCCGCCACGGATGCCCCTGCTCCCAGCCTGGTCGGCCTGGCGCAGGAGGAAGCGCCGCCGCCGAATTTCGCCACAACAGACCCAACTTTCAAACCGACGCTGCAGACTCTGAGCGTATCGCAGGGAGTTTCGCAAGGATTGCTGATCAAGAAAGTGCCGCCGTCGTATCCGCCGAGCGCCCTGCACATGCGGGTCGAGGGCAAAGTGGAACTGGTGGCAACCATCTCGAAGACTGGGGAAATTTCGAAGGTCAAAGTGGTGAGCGGCGACTCGCAACTGACCAAGGCCGCCAGCGATGCCGTGAAGCAATGGAAATATAAACCTTATTTGCTGAACGGCGAACCGGTCGAGATCCAGACGCAGATCACAGTAGTTTTCAAGCTGCCGCAGTAACGAAGCTTGCTGCCGAAAAGCGGGAACCACTAAGGACACGAAGTATCACGAAGGAACCCTCTTTACTGATTTCCTTCGCGTTACTTTCGTGTCCTTCGTGGTTGCCGCTTGGGATTGGGGCGTTATTTCGAAGCCCTTATACTCCAACCGCCTGCGGCCTTGTGGCCAGCAACTGTCTCAGCACATATTGCAGAATCCCGCCATTGGCGTAGTAGAGCGCCTCTTGCGGCGTGTCGATCCGGACGAGGGCCTGGAATTCGATCGGGGCTTTGTCTTTGCCTTTGGGCTTGCACTGCACTTTCACCTGGCTCCCGGCGGCGAAATTCTCGACCGCGTTGCGGATGCCGGTGATCTCAAAGACCTCCTCGCCCGTCAGATTGAGAGACTCGGCATTTTGTCCAGCGAGGAATTGCAGCGGCAGCACGCCCATGCCGACCAGGTTCGAGCGGTGAATACGCTCGTAGCTCTCGGCAATGACCGCGCGCACGCCGAGTAGCGCCGGGCCTTTGGCCGCCCAGTCGCGCGACGATCCGGAGCCGTATTCCTTGCCGGCGAGAATAACAAGCGGTGTTCCCGCCTCACGATATTTTTCCGAGGCATCGAAGATCGACATCTCGGTATCGGTGGGCAGGTGGCGGGTGAATCCGCCTTCGGTCTGGACCAGCTTGTTACGGAGGCGAACGTTGGCAAAGGTGCCGCGCACCATGACTTCATGATTGCCGCGGCGCGAGCCATACGAGTTGAAGTCGGCGGGCTTCACGCCATGCTCCTGCAAATATTTTCCTGCGGGGCTGTCTTTCTTGATCGATCCGGCGGGCGAAATGTGATCGGTGGTGACACTGTCGCCGAGCACGGCCAGCACACGCGCCTTCTTGATCTCTTCGACACGGGCCGGTTTCACGTCCATGCTGTCGAAGTATGGAGCGCGCTGGATGTAGGTGGAATGCGCGTCCCAGGCGTAGGTCTCTCCCTTGGGGACGTCGAGGCCGCGCCAGCGCTCGTCACCCTGAAAAACTTCTCCGTAGGATTTCGAGAACATGTCGGAGGAAATGGATTGCTGAATGGTTTCTTCGACCTCGCGCGACGACGGCCAGAGGTCGGCGAGGTACACCGGGTGCCCGTCCTTGCCCTTGCCGAGAGCGTCTTTACGGAGGTCGACGTCAATGCGTCCCGCCAGAGCGAATGCCACCACCAGCGGCGGCGACATCAGGTAGTTGGCGCGTACCTCGGAGTTGATGCGTCCTTCGAAGTTGCGGTTCCCGGAGAGCACGGAAGCCACGACGAGTTCTTTCTCGTCGATCGCCTTGGAGACTTCCTCGGGAAGCGGCCCGGAGTTCCCGATGCAGGTGGTGCATCCATAACCGACAAGATGGAACTTCAATTTCTCGAGATAGGGCGTGAGGCCCGCTTTATCGAGATAGTCGCGCACCACCTTCGATCCCGGCGCCAGCGACGTTTTGACCCACGGCGGAACGGTCAGGCCCTTCTCGACGGCTTTCTTCGCGAGCAATCCTGCTCCGATCAGCACGGAAGGATTGGAAGTATTCGTACACGAAGTGATCGCTGCGATCACCACGCTGCCGTGCTGGAGAGAATATTTCACGGAGGCCGGCACGTGTTCGTGCACATTCGGATCCTCTACGCCGATGGCGGCGGGACTTCCGCCTTCGAGTTCCCAGTGCTCTTTGGTCGTGGTTTTATTGACGGTGGCTGCCGGAGTAGTCTTCGCCGCAGTCTTAGGCTTGATCAGCGAAGGCAAGGCCTTGTGGAACGACTCAGCCGCCTGGGACAGAACCACGCGATCCTGCGGGCGCTTCGGCCCGGCAAGACTGGGCTCGACGCTGGCGAGATCGAGGGTGAGCAGTTCGGAGTACTCGGCCTGAGGCGTCTTCTCGTCGTGGAAGAGTCCCTGCTCGCGCGCATAGGATTCGACCAGCGCAATCTGGTCCTCACTGCGCCCGGTCAGGCGGAGATACTTCAGCGTCTCTTTGTCGAGGGGGAAGATTCCGCAAGTCGCGCCGTACTCCGGAGACATGTTGGCGATGGTAGCGCGGTCAGCCAACGGCAAATCGCGCAACCCGGGGCCAAAATACTCGACGAACTTTCCGACGACTCCATGCTGGCGCAACATCTCGGTGATCGTCAGGACGAGGTCGGTCGCGGTAGCGCCCTCGCGCAGGCGGCCTGTCAGCTTTACGCCCACCACGAGCGGGATGAGCATCGAGACCGGCTGGCCGAGCATGGCCGCTTCGGCCTCAATGCCGCCGACTCCCCAGCCAAGCACGCCCAAGCCATTGACCATCGTCGTGTGGCTATCGGTGCCGACGAGCGTGTCCGGGTAAGCGACGCGTCTGCCGGGGGATTCATTTACGAAAACGACGCGAGCGAGATATTCGAGGTTGACCTGGTGGACGATGCCCGTGTCAGGCGGGACGATGGCGAGATTTCTGAAGCCGGTTTGTCCCCAACGCAAGAACGAGTAACGCTCTTTGTTGCGCTGAAACTCGAGGAGCGCGTTCACGTCGAAAGCGTTGGAGGTGCCGAATTCGTCGACTTGCACCGAGTGATCGATGACCAGTTCGACGGGCTGCAGAGGATTGATCAGCGTGGGATCGCCGCCGAGTTGTTTCATGGCATCGCGCATGGCGGCGAGGTCGACGACGCAAGGAACGCCGGTGAAGTCCTGCAGCAGCACGCGGCTGGGCGTGAAGGCGATTTCTTTGTCGGGCTTCGACTTGCTGTTCCAGTTGGCGAGGGCCTGCACATCTTCTTTCTTGACGTTGCGGCCGTCTTCGGTGCGGAGCAGGTTTTCCAGCAAAATACGAAGCGAAAAGGGCAGGTGCGCGGTCGAGATTCCCTGCTTGTCGAGGGAATCGAGGCGGTAGATTTCGTATTCTTTTTTCCCGACTTGCAGGGAGGAGCGGCTGTTAAAGCTATTCACAGACATGATGGCCTTCCTTGGAAGGATGAGTTCGAGCACAGGCGTGCGAATTATGGGATGTGCAACTTAATAGTGTAATGCGTTTTGTCGGAAAAAACGAAACCGCAGCGGGGCTCAGAGGCGCAGTGAGAAATCTTATTTCACCGTGGTGAAGACCTGGTAGAGAACGACTCCGAACATCAAGACGAGATAAATTCTCAGCGCCCAGAACAGAATCATTTCTGCACCGGTGAGCCGGCGCCGGGGGACATGGAGTTTTTCTTTGGCGGAGATGAGTTGATCAGGCTCGAGCGAGGCGACGATCGAGTTCAAGTCGACGGAGCCGGGATCGGAATCGTTCTTCATATGAGTTTTCCTCGCAGTACTTTCTCTAGCTGCCGCCGATTCCTGCTAATGCATGAGGAGCGACGACGCTGATGCCGAACAGCAGGCCGGCGGCAATCAGAATGATTACGACTCCCAGCGCAAGTATGTTGGCCCAGCGTGGGCTGACAAGATCTCCCATGATCTCGCGGTCGTTGACCAGCATGTAGAGAAACAGCAATGCGGGCGGCATGGCCAAAACCGCGATCACATTCACCACGAGAACGATATAGACGAGCGGGATTCCGGGAATGAGCACAAGGGCGGCTGCGGCTGCGGCTTCGAGGATGAGCACGAGATAAAAAGATTTCCCCTGGCGAAAGGGGAGATTCAAGCTGTGGGGGCGATGCGCGACTTCTCCGAAAGCGTAGGCCGACGAAGTCGAGATGGTAACCGCGGCGACCATGCCGGCTTCGAACATTCCCAGCGCGAACAGAGTTGATCCCCACTGGCCGACGAATGGCCGGAGTGCCTGAGCGAATTCGGCCGCTTCGAAGTTGCCGGCAGCCATGCCGTGCGCAAATAACGGAGCAGTGGCGATGATGGTGGCAAGCGCGGCCAGAGCGGCCAAAGCCGCGCCGATCATGGTATCGAACCGGCCAAAGCGAATGTCGTGCGTGGTCAGGCCCTTGTCGGCGATAGCGCTCTGCTGGAAGAAGAGCATCCACGGTGTGACCGTCGCGCCAATGTCGGCGAGCAGGACAAGGACGGTGTCCTGAGTTAAGCCTCCGGGGAGCGGCTTCCAGGTAAACAGGGCGCTTCCGATGGCGTGCCAGTGGGGATGGGTGAGCAATGCTACCGGTACGAATACAAGGTTAAACATCGCTGCGAGAAGCGTGACACGCTCCCAAGTCCAATAGCGGTGGGCCATGAGCGCCGCAAAGAGGACGAGCCAGGCAGCGAGCACGGAGACGAAAGGAGGAATGCCAAAGAATCCCAGGCCGGCGCGAATGGCGATGAACTCGGTCACCAGCGTGAGAAAGTTGCCGACCATCAGGTCGATCATGGAAAACCATCCCCAGAACGGGCCGAAGCGGTCGAAGATGAGTTCGGCGTGTCCGCGATGGGTAGCGGCCCCGAGGCGGACGGTCATTTCCTGGACGACGCACGCCATCAGGAACGTGAGGATGACAAAGGGAAGGAAGAAGCCGATGCCGAAGCGCGCCCCGGTGGCGGCGTACGAAAGCATGCTGGGGCCGTCGTTCTCGCCGAGCATGACGAGGATGCCGGGGCCGACCAGCAGCCATAGGAGGCGGGCCCGAGAGCGGAAGCCGCGCTGCGAGCGGGTGTGCCAGACGCGTTCGCGGTCGTGGGCACGATCGATATCTTCATGGGTGATCAGGACGTCCGCGGAAGAAGTTGCCGCCAGAACGTCGGTAGGCGTTGCCCTCAAGGGCTTCGGAGCTGGCGTGGAATCAGTCATTCGGGCGAAGTCAAGGCGGCAGCTCCAAGGTTAGCGTAAGTATATAACAGAATATAAACCATAGTTAATTCACTTGAGCTGAAAAAAAAGCGGTGCTGCCGCGTTATTTTTCGGCCGGCTCGGTGGAGATGCTTTGCGGCTAGCCGTTCCAGGCGCCGAGGAGCCGGCGGACATCGATAAGCTGCGCGATGTGATAGGCGTTGTGATCGGCCACCAGCAAGGCTTCGCGGAGAATGGTCTGGCCATCTCCCCACGGAATTTTGGCGAACAGGTCGGTCTTCGGATTGGCGACCAGGTCCAGCATGGCTTTCTGATCGGCGCGGAATTTCTGGATGCTTTTCGTCCAAGCCGTGGCGTTGGCGGGAGCCGGGGTCTTGGGCCAGTATCCTTCGGGCCACTTCGGGGAGACGTGCTTCTCGTTGCGGCTGAATTCAACGATATCCCATTGTGCAATGCGGAGGTGCTCGAGGAGCATCCAGGGGGAATGCGGGAAGTTGGCGGGCTTTTTGCCCCGCAGGTTGGGGGGAAGGCTTCGGACGGCGTCGTCGAATTTGGCATGGGCTCCGCCGCCGCGGATGAGGTAGAGGAGATTCTGGCGAAGGTGCTGGTCCTGGGAGTTTGGCATGCGGGCCTCCGGGAGATGAGGATGGATTAGTGTAGCGCGCCGGGGGACGGGAGGTTCGGAGGTAAAAGGCATCAGCGGACCAGCCGGCCCACGGCTGCGAGGGCAAGATGCCCTCGCGACAGCCGGCGGGACGCCGGCGCTACGGGGACGCGGAGCTAATTCAAAAAACCGCCCTCACTCAAAAAAGCGGACGGACGAAATGCGTCCGTCCTTACGTGTTCTTTATTGCTGAGGGACTGTGTAGGAGGTGGGGGTGGGAATTTTGCCTGCCTGGGTGTCGCCGATGGCGTCGCCGGAGAGCACTAGTTCCACACGGCGATTCTGCTGGCGGCCTTCGGCGCTGTCGTTGGAGGCGATGGGTTCGGTCTTGCCGAAGCCGTGCGCTTCAATCGAGGCGGACGGGATTCCCTGCTGCACGAAGTAGTCGCGCACGGACTGGGCGCGGCGCTCGGAGAGGGTCTGATTGTATTCGTCGGTACCCACGCTGTCGGTGTGTCCTTCAACGGCGAGGTGCAGGCTGGGATACGCCAGGATGATCCCTGAAACTTTGGCCAGGCGCTCGCGAGCGGCGGGCAGCAAGTCGACGCTGCCACTGCGGAATAGAACGTCGGACATGTTGGCGATCAGGCCGCGGGCGGAATCGCGCGTGGCGAGGATCGAGTTGAGCTGCTGCAGCAGGCGCGCGCGAAGTTCGGCTTTTTCCTGTTCAGCCTGCTGGCGTAGAGATTCGGATTGTGCGGCGGCTGCTTTGGCCTTGTCGGCTTCGACGGCCAGAGCTTGCTGCTGCGCGATGGCATCGGCTTGCGCCTTCTCGGCTGCCTCTTTGGCGGCCAGAGCTTCCTGCTTCATGCGCTCGGCTTCAGCCTTGGCTTGTTCGGCGGCGGCGCGATCCTTTTCCGCCTGAAGGCGAGCCTGGTCGGCTTGCGCGCGGGCGGCTTCGGCATCGGCGCGGCGCCGGGCTTCCGCTTCGGCATCAGCACGGGCTTTCGCCTCACGGGCTGCAGCAGCGGCTTGCGCTTCTTCTTCCGCCTTCTGCTTGACGGCCATCAGACGCGCTTCTTCGGCAGTCTCGGTCGCCTCTTTGGCAGCGGCTTCTACGGTTTCTTTCTTCTGCTTCTGGCGATAGAGCGTTTCCGCATTCAGCAACTGCTGGCTGGCTTTGGCAATGATCGAGGCCGCATATTTGTCGGCGGAGGCAATGTGGGCGATGCGCATCGCGTTGCGCGCTTCGAACAGTTCGAGCGGAGTCTTGGTGTCGATGCCGAAAATCGCATCGTTAATATGCGTGTTGGTCGAGGAGTATGTGCCGCGAGTGACGAGTTCGTACTTGGCGTCGATGTTTTCGGTGGCAGCGCCGTTGATCGCGGCGCTCTCAGCGACGACCATGTTGCCGGGCTGGCTCACCGCGAAATACGGCTCGGCTGTGACGATCATGCCGAAGCTCTGCAGATCGGTATGGGACTTGACCTGTGCGTTGCCGTGGTGATCGAGGCTGAGTTCTCCCAGGTTCACCGGGCGGCCCTCGGGCGAAACGGCCCAGAGGACGTACGTCAGATATTCGAGGCCGAACTTGGTGGCGTCTTCGAAGCCGCTGAATTTCGCGTCGATCTCGAAGTTGACCTTCTTGCCTTCGACCTTGGCTTCACCGGAAGCGCGTTGCGAGAGGTCGGTTCCGTGGAAATCCACTTTGACGTTTCCGCCCTGCAGGCGATAGTGCATGGCCTTGATGGTGCGTGAAACGGTAGGCGTGGCGGCCGGAAACGACGCGGTTGTCGCGTAAGAAGGCTGCGACGACACGGGCGCACTGGTTTGCGTTTGCGCGGACATCAGGAGCGCGGCAGACGACAAGTAGACGAAGGCAAGCGACAGTTTTTTCATAGTTCTCTATCTGGGGGAAATGAGAGCCCGTTAATCTTCTAGATAATCTTGGGGCCTGGGGTCGGGAATGCAAAGGACAGGAAGGGATGGGACTTTGGTAATCGCGCGGATGTGGTTGCGGTCACAGGGGTAAGCAGTCGAGCTGGCGCTCGACGGACAGCCGAGGGCGGCTGTCCCCACAATCGGGCCTTACCCTGTCCGCACATAGATTCAGGAGGTTATGGAATGAAGGCGATGGTGCCTTTGGGGCCTACTACCAGCGCGCCGCCTTTGGGGAAGGCGCTGACCGCATTGAAGGCGACGCCTTGTTTCTTTTTCCCGCCGATGCGGTGAGGGTTGTTGGGTAGATGGTAGTCGAAGACGAAGTCGGGCCCAACCACGAAGAGGCGCTCGGGAGCGATCGGCTTGATGCGAATCTTCTTTCCCTTTTCTTCCGTTGCTCTTTGTTCGGCGTCCTGGCGAGCGGCGGCTTGGATGACAGCCCGGTCGTACGCCAGGGCGGAGAAGTAGGCTTGCGGCTTGATGGGGGCAACGGTCCAGGTCTTTCCGCCGTCGTCGGTGAAAGCGAGATCCGGTCCATCCTGTTTTGGCCGCTTGTAGTCGCCGCCGGCAATGGCGCCGTGCAGCGGATCCTGGAAGGCGATGGAGAAGATTCCGGCGGAGTCGGGGCCGTGGAGGATAGGGGTCTCAAAAACTTGCCAGGTCTGCCCGCGATCGGGGGAGTGGAAGACGCGAGCGGCGGCGCCTCCGGTGGCGAACCACAAGTCCTGGTCGGCGAGGGCAGGGGCTAAACCCCGGTTTTCTTCGCCCGCTTGACGCGGCGCTGAAGCGCCGTTCTTCCAAGTTGCATTTGGAACAATCGCGAGGCAGGTGTTGGAGGCGGCGAACGCGCCCTCACCGGCGACGGCTTCGGGGAGCTTTGCGGGTGAGATCGGAGTCCAAGTCTGGCCGTCTTTCGTTTCGAGCAGTTCGAATTTCAATTTGCCGGTTTCGTCGGGGATGGGATCGCCGAGGACGACTCCATGCTTCGGATCCCAGAAGACGATGGAGTCGAAAAATCCTTTGGGATTGCTGTTGGTGAACTGAAGTTGCCAGTGCTGGCCGCCATCGGAGGTGTGATAGATGCGGGACTGTTCGCCGGGACCGGAGGACATGAGAAAAGCTTCGTCGGCGGAGAAGGCGACCACTCCACGGAAGTCGAGAGTCGCGGCATCGGGGACCTGGGCGGGAGTCCAGGTGCGTCCGGCGTCGGTGGTGCGGAGATATGTGCCGTGCGTGCCGCTGGCCCAAGCGACCTGGTGCGAGACCGCGCTGACTCCTCGGAGGCTTTCAGTGGTGTGAGAGATTTCGAGTCGCGGGCCGGATTGGGCTGCAGCGGCTGCGGCGAGGAGTAGAAAAAAGAACGAACGCATGTGGGCATTTTCGCAGAAATCCGGCGTCGGCGTTAAAGGCAAATCGCGAACCACTAAGGACACGAAGGTTCACGAAGAAAACTGTGAGATTCCGCGTTCGTCTACTTTCAACTACTGGCTTCCAAGCGCGGGAATTAGAACGCGGTTCTGATCTGAGTGGTCCTTACAACCATTCTTGGTTCGCGGACTTCCTAGTTGAAAGCCAGTTTTCCCGGTTTCTTATACTATTTCTCTTCTGGATCGTGCGGCTGCGGCCGAAGACTTTCGATTTTCCACGTGGACGCGTGGTGTCTGAGGAATTCTTATGAATGGCATGGGTGGGCGGCTGGTTGCTAGCGCAAGTTTGCTGATGTTCTTGAGCGGCGCATGTTTGGGGCAGACGCTGAAGGTACGTCCGCCCGCGGGTGAAGCGAAAGAGGAGGCGCCGGCGATCCAAGCGGTTCCGGAACCGGTGACGGTGGCGATGAGCGTGCCCGCAGGAACTCCGATCAAGGTGGCGCTGGACTCGGAGGTACGCATCCGGAAAGTTGGGCAGGCGATCCAGGGCAAGACGCTGGAGCCGGTGTATGCATTTGACAAGCTGCTGATCCCGGTCGGGACGACGGTGACAGGAAAGATCTCCGCGATTGATCTCGTGCCGAAGAAGGCGAGGACGCTGGATGCGATGGACGGAAATTTTTCTCCCGTGCGCGCCGTCCATGTGCAATTCGACGAACTGGTAATGGCAGACGGGCGGCGTCTTCCCATTGAGACGGTGGCATCGCCCGCGCCGAACGGGGTGCTGCGGTTTGTCCCGGCAAATGCCAAGGCGGAAAAGAAAAATAAAGTGGAAGAGACGGCGTCGAAAAAAGTAAGCGCGACGCGGCAGCAGATCCGGCAGCAGTGGAGCGATCTGCAGAAGCAGATTCACGAGCCGGGAAAAATGCATAAGCTGAAGCGGCTGGCGATCGCACAGCTGCCGGTGCATCCGCAATATATTGACGCCGGGACCAGTTTCAACGCGGACTTGCTGCAGCCGCTCGATTTCGGGACTGAGTCGGTGAAGGCGGAGGATTTGACATCGGTTGGGACGCCGCCTCCTTCGGGGAGCGTCGTGCATGCGCGGCTCATCACGCCCCTGAGTTCGGCGAGTTCAAGAAAGGGCGAACTGGTCGAGGCTGTGATTACCGAGCCGCTAGTCGCGTCCAGTCATTTAGTTCTGCCGGAAGGAAGCGTGATTCGCGGGTCGGTCATGCAGGCGCAGCCGGCGCGACGCTTGGCGCGGAACGGGCAGTTGCGAATTCTGTTTCACGAAGTGGCTCCGCCCAGCGGAATCGCCGAGAAGGTGCAGACCAGTCTTGAAGGCGTGGCGGTGGCGAAGGGCGAACATCTGAAGCTGGACTCCGAAGGCGGGGCGCAGGTGACGACGCCGAAGACGCGGTATCTGACCACCGGGATTCAGGTGATGCTGGCGGCAGCGTCGGCGAATCCCGAGGGAGACCACGATATGCATGGCGGCGGAGGCGGGGGCGATGTTGGCGGCAGCGCTGCCAATGGGGCGTCCGGGTTCCGTTTTGTTGGCATGGTGATTGGGATGGCGGCTCGTTCGCGAGTGGTTGCGACTGGATTTGGCGCGTATGGAGCGGCTAGTTCGATCTACTATCACTTTCTCGCGCGCGGGCGGGATGTGGTGTATCCGAAGGATATGGCGATGGTGATCGGGCTGGGTACGCGGGAGGAGAACCGGCCTGCCGACGGCAAGCCTTCCACGGCTGCGAGTATCAAAGTGCCCGGGCAGTAGGAGAGTGTTCTTGCGGCACGTTCGCTGGCGGCGGCTTCGGTAACTCCTAACAACTCTTCTGGCGGGACGGGCGGAGGGCGGGGACGCCCTCCGGACAGCCGGCGGGACGCCGGCGCTACCTCGCTCTTAGACGAGATGAATGATGCGCGTCACTTCGCGGTGAAGTCGGCGAACGAGGCGCTCTTGCCGATGTAGATGCGCAGGCTGCAGCGCGCGCCAACGTGGGCGAAGGCGACTTCCAGCGCCTCAGACGGCGTTTCCACCTGCGCGGTTTCCATCGGGGTGCGAGCGATGTCCTGCTTCTCGTCATAGGCCGCGCCGGCCGTGACGTTCTTGTTGACCACCAGGGTCCAATTGCCGCGCGCGGGAATCGGATACAAGGTGTAAGCGCCGATGGGAATCAAAGAGGTTCCCAAAGTAAGCTGCGCCTCGGTGAACAGGGTCATGGGAGTGCCACCCGGAGCCAAGGGCTTACCATTCTGAATTCTCTCTTTATTGCTAGGCACAGGGACGTAACGCACATAAACCTGGCGTCCATCGTCGAGATTGCAAGTTGTCGTGGCCGTGGAAGAACTCGATTGCGCGGCGAGCCCGGGAGTCAACAATAACGATATGAGTACTGCTCTCCAAACGTACGTGGCGGACATGGGATTGGAAAGCCTCCGCGCAAAAGTGTATCGCCGGAGGGGCATTGAGGGGAAGGAATTTAGAGGCGGAGGGCGAAATTGCCGCGAATAGTGTCGTTCGTCGTGGGTCTTCGGTGACGTTTCTTGAGGGCGGGGCGGTTGCTACCGTGACTGGCAGGTACCGGTGCGTCAGGTGCCAAGCGAGGACGGGAGTCAATGGCAAAAGCAAAACTAAGAATTCTTTATGGCGAAGGCGACGAAGATATTCTGAAAACGCAGGCCGCGGCAATGGAGAAGGCCGGCCACACCGTGCAGCAGGCCGTAGGGCGCAGGGCCGTGGACGAGGCGCTGAAGAAGTCCGGCTTTGATCTGCTTGTGCTGGGTGCAACCCTGACGCGCAACGACCGCCATCATCTGCCCTACATGGCAAAGAAGGCGAATGGCGAGATCAGCGTGCTGGTGCTGCATGCGGACGGCACGCGGCATCCGTATGTCGATGCCTGCGTAGATACGGGAGCCGACGTCGAACACGTGCTCCGCCGGATTGAGTCGATGAACATTGCCGGAATGATGCCCGCGGCGAAGGGGGCAGCGGCGGGAAGGTAGGCAGGAGCAGGGGTCAGTGGTCAGGGGTCAGGGGTCAGGGGTCAGGGGTCAGTGGTCAGTGGTCAGTGGTGAGACGTCAGAGGTCAGCAATTAGGGTTCAGTATTCAGCTTTGATTGGGCGGCTTTGGCCGCCCTTTCTTTTTTCTGGCATGTTGGGGAATCAGGGGCGTTACGAATCTTCGTGGGCAACAGGTGGGCTGAGGGTGGACGTTTTGGCTTCTTTTCTGCCGATGATCGCTGAAGGAGTTTGGAAATGGGAAACTCAGATTCTTTAGGAGCGCAGGAATCTGGGAAGTAATAGTGGGAGGAGACCTCAACATCTTCGACGTCATTCGAGGTCAAATGAACGCTCTCGTCCGTCCAGATCCGGGATGAGTGGAACAAAAGACGCAGGCTGGACACCCGATTCACCACACACCCACTCCACACACGAAACTCGAATTACGGCAAGGTGCGGGGAGCGGGCTTGCTCGCCGGCTTGAAATCTTTGGGATAGACGACCAGGCAGCGGCGCATGCCTTCTCCTTCGCTTTCGGTGTGCAGATCGGCCTCCTCGCGCAGGGCGAGGTGGACGATGCGCCTTTCGCGCGAAGACATTGGGCTGAAGCGATAGGGCGCTCCGGTGCGCCTCACTTTTTCGGCGGCCACGTCGGCGGCGGTGCGGAGTTCCTGGATGCGCTGCGAGCGATGATTGCGGCAATCGAAGCAAACCTTCTCGTGCTCGCCGGAAGGAAGCCGCAGCATCTCGAGCGCGAGTAGTTCCAGGGCGCGCAAGAGTTCTCCGCCACGATCGAGCAGGAGAGTGGAGTCGGGGCCGCCAAAATCCACGAGGATTTCCGGCTTCTCCCAGTCGCGGTTCTCGGGCAGAGGCGGATCGACGACGATGCGGTACTTCAGGCGAAGTCCGCCGTGGTTCACGACAGCCTGGAGAAATTCATTGATTTTGTTGGCGGCAGCGAGTTTATCCATAAGTCAGCTCTCAGCTATCGGCCCCCAGCTATAAGCTGGGGCGATGCGAATATTGAGTTCGTGGCAATCCGGAAAATCCTAACCTGGCGGATGCGCACGTCAGAATCCCACAGGGGGCTAAAGCCCTGAAAAATGAAGCAATCAAACGCGGCGCTGAAGCGCCGCTCTCCCACCTATTCAACTTCCACGTGCTTATCTTCCGCTTGCTTCTCTTCCAGTTACTTGTCTTTCTTGCGGGCACGCTTTTCCATCAACTCGCGCATTTCGCGGCCCTGCCGCGTGCGGTTCATGATTGCCTGCTGCCCGATGCCAATCAGGTTTACGACGGCATAATACAAGTTCAACCCGGCAGCGAGCCGGAAGAAGATGAAGCCCATCATGAGGGGCATCATCACATTCATCATTTTCTGCTGCTGCGGATCCATGCCGGCCTGCGGCGTCATCTTCTGGGTGACGAGGCTGCTGATGACCATCAGGACGGGCAATACATAGATGGGATCGGCGGCCGATAAATCGTGGACCCAGAGCCAAGGCGCGTGCCGCAGGTCGAGCGCCGTGCCCAGCATCCGGTAGTACGCGAACAGGAATGGCATCTGAATCAGCATGGGGAGGCAGCCGGCCAGGGGATTGGCGCCTTCCTTCTGCTGCAGCGCGTAAATTTCCTTTTGCATTTCCTGCTTGCGCGGATCGCGCATGCTGTACTTCTTGTACTTGTCCTGAATGACCTTCATCTGCGGCGCGATCTTCTGCATCTTGTACATGGAGTGGATCTGATAAACGCGCAGCGGCATCAGGACAATGCTGATGATCAGGGTCTGGACGATGATGGCCCATCCCCAATTCGGGACCATGTGGTAGTAAGTCCATCGCAGCCAGATGAAGAGCGGCTTAGCGATGGGGCCGAGCCAGCCGAAATCCACCAGACCACTGAGGTTGGTTTCGGCGCCGGAAACCCCGGGTATCGAGATTTTTTGCAGGACGTCGAGTTCCTTGGGCCCGACGAAGACGCGTTCGGAAGTCGGTCCGTGCAGGTTGCCGACAGCGGCTCCGACCACATCGACGTTAGTTTTTTCTTTGTCCTTTGGCTCCTTCGGATCGCGCGGAATCGAGAGTGGATTCCGCAGCGTCACCATGGAGGTGGAGTTGGCGTCGTCGGGAATGAAAACAGCGGCGAAATATTGGTCCGTGGGACCAGCCCAGTGAAATGGGCCCTGAATGGTTGCGCCCCCGCTGATCTTTTTGACGGCCACGCGTTCGATGTTCTTGTTGTACTGATAGTCAACCAGCCCCGCGGCGTAGAAGGCTGCGGTGACCTGATCTCCGAATCCGGACGGCCATGACGGCAGCGCTGAGACAGAACTGCCTTTCGAGGTAACACTGCTTTCGACTTTGACGATGTAGCTTTCGTCGAAGCTGAATGTCTTGCGGACTGCGAGGTCGTGGTCGGCATACTCGAAGGTGATGGTGACAGGAGTGCTCTGCTTGCCTTCCGAGGTCGATACGTAGAGCACCGAATCCAGCTTGGTGCGCAAATCCGGGTCGTAAGTCCAAAGAGAGAGCGGGTAGCCGTACTGGGCGGCGGCAGGGGAGTTGACGAGATCGAGAGGACCGTTCTCCGCTTCGTTGTCGTATTTTTTCAGGATCCACGATTTGACGTGGGCGCCGCGGTTAGTGAAGGTGATGCGGTAGAGATCGTTTTCGATCACCGTTTCGGTTTCGCTGGATGCCTGCTTGGCTGCAACGTTGGGAGCGACTGCGGGCTTGGCTGAGGTGGCGGCGGGCTGGGCTGAGTTTGGGGCTGGTTGTTCTGAAGGTGCAGGCGGCGTTCCGACAGGCTGGCTCGGCTGCTCCTTCGGAGGCGGTGGCGTGGGGAAATATTTCTTCAACAATGGCTGGGCAGCCAGCATGACGACGAACGTCACCAGGAAGATGAGGAGAAGGCGGCGTTCGCTGCCGGGTTCGTGTTGAGGATTTTGATATTCGGCCAAAGTTTTAGGCGTTCCGTTTCAAATGCAAAAGGCGAGTCCGGGGGCTAAAGCCCATCAGAGTTCTGAGTATGTGACGCGGCGCTAAAGCGCCGCTCTTCCACCAGGTAGCGGCCGCGTCGACTCGCGTCGTCGCGCCGCGTTCTTGTTCCAACTCGAGATTCCCATCTTTCACCACCGGGTCGTAGCCAGCATGGGCAAACGGGTGGCAGCGCAGGAGACGGGTGAGAGCCATGAAGCCTCCGCGCAGAACGCCGTAGCGGTCGACCGCCTCCATGGCGTATTCCGAACAGGTGGGCACGAAGCGGCACGAGGGCGGCAGCATTGGCGAAATGGTCCCCTTGTAGGCTCGCAGGATCTGCAGCACGACGAGTTTGGCGATCTGACGCATGATTATCGGCTTCCGGCTTCCGGCTCTCGGCTCCCGGAGCTTGGTTTTACCACGATTTCTGCCGTACTTTTCCTGGCCAGCTTCTGTTCTATCACTACGAAGGCTTGACGGACTTCGTTCACGACGGCGGCGAACTCCGCAGTTAACAGCGACTTCTTCGGATTGATGACAATATCCGCGTTGGCAGCCGGCCAGGGCCTATTCAAGCGGACGGCCTCACGCAGGCGGCGTTTGATGCGATTGCGTATGACGGCGCCCCCCAGCGCGCGGCCCACGGTGAATCCGATACGAAGTCCCGATGCGGGCGCTTTCGGATCCGCCGCGTCCCGCTGCAAGAAGAAAACAGTCATTGAAGCCGAAAAGTGACGACGGCCCTGCTTGTAAACGCGCTCGAAGTCGGCGTGGCGCAACAGCCTGGCGCTGCGCGGAAAAGTCGCCTGCCCAGTTCCCCGCTCCACACGTTGATTCGATTCTCCAGGCACACTGGCGGTCACAATCACTCGGATCTCTTGCGTGACTCACGGGACCGCGGGCGTGGGCCGATTTGACTATCGCTCAGGGCGGGTCCGCGCCACGTTTATTCGCGAAAACCTGGTTTCACAGAGACCCGCTTGCGCCCCTTGGCGCGGCGGCGGGATAAAACTTTCTGGCCGCCCTGGGTCTTCATGCGCGAGCGAAATCCATGCTTCTTGGACCGCTTACGCCGGTTGGGTTGGAACGTACGCTTAGGCATGAAAAGTAAGTGCTCCTGACTAGTTCGGGGGTCTTAAGACAAACTGTAAGTATAAATCAGGGCATGGATTAGTAACAAACAGCCCACTTCCAAATTCTTCAACCACGAAGGGGACTACGGTACACGAAGGAAATCATTCTGGATCGCAATGCCGCGGCCGATGGCTTTTGTGAGAGCCTGTACAGCAACAACGTACCAGCTTAGAATGACGCAGATCACGTGGGATCTCTTTGAGTCGAGAATCTAAGTTTCAAGGGTCAGCGGGAACGACGCAGTCTTACACCTCGGGCGCGGCGCAATCCCCCGAGACGGAATCCCAGGTAGCGCACGTCTCCTCGCCCAGCCGCGAACCCTCAATCGAAGCCGACCGCGAAGGGGAAATCAACAAGGAACTTCGGCGGCTTAACCGCGCCCTGCGGGCGCTGAGTGCCTGCAACAAAGCGCTAGCGCAGGCGGGCAGCGAGCAGGAGTTGGTGGACCAGATCTGCGACGTGATCGTGCGATTGGGCGAATATCGTCTGGCCTGGATCGGCTATGCGGAACAGGACGCCGCGAAGACGGTGCGGATGATGGCATTCGCGGGGGACGATGACGGGTTTCTGCAGAAAGCAACGGTAAGTTGGTGCGATGCTCCAACCGGGCAGGGTTCGGTGGGCACGGCGATCCGCGAAAATCGTGCGTGCGTGATCAGCGACCTGGCAAACGATGCCCGCTTTGCACCCTGGCGCGAATGGGGTGTGAGGCTGGGCTATGGCGCACTGATTGCATTGCCCTTGCGCGTCGGGGGCGTGCCATTCGGTGCTCTGGCGATCTACGCGCAGCAGTCGGGATCGTTCGAGAACTCAGAGATCAAATTGCTGGAGGAAATCGCCGATAACCTCGCTTACGGCATCACGGCGATTCGCGCCCGCGAGGAGAGCAAGCGCTCGGAAGCTGCGCTAAAGGAAGCGGAAGCGCGATATCGCCAGCTCATCGAGGAGGTTCCCGCCATCTCCTACGTCGCCGAGGCTGGAGCGACTGGTCCTTTTCTCTACGTGAGCCCGCAAGTGAAAACAATCCTCGGATTTCGCCCGGAAGACTGCCTGGCGGATCCTCGTTTCTGGTGGAATCACCTCAACCCGGAAGATCATCCGGTGGCCGCGATGGAAGACGTGTGGAAAGAAGGCGAACCGTTTCAAGTGGAATACCGCATGCGCCGACAGGACGGACGCGAAGTATGGCTCAGGGATGAGGCGGTGTTATTTCGCGATCCCCAGACTGGCAAGCGGATGACGCGTGGGTTGTTGATCGACATCAGCGAGCAAAAGCGGGCGGCAGCTGCGCTTCGCGACAGCGAGGAGCGCTATCGGACATTTGTGAGGCAGAGCTCAGAGGGTATCTTTCGCATGGAGTACGATCCCCCGGTTCCCTGCCAATTGCCGATCGACCAGCAATTGGCCTGGGGATGGCAGCACGGCTATATGGCCGAGTGCAACGACGCCATGGCGCGGATGTACGGTCGCGCATCCGCAGAAGAACTGACAGGCAAGCCTCTATCGGAATTCCTAGTCCTGCATCATCCAGTAACCAAGAAATTTATGGAAGAGTTCATTTCCGGCGGGTATCGGATTACAGACCAGGAATCGCGCGAAATGGACGCGCGCGGGCAGAAACGGATTTTCCGTAACACCATGGTGGGGACCGTGATCCACGGGCACTGGGTGCGGAGTTGGGGAATTACGCGGGACGTGACCGAGCGGTTGCATCTGGAAGAACAGCTGAGGAACGCGCAGCAACTCGAGGCAGTGGGGCGCCTGGCGGGAGGCGTGGCGCATGACTTCAACAACATTCTCAGCATCATCATGGGGCATGGAGAATTGCTGCTGGCCGAGGGGGCGGACGAAAGAGCGCGCAACGGAGTGGAGCAGATTCAGCGCGCGGCCGACCGGGCGGCGTCGCTCACGCAACAACTGCTGGCCTTCAGCCGGAAGCAGGTGCTGTTGCCCAAGGTGCTCGACTTGAACGAGGCAGTGGCGGACGTCCAGAAAATGCTGGCGCGCGTCATCGGAGAAGATATCTCGCTGGTTGCGAACCTGCATCCGTCGCTGATGTCGGTGAAAGCCGATCCGGGACAGATCGAGCAAGTGCTGATGAACCTTGCCATCAACGCGCGGGATGCCATGCCGCAGGGCGGCACCCTGGCAATGCAAACGGCCAACGTGGAAGTTGGCGCCGAGCAGGCCCGCAATCTTGAACTAGCGCCCGGGCAATATGTGATGCTTCGCGTCACCGACAATGGCCTCGGGATGGATGCGGAGACGCTCTCGCACATCTTCGAGCCGTTCTTTACGACCAAGCCCATGGGGAAAGGCACAGGCCTGGGGCTGGCCACTGTGTACGGCATCGTGAAACAGAGCGGCGGGAGCATCCAGGTGGAGAGCGCGGTGGATCGGGGCAGCGAGTTCCGTATTTATCTTCCGGCAGCCGGCAGCACTGTTCGCACGCCAGCGGAGCGCAAAGCGCAACCACAGGTAGCGGGCGGATCGGAGACCATCCTGGTCGCCGAGGATGAGGCGGACCTGCGCGAGCTGACGCGGATATTTCTGGAGGGCTATGGCTATAAGGTGCTGGAGGCGGGAAGCGCCGATCAGGCCCTTAAGACCGCGGAATTTTCCAAGGAACCGATTCATCTGCTGCTTACCGATGTGATCATGCCGGGCATGAGCGGGCGGCAACTGGCGGACAAAATCCTGAGCAAACGTCCAGAGACGAAGATCGTTTATATGACCGGGTACACCGACGATATGGTGGTGCAGCACAAAGTGCTGGAGCCCGGAGTGCGGCTGCTGCAGAAACCGTTTACGAAAATCGATCTGGCGATGAAGGTGCGGGCGACGCTCGATGGGCAGTGAAGGAGCAGGGGCCAGGGAATAGGGTTTAGGGGTCAGTCCCGGCTTCCCCACTTTTCTGGTCCCTGACCCCTAGCCCCTTCTCGTCCAGTAGAATTGAGTCACCAATTTTTCGCAGCAACCTCCAATCGGCAAGGAAATAGAGCGATGGCGCAGTCGCAACAAAGTAGTGGGACCATGAATGACCAGGGGATGACGAAAAAAATCTGGGTCACGCTAACGGGATTGCCACTGACCGTGAAGCTGGATTGGCCATTTCATCAGTCGACTTCAGGCGCGGACTTTTGGGTGCTGCATGGGGATATTCGCCTGGAGGGGTCCGAAGGCCTGCACGCGCCGGTGGCGGTGAATCTGTCGCAGACGGTGCGCGAGGTGATGCCGTCACTCGAGCCCAAGGACGCCGAGGCTCCCGTTATCAACGCCTTGCGCAAGGAAGTTGACCGCCGGCAGATCGAGTTTGTGAAATCGGGAAAGCTGCTGCCGGTGCCGTTTTCCAGCCGTCATTACGATTTCAAACGGCAACAATGGGTGTTTGGCAAAGCCACCGACGACGCTATGGCGGAGTTTGTCGAACGCAAAGTCTACTGGCAGACGAAGCTGACGGGCGAGAAGCGTGTGTGGGTCGCCGATCCCGCGGAAGCGCAGTACGTGCAGGCCACTCCGGCGCATCTGCTCGAAGTGGCTTGCCGGTTGGTGGCTGCGCAGGGCCTGCTGCGGGTGGAAGGCGAGTGGGCCGAGGCGACGCAGGGCCTGATGAATCAGGCAGAACGATTCGAGGCCGCGCGTCGCGCCGCCGTGGAAGAGTTGGAGAAGAAGCACGCGTTCGAGCGAGGCTAAGTGAACGGGTGGGAGCGGGTGGAGCGATGTCGAGGCATTCTATTGGCCGGGGCGCTCGTCATCGCTTCGGCTGCAGCGCACGCACAGACTCCACAAAACGTGCCTCCTGCTCCTGAGCCCAATCCTCAATCCACACAAATTCCTGCCGACGAAAAAAAGAACGAAAACCGTTCGATGCGGCCGGACCGCATGACCATGCAAGCGGCGCACGCCACCATTCGCATGGGAGAAGCGGCCATGGTCAAGGCCCGCAACTGGGAAGCGAGCTGGGTCACCGGCGTTTATGTGGAAAAAGGACACACCATGCTTCCGCTCACGTTCACCGAGCGGCGCGAACTTTATTTGCAGCAGACGCTGGCTACGCCGGGCGCGTATACGAAGCGGATGTTTGCGGCGGCCATCGATCAGGCGCGCGGATCGCCGCCGCAGTGGCAGGGTGGCTTCGGCGGATACGGCGAGCGATATGCATCGCGCGAAGGGCAATTCATCTCGGCCAATACGCTGGCCGCGCTGGGAAATGCGGTCCTCAAATACGAGCCGCGTTACGATCAGTGCCAATGTAAGGGGCTGCTGTTGCGTTCGCGGCATGCAATTATGCGCAATTTTCTTACCTACAATCAGAGCGAGCAGGACCTGCGTCCGCAATTGGCGTTGTACGGAGGAGCATTCGGTGGCGGCCTGATTTCGACTGCGTGGAAGCCGCGTCCGCGGAATGCCTTTGCCGAAGGAGGCCGGGCGATGCTGGGCCAGGCGGCTTATGGCACGCTGCTGAATCTGTTCATCGAGTTCGCCGGCGACATCAACCGCAAGATCGGCGCCCGCAAAGCCGGCGAACAGAGCTACTAAGAAGTTCCTCTCGCTTTGTAAATCGAGCCTGCCTCCTCGCAAATCAGGCTGCGGGCTTGCGCACGAATTGGGCAACCACCGCACCCAGGTTGAACAAAGCCATCAACGAAATAATTCCCAACGAGATGACGCAGTAGATGCACCAGACGCCGAGGATGTGCGCTTCGATATTGGCGAGGTAAAGCGAGAAGGCAACGCCGGCGAAAGTGGGGACGAGCAGCAGCCGGTAAGAACGAATCGAGGCCAGAATGCCCATGAGGATGTATCCGATGATGCCGACGGTAGCGACCGGGATCGGCCCCAGCATCGCGTAGGGACTGTGATTGACGACACCGCAATCCCAGTGTTCGTTGATGCTGCAGGGCGAGTCGCCGTATTCGCGATAGTGCTCGCGGAGAGCGAGGGAAGAGACGATCACGCCCATGATTGCGAGGAGGAGCAAAAGGTATTTCATAGGTCCTTCACGGTTGCAGGGCCAACCGCCTTCAAGTCCGATGACGATCGTGCGCCGGCTGCGTCCTTGATTAGATCAGAAACCTGCCAGTCGCCGCCGTGATACCAGCTGACAATCTTTCCGTCTGCGCCGATCACGGCGGTGCTCAGATTATGCGTGATCATACCGCCCTCGGGCTTGACCGTCAGCGCGAAGAAATCTGAGATCTTTGGCAGATCCGCTTCTTTTGGAGCTACGAACTCCCAGCTACGAAAAAGTGACGGCGTCTTCGTGTGGGCAACGGAGTATCCGTACTCGCGCAGGACCTTGGGCGTATCATGCTGCGGATCGAAGCTGATGCTCAGCAGGTGCGCGCCCGAGAGAGACGGATTCGTTCCAAGCTGTTTATAGATTTCGTTGAGTTCGAACTCATGCGCGGGCAGAAGTCAGCGAAGGGGCAGCGCGTGTAGATGAAGGTCACAAAGAGGACCTTGCCGCGATATTGACGGAGCGAGACGCGCTTGCCGTCCTGGTTGGTGAAGGGGAAATCCGGGACATCTTCTCCGGGCGCGGGCATGTGCAGCGAATTCGCGCCGTTAGCAGGCGGAGACTTGGCATGGGCAGTGACTTTGACATTCTCCAGCCAGTATTCCGGCTCGGTACTTTCATCGCGCGGATCGTGATCCACGACGATCAGATCCGCGGAAATCGAGTCGCCCGGGCTGAGCTGGCGAATGGTCGACGGGGGTTTGAATTTATATGTCATCGCCATCGCCTCCATGTATCCCTGGATCAGGTCGCCGTCGATGAGGGCGGACTGCGCCCGATTGTCGATGGAGACGATGCGTCCGGTGAAGGGATAGCGCGTGGTGGCCGGCGGCTTCGAACGGTGGCACGAAGAAATCAGAAGCGGCGCGGAGAAGAGTACGACGATAAAAAGAAGACGGCTGGGACGATGGAATGAATGGTTCACCTTGAATAATACTTTACCTCAGCACAGGGGCTAAAGCCCGCGTGGTCCGTGCCGCTGACGCAGCGCTAAAGCGCCGCTCTTCCACCTTTGCACCAGCCTCCAACTTTGCTCCAGTCTTCCAACTTTGCACCAGAATTCTGGCCCTCTCTTCCGACTTTGCACAGAATTCTCGGCGCTGCTTCACTCTGAAATTCGAGCCCACTGTAAAATTCCAGCGATTCTGATTTCACACGAAGAGGCATTTCGATGGCATGCAATCCTGAAGTGCTGAAACACGTCCCGTTATTTGCGTTGCTGGATGAGGAAGAGGCAGCGGTGCTCGCCAACCAGGTGCAGCTGGTGACGTTCGCGCCGCGGCAGCGCATTTATAAGAGGGGCGATTCTAAGGGACAAGCTTACGTGGTCGTCTCCGGACGGGTGCGCGTGAGCACCGTCGATCAGGATCAGCAGGAAATCGTGATCGACGAGCCCACGCACGGGGAGTTTTTCGGATTTGCCTCCATGCTCGATCAGACTCCGCATCAAACCGATGCGGTGGCCGTCGACGAGACCGTGTGCGTGGAGGTGGACCGCGACGATATCGCCGTGCTGCTGCAGCGCAAGCCGCTGGCCGGCATGGACATGCTGCAAGTGCTGGGCCGGCAGTTTCATGCTTCGCAGCAACTGGTGCGCTTGCGAGCGCAACGGAATCCGAACGAGATCATCGATCGGGAGGCGACCTTCGGAGAGCGGGTCGCCGATGCGGTCGCGGGGTTTGGCGGATCGTGGACTTTCATTATTTCTTTCGGTCTCGGCCTCGCCGTGTACATGACGATTGATTCATATCTAGGCAAGAAGGCCTGGGATCCGTACCCCTTCATTCTGCTGAATCTGTTCTTGTCGATGCTGGCGGCGATTCAGGCGCCGGTTATCATGATGAGCCAGAACCGGCAGGATACGAAAGACCGCCTGCGCGGCGAACTGGATTACGACGTGAACCGGAGAGCGGAAGCGGAGATTCAGGGATTGGCGCGCAAGCTGAATCTGTTGGGGGAGAAGATGGGAGACGTCGAAGAGTTGCTGCGTGAGAAGCTGGCGCAGGGATGAGGCTGTACTCGTTGTGCTCCGAACGAAGTCCATCGCTTTTTACATCAGGGCCAGACGACAAATCACAAAGATTTGACAATCCCATGACACGCTCCGACCGCGTCCAAGCAAAAATCCTTTCAGGAAACACAATAGGATCGCGTCAGACTATCGGCGCTGCGTAACTTCTCTGTGACCACGGCATCTCCTTCAGAAATGCTGAATCGGCGAACGGGAAACTCCGGCCCTACGCGTTGTCACAGAGTCGAGAGAGCCGATATGCGCCCTTGCGACCTACTCGCAGAGCAGGCCTGCTACATAAAACAGTCGGAAGTCAAAATCGCCAAAGAAAAGAAGTGAGGAGGGCAGAGCCTTGAAAAAGAAACAGTTTGCTCTTACGGCGCTGTTTGCAATGGTTGCGGTATGCGCCTTCGGTCAGCAGGTTGCGTCGACTTACGCAGCACTCGGCGACAATTCCAGCGCGTCCAGCTCCGGTCCGTTCGACAAAATCTGGAACGTCGCGGCCAGCCAGTTCAATCAAAGCGACCAGTGGGCGGGTTCATTAACGCAACTGACCGGCGGCACGCTTGTTGCCGCTGGAGGCGATGGGGGCAATCAACCGAACAGTTGCAGAGGATTTTTTGGGGGCGCGTGGCTTATCGCCGTTACACCGGGAGGCGGCAACGTCTTCCAGAAGCTGTATTCCGACTGCGCAAACGCCGAGCAATGGGCCACTTTTGTCAGGTCAACGACGGACGGTGGATTCATCCTTTCCGGGGAAGACAATTCCACTGCATTCTGCCAGCCCTGCGCCTGGCTCGCGAAATTTACCAGTTCGGGCACGACCGTCTGGCAAGAGGATCTGACAAACTTCGTCGGCTCCGGGGTCAATCCTAAGCCCACCTCGGATGGCGGGTATATTACTGCCGGTTTTGGTCAACCAAAGTTAACGGGACCGATCAGCGGCCTGATACTGAAGCTCTCGGGAACCGGGGCAGCTCAATGGAGTGAGCTGTTCACAGAAAGTGCCCAGTCGTTCCCCGGCGCCGTCGTCAATAATAGCGGTGGATTGAACTTTAATTCGATCGTGCCTACGCCGGATGGCGGCTATGTTCTTTCCGGCGTGGCCGATGCCAAGTTTTCGACGGGATTCGCGCACGTGCTCGTGTTGATGAAAATCAGCTCCGTTGGGAACGTGCAGTGGGCGCGCGCTTATTACAGCAGCACATGGGGCAGTGATGTGCCGGGCGATTCGTTGCAGTATCCGGTGTTTCCCACGGCGGATGGCGGCTACGTCGTCTCGGGGACAGTCCAAACACTGGCAAGCCCGTTTGAAACCATGTTCTTCCTGATGCATGTTGACTCGCAAGGGAATGTTCTCTGGCAAACGGGTTATGGTGGGGTGAACGGGAGTTACCTCCGTTCGAACGCGATCAGCGCGGCGTCTACGTCCGATGGCGGTTACATCCTTGCGGGCTACAGCAATATCTTTTTGCAGGAATTCGACGGCTGGCTGGTGAAAACCGACGGTCAGGGAAATATCGAGTGGCAGAATTTGTACTCCGGCACAGAGCAGACTGGATTCAATAGCGTGGTGTTGAATGACGTCATGCAAACAGCCGACGGGGGTTACGCTGCGGCGGGCTCTTCTTATGTAGGGAGCCTGAGCTACGGCGGCCCCGGGTTCTTCGTCGTGAAGACCGACGCACAAGGAAATGTCGGCACGTGTACCTCGTGCTCGCAGGCGACGGATACCAGTGTGCAGCCACTGGACCTGCAGGCGTTCGATGCGACATTTAATAAGGCGAAGCCCGCGCTGACTTTCGCGCCGACAAGCATGCAGGGCAAAAGAACATCGGTTACTCCAATATCACTTTTTCCGTAACACAAGCACCTGCGTCCACCGAAGTGGGTGTCTGCACATACTTTTCTGGAGGCGCGACCTTTAGTAGTGGAATCGATAGCGGAGTTCCACAAAGATTTCTCTTGGATTATTCCAGTGGAAGCCGCCGAAGGTGACGCTGTTATCGATTTCATAGCGCCGATTGGCGACATTCAGCGCGTTCAGTGAGGCCGAGAAGCGCTCGCCGAAATCTTTGCCGACCGTCAGATCGAAGGTCGTATGCTGCGGGAGATAATTTCCGGGATAGGGCTGTCCCGGAAATGCATTGGTGAATCCTGAGCCGTAGTAGACGTTGGTGGACGCGTAGGCGCGGTGGGGCAAAGTAAGATCTGCGCCGACGTTCAGGGTGTTTCGCTGGTCGTGATCCAGCGGTCCCCAGGGAAGGAAAGAAAAGTCGGTGAGGCCGCCGTTGATGAATCCCCCGGCCCACGCCACCTGGTTCGAATAAGAAAGGTGAAGCTGGGCGCGGTGCGCAAGGCGGGGCGAGCGCAGCGTGAGCTCCCATCCGCGGATGTGCGCTCCCTGAATCGTGAGTGGAAAGAACAGATTCGATTCGCCAATATTGTTGTGATCGAAAAAATTGTTGGCGTTGGTCCGGAAGAAGTCGGCATCGAGGGCCCAGCCGTTCCAGGGAATGTTCACGCCAAACTGCTCTTCTTCGTCGCGCTCGCCGTGCAACGGAATAAAGGCGAGGTTGTTGTTGTTGGCAAAACCAAGCAGCGGGCCCGAAGCCGTGACCAGCGGTGGCGCCTGATAATAGTGGCCGTAAGACGCGCGGAACGTCCAGTTCAGCTTGGGGACATTCAGCGCGACGCCGAAGCGGGGGCTGATGGAATTTTCGGTCACTCCCCCCGAAAAATGGGTCGGGCGCAGGCCCGCCGAAAGCGTCAGCCAGGAAAGCGGCTTGAACTTCTCATCCAGGAAAAACGCGGCCAGCGTGCCGGTCGGTGATTGGGACTCGGTAAACGGAGCATTACTGCCATCGTTGAAGACTGCGCCCAGCAGTTCGTTGTTTTGCTGATAGAACGTGTACAGGCCCACCTGCAAATCGTTCTTCTTCTGGTTGGCGTTGAAACTCACCTGGCCGCCGCCATAGGTAGAGCCGCGATGTTGGGTCGTGACCACGGGATCGCTCAACGCGCTGTCGTAGTTGGCGCGGTTGTAGTGGTAAAAGGGCGAAACCGTGAGCAGCATCTGCGAGTTGAACGTGTGCACCCATGAGAAATTTACGACCGCATCACTTTCGCGGTCGGTGTCGCGGAGGTTGAGGCTGGGGTATTGGCCGGTGAGCTGGCCATTCATCAACCCGTTTTCGATGTCGTAAGGAAAGGGATCGTAAGGGATCTGATAAAAGTCGCGGCGCAGCGAGGTGACCAGGCGAAGCTGGTCGGAGGGATCGGCATTGAAGATGAACGAACCGAATCCTCCGTATCCGTTGGCGGCATCGTGCACGACTTGCGGAACTGGCGTTTCGATTCCCAAGTTGCTGCGATTGCCGTTGACGCTGGCGTAGTAGGCGAAGCGCTCGGTGTGACTGCCCAGGCTGAACTGGTCGTTGGTCTGATAAAAATTTCCGGCGCTGAGAACCAGTTCGGCCTGCCGGTTGCGCTCGAACCCGGTGCGGGGCACAACATTAAATACTCCGTAAGTCCGGTCGCCGAACTCCGCGCCGTAGCCGCCACGGCTCATTTCGAGGTAGTCGATGTCTTTGGGATCCAATTGCGGGCCCAGATTTGAGGCGATGTTGGTATTTGGCACGGGTACGCCGTCGATCAGCCAGCTGGTCTGGTGTCCGCCGCGAATGTGGAGCTGGTCGTGGGTGATGTAGGCTCCGGGAACGTAATTCGTAACCATGGCGAGGCTGTTGGTGCGATCAGCGCCCGGCGTTTTGGCAATTTCAAGGCGATCCACCACGGTGGTCGGAGTTGACGAGTCGGTGGGGGCGGCCTCTGAGGTGGCGGATACGTTGATGGTTTCTTTCGCTCCCGCAACATTGAGCGCGAGATGCAGCACGGGCTCGGAGCCGGAGGTGACCATGACATTCTGCTGTGCCTGATCGAATCCAACAGCGGCGACCGTGACGACGTATTCTCCCAGCGGAACCGCCGTGAAAATGAAATTTCCATTGGCGTCGGAGTTGGCGGTGGCCGACCAGTCGGAGGCCTTTGCCTTCATCATCACCATGGCATTGGAGACGGGACGGTGCTGCGGATCGTGAATGACTCCGCGCACCGAGCCGACCACCGCGGCCGAAGCGGCGACGGCCAGCGTTAGTACTGCCGTAAACAGAGGAATGCGAATCGAGCGCATAAGTTTGCGATGCCGAAGCAAGAACGGCTGATCGACGGGAAAGTCCGACCTCAGCGGCTGAAGCCCGCGCCTAAGGGGCACCAGTAGCGGCTAAAGGGAGCGCCCTTCCAGTCATGCTGATTTTTCTGTCGACGATTGACTCAGGCGATTGCCGGGCGCGGAGGAGCGCGCGTCGACTTCGTGGAGAAGATCTGTGAAGCGGGAACGCCAGGTTGGGATTTCGCTAGATAATTCTGGCGGACTGGCTCGAATGCCGATGTGACCGAGGGCTCCGGATGCGCGCTCTGGGATGTCTTCACCGCTCGCAAGCAATTGTGATGGCAGCATCCGGGCGCGGCAGCAACGGGTTCATGCCGGTCCGCAGCCTCGGCTTGGTGACAGCGGTGCACCGCTTTCCGCAGGCAGCAGGCATGGGGTGGCGCAACGGACGCCTGCAGCGCCAGCGGAACGGAAGTTCCAGCCAGCGAAAAGAGCAACAGCAGTCGGGCGATCAGGCGCTGCATGCTTTCCTTGTAATCAGAACCCCAAGTGAAGCCAGCATAGAACATGGTGGCGAAACCGCGCAACCAAACGCAGTCCTGCCAGAGCTCTAACCACGGAGGCACTGAGCCACGGAGACAATCCTTATTTCCCGCTTCTTCTCTGTGACTCCGTGCCTCTGTGGTGAATTAACGCGAGCACCAGCATCACTTCATCAGCACGTAGTTTCCCCCATCGCTGAAGGCGATCACCAGGTTCATCAGGATGAATATCAGGTCGTAGTGCCAGCCGGACGACTTCTCACCCCAAAAGCCAGTGTGCCAGACGAAGATTTTTTTCTGGATGGCGCCCAGCATGATCAGGATCAGCCCAAAGGCGGCGAGCTGCGTCAGGACTCCAGCCGCTACCCCTAGCCCGCCGGCGAGTTCCGCAATCCCGAGAAAGACGGTGAAGCCCTTCGACATCCCGATGCTCTTGGCCCGCTCAGTGGAATCTTTGACGTGGCTGTAACCGCTCGTGACGAAGACCAGGCCGACCATGAGCCGCAGCAACAGTAGGCCCAGATCGATAAAGCGCGAGAGTTGGGGGAACATGACGAGACTCCCTCAGACCTAGATTTGGCGCTGCAGGGAACTTACCGCAGAAGTTCGATGCCGGCCACCACTGAATGGATGGAGTATTTACGTTACCGGGAATCGCGGCTTACTGAGTTCAATTCGGACTCGGCTGAGGCTTTGCCGTTGATCTTGGCCCACCACCAGCGGACGCCGACAAAGAGGAATCGCCAGTCGTGGAAGAATTCAGGGGGCTTGCCTTCAAAAGCGTGTCCTACGAATTGCAGTACCCAGCCGATCACAAAAAGGACTAGCGCGAGAATCCAGAGGCGGTGGTAGAGGAAAGCGGCAAGGAAGACGACCAGCGAAACCAGAATCGTGGGAATGCCGTAGGTATGGCAAAGCCGATTGACAGGGTGCTGATGGCTGCGCTCGTAACGCGCAACCCACTCCTCACTGCTGTACGGGCCCAACATGGCGCTTAAAAATGATACACCAAAAGCCGGGCTGGGGTAGGCTTTGGCAGGGATGACTGGCGGCTCTGTGTGCTTTAGTTTCCACATTCTTGTGCAACCGCTTTTCTGACCGCAGAGGCCGCGGAGAAATCCCGCCGCGGACGCAGAGCAGCAAACGATGCGAGTTCCTGGTGCGCTCCGGTTGAGGCCTCCGCTGCCCGCGTGTTAGCATCCTAGGTTTTGGCAGGCTGGTTGACGGAATCCGTCGGGCCGGCCCCGAGTTACTGTCCTCATCCTCTTCATGGGCCGTTTCTTTTCCCGCCTGCCTGAAGGAGCCCAACTTGAAAGTCTATTCCGGAGAAAACATCAGGAATGTCGCGATGGTCGGTCACGGGCACGCGGGCAAGACCTCGCTCGTGTCGGCCATGCTGTACACCGCAGGAGCCACGCAGCGGCTGGGCCACGTGGACGACGGCACGGCTACGACCGACTATGACGAAGAAGAAATTGCCCGCAAGATGTCGATCTCGACTGGCTTAGCGGTGGTGGAATGGGGCAAGACGAAAATCAACGTGCTCGACACGCCTGGTTTCAACATGTTCGTGCACGAGGCCAAGATGGTGCTGCCGGTGGTGGACGCGGCGATCGTGGTGGTCGACGGCGTGGCCGGGGTGGAAGTTGTGACGCAGCGCGTATGGAATTACTGCGAGGAATTCAAGACGCCGCGCCTGATCGTGGTCAACCGCATGGACCGCGACCGGGCCAATGCCGAGCGCGTGCTGGAGTCCTTAACGGCGGCCTTTGGGCGCGATGTGATCCCGATCGAGCTGCCGATCGGCGCGGAGAAGAGTCTTTCTGGCGTCATCGACCTGGTGCGGATGAAGGCTTACACCTACGAACTGGGCGGCGACGGCAAGGGAAAAGAAACCGACATTCCTGCGAATCTGAAAGACCGGGCGCAAGAAGCGCACGAGCGGTTGGTGGAACTGGTGGCCGAGGGCGACGACAAGTTGATGGAGAAATTTTTCGAGGCGGGCACGCTCGGGGAAGAAGACCTGGTTCCCGCGCTGCACAATGCCATCCGCGAAGACAAGATTTTCCCCGTGATCTTCAGTTCGGGGCTGGGCAACATTGGCGCCGACCGCGTGATGGATTTCATCGTCGACTACACTCCTGCGCCGTCGGAGCATGAATGGGTGCAGGGCGAAATCTCGGCGGGCGGAAACGGCGATGCTCCCAAGCGCCATGAGACGGATGCAGAGCCGGTTTCGTTGTACGTTTTCAAGACCGTGTCGGACGCTTTTGCGGGAAGAATCTCGTACTTCAAAGTGTTCTCCGGCGTGCTGAAGAATGACGCGACGCTGCAGAACTTCAGCCGCGGCGCTACGGAAAAGCTCGCGCACATCTCGACCATGCAGGGCAAGACGGCGATCCCACTGAATGAACTGCACGCGGGCGACATTGGCGCGGTCGCGAAATTGAAAGACACGCTGACTGGCGACACGCTCGGCGACAAGTCTGCGCCCATTCAATATCCGCGCGTCAAGTTGCCCGAGCCTGCTATCACGTTTGCCATCGAGCCCAAGAGCCGCGCCGATGAAGACAAGCTGGGCCCTGGATTGCACAAGCTCATGGAAGAAGACGCCATGCTCCGCTTCTTCCGCGATCCGCAAACTAAAGAGTTCCTGATCGCGGGCACCGGCCAGCAGCATATCGAGGTCACGGTTGCGAAGCTGAAGAAGCGCTACAACACGCAGGTGAATTTAAAAGCGCCCAAGGTGCCGTACCGCGAAACCATTCGCGGTCGCGCCGATGTGCAGGGCCGCCACAAGAAGCAGACCGGCGGCCACGGGCAGTTCGGCGACTGCAAGATCAAGATGGAACCCCTGCCGCGCGGCGGGGAGTTCGAATTCGTCAACGACATTTTCGGCGGCGCGATTCCGAAGAACTTTATTCCGGCGGTAGAAAAAGGAATCAGAGACGCCGCTGGACGCGGGTATCTTGCCGGATTTCCGGTGGTCGATTTCAAAGTCGTGCTCTACGACGGTTCTTATCACGACGTTGATTCGAATGACCTGTCGTTCCAGATGGCGGGCCGCATCGCATTCAAGAAAGCGATGGAGATCGCCAAGCCCACGCTGCTGGAGCCGATCATGACGGTCGAGATCACCGTCCCCGACGACTTCGCCGGATCGATCATGGGCGATTTGAACAGCCGGCGCGGGCGCATCCAGGGCATGGACAATAAGGGCGGCAACACCATCGTGAAAGCCGAGGTGCCCATGTCGGAAATGCTGACCTACGGCGTCGAGTTGACCTCGATGACCCAGGGCCGCGGCAGCTTCAACATGGAAATGCATCACTACGACGTGGTGCCCGGTCAGTTGCAGGAGAAGATCATCGAAAAGGCGAAAGCGGAGCGCGGGGAAGTGAAGGAAGAAGAGGAGTAGAAAGTAAATGCAACGACCATCGATACAGGATAGTTACTTTGCGAGGGTCAGATGAAGGCCTTTCTGGTCATTTGCTGCGTCTCTGTTGTTCTTTTCCCGCTTGCGCCTTCTATGCATGCCGCTGCCGAGCCCCAAACCTTCCCCACTTCCGCTGGCCCAGTCAAAATCATTCCCCTGAACCACGCCAGCACGCTGATCGAGGCGGGAGGCAAGACGATCTATCTCGATCCCGCCAAGCCCGTGAAGTTCGACGGCCTTCCCAAAGCCGACCTCATCCTGATCACCGATATCCACGGTGATCATATGGATCCTGATTCGATCAAAGAGATCAGCAAAAGCGATACCGAAATCATTTCATCGCCGGCTGTGGCCCAGACCGTTACCACTGCCAAGCCCATTGCCAACGGCGAAACGAAAACCTGGCAAGGCTGGACCATCGAGGCGGTCCCGGCCTACAACATCAAGCGCGGTCCCGCGCCCGGCAAACTGTTTCACGACAAGGGACGCGGCAACGGGTACGTCCTAACTTACGGCGGCAAGCGCTTCTACTTCTCCGGCGACACCGAAAGTGTCCCGGAAATGCGTGCCCTCAAGAACATCGACGTAGCCTTCGTGTGCATGAATCTGCCCTACACCATGCCGCCGGAGGAAGCCGCCGACGCGGTCAAGGCTTTTCATCCCAAGGTTGTGATTCCATATCACTATCGCGGCTCCGACCTCACGGTCTTTCAGAAAGCACTGGAAGGAACCGGCATCGAAGTCCGGCTGCTGGATTGGTATCCAAAGTAAGTCCGGTCCGGCGAGAATCAAGTACCGACGCAGAGATGTGACCGCTCCCTAGCAGTGTGCAAATTCTTGCGCGTTGACCAGCCGCCCCCACGGGACTATAGTTCGCGCACCCGCGCTTGGGTTCCTGACCCTGACGAAACCCACGCCAGTCGGAGCATTGGGGTGCTTTTTATACCGGCTGGGGTTTTCGAATCGAACGACTTGAATTTGCAACTCACATCACGGAGGACTTCCTTGCCCAGCGTAATGACCATGAATCTTCGCGTTGCATCGCAATGCCTCGCAATCCTCGGGCTGGCACTATTGTTGACTGCCGTCCCGGCCACCGCCCAGGTTCCTCTTACCCAGATCAGCAACGACACGTTCACGAACACGAGCAGCCAGCACCAGACCGAAGTCGAGCCCGCCAGCTTTGCTGCCGGCAAGACCGTCGTCTCGGTATTCCAGACGGGGCGCTTCACCGACGGCGGATCGTCGGATATCGGATTCGCCACCTCGACCGATGGCGGAACGACATGGACCCACGGGAACATGCCGGGGATCACAAACATCGAGGGCACAGGCACCTATGACCGCGCCAGCGACACCTCCGTCACCTTCAACGCGAAATTCAAATTGTGGCTGGTCGAGACGCTCGCCCTTTCGAACTCAGGAGGAGCACACGGCGCCGCGGTCCTGGTGAGCAGTTCGACCGATGGAATCACCTGGAACAATCCGTCGACCGTCTCCATCGTCGAAGCCGGCGGCTTCTACGACAAGCCTTGGATCGGTTGTGACAACACGCCAACCAGTCCGTTCTACGGCAACTGCTATATCGAGTGGGACGATTTTAGCCTGGGTGATCTGATCGAGATGAGCACGTCCACAGATGGCGGCAAGACCTGGAGCGCGAAGAAAACTACGGCAAACAGGGCAGCGGGTAACGGCGGACTTCCTATGGTGCAGCCCAATGGAACCGTGATCGTCCCGATCGACGATCCGTTTCTCTCAAGTGTTCTGGCGTTCCAGTCCACGGATGGAGGCTCAACCTGGAGCGGTGCGGTCACGGTGGCAACGATTAATGAGCATAGCGTGAGCGGCGGAATGCGCGCCTTACCGCTCATCGCGGCCCAGATGGATGCTTCCGGCAAAGTCTATGTGGTTTGGGCGGATTGCCGGTTCCGAACAGGTTGCGCCGAGAACGATATCGTGATGAGCACGTCGACCAACGGCACGACCTGGACGACTCCTGCGCGAATCCCGATTGATGCGGTGACCAGCACGATAGATCACTTCACTCCGGGCTTCGCGATCCTGCGGGGGACTTCCGGCAGCACGGCGCGCCTTGCGCTCACGTACAACTTCTTTCCCAAGTCGAACTGCGGGAGTTCGTGCAGCCTCGGCGTCGGTTTCATCGAGTCGACGAACGGCGGCACAACCTGGACGGCAGCTCACACGCTGGCCAAGGGCATCAACCCGAACTGGCTGCCTTCCACTACATCGGGCCAGATGGTGGGAGACTACATGACAGTTTCGTTCCCGGCACTGAAAGCCCATGGCGTATTTGCGACAGCAACCGCGCCGGTAGGCAGTGCTCTCAATGAACCCATGGACACGAACCAGTTGGGGATTGGGGACGCTTCTCCCGACCAGCCACAGTTCAGCTCGGCGAACGACCAACCGGTCCCGGGCGCGCACTCCCAAGTACACCGCACGACACCTCATCGCGATGACGAGAGGTAAAGACGCACTCGTTTGCCGCAAAGAAAAGGGCCGCCCGCGTCGGGCGGCCTTTTTCATTCTGAATTACTTATGAATTAATGCTTGCCGTGCTCTTCTTTCGCGGCAAACAAATCCGTCATGGCCAGTGTGCTCGCATCGCAAGCGTGATTCAGGCAAGGCAGCTTCAGGCCGGCCTCGAGGGAGCGGAGCAGCGAGAAGTGGGTATAGAACTGGTTGCTGCTGACACCGTGAACGCCGTAATTCGTGTCCACGATCGCGACAACCTGGTTGGTGATGGGCTGCACAGAATAATCGTTCTCGTCCCAGACCACGACAATGGCCGACTTTCCAGCGTGCCAGGCCTGAGAACCATGAATGGCAGTGACGATCTTCTGCACCGCCTGATCACCCAGAGTGATGAGTGCCGGATTCAGATTTGCCTGAGTGCCGTCGTCCTGCGGGTCATAATTGCAGAACGCCGTTCCGTTCCCTCGCCCATGCTGATCGTTGCATTGGTTGGGAACGATGTACGAGAACGCCGGCATTTTGCCGCTGGCAAGATCGGCCCACAAACCGCCGGCGCCGTCGAAGGCTGCCATCTGCGCGTAGCTGACCTTCGGGTTGGAGCCCTCTTGCACGTTGTGGAAATAGACGAACGGGTTGTGCTTTGAGGCGTACAGTTGCACGATGTCGCTGGTGCTCAGGGCTGGATTGCAAAGAGGGCATGGCGGGAACGTAGAGTTATTGGTAAAGTTCCCATCGCTGTAATTCACCAAATCGGGGCCAACCATGGTGGGCAGATTTTCCTGATAGGTCTTCCACGTCTTGTTCGCGGCCGCCAGTTGATCGGCGATGGTGATGCCCAGCGTTGTCGATACCGCCGCATACTGATGCACGTTATCAATCTCGATCTCGCATGGCGGGCCGGTCACTTCATTCGTGCAATCCAGCAGCGGAGTCGCCGCGTCCGTTCCTGATCCCGCGATCGGGCAGATGGGTGGGCTGGAGGGATTGTCCGTATTCGGAATCCCGGTGGACAGATTCGTCGCGCAGTTCAAATTGTGCCAATCGGGAGCATTGTCGCTGAGAACGCCGAAATTCGATCCGCCCACGGTTTCCAGATAGTTCGTCAGGCTGGGATGCGCCACGGCGAAGTAGTTGTTAGCGAGGTTCGCCGATGTCGCGTAAGAATTAATGAACGGGGCGTTGGGGTTATTTATGATCTGGGCGTAACCGTGGTTCTCCATCATGATCACAAACACGTGGTCGAGCCGAGGGATGTCTGCAGGAACGCTGCCTTCCTGCGAGAAAGCTGCACTTGCGAGTGCGATGAACAGGCTTAAAGCCAGAGTAGTTTTCTTCATGGTGATCTCCTGAAAGGTTTCGCAGATTAGAAATTGGTTTGGAGCCGGAATCCGAGACTCCCGATCCAGTCAAAATTCCTGATTATCTCTGTGTCTTTGCAGACGCTAGTCGGGATTTGTTACGCGGCGGTAACTGCGCGATTAAGATTTGGTGAATTCGAGAATGGCGATCTGTGGAAATCGCAGACGGGGCGCGGCACCTCGCGAGTTTGATTGCGCTGTTTCGCATTTCGTTCTACTATCCGGAGCAGTGGCTACTGCCAGGAACAATCTGAATCCGGACGATCGCGAGCGGCTGGTATCGGGAGCTCCGGTCGGCGACGATTCGACCTTTGAACTGAAGCTGCGGCCGCAGCGGCTGGCCGAGTTCATCGGACAGAAGAAGGTCAAAGAAAATCTCGCGGTGGCGATTGAAGCGGCGCGCTCCCGCGGCGAAGCCATGGACCACGTGCTGCTTTATGGACCTCCTGGGCTGGGCAAGACGACGCTGGCCAATATCATCGCCAACGAGCTCGGCGTGCATTTTCAGCCGACGGCTGCCCCGCTGCTGCAGATCAAGGGTGATCTGACTGCGATCATCACCAATCTCCAGGACAAGCAGGTTCTCTTCATTGACGAGATTCATCGATTGCAGCCCGTTTTGGAGGAACTTCTCTATTCCGCGCTGGAGGATTACAAGCTCGACATCATCATCGGGCAAGGGCCGTCGGCGCGGACGCACACGTTAGAGGTGAAGCCGTTCACGTTTGTGGGTGCGACCACTCGGGCGGGACTCATTTCCGCGCCGCTGCGCTCGCGCTTTGGAATTGTCCTGCGGCTGGAGTTCTACACGCCGGCTGATTTGCAGATCATTGTGGAACGCTCCGCCGAGATTCTGGGTATTTCAATTGACGATCCTGGCGCCAAAGAAATTGCCCGCCGTTCCCGCGGCACACCTCGCATCGCGAACCGCCTGCTGCGGCGGGTGCGCGATTATGCTCAGGTCCGCGGAGCCGGCAAAATCGATGAGCCCACCGCCAAGGCCGCGCTCGAGATGCTCGAGGTGGATCACTACGGCTTCGACGAAGTCGACCGCCGCTTGCTGATGACGATCATCGAAAAATACCAGGGCGGTCCCGTCGGCCTGAACACGCTCGCCGCCGTGTTGGCCGAAGAACCAGATGCCATCGAAGAGATCTACGAGCCATTTCTCATGCAGATCGGTTTCCTGGACCGTACGCAACGAGGCCGCGTAGCCACACAGCTAGCCTACGAGCATTTCGGAATCACCCCGCAACGCCGCCAGAGCACGCTGTTCTGATCAGGGCTTAAACCCCGCAATATGGCAGGGGCCGGATTCCTTTCCAAATCCAATCGCGCCGTTGCAGTTAATTCTGCGGGTGCGTGTGCAGACAAGCCGAAATTTTTTCCAGCAGAGTTGAGGTTGCCTGTCCCGCTTCCTGCGTCGAAAACTCGCTCTCCAGCTCAATCACCGGCAACGCGGCGCAAGTGTCTCGAAAGGATTTCTCTGTAGCCGGCGAGGCGTTCATTTCGGCTCCCACCAGAACGAGATCGAACTTCGTCACCCGCATCAGGATTAACCCGTCGCGCAAATTATTGCTGGTATGTACGTCGTAGCCCGCGCGCCGCAGAAGTTCGCGAATGTAGGTGACGACGTCGGCATTGCGGTCAATACACAGGACGCTCTTACCAGTCGCCACCGGCTTTTCGGCTTGCATCGGCGCCCGGTAAAAAGCTGCGACCGCATTGTCTTCCGACTCGTGCGCTTCAAACAATTTGGCGAGTTGGGAAAGCCGCAGAACTTTCTGAACATGCTCGGGTACGTCGCAGAGCTTCAGGTCGCCACGGGCCCGGCGTGTGCTGGTCAGCGTGCCCACCATTGTCCCCAGTCCGCTGCTGTCAATGAACACGACTTCCCCGAGATGGAGCACAATGGCGCGGCGGTCGCGTAACAGCCACGCAATATGTTCGCGCAGGGCTTCGACCTCGCCGCCCGCGACGATCCTGCCCTTGCAGCGCACGATCGTCACCCGCCCCACATCCCGCGTTTCGAGAGTCAGTCGCACCTGCCCTCCGGGCAGCTAATCTACCACCGAACGATCCAAATTGTGAATGAAAGCTACCGGTGGTGCATTAAGTCCCGAACCTCTGCACCGAACGTGCCTTGGCTTTCGCAGCCTCTTCTTCTCGATTCTTAGGTGGTGCCGTCGTTTCGAGTGAGAGGAGAAGACGCCTTGAGACCATCGTCACTTCCTCAACTGCAGCGAGAAACGAGGCTTCATTGGCCTTGGACGGTTTGCTGAACCCGCTGATCTTTCGAACGAACTGGAGGGCCGCAGCACGGACTTCATCTTCGCTGGCGGGCGGTTGGAAGTTAAACAGGATTTTAATATTTCGGCACATGATCAGGCTCTCCACTCTTTTCGCGGCGCAATGATAGTCTCCACTCTATTTTCGCCTACTGCCGCCGATTGACGAAACCGCCCGATCCCCATGTTATAATTCTTTATTCTCAGTCGCTTAGAGCGCGGAGGACAGTATCGACAAACGTTTTATCCGCATCAACGATCGCATTCGGGCACGCGAAATTCGCGTGATTGATGATGAAGGCGCGCAGCTTGGCATCATGCCGCCTTACGAAGCGATCAAAAAAGCCCGCGAAAAAAATCTAGACCTGGTTGAGATTTCGCCCACCGCGCAGCCTCCCGTGTGCCGCATCATGGATTACGGGAAGTATCTCTACCAGCAGGAAAAGAAAGAGCGCGAAGCCAAGAAGCACCAGAAGACGATCACCGTAAAAGAGGTCAAGTTCCGCATCAATGTGGACGACCACGATTACGAGACCAAGAAGA